>Ga0268262_10000061_pt1 | contig 125569 bp, 128 predicted proteins | sample TergutNc150P3_FD_190354 | JGI IMG/M metagenome (GOLD analysis project Ga0268262, IMG submission 190354) | Nasutitermes corniger P3 segment gut microbial community from laboratory colony in Florida, USA - Nc150 P3 (SPAdes) (version 2) | ecosystem: Host-associated > Arthropoda: Insects >... | reverse complement strand
AATTTAGCAAGGAGAAGACGATGAGTAATAAACTAAACAACACATACGACATAAAGGAGTTGATCAAACACAATTTACGCAGCTATTCCATGTTTATCATTTTGATAGCGATCATGCTTATCTTCGGCCCCCTGTGCAACTGGACGAATTTCAAAGGCCGTAATATCACCTATATTTTTTTCCAGTTCAGTTATGTTTTTATTCTTGCTACCGGAATGGTTCAGTGTATAGTCATCGGGGGGATAGACCTTTCAGTCGGTTCGGTGGTCGCTTTTATCGGAGCGTTAAGTGTCTATCTCTACAATACCGGCGCGGGAATGATTGTTACTCTGATTGCTTCTCTTGTCATGGGTTTCGCTGTAGGCGCTTTTCAGGGCTGGTTTATAGCGTATCCCAAGATTCCTCCGTTTATCGCTACGCTTGCTGGTATGCTTCTGTTCCGCGGGCTTACCTACATAGTAACCAATGTAAGCCCGGTTAACCCGGATGATGACGTTTATTCTTACTTTGCCACAGGAACGGTAGACGAAGATTTGTTACACATAGAAGACCCTGTTCTTTTTGATTATTATCCGGCAGCTTTTATATTAGCTTTAATAATAATTGTAGTTTTATGGATGGTAGAATTCAAAAGCAGGAAAATTAAGATAGCGGACGGACATGACGTTCCTCCTCAGGCGTTTGCCATAGGGAAACTGGTGCTTATCAGTGTCTTGCTGCTCTTTCTTGCGGAACGTTTTGCAAGTTACCGGGGGCTTCCCGTTGTGGTAATTGTGCTGTTAATAACGGTAGGGCTTTTCCACTTTATATTGAAGAATACGGTATTAGGCAGGTATATTTACGCTGTCGGAGGCAACATACGTTCTGCGAAACTGTCGGGTATAAACACTGAATTTGTAACGTTTATCGTTTACTGCTTTATGGGAACGTTGACTGGGCTTGCCGCTGTAGTTTCAACCGGTTACATGAACAGCGCGCTGCCGCAGGCGGGGAATATGTTTGAAATGGACGCAATAGCCGCTTGTTACATAGGCGGTGTTTCTGCTTCAGGCGGTATAGGGACTGTTGTAGGTGTTGTTGTCGGAGGGCTTGTAATGTCCGTCATTAACAACGGGATGACCCTTATGAACCTTGGCGCACACTATCAGTATGTGGTTAAAGCGCTTGTCGTGCTTTTGGCTGTCTTCTATGACGTTTATTCCCGCCGTAAAGCCGGTTTAGGTTGAGCCTGGAAAGTAATTTCGGCCTAGCCTGACTAAAGTTTTAGTGAAGGCTAGGCTAAGCTTTTAGTGAAGATTGTACTTTTTTAAGAAAAAACAAACAGATGCCCCTTTGATAAATTTCCGTTTTAAAAAAAGAGTGCGTATAATCCAAAACTGCCGAAAACCTTATCGAGGAGTAGGATAACATGGTTTACGGATATATAAGGGTTAGCACGGACAAACAGTCAGTTGAAAACCAGCGGTTTGAAATTAACCGCTTTTGCAAATCGGAGAAAATAAAAATTGAAAAATGGGTCGAAGAAAAAATCAGCGGTACGAAAGCCCCTGAAAAACGGCAGTTAGGTAATTTACTAAAACTTGTAAATGAAGGGGATATTATAATCTGCTCTGAGCTGTCCCGCCTTGGGCGGTCGTTTTTTATGATTATGAATATCCTTTCGGGCTGCATGGAAAAGGGGGTTAAGATCTGGACTATTAAGGACAACTACCGACTGGGGTACGATATACAGAGCAAGGTACTTGCCTTTGCATTTGGTTTATCCGCCGAAATAGAAAGAGATTTAATATCACAACGTACAAAAGAGGCGCTTGCCAAACGTAAATCGGAAGGGAAAATTTTAGGCCGCCGTCCCGGACGGGCATTAAATGTGAAACTTACAGGGCACGAAAAAGAGATAAGAAAAATGCTTCGGGAGGGAAAAAACAAAGCGGAAATAAGCAGGCATTTCGGGGTAGATCGGCACACGGTTCGAATTTTTATTGATGAAAGATTAACAAAGTGGAAGCTGAAAAAATTATTTCCCGTATCGGAAGCATAACAAGCCTTGACACCTTTCCGTATCAGCTATACATTCAAACAAGCGTCAATTTTATGGAAAATATTTTACAGAATTTTTTTAGTAAATCTATACCGGCTTCTGTAGTAGTTGCCGTTTTTTTAGGTCTCTTTATAGGTACGTCATTCGGACTGTTCATTCCGGTAATTGTAGCTTCCAATTCCGAAAGAGTTGCCAGCTATGAAGAAGTAGCGGCTCAATCCATGGTGGATGACGTTTTGCGGCTTGCGGGACGCGGCAGTTCGGAAGAAACAGGTCTTAGTTATATAACCCTTCCGGGAATCCAGAAATATGACGGTCCGCGTCTTGCTCAAACCATGCCTATAGAAACTAAGGAAGCATGGCTTTCATGGATGAGCAGGAACCGCAACGATAATCCTGATTTTCTGGAAGAACGCTGGCAATGGGCGCAGGATTTGGTTCTTTCTTCAGAACTAAAGCGGCCTGAGGATGTCAGGGCGTTTCTTTTAACTCCAAGAGAGCATTTTGTCAGGGCTGTTAACAAAGGTCTTGAATATGCAAATACTTGGCTTCCTATAGGGTATGGAGCAACTATTACCGATCCTGATGTAGTTTCCATGATGACTACAACCTTGAATGTACAGCCCGGAGATAAAGTTCTGGAAATCGGGACAGGTTCGGGGTATCAATCAGCAATTCTTTCCTATTTAACCAAGGATGTGTATACAATAGAAATAATTAGGCCGCTATTTATAGAAACAGACGCCCTTTACCGCGATTTGGAAAGAAATTTTCCGTCCTATTCGGTAATTAACCGAAAACTGGGGGACGGTTACTACGGCTGGGAGGAATTCGCCCCTTTTGACAAAATTATTGTTACCTGCGCTATTGACCATATTCCGCCTCCGCTTCTCAGGCAGTTAAACCCGGGCGGGATTATGGTTTTACCGCTTGGACCCCCAAACCGCCAGTATATTATGGAAATAGTAAAGAGAGAAATGGAAGACGGTTCCATTACCCTGAGCCGCAGGGATGTTTACAATGGTCAGAGCGTGAAATTTATCCCATTTAGGGATGAAAGCGGAGCGTCATACAGTACGCCGCTTCCTCCTGAAGATACAAGTTTACCGTGAAAAACGGGTAGAAGACACGAATAAATATTAAGGCTGGACAAAACATAACCGATGTTTTATAATAAGGAGACGTAAGTGGGAGGGTTGTATTCTCGTCAAAATGTCGCAAAGCGCCGGTGTTTACCTCATATAAATACCAGGCAAGCCACTTCTGTAAAGAAGTTTTTATATATTGGTGGGGGTGGTGTTCTAAAGTTGTTAAAGTATATTTTAAACGCTGTCAGTGTATTTTTTCTTTCCATTGGGAGAAGAATCTTCGATGTAGTTAAAGAGCTATTATCAAGATTATTCGATATAGTTCGTTTTAATCCGCTGGTTCGTAAAATTACGGTTTTTTCATGTCTTTCGGCTTTTGCCGCAGGCGCAGTTTTTCTGGTTTCCTATGCAATAATTTCTCCTGAACTGCCTCCCGGAAATTTAATATCTACAATAATAGATGTTTCGGAAAACCAAAAATCGGTCGATTATAATAAATCCCATGTTACACTTTCTTCCGATGATACCGATTGGGCGGAACTAACATTTTTTGACGATAAAGAATTTGAAACAGGGGCCGGTCCCCAGACGCAGGATCGTTCAATAGACTTTGAATATCCGGTCCGTCCCGGAGAGACTCTGTCGGAAATTGCCTATGCCTACGGAATTTCATATGATTTTCTTGCATGGTACAACAAAATAACCAACGCCAACCGTATCAAGATGGGAACAGTAATAATTATTCCTTCTCTTGAAAATATAAAGAGTCAGGAGACTGAATACCGTCAGCAAAAGACAAAGCAAAAACAGGCGGCGCCAGTTGCAAAAACTGTGCGGAATATCGAAATTTCCCATGAAAGCCGCGTAAGCGGATCGGGAGTTACTGTTCATTTTTCCGTTGTAAATCCTCCTTCTAACTTAAAATCCTATGAATGGGACTTTGGAGACGGGAGGCGCAGTTTCAGGGATAGTCCAAGTTATGAATATACTGCGCCGAGAACCTATGTTGTCCGCTTGACAGCACAGGATGAATCAGGAGTTATTTACAGATCGAATAATCTTTATATTGACATTCCGCATCCTGCCTCTACGGCGGAACACAGCACAACCGTATTTATTACGCTTTCTTCACCTGACGAATATTTTGTGGTAAACGGAACCATTAAGAAAATTTCCCGTTATGCCAACATGGAAGATATGGTGGATTTAAGCGAATCGGATAAAATTCTTACAAAAGTACGCTTTAAAAAGAGCGGCTATTACGGCGTTACCGTGCAGGAAAAGGGAGGACGCGAACAGTACTATTCTGTTTTTGTAAGTCCGGTTCCAACCATGCATGTTGATGCGGCTGCCAGTAATTTTAACTGGTACAGAACCCAGTTTAATTCCGGAACCGCATCCAACTGCGGACCGGCGTCGGCGTCAATGGCAATTAGCTGGGGAACGGGCGGATATTTTCCGGTGTCCGCAGTACGCCAGGCTATAGGCTGGCAGGGAAACGGCGGGACAAGTTTTGACGAACTTTTGCGCGTTATCAGAAACAACGGGGTGGATGCAAGCATACAGCCTTTAAAGACGGCGCAGGATATAAGGGATGTGATAGATTCGGGGTCAATTGCCATTATCCTTTTTTATACAGACGGTGTAAGGATAACTCGCGGCGATCCGTCTGTAGACCTTTTTGGAAGATACTACAAAGATTCTGTCGGTCATTATATAGTTATAAAGGGTTATTCACTGAACGGAGATTATTTTGTAGTCCATGATCCGATACCAAGCGACTGGGGCGCAAACAGTTTCCGTTATGGGGATGAGATCAGCATGATGGGGCGCAACCGTTATTTTTCTTCTGCCGAAATTTTGCGTTGCCTGCGCCGCAGCGAAATGATCGTAGCGCCGGGCAGAGGATAACTAAAGTAAAATAATATAGAAAAACAGCCGCAGGCTGTTTTTCTAAAGCTTAATGTAAAAATATCCGATTTTTATATTAAGTTCGATTTGGGAGAAAAAATGTTAGGCAGAGTTATAGTTCTTTTGCTGCTTATTGGTATTCTCGCTATAGGCGGCATTTTATGGTTTGATTATCTTAATGTCATAGACGCGAAAAGCGTATTGGCTCCTTTATACAAATACGTCCCTTTTATTTCCGGAGAAGGCAGAACACAGCCAAAAACAATGCCCGATGACCCCATAAATCTTGACGCAGAACGGCTGGCTATACGGCTTGAAGCGCTGGCATTGCAAAGTATGGAAATGGACCTTCTCCAGCGCGGTATAGATACCAAGCAAGGGGAAATATTTCAAATGGCGCAGGAATTGGAAGAACGCCAAAAAGCTTTAGAAGAATGGGAAAATACTCTCAAAGCAACAGTCGCAGATGCCGAAAATAAAAACAGGAATGTCGAGCAAAATGCCCGTTATCTGAGCGGTATGCCGCCGCAAAATGCGGTTAATATCATTGCCGCTCTGGATGATCAGGACGCTATCGACGTACTCCGGAAGACCGAGGAAATCGCCAAGGCCGAAGGAACAGCATCAATTGTGTCCTATTGGTTTTCGCTGATGGATCCGGCTAGGGCGGCTGTACTGCAAAGAAAAATGGCAGGAAGGCCTTCCAGTCTTTAACCTGACGGTTATTGCCTTCCGGAACTCAATTTAAGGAGGCCGGGTGGTGATAGCCATTTCCACCTACGCAGAACCAGTACCTATTAATCCCATTGCAAATGAACCTCTTCAGCCGCAGGAAACTGAAGAAAAAGAAGAGTCAGGTGAATTTGCGGAGATTCTTGCAGGGTTGCTGCGTACCAATGAAATGATCCAAACGGATCAAAGTGTCGAACTTTCCGAGTTAGAAGCGGTTTTTACCGTTCCGTTTGCAGAAGAGACGGAAACAGCCGGAGAAACAGACATTTTTGAAATTGCCGGAAAAGCGCAGGATATAAACATTGATTTTTCCGGCATCGAAATTCCTGAGTACGTGAATGATTTGTCAGGGATTGAAAATTTTGAACGGATTACGGACGTTATTGACGATTTTGTACCGGATGTTTCCAATATAAAAACCGAAACTTTGGCGGAATTAAAGTTAAAAAATGAAAAACTTGATTTTGCCCAATCAATTTCTGTTTCGCCGGATTTGGAAAATGCCGCGCTTGAAGTTTCTGCAAATGAAAAAATTTTATCTGATGATGTCCGGAAAAAAGAAAAGTCTTTCATGGAGCGTTCTCTTTCAGAAAAAGAAAATGCCGAAGCGTTTGCGCAAAATTTAAAAAACGGCGATAAAACTGACGCATTACGCAAAACTTCTGATAATGAAAACCGGGGACGTCTTGATGAAATACGGAACCGCTCCCGCCGTGAAATACGTCCCGCAAACGGAGTTGCAATTGAAGTCCGCGACTTTAGAACCTCGGAAACGGGCGCCCTTAATAATTCGCAGAAATCTTTTTCAGTTATGGAAGCATCGGCAGGCAGGCAGCAGGGTGAAACTCCTGTACGCGAAGTAACTTTGGAACTGCGTCTGCCCGAACAGAACAATTCCGCGCCGCAGACAACATGGGAAACCAGAGCAAGCACTGCTTTGGAAAATATGCTTGCAAGGGAGCTTCATCAGAACTTTAACGGAGACATTGTCCGCCATGCAAGCATGGCTCTTCGGGACGGAGGAGAGGGTACTATACGGATTGCGCTTAAGCCTGAAAGCCTTGGAAATGTAAAGATACGCCTTGAAATGTCCGAAAACAAGATTACAGGGATCATCTTTGTTGAAAGCGAAGAATCTTTAAACGCTTTCCGCAGGGAAATTACTTCTCTGGAGCAGGCTTTTAGGGATTCAGGGTTTACAAATGCGGATTTAAACCTGACTTTAACCCAGGACGGTCAAAGTCAGCAGGAATGGAACAGGGATGCAAATTCCTTTACTTCGCAGATGGCGGCATCGTGTTATGACAAATCATTTGACGATGCGCAGATCGTTAACGTTTTTATTGGGCGGCAGCAAGGCTCAATAAATATGCTTGCATAATTTCGCTTGAAAAGCGAAGGAGAGTGTTATGGATATATCAAAGCCGGTAATGATAAGTTCGGAAGAAAAAATCCAAATAGATCAATTTGTCCGCGATTATAACTTAAAGTTAAATCCGACACGGCAGCCTCAGCAGAATTTGGGCAAGGATGATTTCTTAAAAATCCTTATTACCCAGCTTTCTTATCAGGACCCGACTTCACCTATGGAAGACAAGGAATTTATCGCCCAGATGGCGCAGTTCTCAACTCTGGAACAGATGACGGCAATGGCGAGAGATTTTTCCATGCTGACCGCGATGCTTATGGGAAATGAAGCTTCTACGGCTCTTGGCAAAAATGTTGAGCTTATAGAAGGAGAGCGCACCATTCAAGGTATGGTTCAGGCGGTAAGCAGGGGCGATGTTCCGCATGTACTTGTTAACGGAAATTTCTATAAATGGGATCAGGTGACTAAGGTATTTGCAGATGAAAAGGAGAGTTTGTAAAGCCTTCGGCTTTACGTACGATTTAACAGTGTTCGCCTTGCGGCGAACTACATAGGAGAGTTTGTAAAGCCTTCGGCTTTACGTCCGATTTGACGGTGTTCGCCTTGCGGCGAACTACATAGGAGAGTTTAGGCTTATGATGCGATCATTGTTTTCCGGCGTTTCCGGACTTCAGAATCACCAAACAAGAATGGACGTTATTGGCAATAACATTGCCAATATCAATACAACAGGTTTTAAAAGAAACCGTGTTAATTTTCAGGACCTTATTTACCAGCAGCTTCAGGGAGCCGCCAGACCCACTGAAGATTTGGGCGGCGTAAACCCGAAAGAAGTCGGTCTTGGAATGTCAATTGCGTCAATTGACACGCTTCATATACAGGGTTCGCTGCAAACAACCGGCGTTGCTACAGACCTTGCCATTGTCGGTCAGGGTTTTTTCATTCTTGACGATATGGGTAAGCAGCTTTTTACAAGAGCCGGCGCGTTTTCAATTGATTCAGACGGCGTATTGGTTAATCCCGCAAACGGCATGAAGGTGCAGGGCTGGATGGCAAGGGAAATTGACGGAAACACCGTACTTGATGTTTCGCGTCCTGTAGAACAGCTTGTTATTCCTGTCGGAGGTAAAGATCCGGCAAAAGCCACAACGAGGGTTCAGTTTGCATGTAACCTTGATAAACGTATTCCCGAACTGCCGGAAAATCCGACGGGCGCTCAGGTACGTGATGCGACATGGTCAACAACAATTGATATTTATGATACATTCGGCGACAAGCATATTTTACAGCTTGAGTTCACAAGAGTTCCCGGAACCGTGAACAGCTGGAATGCGACGTTAAATGTCGATCCGCAGAATGGAACTCCTACCAATGCTACAATCGGTTTCGGCGCAGAACCTCCCGCCGCCGGCGGACCTACAACTTTTGTCGTCAACTTTTCAAATAACGGTACTCTGCTTTCCGCCGAAGACGGAGCGGGAAACATTTCAGGCGGTACCGGGAGAGTTGAGATGAACGGCGCATTTGATGTGCAGACAGCCACTCCCAACGAAGACGGTACTCCGGTTAGGCAGCAATTTGTTTTTGATCTGGGTACTGTCGGCGGTTTTACAAAATCAATTACCCAGTATGCGGAAGCAAGTTCTACCAAAGCTGTAGAACAGGACGGACGCACAATGGGTTATCTTGAAAGCTTCAAGATCGATTCAAGCGGAGTAATCACAGGAATTTATACAAACGGCAGTACAAGAGATTTAGCGCAGGTCGCAATTGCCACTTTCCCGAATCAAGGAGGCCTTGAAAAAGCGGGCGACAGTACATTCCGTGTGTCAAATAACTCAGGTATAGCGAATATCGGCCCTTCAGGAGTAGCCGGAAAAGGAAAAATTATCGCCGGAACTTTGGAAATGTCCAATGTTGACATGGCGGATCAGTTTGTAGACATGATCGTTACCCAGCGCGGTTTTCAGGCCAATTCAAAAACCATACAAACTGCGGATCAGCTTTTGCAGGAACTTCTGACGCTTAAGAGGTAACGGGCGTAAGGGAACATTGAGCGTGCAGTAATTAATCCTATTGGGAATTTACTGCCGCTCTTTGTTTATTGATAATTGCTAATTGATAAGGTATGATAAAAGTAACAAAGCTGGATGGCACAAAGTACTACATTAATCCTCATCAGATTGAAAGTATTGAAATTCGTCCTGATACAACCTTGATGATGCTGTCCGGAAAATACCATATTATACGGGAAGAAGCGGATGATGTTTTGGAAGAAATTATTACCTACCGCCGGCGGTTAAGTCCGTGTGTAGTCCAGGAGTGAATTTATGAATATGGGAACAATAGTCGGCGTTTTCGGCGCAATGGCTATGATCATTACATCTATTTTATTGAGCGGCAACGTTATGTCGTCCTTTATTGATATCCCATCGTTAGCGCTCGTTCTTATCGGTTCATATTTTTCACTTATGATCGCCTTTTCCTTATCTGACAGTTTAGGAGTCTTTGCCGCTATCGGACTTACCTTCAAACAACAGGTATTTAATAATCAGACTATTATTCAAAAAATGATCGCTTTCTCCGAAAAAGCCCGCCGCGAAGGTTTGCTTGCTCTGGAAGACGAACTTGAAGACCTTGACGATGAGTTCATGAAAAAAGGACTGCGTCTTGTTGTAGACGGAACAGACGCGACAGTCGTCAGGGACTTAATGGAACTGGAATTAAGCCAAATGCAGGGACGGCATTCATTCAAGATTAAGCTTATAAATATGTGGGCTACTCTTGTTCCCGGTCTTGGAATGCTTGGTACGGTTATGGGGCTTGTAGGTATGTTGCGGAACCTTGACGATAAAGCGTCTATCGGTCCTAACATGGCTCTTGCTCTTATTACCACGTTCTACGGTTCATTATTCTCCAACGTATACTTCATTCCATGGGCAAACAAGCTTATGGTATTTGACAATGATGAAGCCGCTATGAAGGAAATGATCATCGAAGGGGTTCTTTCGATTCAATCCGGCGATAATACGCGTATTCTTACATTAAAACTTCTTGCGTATCTTGATCCTGTTACGCGCAGAGGCATGGAAAAAGAATTATTGAAGGACTAGAGTAATTACATGGCGAAGAAAAAGAAACAGGATGAACCTACCCCGAGTACATGGTTAAATACCTACTCGGACATGATTACACTTTGCCTTTGTTTCTTTGTTATTCTGTTTAACCCTGATGAAGTTACGCAGGCGCAGTTGGACGCAATTGCGGAAGCCATTCGTACAGGCGGTATCGGCGCCATGGCGGGAGGCCTTACTCTTTCGGCAGGGCGCAGCGCGGAGTTGGGGAATACAATTATGGCTTTGCCTTCCATGGAACGCGGAAGAGTCATGGGAACTGCCATGCGAAAAGCCATCTCTGTCTTTTCACCTGAAATCCGCTCAAATAAAGTAAGAATAACGCATGATGAAAGAGGTCTTGTCATAACTCTTGCGGGGGACGCATTGTTTAATCCTGCAAGCGCGCGAATTAATATAGAAGCGACAAGGGATATGCTGATGCGGCTTGCCACTTATTTATCTTCCGATGAATTGCGGGAAAGAAAATTCAGAATAGAAGGCCACACCGATGCAGTCGATATTGACCCTACAGGTCCGTGGGAAGATAATTGGCAGCTTTCATCCGAAAGATCAAGGGCTGTGCTTCGTTATCTTACGGCTCTTGGCGTTGACGAAAGACGTTTTCAAATCGCCGGTTTTGCGGATACAGTGCCGCTTGCGACAAATGAAACTGAAGAAGGCCGCGCCATTAACCGCCGTGTCGATGTAGTAATTATAGATGAAGGTCATTTGTAAACCATGATGCGCAAATACTCACAGACAGCGAAGCGGGACAACTGCTTCCGGCGCGTCCGGTCCGTTCAAACAAAGGCAATTTCGGCAGGATAACGCTCTTTATGTTATAAGAAAGCCGGAATCATTCAGGCTTATTCTTTCAGACTCATGATATAGTCAATGCCGTTCTTAACGCTGACCATCGATGAAACTTTAAATTCTTCCTGTTCCAGAATGAAATGCTCAATTCCCAGTTTCTTTGACTTGGATATTATTTCCTTAAAATTTAACACTCCCTGATCAAGGTCTACACAATGTTTGTTATCGTCAATTTGCTTAACATGCAGGAGCTTTAATTTGTCTTTGTGCTTTTCCATATAGGCAAAAGGTTCTACATCGGCGTATGAAGACCAGAAAATGTCAAGTTCCATTTTGGCTTCAGAGGGAAGGTTTTGAAACAGAATGTCAAGAAGATACTCTCCGCCTATTTTTACAAATTCATGCGCATGGTTATGATAGGCAAATTTAAAACCTGCGTCATAAATTTTTTTTATTACGGGAGTAAGTGTTTTTACGAGTTCCGAAACGTCTTCTTTTGTTTTAATGTCGGCTTTTGGACAGACAAGGTATTCAGTACCAAGGACTTTATGGTATGCGATTTCTTCGTCAAGACGTTTGGTAAGTCCTTCAAGGCCGATATGGCTGCCTACAGGTTTAAGATTGCATGAATCAAGGGTCTGCTTCATTTCCTGTGCGGAAAGTCCGCCGTAACCTGCAAATTCAACGCCGGTGTATCCTAGATCAGCCAGTTTTTTTAATGTGCCTTTAAAATCGCTTCCGATTATATCGCGCAATGAATAAAGTTGAATTGCAAATTGATTAATTAGTGACATACAAGTCTCCCTAAAAACTATTTTCAGAATTGTAACATATACGGCACAGAAACGCAATTATGCTAATTAAGGCGGTAAGCTGACAGATCAGGCAGTTTATCAAGAGTAATCACGTACGGATGATTATAAACTTTTATTTTATGCGCTTGAGTGTTATTTGATTCGCCTGTCCAGAAATTGTCATTGTGGGATTCCCCGTCATAAGAATTATAACGGTCATTCCATGTCATAAACCACGACCACATTGCGCCGTCTTTTATGCATTCGTCGGGGTCTGGGATTTTTCCGTTTTCCGTAAGGGCAATTATGCGATTAGCGGCAGGAACCATCGCAGAAGCTTTATCAAATTCTTTTTTTTGAGACGCATAAGAGTTTGAATAAAGATCGCGTCCTACAATATCTACAGTGTCAGGATTCGGCAGCCATGCTGCGTTATCTGCATTCCAGACCCAGATAAGGTTATTTAACTGTTTAACGTTTGTCAAATATTCATACATGAATTCCCAAAGCACTTTGTATTGCGCGGCTCCGCTTGCTCCCCACCAGAACCACCCGCCGGATGCTTCATGCAATGGCCGCCAAAGAACCGGAATATCGCGCTCCTGTAAAATCTTAAGCCTCTCCGCGACTTTATCAAGGTCCTGAACAATAGTTCTGAAATCATCGCTTTCCCTGTCCAGTTTGCCGTTTTTCCATGGGATGCGAAATGCGGTTTTATTAGTGTAAAATTCACTGCTCGGACCAACGCGCCAGTGCCAGCAGAATGTAACAATACCGTGGATATTCGGACTGTTTTGCAGAAGCGGGACGCCGTTGTTTTTGCCTTCCCACCATTCAATCGCTTCGTTTACCTGTTCACTGCCGCCGAAAAAGGGCGCATTATTTTTGGATAGTTCAAGAAAGTCAAAACCTTTAATAGCCGGATACTTTCCGGTATCTTTGTACACCCGGTCAATCATATCCATATATTCATTGGTAGTCCATGATGTATCCATTTGTCCTGAAATTATGTTCTTTCCAAATTGATCGGAGAGATAATTTAACAGACGCTTTTTATTCTGTGAGTCTTCGGGAGCGCTGCCTTTATTGTTTTTGGGAGCGCATGATAATACCATTACCGTAACGGAAATGGTTATGATAATTTTTAAAAAGAAGGTTTTTTTCATATTTCTTACTGTAATGTTAAATGTCAGAATACATTATATAGAGTATCTTATTTAAAGAAAAGTCTGAATTTCATGTTTTACCGCCCTTTATGCCGGCTTCTTCTTTTCTCACTTCTCTTTTCTCTTTATACTTAATGAAAATGAGTACGCTGATTTTAATAAATATCGCCGTTGAAATATCATGCAGCGTTATGTGCCTTGCAATCATGGCTTGCATTTTGATTGGAGACAATCTGAAAGACCGTATAAATCGGGCGTTCATTTGGGTGCTGCTTTCCAATGTCGTGCTTATGCTTAGCGACGCTCTGGCATTTTATTCTATTGGCAGGGCAGGGTCTCATTTTTTTGTTCTCAGTTTTATCGGGAATTTTTTTACATTTCAGTTCAGCTATGTGCTTATTATGTGCTTTTCAAATTACATCAATGTATATCTGGCGTCGAAAATTCAGATTAAGCGGATAGCGGTACACATGGTTTACGGTGTCTGCGGTTTGGCGATTCTCCTGACATTCTTCTCTCTTCTGAACAATATGTATTTTATTATAGATGAAAATAATGTCTATCACAGGCAAAATATGTATTGGCTTTCGCAGGTGTTGGGAATGATCGGTCTGGCGCTTAACTCTATCGAAATAATAAGATTTCGCAAATCCCTGAACCGCATGGAAACTTTCGCTCTTGCGTCTTACATCATCCTGCCCATTATCGCTGTTGTTATTCAGGTGTCCGTTTACGGCTATGTGTCGGTTTATATAGCGTCAACGCTGACAATCCTTTTTATATATATAGGCATGCAGGCGCAGTTTCAAAAAATATTGAAGGAAAATGAATTGCAGCTAACGCAAAGCCGCATCGCGATAATGCTTAGCCAGATACAGCCGCATTTTTTGTACAACGCCCTTGCCGTTATATCAAGGCTTTGCGATAAAGACCCGGCGCAGGCGAAAAAAGCGACTATAGAATTTTCAGCTTATCTAAGGGGAAATATGGACTCTTTGGAAGAAACAAAGCCGATTTCTTTTGAGAAAGAATTAAAACATATTGAGGGTTTTATAAATCTGGAAAAAGCAATGTACGGCGATGCGTTAAATGTAATTTATGATATTAAGACTAAAGATTTTTTCCTTCCCGCGCTGACAGTACAGTCTGTCGTTGAAAACGCAATCAAACACGGTATCGGCAGACGGGAAGGCGGCGGAACGGTCAAGATTTGTACAAACGAAACAGACAGCGAATTCCTTGTCACAGTATCGGACGACGGCGTAGGTTTTGAGTATGAAAAGGCGGCTCATAACGGGCGCTTGTGTATCGGAATTAACAATGTCCGTCAAAGGCTGTCAGGGCAATGCGGCGGCGCTCTTGAAATAAAAAGCGAGAGCGGAACAGGGACTGCCGTAACGATTTCAATTCCAAAGTCGTAGCCCTGTTTGTCGCACATTTGTCGCGCTTTGTTCGGTAGGATATTAAGATGACAAACATGACAAAGCAGGAAAAATATGCGTGAAAAAAAAATAAGTTTTAAAATCAAAATACTAATCCCGATATTGGCTATATTTATCGTTTCTGTACTAATCATCTCATTTATCAATTACAGACTGCTGGACTCTTCTGTAAAAACGAAAACCAACGCCAATATGGAAATTTTTGCCGACAGCATTTTAGCGCAGATCAGGCATTTGGATATTATACTTGACGCCACTAAACAAACGCTTAAAGAAAAACATATAGCGATAGCAAAGACGGTCGTGGATATACTGGACAGCACGCCCGGTCAGATGTCGCCCGAAAAATTGCAGCAGCTCGCGCAGTCGCTGGATATTATAGAATTGAGCGTTGCTGATTCAAACGGTATAATTACAGCCAGCAGCGTCCCTAAATACATAGGCTTTGATTATAAGTTATACGAACCCACAAAAGCATATATGAAGCTGACCGACGGAACTTTGACTGTGTTAAGCGAGGAACCGCGCGCGTCCGTACTCAATGACGATGTGGGCGACATGATTCTGGGCGATATTAATCATTATACCGGCATTGCCCGGAAAAACGGCGGCTTCGTCCAGATTGGTTTTAACGCAGGCGTAATCGGCAGGCTGCAGGAAGAAATCAATATTTACAAAACCATAGAGGAAGCGAAAATAGGACAGAACGGTTTTGGTATGGTGTTGTCAAAAGGTTTTATAACAGCTTACCCTAACGGAGATTTGTCAGCTGACATTTTGTCGGACGTATCGGGCGAGGATTGGTATAAAATAGTAAGCTCAGGCGACGCCTTCGCGTGGCTCAATATTGGCGGCAAGCAATATTATGCGGGTTACAAAAACGAAAACGGCAATACTGTTGTCGCTCTTGTGCCGGAGCATGATTATCACCGTGAACGCAACAGTCTTCTGTTTGATTCGGTAATGTTTCTGCTTATAACGGTTATCATCATAACCGCCGTTATTTATCTGGTTGTGGGCGGGCTTCTCCGTCATGTTAGTTATCTGGTTATAGGGATTGGAAAAATCGCGGAGGGCAATTTAGACGCTAGGATAGAGGGTAATTTCAATGACGAATTTGACAAAATCAAAGACGCGGTGAACTCTATGGCGGCGCGCATAAAAAAATATATGAAAGAAAAGCTTGATACGGAAAACAAACTCACTCAAAGCCGGATATACATTATTCTTTCCCAGATACAGCCGCATTTTTTATACAACTCCCTTGCCGTCATATCAAGGCTTTGCGATAAAGACCCTGCCGAAGCAAAAAAAGTGACAATAAACTTTTCTAATTACCTTAGGGCAAACATGAATTTATTAGATAGCGTAACGCCGATTCCTTTTGAAAATGAACTAAACCATACAATAGGTTTTTTGAATTTGGAAAAGGCTATGTACGGCGAAGCGTTAAAGGTAATATATGACATACAAATAAAAAATTTCAAGCTTCCGTCTCTTACCGTGCAGCCCATTGTTGAGAACGCCGTAAAGCACGGTATAGGAAAAAAAGAAGGCGGCGGTACTATTACTATTTCAACGAAAGAAACAGAGGATAATTATCTGGTTATTATTACAGATGACGGAGTGGGGTTTGAGAACGTGAAAGCTGCCAATGACGGACAGCAGCACATAGGGATTAACAATGTCCGTCTCAGGCTGTCTGTGCAATGCGGCGGTTCCCTTGAAATAGAGAGCAAACCGGGAGCGGGAACAATCGCTACGATAATAATTCCGAAAACATAGAGAAAAGTGTCAAAAAGAAAATATTCTTTCTCGTTATTGTATACTTTCAAGTAACGCAAAATCTTCTGGTGTTCTTTGTATTGAAAATTGATATACTTTCTTTAATATGAACCAGTACCAACCTCAGATCTTGTGGGAAATTACCCGTGCCGCCGTTTGCATTGCCGCGTGGTGGGTACTGTTCTACCGTCTTCACAGACCCGCAGTCCTTTGGCGGAGAATTACTCTTCTTATCGCCATGCCTGCGGCTTACGCTTTCTGGATACTCATGCCAATGAGCATTGTCGCCAACGCCGTTTCATGGGCGGTCATTACCGTAGTCTTTGCCTTCATCTGCGGGGATTTGCGCCGTTCCCTTTTTACCGCGTTTTTCTACATCGGCATGGAAGCATCAATTGACAACACCCGCTCCGCTCTGATTGCCCTGCTGTTTAACCGTTTCTTTTCTTCCCACTCACCCAGCCAATATTTACAGTACAATCTGCAATACCTCGTCGTGTTTGCTTTGTGCTGTTGTTATTATATGATAATGAGACGGTATTCGGGCAAACTGCCGCTCGCCAGTTGGATACTGATTATTATCCCGCCTATGGTTCTATGGGCAGTTCTGACTTATTTCACCCATGTCGCGGATCCTCTTCTGGTAGAACAGGGCATCAACATTTACGGTCCCGGTTTCTGTTTCGGGTTATTTTCTATATTACTGAATATTGGGATACTCTACCTATATATCCGCCAACTGGTTATTACCGATGCCCAGCACTTGACAATCGCGGTATCCGCCGTAGAGGCGATATGGACTCAGGAGAACGGCCTGTCGGATAATTTTTGCAAACACTACCAGCTGACTGACAGGGAAAAAGACATAGTTGAAGTAATGATGAAAGGCAAAAGCAACAAGGAAATAGCCGATACCCTGCTCATATCAATCAGGACAGTGGGGGCTTATCTTCAAAATGTCTACAAGAAAACCGGCGCGCCTAACCGCTTCGCCCTTTACTCACTGATAAAAGGGGAATAATCTCTAAAATAGTATAAAAGGCAGTACGAATTAGTAAAAAGTGCAGACGAATTAGTAAAAAATGCAATAGAAATACCGTCTCCCGCCCCTTGCAATGTTTCAATTATAAGTTTAAATGTTTCATATGAATAACAAGAGGTACACGTTTCTTGTCCTTATTATAGTAACAGGACTTGCCATGATTGCGGCTGATTTTCTGATACTGCTCTTTTTTGAGAATACCTTTTCCCAGCTTCGTTTTCGATTCGGTATTCCGGCTTTGATTTTCCTCACCCTTTACTGCCTTGTTTTAGGCCGCGGCGCGCGGTATTTTGATTATACATGGTTTACCAAACTGGACGGAGAACACTATCTATTATGGCTTAAAAAAATCGGGGCTGTGCCGATTAAAAGGATTGCGCTTAACGTGGCGAGTCATGCCGTTTTTCTTGGGATTGTTTTTCAGGCAATTATCTGGGAATTGCTCCTTCTTTAAAAGGGCTGCTTTTCATGTCTCTGTTATCATTTGGAATGTTGGTGGGGACATTTATTTATGTGGCGGGAGACAGCCTGGTCTCAAGCACCCTGCTTGCCCATAATTTTACCGGATACCCCAACGACTGCCGGGAAAAGCGGCAGGAAGCCAAAGCATGGATCGTCCCCATAGCCGCAGTCATGGACACCCTTCTTTTTGCCTGTTCAGTTACCCTGCTCGGTATTCATCGCCTCGGCGGGTCTCTGGACGTACTGAAAGGAAATTCCGTGTCCATCATATTGATCCCGCTGATTGTTTTTTTTATCGGGATTTTTTTCATGGCTTTTACCCTCAAAAAGAATTCAGGAGCGGTCTACACTTCGGTAATCGCGCAGCTTGAAAATCTTTCCTCCGAGCAGAAAGACCTTACAAAGAGAATTTCAATTTGTTCCGTAGATGAACTTGGCACAATCACCGGTATGGTGAACGCTTTTTGCGAACATCTGGGCGGCGGAATAAAAAATATCAGGAATGAAACAGATACTTTATCCGATATTGGCAATGCCCTTTCTTCCAACATGAATGACACCGCCGCGGCGGTGAACCAGATTACCGCCAATGTACAAAGTATCAAAAGCCGTATAATAAACCAGAGCGCCGGCGTAAGCGAAACCCACGCCACCATGGAACAGCTTGTAGTCAACATCAATAAACTTAATAACCATGTCGAGAACCAGAGCGGCGACATATCACAAGTTTCGTCTTCTATTGAAGAAATGATCGCCAACATAGACTCCGTTACCGGAACCCTTGTCAGCAACGCCGGTAATGTAAAAACATTGCAGGATGCCTCGGAAGTAGGCCGCACCGGATTGCAGGAAGTAGCCTCCGACATTCAGGAAATCGCGCGTGAGTCCGAAGGGCTTCTGGAAATCAACTCGGTCATGGCAAACATTGCCAGCCAGACCAACCTGCTTTCGATGAACGCCGCGATAGAGGTGGCACATGCCGGAGAAACAGGCAAGGGCTTCGCCGTAGTCGCCGATGAAATCCGCAAACTGGCTGAAAGTTCCGGCGAGCAATCCAAAACGATTGGCACGGTACTCAAAAAGATAAAAGGCTCCATTGACAAGATAAAACATTCTACGAAGCCATTGATGTCGTAATAAGGGAAGTTTCACAATTTAAGGTTTAGAACGATTTCAATTCAAAAATTATAGTAAAATCCCATTTGTCGCATATTTGTCGCGCTTTATTTAGTAGAATATTAAGAGTGGCAAACATAAAAAACATATTCACGAAGGCAAAACTCAGAATTAAAATCATCAGTGTCGTCATCGCCATTTGTTTATTCGCATTATTGGGAATGTCAATAGTAAGCTATATTACCATTAAAAAAGTGTCGCAATATTCGTCAAGAACAAACACGGCGCTTGGCGATGGGGCGGCTGACAGCGCAGGCGGCGCATTACTGGAACAGGCTCACAATTTTTTAATGATCATAGCCAGGCAGCAAGCCGTAAATTGCAACGCCATGCTGGACACCTTCAAATTTGACGTGGAACTGCTCGAAGGCGTCGTAACGGACATATTCAATAACCCGCAATATTATAGTCTTGGACGCACGGTAATTAAACCGTCCGAAACGGTAAAAGGCGTTTATTCAGGCACATATATACTGCCGCAAACCGTTCCCATGACAGAACAAATAAGACAGGAATTAAACCTGTTAAGCAACCTCGGATTGTTACTGCCCACGCTGACCAACAATCCCGACATCATCGAATTTTATGTGGGAATGGAAAGCGGCCTGTTTTATAACTATACCCCTCTTATCTACGCCAACCCAAAATACGATCCCAGAGCACGTCATTGGTATACACAGGCAGTCGCGCACACCGGCACGGTGATATATACCGAAGTGTATGAGGACGCGCTCGGATCGGGATTAGTCGCAACCGTGTCAAAAGCTGTTTTTGACAAGAGAAAAAAACTGTTAGGCGTGGTCGCTCTTGACATCATGCTGGAAAATTATAAAAAACTTTTAATGGAAACACGCATACTAAAATCCGGCTATGCGTTTATCATCAACAACGAAGGAAAGTATATATTTCACCCGGATATAGACACGCAAGATTTTCAACCAAACATACCGCAGGCCCCATCCGGTTCCGAGACAGCGAAAGGTTATAAAAGAATGATGAACGGCGAAACAGGATTTTTCACTGTTGAGGAAAACGGCGGACAGTTTTTCGTCGCGTTCAGCCCCATATCCGTAACCGGTTGGTCGGTAGGCGTTACCGTTAATAAGGACGAGCTTCTATCGGCGCTCGGCTCGCTTTCAACTCAGTTGTCATCGCTGACCGGCGAAGCGAAAAAAAACATCGAAAGAATGTCCGGTTCTGCGATTATTACTTTTATTGTTATCTTTACAGCTGTTGCCGTTATGGTCGTCTTTTTGTCGTTTTTCCTTTCCTTTTTAATATCCAAGCCAATTCAAAAATTGACGGAGGAAGTGGTAAACATCGGCTCCGGTCATTTGGATGCCAGGATAGAAGGCAGTTATAATGACGAGTTTGACAAAATCAAAGACGCTGTGAACTCTATGGCGGCGGATATAAAAACATACATGACGGAGAAAATGCAAACAGAACGCAAACTTGCCGAAAGCCGTATCTCCATAATGCTTTCCCAAATACAGCCGCATTTTTTATACAACGCCCTTGCCGTCATATCAAGCCTGTGCGATAAAAACCCTGCCGAAGCAAAAAAGGCGACCGTTAATTTTTCCAATTACCTCAGGGCAAATATGAATCTTTTAGAGCGCACAGAACCAATCCCGTTTGAAAATGAACTGAACCACACGATAGGCTTTTTAAATTTGGAAAAAGCCATGTACGGTGAAGCGTTAAATGTAATATATGACATACAGACAAAACATTTTAAGCTTCCGGCTCTTACCATGCAGCCCATTGTTGAAAACGCAATCAAACACGGCATAGGTAAAAAAGAAGGCGGCGGCACTGTTTCCATTTCAACAAAAGAAACAGACAGCGGTTATCTGATAATTGTTTCTGATGACGGCGCGGGTTTTGAACAGGAAAAAATCAACGATGACGGACAACAGCACATCGGAATTAACAACGTCCGTCTGCGGCTGTCCGCGCAATGCGGCGGTTCGCTTGAAATAGAAAGCAAACCCGGCGAGGGGACAAGCGCAAAAATAACTATTCCGAAAGAGGCGCAGTTAAAATGAACATACTCGCAATAGACGATAATGTTTTGGCTCTGGAAGAACTTGTCTCGTCAATTAAAGAGGCGTGCCCTGTCGATGATATTCACAGTTTTTCCAAGCCTTCTGAACTTCTTGACTATGCAAAAGAAAACGTATGCGACATTGCGTTTTTAGACATTGAAATGTGGGGAATGAACGGCATTGAATTGGCGCAAAAATTAAAAGAAATTAACAGCAAGATTAACATTGTATTTGTAACCGGATATTCAAAATATGCTCTGGATTCCTATACGGTCAAGGCAAGCGATTATGTAATGAAGCCGGTTACCAAAGAAACGGTTAAAGAAGCTCTTGAAAACCTTCGCTGCCCAGTCAAGACAGAACCTGATAAAAGAGTGCGCGTACAAACCTTCGGTAATTTTGAGGTTTTTGTAGATGAAAACCCTGTCTTATTTACACGTTCCAAAACAAAGGAATTATTTGCCTATCTTGTAAGCCGCAAAGGGGCGTTATGCAGCAATAATGAAGTAATTGCCGTAATATGGGAAGACAAAGATGATTCACCCGCCACGCAAAGCCATTTCCGGCATTTAGTAGCGGATTTAATCAAGACGCTGAAATCTTTGAATGTTGAAGACATAATAATCAGAAAATGGAAACAATTAGCGGTTGTACCGGGTAAATTGTCATGTGATTTTTATGAAATGCTTGACGGCAATGTAAAAGCGGCTAATTCATACGCCGGTGAATTTATGTCCCAATACAGTTGGGCTGAAATTGACGCCGCTTATCTGGAAAACAAATGTAAATAAAATACATATTTGTCGCACTTTTGTCGCGCTTCGTTTTGTATAATTTTCTCCGTTACACGCGGAGTAAGAATGCACGATAAGAAACTAAGCTTCAAAATCAAAGTATTAATCCCTATATTGGCTATATTTATCGTTTCCGATCTGATCATTTCATTTATCAACTATAGGCTGCTGGACTCTTCTGTAAAAACGAAAATCAACGCTAATATGGAAATTTTTGCCGACAGCATTTTGACGCAAATCAAGCATTTGAATATCATACTTGACATCACCAAACAAACGCTGATCGAAAAACATATAGCGATAGCGAAAACAGTCGTGGAAATGCTGGACAGCACGCCCGGTCAGTTATCAACCGAAAAATTACTGCAGATAGCGGAACCGCTGGATATTATAGAATTGAGCGTCGCCGATTCAAATGGTATCATTACAGCAAGCAGCGTCCCAAAATATATAGGCTTTGATTATAAGTTATACGAAGCCACAAAAGCGTATATGAAGCTGACCGACGGAACTTTGACTGTGTTAAGCGAGGAACCGCGCGCGTCCGTACTCAATGACGATGTGGGCGATATGATTCTGGGCGACATTAATCATTATACCGGTGTTGCGCGGAAAAACGGCGGATTCATCCAGATTGGTTTTAACGCCGGCGTAATCGGCAGGCTTCAGAAAGAAATCAATATTTACAAGACAATAAAGGAAACAAAAATAGGACAGCATGGTTTTGGGATGGTATTGTCGAATGGGTTTATAATAGCGCACCCTAACGGAGATTCGTCTACCGACATTTTGTCGGCCGACAAAATGTCGGACGTATCCGGCGAGGATTGGTATAAAACCGTAACTTCAGGCAACGGGTTTGCGTGGCTTAATATAGACGGCAAACAATATTATGCGGGATACAAGAACGAAAATGGCAATACCGTTGTCGCCCTTGTCCCGGAGCAGGATTTTCACATGGAAAGCAACCGCCTTCTGTTTAATACGGCAATGCTCCTGCTCGTAACGGGCATCATTATAATCGCCGTTATTAATATATTTATCGAAGTAATGCTGGAGCCGCTTAACCAAATACTAAAAACAATAAATCAAACGTTTACCGATCTGGATTTAAGGTCCAAGGAAGATAAACTTCATAAAGATGAAGTCGGATTATTAGGTGAATATTTACACCTGACCATAATTGATCAGCTTACCGGTATTTACAACAGGCGGTATCTTGACGGCAGCTTAAAAAAGATAATAAATTCCCATTCTCGTACCGGCGGTAACTTAAGCGTATTAATGATAGACATTGATTATTTCAAAAAATACAACGACGCTTACGGTCATGAAGCGGGAGATGGCTGCCTTAGAGCGGTGGCGTCCGCTCTTTCTCAAAGCGTGTCGAGAGACGAAGATTTTGTCGCAAGGTACGGCGGTGAAGAATTTGCCGTTGTTCTGCCGAATACTGATGAGAACGGCGCGCGTCTGATTGCGGAAAGAATGCTGGAAAAAATACGTGAATGTAATATACCTCACAAAGCAAGCGATATAGCGGATTATGTTACTATCTCCATTGGCGGCGCAACCGATGTCATTAATCATTTGCATCATGGAAGCGATTATATAAAAGCCGCCGATAAAGCGTTATACGAATCCAAAAAGAACGGCCGCAACCGATATACATTTTTGAAAACAACTTGAATCTGTCGCATTTTTGTCGCGCCTTGTTTTGTATAATTTTCTCCTCTGGTTAATCAAGGAAAAAGGATAAATGGAAAATATTGAATTAACGGAAGATTATAATGCCCTGCGTCAAACTCTTTTCCGGTTTGCCGAAGGAACGTTAATACATAACGATTATAATCTTTCTTTGGAAGTAATCGCAGACGACGTTGCAGGAATAGGCATGGGCGAGCAGGGGGCATATTTTAATAAATCCGAATTACGTCAAAAGTTCATTGACTTTTCAAAATCGCAAACGTCAAACCTGCTAAAATCTATTGAATACGGTAATATTGATATTCGTATTTTTGAATCGAAATGCGCTTCAATTTGCGCCGAAGTACATCTTAAAGTTACCGTTGATGATAAAACTTCAACGAGCAGTTTCCTGCAAATAGCAAGCGCGAGAAAGGAAAACGGAAGATGGCTCTGGTATATGATAGCGGCTATGCCTCTGGCTGTTACCGAAGAAAGCGTTAACGCTTATCCTCTGAGTTTTGCCGATAATATACTTGCCAATCTTAAAGCAGAACTTAAAGCAGAACTTCAAGCCGATACCTTCAGCATGATGAACGACAATTTCTCCAGCGGCATTTTAGGAACTTACATAAAAGCGGATTATCCGCTGTATTTCGCAAATGATGTGCTTATATCCATGCTCGGATACGAACGCAGGGAATTTGAGGAAACCTTTAAAGACGGAACGTCGAAGTTAAACCATAAAAACGATAAAGTATTCATGCAGGAATTTACGCAAAGCGGGGTTGAAGGAAACAGCAGTTTCGGTTCACGTGCGCGTTGGGTAAAAAAAGACGGCGATACCATTTGGATTGAGTTTCGTTCCCGCAAAACAAAAGATAAATTCGGAAATGATATATTATTATCCGCTGTTTGGGACATTTCAAATTTACTTGACAAATCGTATAAAGATGCGCTTACGGGTATTTACAATAGGCGTTTTCTTGATGAACATCTTGCACAAATCATAAAATCTTTATCGCGTTCCGGCAGCACTCTGAGCGTACTGTTAATTGATATTGATTTTTTCAAAAAGTATAACGACACTTACGGTCATGGTATAGGAGATGACTGTCTCAGAATAGTTGCGAATGCTCTTTCTAAATGTGTAATAAGAAATGAAGATTTTGTTGCAAGGTACGGCGGCGAGGAATTTACTGTTGTTCTGCCCAATACTGACGAGAACGGCGCGCGGCTTGTAGCTAACACACTGCTTGAAAGTATACGAAAACTAAATATAACTCACGAAAAAAGCGATGCGGCTGATTGTGTAACTATTTCTATCGGAGGTATAACCGGCAATGTAACTCATACACAAAAAGCAGACGATTACATAAAGGGTTCGGATAAAATGCTTTATGAATCAAAACAAAACGGGCGCAACAGATATACCGCAGGAAAATTATAAATATAAAATATGAAAACAGCCTGTATTTGTCGCGTTTTTGTCGCGCCATGTTTTGTATAATTTTATTATAATGAACTATACTAACATTTTTTCAATACCTGTTTCCCGAAAACGCCAAACTTCCATGCGGCGCAGATTTATTGCTTTTTCCTCAATATTATTTCTGCTTATATTCATTCCCGGAAGCGTAACATTTATAATTTTAATGAAGCAAATTCATCATGATAGCACCGGACATGAATTAATGCAAACCATTGAAATTGAACGGCTTAAACTGGAAGCGTCCATAAACAGCGAAATTGCCATTGCCCGAAGAATGGCTGACTCTCCTTTGATACAGTGGCACTTCCTTAACCCTGATGATGAAGAAATGAAGCAAATCGCATTGGGAGAAATAGCCGGATACCGCAGGGCATTTACCGGAAAAAATGTTTTCTGGATAGGAGATACAGATAAAAAATATTATTTTAACGATGAATATGTCTACACAATAGACCCAGCAGATGAAAGCTCATGGTGGTATAACTCAATCATAGAAAATCCCACACCTTATACTTTAACGGTTAATTTTGATGTTGGTCTAAAAAAGACCATGCTATGGATAGACGTGCCTGTTCTTAATGATAATCATAAATCTGTCGGTATAGTGGGAACAGGCGTAGACCTGTCAGATTTTATCAATTCCATAAATCAAAACAATTCGGGAATAGAAGATAAATTGTATTTCTTTAACTCGAACGGAGAATTAATCAAAGCGAAAGATGTTGATCTTGTTGAAAAAAAAGCAAACATAACCGAAGTGTTAGCTCAAACAGGCGATGAAATTTTAGTCAGAACAAAAGAATTGAAAATCGGAGAAATAGAATATTTTAAGTCAAAAACCAATGGTCAAATAATCGCAGTTACTTCAATTCCTGTCAGCTCCGTTATGGATTTAAATTGGTATATAACCGCCCTGCGTCCTTGTACTGTTGTAGAGTCATTGAAAACCAACATGACTGTTCTTTTTGGAATAATGATGACGGTTATTTTGCTTGTCTTTGTATTCTTTAATATTTTTATTGCGGTAATGCTGGAGCCTCTAAACCATGTCATAAAAACAATAAAACAAACATTTACCGACTGGGATTTGAAGCCTAAAGAAGGCGAACATCATAACGATGAAATCAGAACATTAGGCGATTTTTTACATTTGACCATAATTGATCAGCTTACCGGTATTTACAACAGGCGTTATCTTGACGGCAGCTTAAAGAAGATAATAAGACTGCATTCTCGTACAGGAAGCAGTTTAAGCGTACTAATGATAGACATAGATTATTTTAAAAAATACAACGACACTTATGGTCATGACGCCGGTGATGACTGCCTAAAAACAGTAGCGTCTATTCTTTCTGAATGTGTAATAAGAGAAGAAGACTTTATCGCAAGATACGGCGGCGAGGAATTTACCGTTGTTCTGCCGAATACCGATGAAAACGGCGCTCTTTTGATTGCTGAAAAAATGCTTGAAAAAGTACGTGAATGCAATATACCGCACGAAGCGAGCGATATAGCCAATTTTATTACTGTCTCCATAGGCGTTACAACCGGTATTATTAATCACTTGCAGCATGGAAGCAAATATATTAAACTTGCCGATGAAGCGTTATACAAATCCAAGAAGAACGGCCGTAACAGATATACGTTTCTGAAGAAAAGAAATGAATATTAGAGTTGTTTAGAAACTTCAGTTTCTAAACAACTTCCGCTAATAAAAAGAGTTGTCGCGTTTTTGTCGCATATCGTTTTGTATAATTTCCTTAAAATTTATAGGAGTTTACTATGAAACTAATCCATTCCCTCAGATTCCGGTTTGCCGTAATTTTTTCCGTTTTCATTATTGCCCTGATCGGAATAATGTCTGTATTGGGAATACGTCAGATGTCAAAAGCCGTGTCGGAGACTTTTGCTGCGCAGGGTATTTTCATAGTGGAAAAAGCGGTCTCCCTTATTGACGGGGATTCCTTTGAGGCGCTGTCAAAATCGCAAGACTCAAGCATCCCCTTCTATGAAGAAACTAGGGTTAAACTGCTGGAATTAAAAGATTTTTCAGGCTGTAAGTATCTATACACTATGGCTCCTGTAAACGGAAATATTTGGCAGTTTGTCATTGACGGCAGTGCGGAACCTGACGACACTGAAAATTTTTCCAATCTTGGGGATAAGGAAGATACAAGCGCCTATGACGATGCGTTCAGAAGAGCATGGACTTCGGGAAAAACAGAACATGGCAATCTGGTAAATCAAGAAGGATGGGGCTGGCTGGTTTCGTTCTACATTCCCATCAGAAATTCCGCCGGAAAAACAGTGGGATTAGCAGCCTGCGATTATGACGGGGAACACCTTCATAATACCATTATCAAGAACATACAGCGGCAGGTAATTATAGGCATAATTTCGGTACTATTCGGACTTGCGTCGGTAATATTCTTGCTACGGCAGGTTTTTTTGCCACTGAACAGAATCAACTCCATCCTGAAAGAAATCTCAATGGGCGAAGGGGACTTGACCGGAAGGATCGAAGCCAGCAGGGATGACGAGATTGGGGAATTGGCAGGTCATTTCAATCTTACAATGGAAAAAATCAGAAACCTGGTAGGAACAATAAAATACAAAATCAACGGGCTTAATCATACCAGCTTTGAGCTTTCCGACAATATGGAGAAAACCTCAACAGCCGTAGATAAGATTTCATCTAACATGGACAACATGGAAAATCTTGTAGTCAAACAGGAAAACGGGGCGCTAGTAGCGGGCGAGGCGGTAGGTGTCATTAAAACAAATATTGACAGCCTTAATAAAATGATAGAACAACAGGCTGAAAGCGTAGACAGGTCATCTTCCGCCATAGAGGAAATGACGGCTAACATTCATTCGGTAACTCAGACGCTTGCTGAAAACAGCAAAAACGTCGATGTTCTGGTAGAAGCGTCGGAGAACGGCAAAACAGGACTCCAAACCGTAGCGCAGGAAATACAGGAAATAGCCCACGATTCCGAAGGGTTGCTGGAAATAAATTCGGTGATGAACAATATCGCAAGCCAGACGAACCTGCTTTCGATGAACGCTGCGATTGAAGCAGCTCATGCCGGAGAAGTCGGAAAAGGTTTTGCCGTAGTCGCAGATGAAATCCGCAAACTTGCCGAGTCATCTAGTAATCAATCAAAAACCACTGCTGCTATGCTAAAAAAAATAAAAACGTCTATAGACAACATTACAAAATCATATAACGATGTGTTAGATCGTTTCGGCGATATAGACTCAAGCGTAAAAACAGTTTCCGAACATGAACAAAATATCCTTAATGCGATGCAAAAACAGGAAACAGGCGGGAAGCAAATTCTGGAATCCATAGGAATATTGAGGGATATAACCCATTCGGTAGAAAAAGGTTCTGATGATATGGCAAAATCAGGTGAAACTTTAGTCAAGGAAACAGACGAATTTATAAAAACCAGTCAGGAAGCCGCAGAAGGCATGAACGAGATACTGACAGGCATTAACCAGATAAAAGTTTCGGTGAACCATGTAAACGAAATGAGCCATGAGAACAACCGGAATTTTGACGCCTTAAAAAAGGAAACTGAAAAATTTAATGATACTGTCGGCGACGAAAAACAAAAAGTTCTTATAGTAGACGACGACAGTATTCATCTCGAAATGGTGGAAGCGGTATTGCAGAATGATTATGACATATCAATCGCAAGATCCGGCAAAGAAGCATTAGGCTTATTCTATCAGGGACTTGTACCAAAATTAATATTGTTGGACTTGATAATGCCGGATATGGACGGATGGGATACTTACAAAAGAATAAAAGCAATAGGCGGCTTACATGATATCTCGATAGCGTTTTTCACAAATTCAAATGACCCGAAAGACATAAAACACGCACATGAAATAGGAGCGGTTGATTACATCAAAAAGCCTTACGATAAAGACGATCTGTTACGCAGAGTGGAGAGAATTATTGAGAAATGAGCGAGATAAATAATAAATACAAAGGTAATGCCAATACTGCCCCGCTATATACATTTATAAAACAGCTTAAATTTGTCGCGTTTTTGTCGCACATTTATTCAAAAAATATTTATTTAACTTTTATGCCTGTCGCATATTTGTCACGCCTTGTTTTGTAAAATATTATTTACCATGATAATTTCTAACGAGCTAGAAACTTTTATAAGAAGCCGGTATATAAGAAGCGGGCATGATTTTTCCTTTGAAATGTCTGAAGATGCAGAAGCAAAAAAAAGCGATTTTTTAGAATACGCTAAAATTTTTGCCGCCAGTCATCATGAAAGATGGGACGGCACAGGTTATCCGCGCGGACTTAAAGGAAACGAAATACCTCTGTTGGGGCGCATCATGGCTATTGCTGATGTATACAACGCGCTTACATCAGAACGTCCTTATAGAAAAGCATTCACCCACGAAGATGCGGTACGGATTATCACCGAAGGCAGCGGAACCCAGTTTGATCCGGCGCTGGTTGAAATATTCACCCGCACGGCGGAACAGTTCAAGAGTTTAGAATGAAATTATTCCGCGATACCTGATACGATAATCACTGCCGAAACTACGCCGCTTGAAATTGCGCCGTCCATTTTGTTGATAAAAGTAAGAGCCTTTTTTTCCTGCATTGATAACCCCATTTGTTTTTCCGAACCCTCCTTCAAACAAAAAAGATTGGTTTTACAAAAGAATGAGACATGAGTGAATTATTAAGCATTATATTTATACAATGAATAATGCAAGGTCTGTCCGCAAAGTAACCGACTTTGTGGACAGACACTAATTAACGATGAAGAAAGAGAGAATAGAAATAATGGATTTGTTTAACAACCCGATTAGTTGTTTCACAAGTCTATTCGTGATATGCAAAAAAAGCGAAATCTTTGGGAAAGTAACGTTAGCTGTTATTTTCAACCGGCTCTCCGTGTGTGCGTAAAACGGTATGTATATTTTTTACCAGTTCCGCAAGCAGTACCGTAAAGTCAGGTAAATGTTCGCGTATAAGAACCATATCTGCGGTTTTGCCTGCGGCTTCAAGTTCTGCGGCATAAGACGATATTTCCTGTGCGCCGATAGAAGCGGACATGCCTTTTATAGAATGAACGTGAATTATAAATGCCGGCAGTTTATCAGCCTCCGGTATTATTTGCAGTTGCGGCAGCCGTTCATCAACCTCTTTGCAGAACATGGATAACACTTTCTTATATAGATTTAAATTTCCTCTGAGCATGGCAATTGCTTTTACCGTATCAACATTGGGGATAGCTATCTCAACGCCCGCCGGTTCTGCTAAAGCAGACCCGGCTATATTGTTACTGCAGCCGGGGCTCTCGCCGTGCCGCTCTTCCGCATTAACACCGTTTGACGCAGTACTCTCCATGGCGTCTTTCGGTAACCAACGGTCAATAATTTCGTCAAGTTTGGAAACGTCTACGGGCTTTGAAATAAAATCATTAAAACCTTTTTCGATAAACATTTCCCGCATTCCCACAACAGCGTTAGCTGTCAAGGCAACAATAGGAATTTGCCGTGGAAAATTATTATTGCCGCTATTTCTTTCATTTTCCCATGCGCGGATAATTGCCGTCGCTTCAATTCCGTCCATTTCCGGCATCATGTGATCCATAAAAATCAAGTCGTACTTATTTTGTTTCACAAGCCCTATCGCTTCCGCGCCGCTTAGACAGGTGTCAATCTTTGCGTTATAAGGGGCCAGGAGTCCTTCGGTAACTTTAAGGTTGGCGGCAATATCGTCTACTATCAACAGCCTTGCATTGGGGAAAGTATGACGTATAACGCCTGAACTTTCAAAATAATTCTGATTATCAGCCTTGCCGTTTAAAATATTGGCAATGGAAAGGGATTGTACCGGTATGGATACAAAGCGCGCGTTGGTAACATATACTTCGGTGCCCCATTCCACCATAAGAGCCAGATGCGGCTTTTTCCCTCCGCAGAAAACAGAATCGTCCTGTTCCATAAGCGGTTTAATTTTTTCATAAAGACCGTAACCTGATAATATATAAAACCATTCTTCACGGTACAGTGAAGCGGCAAACTCATTCCGATTAGTCACCATAGTATGAGGTACTTTCATATTTTCAAGGGACCAGCACACTGATTTTGCGTAATTAATTCTGCTTTCATAAACAAGAACTTTCTTTTTTTCAGGTTCTTCCACCACGGCGAAAGGTTCTTTTGACGCAATGTCCTGAGGGATAATCACAGTGAATACGCTGCCTTTGCCGTAATCGCTTTTCATGGTTATTTCTCCACCCATAGCTGCGCAGAGTCGGCATGTAATGACAAGCCCAAGTCCTGTTCCTTCTATGCCCTGATTCCTCTTCATATCTACCCGGACAAATTCGTTAAAAAGTTTCGCTTGATCATCATGTTTTATTCCTTTTCCGGTATCGGACACATCTATCTTAAGCAAGACCTGTTTATCGTCTTGTTTATCAACGGTAATGGACAAGCCTATATTTCCTTTTTCTGTATACTTTACCGCATTGGACAATAGGTTAAGAAGAATCTGGCGCAGACGCGCTTCATCTCCGATAAGGCTGTTGGGAATATTTCCGTCGATGTTGGTAAAAAACCGTATCGGTTTTTCCTTAAGCCGTGTACGGATAATATTTACCGTGTCATTGATCAATGATGAAAGCATATATTTAACGGGAACGATTTCCAGTTTTCCGGCTTCGATTTTTGAAAAGTCCAGAATATCGTTAATTAACGAAACGAGATTATTCCCCGCCTGTTTGATATCCCTAACATAGCCTCTCGCTTCACATGAGAGTTCTCCCCTAAGCAGCAATTCCGCCATACCTGTAATGGCGTTCATTGGAGTGCGGATTTCATGGCTCATTTTCGCAAGAAAATTACTTTTTGCCTGAGAAGCGGATTCAGCCTTTTTGTTTGCCTCAAGAAGCTGTATGTTTTGTTTCGCTATCGCGTTTTCAGAACGGGCGACAAAAATATTAATAATGATGAACAAAAAAAGGATAAGGAATAACATACTGAAAAAAACGGTATTCATGGCATGGTTCAGCGAAAACAAGCCCGGTATCGGATAACTTACGGTCAAATACCATTTCATCGCTTCGATGGAGTTTACGAGGTATATTTCTTTATCATAAACGAAGCTCCGGCTTTCACCCTCGGAAAGCTCACTTGCGAACCTGATCAATTCTTTTCCGGTTTCGCCAAGGTGTTCGTCAAGATGTACTTTATTTTTTACCAGTTCATAATCCATCGCCGAAGTAATTTCATTGTATTTATTGAACATATATGTTGTGATATTTTCATCGAATTCCCGGTAGCCGGAAGTTATAAAATTTGAAAAATCAGTTATGTTTACGCCTGTGCCGATAAACCCTATAGGTTTTTTGCCTGTCTCTGCCATGACAAATACCGGAACATTAACCCAAAGATAGATTCGCCTCAAATCAGGATTATAATTAATGTTAAAAATATATTTTTCTGTTTCGTATAATGTTAAATTGTACCAATAATTCTTGGGATCATCGGGATTGACAACGTACGGATCATTTCCTGTTGAATAAAATATTTTATCCACGTCATTAATCCAGTAAAGTATTTTATTTTTGAAATGTTCCTTATAAATGACAAATTCATCGTCCGCCCGGGATTTAAGAACCGGATCAGAAGGATTCATAAAATACTGCCGGATTACCGGGGTATCCGCCATTTTCAGCATAAGGGCAAGCTCGCTGTCTACTACAGTTGCCAAACGCAGCCGTATTGTTTCAGACGCTATGGAAAGCTGCTGTTCAATAAAAGAACGGTTGATTTGACGCGCGGAAATTGAGTATGCCGTAATAGCCGACAAGGCAATAATAAGGAAAAGGATACAGGAAAAGAAAAGGAAATTATTGTTGGCGAATATTTTTGATGACTTGACGGAACCAATTGTCATTTTCGTGTGCCTCGTTCTTTAAGTAAAATATAAGAATTTTTTTGTTCAAAAATATTGTATAAAATGGAATTTATGGAGAATATTTTGAAATATTTTAACTTTGATAAAAAAAAGCGTATGTACTGTAAATATTATGCTTCGATTTTAGCGTTATTTGACAAAGCAACGTTAGCCGTTATTTTCCGCCAGCTCTCCGCGCACCCGCAAATCGGAAAGTATTTGCGCATAAAATTTACCGTCAATTTTATACTTTGCCCTGTAGATAAAATAACTGCCCGTGATGCACAATAACGGAAAAATAAGCATGGCGATCTTCATCAAAAGAAGCCCGCTTTCCGTTACATCGGCGGCGCCTTGCGCGTCCTTGATTCCTGATACGATAATCACTGCCGAAACTACGCCGCTTGAAATTGCGCCGCCCATTTTGTTGATAAAAGGCTGAAGCGAAAAAGTGATACTGTCGTTTCGCTTGCCGAGTTTCCAATGGCCGTAGTCAACCGAATCTGCAAGGAACATCAGCATTAACAGTTGAACAAATGATTGGCCTATAAAAATCAATACTCCTCCCATACCGATAAAAAGCATTGTCGTAACAGGAGCGAAGAAGAATATTAAATAACCTATAACGACCATAATGATAGCGGCAGTGTAAAGGGTTTTTCGTTCAAAACGTTTGCTGAAAAGCGGAAAAACGGCAAGGGCCGTGATCTGCGACACGCCGAGTATTGCCGCAAAAACAGAATACATTTTTTCGTTGCCGTAGGCGTATTTGAAAAAATAAAGTCCGAAACTGGTTGTTGTAACATAGCCTATCATAAAGAGAGACATTGCAATTGCGGTAAAAAACAACTGATCATTTTTAAAAATAATACGCAAAAGTTCTCTAAGAGGAGTGCTTTTGCGGATTGAAACCTGAACTACTTCTTTTACACCGAACAGCGTTATGCACTGTCCGGCAATCATTACTGATGCCGCTAAAAGTACGAAAACAAAATAGCCTTTCTGCAAACTTCCGAAACGCTGTCCCAAAATTGCAGTTAACGGCACAATGCCCGCCACGACAAAGAACAGTCCGACATTTGCGCAGATACGGGCGACAGAGCCGATTTTTTCCCGCTCTTTTTGATCGGTGCTTAAAGAAGGAAGCATTGACCAGTATGGAATGTCGTTAGCTGTAAAACTGATTCCCCACATCAGGTAAAGAAAAGCAAATACAACGGTATATGCGCCGCCTTTCAGTCCGAAATCCGTAAAGAGGAGCACGGTAAGAGTGGCAGACAAAAGGGCGCCGCCGGCTATCCATGGTTTAAACTTGCCCCAGCGTGTATTTGTATTATCAACAATAAAGCCCATAAAAGGATCGTTTAGCGCGTCAAAAATACGCGCAATAAGAATGATGCCCGCAACCCACCATAATGTACCGGTCGGTAGATTGATAACGTCAGTCAGGTAAAAGATAAGGTACATGCTTACAAGGGAATAAACCATGTCCCTGCCGATAGTGCCAAGTCCGAAGGTAAAACGGTTGCGAATCGAATTGTCCTGCATAATTTACATCCTCTCTATTGTATATAAGCTTGAGCCGTAATCGCCTAAAAGCCTTGTTTTGTTGTTGTAGTAACTGCCCGTAAATTGATTATTTAGCTGAATGCCTGACAAAAGCAAGCTCCCCCGGCATTCATAAGTTTCTACGCAGTCGGTAAGCGCGTAATGGCGGTTAACAGTCCGCAGGATAAACCCTGAGGGATTTAGCGTTACAGGAAGCAGGTGTTTGACGAGGCCGCCGAAGCGGTTAATGTACAGCCTTTGGGGACGCGTCGCCACGCGGTAAATCGCTTCGTTTTCAAGGCCGCAAACACGCAGTATGTCAGGCTCTTCGCCCGCGCCTGCCTGTGTTTGAAAAAATCCCGCTACTGCTTCTTTTTCACCGCTGCAAAGCCAGAGGGTCTTGTTTTTCAGCCTGTTTCCCGTAACAGGCAAACGTTCAAAAGTTCCGTATTGAAAAGTTTTTCTGTGCTTTTTATAAAAAGCAATTTGTTCCTTAATCTCGCTCTTTTCGGCAGGCGTAAGAAAACGTAAATCCATTTCATATCCAAGACAGCCGAAACAGGCGGCATTGTAGCGGGTGGAAAGCGGCGTGCTGCGTAACGTTTGCTGATGCGGCGAATCGGATACATGAGCGCCCATCGTTGACTGCGGGTAAAGATAAGAGAGACCGCCCTGTATTGAAAGCCGTACAGCCGGATCAGTGTTATCAGACGCCCAAATCTGCGGAGAAAAGCACAACATTCCCAAATCGAAACGGTTGCCTCCTGATGAACAGGACTCAAGTAAAATGTGCGGTCTTGTCTTGAAAATACGCCGCAGTATGTCGTACAAGCCGAGTATGTAGCGGTGAAAAAATTCCCCCTGCGAAGGAATATGATCCGACCAAAAATCGCTTATGTGCCGGTTCATATCCCATTTCACATAACTTGCGCCTGTCTCATCCAGAATGCGCCCTACAGCTTCGACAATGTAGTCGCGCACTGCCGGATTACAAAGATCAAGCGTAAGCTGATTGCGTCCAAGCGCCGGCTCGCACCCTCTGCGGCGCACTGAGTACTCAGGGTGGGCGCGGAAAAGAGCGGAGTTTTCATTTACCATTTCAGGCTCAAACCAAATCCCGAATTCCAGCCCAAGTGCGCGTATCCTGCGGGCGAATTTTCCAAGCCCCTGCGGAAACTTGCGGCGGTTAGGCGTATAATCGCCTAAACCTGCGGTATCGCTGTTGCGCCCTTCAAACCATCCGTCATCAAGAACAAAAAGCTCCATTCCGAGTTTTCTTGACAGACGGGCAAGGCGCATCAGTTTACCTTGGTTAAATTTGAAAAAACATGGTTCCCATGAATTGTAAAGGACAGGCCGCTCCTTGCCCTGCCATGCTTCCGGAACAATGTGGCTGTTTACAAACGAATGAAAATTGCGGCTCAAGCCGTTAAATCCGCCGCCGCTGAAAGTCATTACAGCTTCCGGCGTTTCAAAACTTTCTCCTGCGCCAAGCGTCCACTCAAAACAGTGCGGGCTTATTCCAATTCCGGCGCGGACAAGATCGTGGCTGTTTAATTCCGCAAAGCCAAAATGATTGCCTGAGTAAATTAAATTAAAACCGTAAACCCTGCCGTGATCCTCCGCCGCTCCGTTTTCATATAACAAAAAACCCGGGTTGTGTTTGTTTCCGCTCGCTCCCGTCCTGCTCTCGTTTACATAAATTCCGTATTGTAAAAGCCGGTCGTGTCTGTGCGCTTCTCTTGCCCAGTCGCCGTCAAATGTAACCAGACTGAAACCTGTGTTTGGCATATCAAGAGACAAACTTAACAGGCGGCGAATCACAAGAGGAGCGCCGTTATTTTCAAGTACTGCGCGCCGCGTAACACAGTTGGTTTTTTCATAAACAGTATAGAGCAGTTTCAGCGTAACATTGCATACTTTGTCGCGAAGAAGTATTTCAAGAGAATCGCACTCGCTTTCCGCGCCGTGTGAAGTCGGCAGTTTTGTCGGCAGTTCTGTCGGCAGTTCTGCCGGCAGTTTCTTCATGGGGATAATTCCCTTTTTAATACTGTGGCTTTCGTAAATAAAGTCGCTTATAAAACCGCCGTCCGGCATTTTTATTTCCGCAGGCGAAAAACGGTAATCGCCCCTGCCGATGCCCGACCACTCAAAGCACATTGTATCAAGGCAATAGAGATTGTCTTCCCTGTCATAGGCTACGGTTGAACCTGTCTGCGCAGTACGTTTGGGCGCAATCGCTTCAATATCAGAGGCGGAAATGTCATCGGCGAGCCTTGTTCCGTAATAAATATGCTCAAGGTGGCCGTGTTTTGTTATGCGAAATATATAACCGGTATTTTCCGTCTGCAGAATGAAAGTATTGTTGTTAAAAATAATCATTTACAGCGCTCCTGTAATATTATAAATTCATTAAGTAATATTTTAGCATGGTTTTTACAGTTTATGTAAAAAAATGCAGGAATGATCGGCAGAGTTGACTATTTTATTGTAAGAAATAATAATTTGTTATAGAATGTGTTAAAGTAGATTATGGAGAACGCTGTATGTTAAACAAAGCTGAAGCTGAAAAAATGCTTAAAAATAATATTCTTCCGTTCTGGCAGAGAATGGCCGACAGGGAAAAAGGCGGCTTTTACGGCGAGGCGGATTTCTATGGTAAAATAAATAAATCCGCAGACAAGGGCTGCATATTGAATTCGCGTATTTTATGGACATTTTCCGCCGCCTTTCGGCTGTTTAAAGATGATAAGTACAAGGAATGCGCCGCTCTTGCAAAAGACTTTCTTGCCGCCTCTTTTCTGGACAAGGAACACGGCGGGCTTTACTGGCTTGTTGACCAAACCGGCAGGCCGCTTGACACAAGAAAGCAATTTTACAATATCGCCTTCGGCATCTATGCGTTAAGCGAACATTATCTTGCCTTAGGAGATCAATCTTCGCTGGAACTTGCTATGAACCTTTTTGATATAACGGAAAAATACGGCTTTGACAAAACGGCGGGCGGTTATATCGAAGCCTGCAACCGTGAATGGAAAAACATTGATGATTTCCGATTAAGCGGCAAAGACCTAAACAGTCCTAAATCCATGAATACAAACCTGCATGTGCTTGAAGCCTACACAACGCTGACACGCGCAGGCGGAGGTGAATGTGTCCGCAAAGCGCTTGAAAATATATTGCGCATAACGCTTGAAAAAATTGTAAATAAAAAACGGAACTTTGAGCTTTTCTTTGACATGAACTGGAATTCGCTTGTAAAGGATATTTCCTACGGCCACGATATTGAAGGAAGCTGGCTTCTTTATGAAGCTGCGCTTGCAGCCGGAAATGAAAATCTTATTTCCGATGTAAGGCAGGCTGCGCTTGAAATAGCCGGAGTAACCTATGACTCCGCTATTGATAATAAAAACGGCGGGCTTTTCAGCGGCTGCGATGAGGCGGGGAAAATTACAGCCAAAAAAGAATGGTGGCCGCAGGCGGAGGCAGTCGTAGGTTTTTACAACGCGTATGAATTATCAGGGGATAAAAAATACTTTGACGCGGCAGACAGTATTTGGGAATATATTCAAAATAATTTTGCTGATTATAAAAACGGAGATTGGCATAACGAACTCAGTCTTGACAATAAGCCTGACACAAATATGCCTAAGGCAGGTTTCTGGAAATGTCCGTATCATAATGCCCGCACCTGTTATGAAATAATAAGGCGAAGTTAAAAGATTCATAGATTGAAAATCATTGCGGTAACTTCCATTAAATTTCTAAAATTGCTAATATAATCAAATCAGGAGTATACAATGATAATTGCGTTAAAATCAGGAGTTAATCAGGAAGATATAAAAATACTGGTATCCGATCTTGAAAGGCTCGGCGTAAAAGTAGATTATTCGCAGGGGGCCAATCAAACTGTGCTTGGTCTTGTAGGCGATACTACGGTAATCAACGATGAGGCTCTAAGAGCAAACCATATTGTAGAAAAAGTAATACGCGTTCAGGAACCGTATAAGCGCGCAAACCGCGCGTTTCATCCTATGGATACAGTACTGGAATTTGAATCAGGCGGTAAAACGGCGAAAATCGGCAGCGGTTATTTTACGGTAATTGCGGGCCCGTGTTCCGTAGAAAGCCGTGAGCAGGTCGTCTGTATCGCAAAGGAAGTGAAAAACGCCGGAGCCGCTTTTCTTCGGGGCGGCGCTTTTAAACCGAGAACAAGCCCCTACAGTTTTCAGGGGATGGGCGGCGCCGGGATTGATCTTCTGCTTGAAGCAAAAAAGGAATGCGGTCTTCCGATTGTTACGGAGTTAATGGAAATCAGCCAGCTTGAGTTATTTGAAAATGTCGACATGATTCAAGTCGGCGCTCGTAACATGCAAAATTTCAACCTGTTAAAAGAACTGGGACATTCCAGAAAACCGGTGCTGTTAAAACGCGGTATGGCTTCCACCATGACCGAGCTTCTTATGGCCGCCGAATACGTCATGGCAGGCGGCAACGACAAGGTTGTGCTTTGCGAGAGGGGTATTCGAGGTTTCGATAATTTTTCACGTAACATTCTGGATTTGGCGATTGTTCCGGCGCTTAAAAAAAAGACGCATTTGCCGGTGATTGTGGATCCAAGCCATGCTACGGGTCTTTCATGGATGGTTCCCGCAATGTCAAAAGCAGCCCTTGCGGCAGGAGCGGACGGCATTATCGTCGAAGTTCACAATGACCCTGAACATGCGCTGTGTGACGGCGAACAGTCGCTTACTCCTGAATTATTCAAAAGCATGATGGAAACATTGCGTAAATACGCCGCCATAGAAAACAGGATAATTTAATTGCGGTCTTTGGAAGAATTTAACATAGGTATTTCAGGTCTTGGGTTAATGGGCGGCGCAATAGCGGCTGCCCTGCGGGAAGCCTGCGGTGTTGCGAAGGAACGGCTTTTTGCCTGCGATAAAGACGGCGATACTTTAAATGCGGCGCGGAAGGCAGGCCTTATAGGTCAGGGATTTGAACCGGAAAGAGCCGGAGAAATGCTCTGTTCCTGCGATATCGTCTTCCTTTGCCTTAACCCTTCCGCCGTAATTCGTTTTATAAAAAAATGGGAAAGCTCTTTTAAATCCGGCAGTATTGTTACCGACATCGCGGGAACAAAGGGCAGCATTGCCGCATGCGCGGAAAATATCCGCAAAGATATTGATTTTATACCAGGTCATCCTATGGCGGGCGCTGAAAAAGGCGGGTTTGAAAACTCAAGACTCTGCAATTTTAGCGGTAAAAATTACATACTCACCCCTCTTTCGCATAACAAACCTGAAAACATTGAGTTTCTTAAAAAATTAATCTACCGTATGGGTTTTGGCCGCATTACGGAAGTAACGCCTGCAGAACATGACCGTAAAATCGCATTTACAAGCCAACTCTGTCATTTAATAGCCGCCGCTCTTATAGACTGCGAATCCGATACCGCAATTACCCGTTTCGGCGGCGGCAGTTTTGAGGACCTTACCCGTATCGCTATGCTGAATGCGCCCATGTGGACCGAAATTTTTATCGAAAACCGCGATGCGCTGCTGGATCGTATTGAACAGTTTGAAACAAGCCTTGATGAATTAAAATTGTTGATAAACAGCGTTAAGGCGGAGGAACTTGAAAAAAAGCTTGAGTCCGTAAGAGACAGGCGGATACAGATGTCTAGCTAAAAGTGCATTTATGCGGCAATGTTGAATAACGCGCCTGTAGCGGGAGAGGCAGGGGTATAAATACCCGCGCTCTGGGCGGCTTTAATCTGTTTTTGGTACTGGTCTATCAGGGCATTAACGCGGTTTTCATCCTGTTCGTCTATAATGCCTAAATCTGCAGACGGCTGGCTTTTCATTTTTTCAAGCTGATCAATCAATGTATTAAGTATTTTAAGTTTGGTAATATTTACGCCGCTTGTTCCTTCCGGAGCGGGAGTTCCTGAAACGTGCTTAAAATGTGAATAAATAACAAGGCCGGGAGATACGGGCAGAGACATTCTGCCGCTTTGGGACGCGGTTATTGCATATCCAATGCTTGGGAAGGTATTGTTTGAAACAACCCCGACATTCATAATAATCTCCTGTTATAAATATCGGAAAAATTAACGGCGAGTATATAGAATTTTATTAAAGTTGTTACTTATTTATCCGCATCCAGTCGGATAACCGTTTTTCAAGGGGATATATATCATCTGCTCTTTTAATGTGAGCGCGGTCATAAAGGTAGGGCAGTACAACCTGTTCCTTTATGGCAGCCCAATTGGCAGGAAGCACATTCGGCGGCATGAAATTTTCAGACGGAGGCATACGCCCCAAAAGTTCAGGGCAGAACAGCGGGAATATTTGTTCAGTAACAGAGCTTAGGGCGGAAAACCCGTCGCAAATGCCAAAAACATTTTCATTTATCCTGTTTACTCTGCAGTATTCCATAAGCAGGTGCTGGGTTTCTGTGCGGAAAAACCATTGGACAAAAGCCTTAGCGGTTTTTTTTGATTTTGCTTTTTTAGGAATTCCTAAAAATACCATGTCTTCATTAATGGGGACATTATCATTTTCAATAATCCAGCGAAAATCCAAATGTTTCTTGCTGTCATCGCTTAAAGTGAACAGATCCCTGCTGTCCATATACGAAAAAAGGATACGCTCGCTTTGGATCAACTTTTCAGGAGGTTCAAAAAAGTACTTAAAGATAAAATCTTCTTCCGCCTGATAGTTATTGTTTATTTCGCGGGTCCATCTGTAAATTTCACCCATTGAATTGTCCAGCGCATCAGCATCCCATGCTACAGGAGACGCCTCGATGAAAGAAACGCCTGATAAAACAGCCACTGTGAACAAAAAATTAGTGTTCCAGCTAGGTGAGAACCCCATCCTTGTATATGCGCCGCGGGATTCAACATTGTAATTCTTGCCAAGCTTTTTAATCTCGTCAAAATCAATTGTAAATGAATTGGACATATCATGTTCTCTGTTTCTTGAGAAAATCAATGCGGGAATATTGAAAGACACCGGTAATAGGTATTGATTCCGCTGTATCCTGCCAATGGCAAGAAGTTTTGGGTAAAAAATGCTTCTGGAAAGCTTTTTTGCGCCGAAAATATTGTCTATGGAACTAAAATACGATCCTGTGCGTGAATTTTTTAACCAGCTTCCGACAATTATATCCGGTATATTATTGGTTTTTTCCAGTTCCTCCGCCGGAAATTCATAATATTTTACAGAAACTTTGTATTTATTTTGTACGGAATTAAAATATTCGCAATAAACTGCTAATTCCGGCCTGTCTGTCCAGATTTGCGCTGTTTTTATTTCACCGCACGAAACCAGCAGAGTTGTTAATACAAAAATCCAGACCATGTTAATGCGCATGAGCAATATTATTTTAAGACTTGTACGCTTGTCAATCTACCGTTAGAATGATAATATGACCGAAGTTATGGTATATATATATAAAATACGCGTCATAAAGCCGCTTGAGGGGGAGGCATTTGTTTGGATCGGATAAAAGATTCTATAGTAATCAGGTTAATTGAGCAAATTGGCAAGCATTACCAGGCAAATATTTCCAACCGGTTTATACGTCCTCTTTTGCTTCAACTTCAATTAGATAAAAACACATGGGATCAAATAGAGCTTTTAACAGAAAAAGCGGATATATTCAGCTATCAAGGATTTCACCTTGACGAATTGTACAGGCAAATAGCCGCCTGCGCGCGTTTTGTTGAAGTAGCCCGCAGCGGACTAATACCCAATATCAGGAGCAAATTGGCTGCTGTTCCCAGCGGCTCTGACAAAATACTGCGGGAAATGGCGGCCAGTAATTTTGTTTCAAATTTGCAGGTCTTTGCGGATCTTTTAAATGATTTATATGAGAATTTGGTTAGTTTGGATAAACAGGGCTCTACTAAAAAGCCGCCTGTATATTCTCAAATGCCGGAACTGTCCAACGTAAGCCGTATTCTTACCAGCCGTTAGAGAGGTCTTGCTCTTGACTTTTTTTTAACAGTTGGGTATAAGTTAGTCAATTAGATAAATTTTGGAGAAGATGATGTACGCTCTGGTTGAATTTATGGGAAAACAGTACAAGACCGAGAAGGGTTCCCTGCTTAAGGTTGATAAAATTGACGCAGAACCTGGGACAGCCATTAATATTGATAAGGTGCTTTTGGTTTCAGGCGACTCAGTTAAAGTAGGCAGTCCTTATATACAGGGCGCAAAGGTGTCCGCTGTTGTGGAATCTCACGGGAAAGACAGTAAAATTATTGTTTTTAAGTACAAGCCCAAGAAAGATTACCGCCGCAAGCAGGGACACAGGCAGCAGTACTCTATTATTAAAATAGGGGATATTTCGGCCTAAAAGTCCGGCTTTAAATTGATTGATATAGAAACAGTCATGGAAGATGACGGAACATTAAGAGCCTGTAAGGCTCTGGGTCATGCCGGAGCGGGTAAGGCCGGAACCGACATTGTATGCGCCGCTGTTTCGGTATTGATTAGAACTGCTTACGGAACCCTTTCCGGCAGAAACGGGATTTCGGTTCGATACGGAGCGCCGGAACCGGGCAATTTTTGGCTGGAGGTTGATTATAATGCGGAAGGAAAGGATTTTCTTTTCGCAGCCGGGACTTTCTTGATTGAAGGATTAAAGTCTGTCGCGCAGGAATTTCCCATGAATTGCAGATTGAATATTAGGACTTTACGGAGGACATAACATGGCACGGAAACGCGGCGGAAGCGGCGCAAAAAACGGACGGGATTCAAATCCCAAATATCTTGGTGTAAAAGCAACAGACGGTACTTTAGTCAGGGCGGGGACCGTTATAGCCCGTCAGCGCGGGACAAAGATTCATCCTGGAACAAATGTAGGCTGCGGCGGCGATTACACGCTTTTTGCTCTTGCAGATGGAAAAGTAACCTTTCACCAGCGCCGCGGCCGCAAAATTGCTTCTGTAGTTGAAGAAGCCTAACAGGGAGTGCGGCTTTCCGATTGGAAAAGTTTGCAGATGAGGCAATAATCGAAGTTTCCTCCGGCAGCGGCGGTAATGGCTGTGCGGCTTTCCGGCGGGAAAAATATGTTCCAAGGGGCGGTCCTTCAGGCGGGGACGGCGGCAGGGGAGGAGACGTTGTGTTCACTGTCCGCAGGAATCTGCGCACCCTTGCTCACTTACGTTACAAATTCAGTTTTAGGGCGGAAAACGGACGCGACGGCGGAAATGCAGGCCGTTATGGCCACAACGGAGCCGATGTAATTATTCCCCTGCCGCCCGGCTCATTAATCCGTAATATTGAAACAGGTTCTCTTATCAGGGATTTTTCCCGCAATCAGGAAAATTTTGTTTTTCTCAAAGGCGGGAACGGAGGCTGGGGAAACATTCACTTTAAATCTTCGATAAATCAGGCTCCGCGAAAAGCCCTGCCCGGAAAACATGGTCAGACAGTGCGGCTTAAAGTTGAATTGCAGATAATGGCCGACATTGGCCTTGTAGGTTTTCCAAATGCGGGAAAGTCCAGTCTTCTTAACCGTCTTACCAACGCAAGACCGAAAATAGCAGCCTATCCGTTTACTACAAAAATCCCTAATCTCGGGGTACTGACTTCAGGAGAAAGGGACGTTATAATTGCCGACATTCCGGGGCTTATTGAAGGCGCATCGCACGGGGCGGGACTTGGTTTTTATTTTTTAAGGCATATTTCACGGACTTCGGCGCTGGCTTTTCTTATCGATCTTTCAGATAACAATTATCTTGAAGCCTTTGACGTTTTGTTAAATGAATTAAAATCTTTTTCCGAAGAACTGGCAGGTAAAAACCGGCTGATTATCGGGACAAAAACCGATTTGGCTGAAACTTCGGGAAGACTTGCAGAGCTTGCGCAAAAATATCCGGCGGAAGAAGTTATGGGAATTTCGGTTTTTTCGGGCGAAGGCATCAAAGAATTGACCTATGCTTTTTTACGCTTAACAGAAAATCATAAGGAAAGCAGTAATACGGACAGTATTGACGATACGGATATTGCAGATGACGGATTATATGACGAAACTCTGAATGAGATTATAGATGAAGAAACAATAGAAGGAGATGATCTGTGAAGCTGGGAATATTTGGCGGCAGTTTTAATCCGGTTCACCTTGGCCATCTTTTTCTTGCGGATAAAGCGCTTTCAGAATTAAAACTGGACAGGATTGTGTTTGTACCGGCATACATCTCTCCGTTTAAAATTCCTTCTGAAGGAACGGAAAGCAACGCGGACAACAGGATTGCAATGCTTTCCGCCGCAATTGCAGGCTGCAGCCGTTATGCGATTGACGACTGCGAAATCAGGCGCGAAGGGATTTCCTACACAATAGACACCCTAGAAGACATAATTGTCCGCTATTTGCCGTCCGGGAAACCGTCCCTGATTATAGGAGACGATCTTGCGCAGGATTTTCAAAAATGGCGCGACAGCGAAAGAATTTTACAGTTAGCTGACATAGTTATAGGAAGGCGGATTTATTCCTCTGCTGTTGATTACCCGTTTCCGCATACATTTATTGACGGCGAAGTAATGGATATTTCCTCTCAAATTGTAAGGCAGAAAATCAGCGAAGGAAGCAATTGGTCTTCTCTTGTTCCGTCCGCAGTAAGGGATATTATTATGGACAGGCGGCTTTACGGCTATGACGGCGCTGTACAGAACGAAGACGGCCTGCATTCCGTAATTATGCGCATAGAAACTGAAGCGAGAGAAACACTCGGTATCGCGCGTTTTATTCATTCAAGGAATACCGCCCTTCTTGCGCATGACCTTTGCCGCCGCTTCGGTCTTGACCCAATGACAGGTTATCTTGCGGGAATTGCCCATGATTTGGGCAAACAGCTTGATGCAAAGCAATTGCTGAAGCTTGTAAAATCAGACGAAATGCAGATTTCAGCGCTGGAAAAGGAAAGGCCGAATCTTCTTCATGGCAGGGCTGCCGCAGTATTGCTCAGGGAGAAGTTCTGTATTCATAATAAGGATATACTGGAGGCTGTGGCAGTTCATACGTCGGGAAGCGAAAACATGGGAGATCTCGCCAAGATTATCTACATTGCCGACAAAGCGGAAGTGTCAAGGAATATTGATCCTGTCTTGCGAAAAATGTGCTATGAAGATAATTTTACTCCTTATGAATTAGATAATATTCTTTTTGCGGTATTAAGCAAAACAATCAGTAAGCTGCAATCAAGGAAACTTGACCTTTCGGAAGAAACATTAAAATTGCTGAAAAGAATGGAGGAAAGAAACAATTGAAGGATTTATCCAAAATTGACGCATCTGGTTTTCTGCTTGCTATAATAATAATCCTTCTTGCAGCCGCTCTTGTTTTTGTAAGTTATATATTCCGCAGCAATCCTATAGAAGATGCTGTTTCCGGCAACCGTGTAATCAATGTGCTTTTTGTGATTGAAAATGAAAAAAAAGCCGTAAGTACCTACGTTCTTATGTACTATCCCGCGACAAAACGCGCTGCAGTTTTTGACATACCCGGCGAGATCGGCCTTTTACTTACAAAAAAATACCGTATAGACAGAATAGACAGCATTTACGATTCTTCAAGACTTGGCGGTTATCAAAGTGAAATTGAAAAACTTTTAGGAATAGAAATTAATTTTTCGCTCATTATCACAAAAGAAAATCTTGTGTCAATGGTAGATCTTCTTGAAGGTGTAGAAATTTTTATTCCTTCGCCTGTATCGTACAGGGACGGCGACGAGCTTATCCTGTTTCCTTCCGGCATGACAGTTCTTGACGGCGACAAAGCGGGCGTTTATGCGACATACAGCGTGCCCTTTGAGGATCGCGATATGGAAGTGTTCAGAAGGCAGCGTTTTTTCCTTGGGTTCCTGAACCGGAATATACAAATGAACGAAAGACTAAAAAACCGCGAAGCAGCTAAAATGTATTATTCGCTTTTTAAAACAAATGTGAACCGGCGTACGCTGATGCTGCTTTTTGACGAGTTTGTTTATATAGACACTGATCGTACAAATGTGCAGACTGTCGGCGGAAATGTACAGGAGATATCCGGTCAAACGCTGATTATTCCGCATTGGAACGGAGACCTTGTAAAAGAAGTTGTGCGTCAGACACTGGCGTCGCTGACCCGCGATATAGAAGAGCATATTGCAGGCCAATCGCTTACAGTTGAAGTATTAAACGGAACGGCAGTTAACGGCCTTGCCGGAAGAACGGCGGAAATGCTGCGCAGTTTCGGTTATGACGTAATTTCCATTCAAAATGCGGATAAAAATGATTATGAAGCTACAGTTATCATTCACCGTTCCGGCAGCGACGGTATGGTAAACGAATTTGCCGATATTATCCGCTGTGCCAACATACGCCGCGAATTAATTACTGATGAGCCTGATGATAATCAGCTTAATCCTGAGTATAAAGCGGATATAACCCTGCTTATCGGAAAGGACTTTAACGGAAGATATGTTACGGAAAACTGAGAATATTACGGACGCCGCAAATAAAGACGCGGATGCCGTTTTAAGTCAAATTACCGCAATGGGAGAGCTGATAAAAGAGCATAAGGGGCAGGACGTTTCCGTGCTTGATATTCGCGGAATATGTGATTGGACGGACTTTTTTGTCATTGCCACCGTATCAAGCAAAATCCACATGGACGGACTTGAAAGGCACATTAAGGACTATTGCCGCGAGAACAGAATAGAGCTTTTTGGTAATTCCCGCAGAAGCACGGACGATGAGTGGCGGCTTATAGACATTGGTTTTGCAATCATCCACCTGATGAACAGCCGCGCCCGCCAGTTCTATGAACTTGAAAGGCTTTGGCATCCGGTAACCAGTTTGTAGGGGACGGCCGGCCCCCTACACAGATAGCTCCTATTCGTCCTGACTTCCCCAATCGTCATTGTCGTCATCTTCATCGTAGTCATCGTCATCTTCATCGTAATCATCATCATCGTAGTCATCTTCATCATCATCGTCATCATTGTCGTCGTCATCCAGAACTTCTTCTTCGAAATCGTCTTCGCCATCATCGAAATCGTCTTCGTCATCAAGCTCATCGTCATCACCGAAGATGAAAACCGGCATTTGGTCAGCGTCTAATTCGCCGGCATCATAACCGCATACAGGCATCAACGCCAATTCCTCATTTTCCATAGCTCCGTCCAGAACCATAATGCTCTCCCTTTCAAATTGTCTTTTTCTTGAATCGAAACTGAGTTGCAAGGCTTAAAAAAGCCTCCTCTTTAGAAACATAAGTGAGGAATTATGTGCTTGTCAACAGGTTTCGCCTATTTTTTTGAAAAATGGGAAGAGGCCGCCCGTTATATTTTGTAAAGGCTGTTTTTGTGATATTCTTGTAAAATGCTCGTCTTGGATAAACAATTGACCTTCTTTGCGCCCGCAAAAGTCAATCTTCATCTGACGGTCGGGGGAAGGCGCGCAGACGGTTTCCATAATATCGAAAGCATCTTCATAAAGACGGACTTTGGCGATACCCTGAGCTTTTTGCCTGTGGACGGAAACAATGTAGAGATCGACATGGAGTTTGAGGAAGACGCCCGTTTCACGGAATATGTCAATTTCACGGAAGATGCCGGTTATACGGACAGTCCTTTGTCTGTTATACCGCAGGAAAAAAACATCATATATAAAGTCGCCGCCCTGTTCAGGAATAAAACCGGCTTTGAGCGGGGTTTGATAATAAAGGTAAAAAAACGTATCCCTGCCGGAAGCGGGCTTGGGGGAGGCTCCTCAGATGCAGCCGGCACTCTGCTTGTCCTTAACAAGATGGCTGGCTTTCCGCTGACTTCCGGCGCGCTTCTGGAAATGTCGGGCGAGCTTGGCAGCGACGTGCCTTTTTTTACACATGGAGCGGCTGCGGCATGGGTAACAGGCCGCGGCGAATGTATCAAGCCGCTTAAAACCCCGCGCCTGTTTTTAACGCTGGCGGCCCCCGGTTTTCCAAGCGGCACTGCCGCCGCCTTCCGCCTGCTTGATAACTACAGGCAGTCATTCGCTTCCGGCGAGCGCGGAGACATATATATAGAACACACCGCCCCTTTGCTTCATGAGATCAACCTTGCTGTTGTTAACAATAATTTGCTTGATTATATGAGCGGCAATTTTTACAACGATTTCCTGCCCGTCTTCAGCGAAACTGAAAAGACCGCATACAACGGCATTATTATGCAGCTAAAGGAATTGGGCGCGGAGTATGCAGGCTTATCCGGCTCCGGTTCCGCCTGTTTCGGCGTATTCAAAGAAAAAGCGCAGGCTGACAATGCCGCGTCGGTTCTTGCAAAGAAGTGTAAATTTGTGAAAAGCTGCACAGCGGGGTAACGCGCCTTTAAAGCTAAACTTGACCCGCAGTTATCCATAACAAATTTCAAGGCGTCATGCCGCTTAAGCCGGTTTTGTTATACAAGGAATTCTTCGCACTTTTTAACGGTTTCTTCAAAATCACTGTGCAGCAGACATTGGTCAATACCGCTTAATAGTTTTGCGGTTTTAGAAGACCATGCTTTTTGTCTTAATTCGTCCAGAGTTTTTTTTACGGCTTTTTTGTCATAAACATTGCAGGCTTCCTTAATAAACAAAATTTTTTCGCGCAGATAAACAAGCGTATTACCTGATTCATCCTCAACTATTTTTTTGTTTTTTTCTTCTTCTTTCGGCTTTATTTTTTCGATTAACGCCCTCAGCGCATTTACAAACGTAAGGGTTTCTTCGAGCATTATCTCCATATTTTTATCGCGTCCTGCCTGTTCCAGCCTTAACGCAAAACCGGAAAGTTCATTTTCTCCTATATTTGCCAAAGCGCTTTTCATCGCATGAACGCTGACGGTATACGTATAAATATCGCTGTTTGTGCGGAATTTATTATCGAATAATGTTTCCAGCGCCGCGCAGGCCTTTTCGGCATCCCTAATAAAAATTTCCGCTAATTGAGAGTCAATCTGCTGTTGAACTTCTTTTTTGTCAGTCTTTTTTTCCAGTTCAGCCTTTTGTCTCCGCGCCGCTGTGATTACTTCCTGCGGTTGTTTGTCGCGTACCAGCTTATTCAGCCAGAAGTTTAACTGGCGTATGTCTATCGGTTTGGAAATAAATCCGATAAAGCCGTTCATCAGAAACATATCTGACTGTCCTATGAGCGCATTTGCAGTTAATGCGATAATCGGGTTTTTATATTCAAGTTCGCGTATTCTTTTAACTGCTTCAATGCCGTCCATTTCAGGCATGAAATGATCCATAAAAATGATGTCATAACAAGCGCCGTTTCTGACTTTTTCGATTGCTTCAAAACCGCTTAAGGCGGTTTCTACAGATAATCCATAAGGAGAGAGCAGTCCTTTTGCCACATACAAATTTGTTTCTACATCATCTACAATAAGTACTTTGCCGTACGGCATATAGTCACGGGCAATCTGCGGAGACTTTTTAATTTTTATCTTTTTATTGGTATGAAAATTTTTAAGGTCTTCCGATAATTCTTTGCCAATAACGCAGTCATCTACCTTTCTCTGCGGAATCCGCACTGTAAATACCGAACCTTTATCCGGTTCACTTTCAACTGAAATTTCTCCTCCCATCATTCTGATGAGGTGTTTTGTTATATTCATTCCAAGCCCTGTGCCTTCGACTTTACGGTTGGCTTCAGTATTAAAACGGGTATATTCGCAAAAAAGCATATTTACCTGTTCTTTTGTCATACCCTGACCTGTATCGCTTACGCTTATGATCAGCATAACAAAATGTACATCGGTTATTAATTGTTCAACCTTAAAGGAAAGAGAAACTTTGCCTTTATCGGTATATTTGAAAGCATTTGACAGTAAATTATTCAATATTTGCTTTATTCGAAGTTCATCGCCGAACAGTGTTAGCGGAAGATTTATATCTATATCAAGAAAAAATTCAATCGGCTTACTGTTAAACTTCATGATATTTAAATGTACAGTGTCGTTTATAAGGCTTGGAATATCGTAATTAGCGGGCGATAATTCAAGCTTATCAGCTTCTATTTTTGATAAGTCAAGTATATCGTTTATAAGGTTTAGCAGGAGATAGCCGGAATCATAAATTTTCTCCAAAGCTTCCTGTGCGTCAAGCGGAAGATGTTCGTTTTGCATTTGAATTTCCGCAATGCCGAGAATAGCATTCATCGGCGTGCGTAATTCATGGCTTACCCTTGCAAGAAAGCCGCTCTTTGCCTTGTTTGCCTCAATCGCGTGCTCTTTTGCTTTATCCAGTTCGGTAATATCAACTGAAGTTTGAAGATGAACCATTTTACCGCCCGGCCATTCAATATAACAGTCTGTGTTACGGTAAACGCGGTTTGTTTTTGAGCTGTGTTCTGTCCATGCAATGATCTGCTGCGGGTCTTTATCAAGCTTGTAAGAAGGGCAAAAATCGCATTTATTGTCCATTCCTTTTTGCAGAATCCTGTAACATAACTGCCCTGTGCAGTCTCCTTCAATATTAAAATGTTTCTTCATTTTATTATTAATAAAAAGAATTTCACTTGTACTTGGAACCGTAACATATACCATCCCGTCAAAACCGTTTAAAATATTTTCCAGATTTTTTGATTGTTTTTTTGCCTCATCCGCTTCGCGCGCCCTTATGCTCAGCTTTTGCTTTTCCGCGATAACGTTGATAAGGATAATACTGAGTATAAATGACAGCAAAGCGCCGAGAAAAATAAGAATGATTACCTGTAATCTTGTACTTTGATAGTATTTGTCATAAGGCGTTACAAGTCCTATGTACCATCCATTCTCAAGTTTATGGATGTATACAATACAATTATCATTTTTATAATTTCTGACAATACGCTCTTCTATTTCTTTTCCCTGTTCCAGTTCGTCTGAAAGAGCGGCAACTCCGCTTCCTATATTCTGCATCTTTATACCAATATATTCAGAGTTGGGGTGGGCGATTATTTCCTGATTACTTGTCGTGAGAAATCCGTAGCCGCCTTCTGCAAAGCTGGTATTTGTAATGTATCCTTTAAGCCTGTCTATCTTGATACCAAGACAAACGACACCCAGCAGCTCGCGGTTTTTGCCGAAAATCATGCGGGAAAATGTGATGATAGTTGTGTTATTTATTACATTTATATATGGTTCTGTCATTCCGATATCGCCGTTAGCATTGATTGCCGTTGTATACCATGGGCGGCTTTGCGGTACATAATCCGCCGGTATCCGCCAGTCCGTTCTTCCCGAGAGAAATTTTCCTTCAAACACATCGAAGACACCGTAAAAACCGGCGACATCAGCCAGAGATTTATCATCGTTTTTAGCAACATATTCATTAATAAATAAAATATAGTTATGTATGCTTTGGACATCGTTTCCGTTAATAATCATACTGCGTATTGTTTCTGAAATACCCGCCATTAATTTTTTCGGTTCCAAAAGGTCATACTTAATTGTTGTTTCCGTGTTCTTAATTGCGTTATTTATATTCATGTGCAGATTATTACGCTCAATGTTGTTCATAAACCAACTGCTTAATACAACCATCAGCGTAAATGCCGTTATTACAACGATTACCTGCGCCAGTAAAGGATTTGTTATCCGTTCTTTAAATTTTCTGTAAATATTTATAAATGACATTTTTACAGTATTAATATACTGTATTGAATCCTGTAAATACAAATAGTTAGCTTATTTGGTTAAATTATGGAACAAAATATCATAAAATTAAACTATTTTTTATTCCGCCCAATACGAATCGCGTATGCCGTATTTTTAGTTGACTTTTTTTGTATTTATTGTACACTGTTAATGTATTTAATACAGAGAAATTTTAATTATGAGGAATTTACTATGAAAAGAATTACAGCCGTTATTTCTGTTTTGGCAGTTATTGCTGTTTTTACCGGATGTTCAAAAGAATCCGGCGGGCTTACCTTAAAAAAAGGAGTTTTAATGGTAGGCATGGAAATTGGTTATCCGCCTATGGAGTACATGGCCGATGACGGAAAAACGCCTATCGGCTTTGATGTGGAATTCAGCAAGGCTCTGGCGAAAAAAATGAAACTTGAAGTTGAGTTTGTAGACACAGCATGGGACGGTATTTTTGCGGGTGTAAATACCAAAAAATACGATTGTATCATCTCATCTGTAACGATCAATGAAGCGCGGCAGGCGGCGCATAATTTCAGCAAACCGTATATTCAAAATACATTAGCCATTGTGCTGCCCAAAAACTCAAAGTACAATATAAAGTCTCCTCAAGACCTTGCAGGTCTCGGTGTAGCCTATCAGGAAGAAACAACGGCCGATGATTACATGACTAATCTTGCCGAACAGGGTATGAAATTTACGCCTTATGAATACGACAAAGTAATGTACTGTTTTGATGAGCTTCGTCTTGGCCGTGTAGACGTTATTATTACCGATCTTCTTGTAGCTTACGAATATATCGCAAGGTCTGAAATTTTTGAGATTGTCTGGCAGGGCGGTGATGAAGAATTCGGCGTTTGCATGAGAAAAGGAAACGATGCTCTGACAACAGCTATAAACAAAGCCATTGATGAACTGTTTGAAGATGGGTCAATGCTTAGAATTTCCAAAGAGATTTTCAGCGGCATGGATCTTGTTTCGGCAGTGCGGCGTTAAGACTTTGTTGACGGTATAGGCGGGCATCCGGAATGGACAATATAAAAACGATGATTTTTTCATGGATGCCTCAGCTCTTGCTTGGAGCCAGAGTTACGGTAGCGCTGACAGTATCGGCTGTCGGCGCCGGCATTATTATGAGTCTTTTTGTCGCTCTGGGAAAAATGTCAAAGAATGTGATTATTAACAGAACGTGCAGCGCCTATGTTTTCTTTTTCCGAGGGACCCCCCTTTTAATGCAGTTGTTTTTTGTTTATTACGCGCTGCCGATGATTGCCCCTGCCCTTACAATCAATAACCGTTTTCTTGCGGCTTTTATCGCATACAGCCTTAACTGCGCCGCTTACTGCGCGGAAATAATCAGGGCGGCAATTCAAAGCATAGACAAAGGGCAGTTTGAAGCGTCCCGCGCCCTTGGGTTAAGTTATGCGCAAACAATGCGTCTTGTTATTGTTCCTCAGTCTATCAGGCGGCTTATTCCTCCTGTCGGCAATGAATTTATCATGATGTTAAAGGATGCGTCCCTTGTTTCAATGATCGCGCTTGTGGATATTACAAAGGCTACAAGGAATATAGAAGGTTCCACGCGTTCCGCTCTTGTATATATTCCCGCAATGATACTTTACTTAATCATTACCGCAATATTTTCCTGGTTTTTCCACAAAATGGAAAATAAATATTCGATATACGAGTGAGCTAACTATGTCAATGGTCAAAACCGTAGAAGTATCTAAAACTTTTCACACTTCCGGAAGAACTCCGCTTGAGGTGCTGAAAAAAGTATCTCTGACCGTTGAACAAAGCGAGGTTGTCTGTATTATCGGCCCTTCGGGAGCGGGCAAATCAACATACCTTCGTACTCTCAATCATCTGGAAACCATAGACGAAGGACAAATATTTATAGAAGATAACCTGCTCTATGACTGTCATAACGGCGTGAACAAGGTAAAAATGCACTCCGACATACACAATAAAATTATCCTTGAAGTCGGCATGGTCTTTCAGCGCTTTAATCTTTTCCCGCATATGACAGCTCTGGAAAATGTAATGCTTGCGCCGCTTCATGTCAGAAAACTTTCGTATAACGACGCTCGTAATAAATCGGTGCAGATACTGGAAAGGGTAGGGTTGGGCGATAAAATCGGCGCATACCCTTCAAAGCTGTCCGGCGGACAGCAGCAGCGCGTTGCAATCGCCCGCGCTCTTGCCATGGAGCCGAGGATCATGCTCTTTGACGAGCCTACTTCCTCTCTTGATCCGGAACTGGTCGGCGAAGTGTTAGCTGTCATGAAGCGGCTTGCCTCCGCCGGTATGACAATGCTTGTTGTATCCCATGAAATGGGCTTTGCGCGGGAAGTTGCAAACAGGGTAGTATTTATGTATGAAGGCTCCATTCTGGAATCCGGCACGCCGGAGCAGATTTTTTCTAATCCTTCAAATGACCGCACAAGGCAATTCCTGCAGAGTGTTCTTTAAAAATCCGGTATACTGTAAATAATATGAATTCATTTGAGAATCTTAGCATTCACCGGCGTTTTATTGATAAATTGAAAGAACGTTCCATTGCCGAACCCACCGCTATTCAAAACCTTGTGATTCCGGCGCTGTTTGCCGGGAAGAACATTATTTTTCGCTCCGCTACCGGCACAGGAAAAACATTTGCATACCTCCTGCCTGCTCTGCAATCGTTAGCTGAAGAAAATAATGCCGATGCGGGCGGAGGGCCTGCGGTGTTAATCTGCGCTCCTACATTGGAACTGTGTTCACAGATAAAAACAGAAGCTGAATTTTTAATGTCGCCGGTTGCAAATAATGACAAATTTGCAGAAGTGAACTGCCGGACAGCGCTTCTTACCGGTTCTGTAAAGATTGACAGACAGATTGAACTGTTAAAGAAAAACAAACCTGCGGTTGCGGCGGGGAATCCGGGCAGGCTGCTTGTTCTTGCAAAAATGGGAAAATTAAAACTAAGGAATTTAAAATATCTTGTTTTGGACGAAGCCGACAGGCTTACAGTGAAGGAATGTCTTGAAGAAACAAAAGAACTATTGAAAATTATTGAACGTGAAACAAAGAACCGAACTGAAAAAAAATTATGCCTTGCAGCCTGTTCTGCAACGGTAGGAAAAAAAATCTGCTCTCAGTTGGGGCAGTTGTTTTCTTCCGCAGAATTAATAGAAAGCAGCGATCATGAAATTTTAAGGGAACGGATTGAACACTGGGCTTTTTTCAGCGAAAAACGGCGCAGGGTTCAAACTCTGCGCTCACTGCTTGCCGCGTTAAAGAATAAACCCTCAAAAAGCAAAAAACACCGAATCAAGGCTCTTGTTTTTACAAGCAAGGGCGATGAAGCGGGAAAGATTCTTTCTCAGCTTCAATATCATCATATTCCGGCTGCCGGTCTTTTCGGAAAAATGAATAAAAAGCCGCTGACGAGTACGGAGCGCAAAGAAGCGCTTGATCTTTTCAGAGACGGCAGGATCGAAACGCTTGTTTCCACAGATTTAGCGGCCAGAGGACTTGATGTTCAGGATGTTACTCATGTCATAGCGCTTGACGTACCGCAGGACAGTGAAAATTATATTCACCGCTGCGGACGCACGGGACGGGCGGGGAAGCGCGGCATAATGGTTACAATCGGCGATGAAACGCAGATGCGCCTTCTTGCGTCGCTGGAAAAAAAGTTAAAAATTAAGGTGATGCCGAAAGAACTGTACGGCGGTCAAATATGCGCGCCTGTTTTGGATTAGACTTATTGTTCTATTCTGCTGATAAGAAGTTTGTCTATCCTGTTGCCGTCCATTTCCTTTACCTTGAAACGGTAGCCCTGATACTCATAACAGTCCCCGTTACGGGGCAGTTCTCCTGCGATATTTAAAATAAAACCGGCAAGCGTATGATAATCGCCGTCTTCATCTATGCCTGTGAGTGAAAGCAGCTTTACTGCATCGTCAATGTTCAATGTGCCGTCTGCAAGCAGACTGCCGTCTTCCTGCTTAATAAAGCCCCGTTCTTTCTGCAAAGGCGCGGAAAGCTCGCCGACAATTTCTTCAACTAACGCCCTTATTGAAATTACTCCGGCAAGTCCGCCGTATTCGTCCATTACAAACAAAAAATTCGACTGACCCTGCCTGAAAGATTCAAAAGCGTTAAGGGCGGACATGGTTTCGGGAATAAAATGCGCTTTTTTAATAATTGCGCGTAACCCATTGGGATTTTCCGCAGATGCATCAAGAATTATATCTTCAAGATAAACCTCTCCGATAATCTCGTCAGGGTTTCCGTCTACAACAGGAAAACAGCGCTGTTGGCGGTACTCCAGCGCTTTTGCCTTTATTTCATCATACGGCGAGTTTACATCAAGCCATTGAATTTCCGATCGGTGAGTCATGAAAGCGCCGACAGCGCGATCGCCGAGATAAAAGACGCCTTCTACCATTGTGCGTTCCCTGCTTTCTACAATGCCGGATTTTTCTCCTTCCAAAAGCGCATTATGCAGTTCGTCTTCTGTCATGTTGTTTTCACCGGCTTCAAGACGGAAAACTAAGCGAAAAAAGGAGCCCAGTTTAATTGCAGGTAAAATTACCGGCATCAGGATTACGCAGAGAACCCTGATAAACGGCAGCAGCAAAGCGGCAATTTTTTCAGGAGCCGTACCGGCAGCAAGATTTGGCAGAGCGTCGCCCAATAATGCGGCAATAAAGCCAAGCGACAACACGGATACAGCCATGATTAGCGCCGATGTTTCCCGGCCGGTTTTTAATGTTTCCAAAATACGCATAATAATCATTCCGGACAGAAAGGCTGCAAGTATTCTGAAAATGTTTATCCATAAACGGCAGGCAAGCAGTAATTTTTTCGGGTTTTCCTGAGCCTTTAGAACAGAACGGTAACGTTTGGCAGTTTCTTTTTCGAGACGCGTCTTACGGCAGGCTGTGAAAGCGGAATAAAAAAGAACAATAATACCGCTTGCAATTATTAATAAAAGAACTGTTAAAGCTGTAGGATAGGGATTCATATTTATTTAGCTGTCTCTGCTCTGGTAAGCGGACGTGCTATGGTTATTTCACCCTGAGCTGTTTGTATTGTTTTGATTTTTCCGTCCGGCGTAAATTCATTAAAAATCTGTACAATCGGGAACCGTGGATTCTCAGGGTTAATATCTACAACCTGCGCCTTTTTTCCGTTTGATAAAAGCACATAAAGACCGATTGGATATATTGAAAGCGATAAAACAAGAGCTTTTACAACTGTGTCGTCATAACCCTTACCTTCGTTTTTTAATAATTCAAGCATCCCTGTATACCCGTCTTTGGCTTCCTTGTGCGGACGTTTGGAACTTAGAGCGTCATAAGAACATGCAACGGAGATTATTTTTGAATAAAGACTGAGCTTGTCGCCTGTTAACCGGCGCGGATAACCCGTCGCATTTTCACGTTCATGATGTTCAAGCGCCGCAAGGCATATAGCGGGCGGGAAATCAAATGATTTTAACATTGTATAGCCGAGTATCGGGTGGGTAAGAATTGCTTTTTGTTCAGGGGCAGTCAACGGACGCTGGCTCAGATAGATTTGCGAAGGTAATTTTAACATTCCTACTTCATGCAAAAGAGCGGCAACTCCAAGTTCATACAATTTGTGGTTTGGAAGTTTCAGATATGACCCTATAATAACGGCAATTATGCTTGATCTTACCGAATGTGCGGCAAGATAATTTTTATCGGCTCCCGGCTCATTGTCTTTCAGTATTCTCATAAGGAAACGGCGATCTTCCTTGATATATTCAACCATTTCCCTTATTTTTTCAGTTACGCCCTTATAGTCCAATTCGTCGGATATAGTCGCCCTTATAAATAAATTTTCTACGTATAATAAAAAATTTGCATAATAAATTTTGGCTTTTTCAAGCTTTTCATTCTCCGGCTGCTGAGAAGATACGTTTGGGCTGTTATTGACGGTTTTACTGCTGTTGTCTGCGCTTGTATATTCCTTGTGCGGTTCGCCTTCGCTGAATACTGAACTAAAACTCCATTTTGTAAGGTTGGAGAGCAATTCATCGCTGAAAGGCACTTCAGGGGTTGTAAGGATAAATTTTTTATCAAGATAAACTATTTTTGAGAAAAAACTGTCTGGTTTTATTTCTTTAACCAAATAACTTTTCATTCATATCTCCCATGACATTGTTGACGCAATATTGTCTTTCTTCTATTATCCAAATATAAGTAAATATCCGTCGTTGAAACGGCGTATATTTTCATAATAAGCGGTATAAAAAGCCGCTTACCTTTAATTATAGGAGTGTTTCCGTTGAAGGTCAAACATTTGATAATCGTGTTTAACAGCATTATTGTTGTTATTATATTATTCATTGCACTAATGCCGTCATTTTTGGCAGGACCGGAATTTTGGGCTGTTATACAACTTAAAATCCTTCCTTTTTTCCTTTTTATAATTTTACTCCTTGTCTCTATGAATATATTTTTCTATGTAAATTATCGGCTTCTTTCGCTCCTTGAACGAGAAGATTGGTCTGCTTTGTCCTTTTATCTGGAGCATGAAATTTATACGAAAGGCGAATACAGCAGCCGGAAAGTACGGCTTTTAGCCAGTTCTTACCTTGTTATTTCAGATTACGCTTCCGTATTAAAACTTGAAAGCAATGTTATGCGAGTGAAACCGTCCATTATTGACAAGAACATCCTTACTTTCGGGAGTGCAAGGTTACTTAGCGGCAGTCATGAGGAAGCGGCGGCTTTTTTTAAGGCATACATAGACAAGGGCAGGGTTAAAGATATGCAATGGGTACGCTGGTTTTACGGATTTTCCCAATTATTGTGCGGTGTTTTTGATCCTGCGGAACAGGAGTTTTCCTCGCTTGCAATTTCTTCAGATAATGCCCTGATAACCGGCCTTTCCTCTTATTTTTTGCAAAGTTCTATAGCAAAAAATTCCCGTAACCCCGAAGAATGCCTTACAATTGCTGAAAACGGCCGTAAAAGGGCGCTAAAGTTTATTGGCAGTATAGGCAAATGGCAAAGTGAAGCGGATGTTATGCAGACGGAAGTTTATATCTCTATTATCAGAAATTATATTAATCAGGCCGGAAAATGGCTTTATAACAGTCAGGAATAGTTTATGAAAAACATAGAAAAATCATCAAAGCTGGAAAGTGTATGTTATGATATACGCGGACCCGTTTTAAAGGAAGCAAAAAAAATTGAAGAAGAGGGTTTCCGTGTAATAAAACTCAATATCGGCAGCCCTGCTTCATTTGGTCTTAATGCGCCTGATGAAATAATCCATGACATGATCGTAAATTTACAAAACGCCCTGCCGTACGGCGATTCACGAGGTCTTTTTGCCGCCCGTAAGGCGGTGATGCAGGATTTCCAGTCCAAAGGCGTAATGGATGTCGGAATCGACGACATTTTTATAGGCAACGGCGTCAGTGAATTGATAATGATGTCCATGCAGGGACTTTTGGACTCAGGAGATGAAGTCCTGGTTCCAATGCCTGACTATCCTCTATGGACAGCCGCAGTTACCCTTTCAGGCGGCAAAGCGGTTCATTATTTATGCGACGAATCTTCCGGCTGGAATCCGGATTTGAATGATCTCCGTTCTAAAGTTTCAGACAAAACAAAGGCAATTGTCGTTATAAACCCGAATAATCCGACAGGCGCTGTTTATGAACGTTCTATACTTGAAGGTATCGCCCAAATAGCCAGAGAAAACGAATTAATTGTATATGCCGATGAAATTTACAGCCGGATAACTTACGACGGGGCTGTACATATCCCCATGTCCACAGTAGCGCCTGACATTCTAACCGTCAGTTTTGACGGTCTTAGCAAGGCATGGCGCGCCACCGGTTTCCGTTCCGGCTGGATGGTTCTTTCGGGCAATAAAAAAAGGGCGGCAGATTATATTGAAGGGCTTGATATGCTTGCCAATATGCGCCTGTGTCCCAATATGCCGTCTCAATTTGGCATTCAGACCGCTCTTGGCGGTTATCAAAGTATAAAAGACTTGATTATCCCCGGCGGGCGTTTGCTGGAACAGCGGAATATCGCTGTCAATTTTGTAAATGAAATTCAGGGTCTTTCTGTGGTTATGCCGAAGGGCGCTCTTTACTGTTTTCCAAAAGTAGACACAAAACGCTTTAATATAAAAGACGATGAAAAGTTCATGCTAGACCTTCTGCGCGATCAACATCTGCTCCTTGTCCACGGGACAGGCTTTAACTGGAAAGAGCCGGATCATTTCCGCATAGTCTTTCTTCCCGACAAGGATACGCTTACAGACGCAATGCGCCGGTTGACGGTGTTTTTGGACGGTTACAGACAGCTTTGATTCGCGGCTGTGGTTTCATACCATTTTTCGGCAACATTTTTAATGAAGCAACGCGGTCGCTTGTATTATTGCAGCCGGACAATTATACTGTCAATGTTATGGATGAAAACAATGCGCTATTTTTTTTATAAATTATTACCCCATAGTGTAATACCTCTTGTTATAACTATTCTCACATTAACCTCCTGTTCCAAAACGGGCGTATACACTTCAGTCTACGCGGCAGGGTATTATACAGACGGCGGCGTTGACAAAGCCTGTTATTGGAAAAACGGTAAAAGAACAGACCTTCCTGTTCCGATTGAAGCCTCAGAGTCCACAGCTAGTTCCGTAACAGTCTCGGGAGGGGATGTTTATACGGCAGGATGGTATGAAGACATGGGTAGAAAAGCCTGTTACTGGAAAAACGGTAAAAGAACAGACCTGCACACTACTTCAAATTCAATAGCTACTTCCATATCAGTAGCTGGAAGAAACGTTTATGCATCAGGGTTTTATGAAGACGGTTTTATAAAAGCTTGTTACTGGAGAAACGGTACAAAAATAAACCTTCCCGCCGGAAATTCGTATTCGTACGCCAATTCAATAATAGTCGTTGGATATGACGTTTACACGGTAGGATTTTATGAAGATGGATTTCCCAAAGCTTGTTACTGGAAAAACGGTACAAAAACAGACCTGCACGCCGATTCGGCTTCCTATGCCATATCCGTATCGGCAGCGGGAACGGACATTTTCATATCAGGGTATTATCTGGACGGAGATGTTCAAAAAGCCTGTTACTGGAAAAACGGTATAAAAACAGACTTATCAATACCCACTGAAAGCCTAATGTCCGTTTCCGGTCCAATAACAGTCGACGGAGCTGATGTTTATGCGGCGGGATATTATCAAGACGGCGGCATTATAAAAGCCTGTTACTGGAAAAACGGTATAAAAACAGACTTATCAATACTCAGCGGAGCAATTAAGTCATTTGCAAATCTCATAACAGTAGCCGGAGCGGACGTTTATGCGGCGGGATATTATCAAGACGGCAGCAAAAGAAAAGCTTGTTATTGGAAAGGTGCTGAAATAACAGACCTTCACCCGTCCGAAGCCTCAGATTCCGGCGTTATTGGAATTACAACAGTAAACTAATTCTGTCTGACAAAGCGTCATAAATTTTTCTTAAAAAAACCGCAGAGTACTGCTGTCCGTTGGGCAGCTTGGAGAAACACGGAGTATTAGTAAATCTGCGCTGTCCTTAGCAGGTTTTTGCTCATTGTCAATCAGGCTGTTTTTTTATAGACTGAACCTATGCTAGAAAAGTTGTTCACGGCGATTTTCGGCTCCCAGCACGAGCGGGATGTAAAAGCCCTTATGCCGGTATTACAGGCGGTAAATGAGAAAGAAGCATGGGCTGCCTCCCTTCCTGCGGAAGAATACCCGCGTATGACATCGCTTTTCCGAGAGCGTTACAATAAGGGCGAAAGCCTGGACAGCATTTTGCCTGAAGCATTCGCTCTTGCGCGGGAAGCCGCGAAACGCTGTCTCGGCGAGCGTCCCTATGATGTGCAGATACTCGGCGGTATTGTTCTGCATCAGGGTAAAATCGTAGAGATGAAAACAGGCGAAGGAAAGACATTGATGTCTGTCGCCGCCGCCTACCTTAACGCGATTCCCGGAAAAGGCATTCATATTGTTACCGTAAACGATTATCTTGCAGGCCGCGATACCGATTGGATGAGGCCTATTTTCAGCTACCTTGGCTTAACAGTAGGGACAATTCTTTCCAATATGGAAAATGAGCAGCGCAAGGAAAATTACGCCTGCGATATTACCTACGGCACAAATAACGAATTTGGCTTTGATTATCTTCGCGACAATATGCACCGCAGTATGGAAAGCCGCGTTCAGCGCGGGCATAGTTATTGCATAGTAGATGAAATTGATTCAATCCTGATTGACGAAGCCCGCACCCCGCTGATAATTTCGGGCGCTGCGGAAGACGATACTTTCAAATATGCGGAAGTTGACAAACTGCTTGGCAGCCTCAAGGAAGTGGAAAAAAAAGCCGACGGAGAATATCCCGATGAAACTCAGGGAGAGACAGTATCAGGCGATTATAAAATAAACGAAAAAAATAAAAGCGTTTCGTTTACTAATCAGGGGCTTGCCAGCATCGAGGAAGTCCTAAAAAAACGAAACCTTATACAGGGAGCGATTGTAGACGAAGAGAATTTTGAGTACATTCACTATTTTACGCAGGCGTTAAAAGCGCACCTTCTTTTTCATATTGATGTCGATTATGTAGTAGAAGACGGAGAGGTTCAAATTGTCGATGAATTTACAGGGCGTATTCTCCACGGAAGGCGTTATTCGGACGGTCTTCATCAGGCAATAGAAGCCAAAGAAAGAATTAAAATCGCCCAGCGCAACAGGACTCTCGCTACCATTACCTTTCAAAACTATTTCCGTTTATATAAAAAGATTTCCGGCATGACAGGAACCGCTGATACGGAAGCTGTCGAGTTTAACAAAATTTACAACCTTGACGTGGTGGTAATTCCGACAAATATGCCGGTCGCCCGCGTTGACGAGGATGATTTGGTCTATTTGGACGAATCCGATAAATTCAAGGCGTTATGCGATGAGATTGCCGAAGCGCACGCCAAGGGCCAGCCGATGCTGGTAGGCACTGTCTCCATTGAAAAGTCGGAAAAAGTTTCCGCCCTGCTTAAAAGGCGCGGCGTTCAGCACGAAGTGTTAAATGCGAAAAATCACGCCCGCGAGGCGCTGATTATCTCGGAAGCGGGCGCTAAAGGAGCCGTTACAATTGCAACTAACATGGCGGGACGCGGCACTGATATAAAGCTCGGAGGAAATCCCGAACACCGCGCCCGCCGCCGCGCAGGAACAAACGCAGCGCCGGAGCAGTATGCGGCAATTTACGGCGAAGAATATGAAAAATGGAAAAAAGACTACGAAGAAGTAAAATCACTCGGCGGTCTTTATGTAATCGGCACTGAACGGCATGAAAGCCGCCGTATCGACAACCAGCTTCGCGGCCGTTCGGGGCGGCAGGGAGATCCGGGTAAGAGCAGATTCTTTATCTCAATGGACGATGAGCTTATGCGGCTCTTCGGCGGCGAGAAAATGAAAAATATTATGTCAAGAATCGGCATGACGGGCGGAGAGCCGATTTTTCACCCAATGCTTAACAGGAGCATTGAGAGCGCGCAGAAAAAGGTGGAAGAGCGGAACTTTGAAATCCGCAAGCACCTTCTGGAATACGACGACGTTTTGAACCAGCAGCGCAAGTATATTTACGAACAGCGTGATGCGATACTCATGGATCAGGATTTAAGAAAACGGGTAAACGATTCCACCTCAGCAATGGTCGGCGATTTAATAGATGAGTACGTCGGCAATTGCAAACACAGCGAAAATGCCGCCGTCAAACAACTGGCGGAACAGTTAAAGACAAAATTCGGCTGGCAGCTTACCCTTGATACTGACAGCGCAGAAATGAAAAATCCCGAACTGCTGGAAAAATACATAACGGCGGGACTGGAACAGGAATTGAATGATAAGGAAGCCCTTATAGGTTCCGCTTATTTAAATATGATTATCCGTGAAAATTACCTTCACGCGGTAGACCGCAAATGGCTGGATCATCTTGAGAATATGGAAGCCCTCCGTGAGGCTGTGTATTTGCGTCATTATGCTCAAAAAAACCCGCTTACCGAATATAAACTGGAAGGTTATCGTATTTTTGAGGACATGATCGAAGAGATAAGGCAGGAGATTGCCTCCCGTATGCATCTTATCCGCATACAAATTGCGGAAGGGGGAGGAGAGCGCAGACCTGCAAGCCGTTCAATGGGCGCTGTTCAGTCTGCAAGCCACAACAGCATGGCTTCTTTCGGCGGAGTATCACAGGCTGCCGCTTCTTCGCCGATGTCAAAAGCGAGCCGTCCCGATAACGCTACGGTGGTTCGCACACAGCCGAAAGTCGGACGCAACGACCCCTGCCCCTGCGGAAGCGGCAAAAAGTACAAATTCTGCCACGGCGCCCGATAATGGGCTTGTTCGCACTCTGCTTGACATTTTTTGCGCTGCGTGGTATATCATAATCAGTATGTGTATAACGGATAGTATAATTAATACCCCCCCCCCCCCCCCCCCCGTTATATTTATAAAAAAACCACTGTCTCAATTAATTAACTCTAATAAGGTAACCTATTGGGTGTTTTATAAAGGAACAGGAGAAAAAAATGAAAAAATTAGCTTTTATTTTAATGATATTAACTGCAATGTTCGCAATTGTAAGTTGTAATCCTAACCCCGATGACAGCGAGAAAAATTTTTGGGCTCGTAATATGGCTATAGGAGCATATTACCAAGTTTCGGCAGAGAAACTTGCCGAAAATTCAAGATGTGTAGTTTGGGCGGAGAAAGGAAGCGGCGTAACTGTATCAATGGCAAATAGTGTGGCAAATGCCTATTCTAATACTGTATACCAGAAAATGATGAAAAATTTTGGGTATACAATTAATGATCCCGATTTAGGTAAAGTGGATACTATGCAAATAGCCCATTATCTGGCTACAGGAACAAAAAGCGGAGCTAAATTAACCATTCTTCTTTTAGATATTAAGGACGGTTATAAAAATAGTAATGATTCTTTTGTTGCCGGATATTTTCATGCTATAAATCTCTTGGATGTTCCTCAATCAAATAAACTTGATATGATCTATTTGGATACTTATCCGTCTGTTCCCGGCTCAGATTCATCTAATGAAACACTTGCCCATGAAATGCAGCACCTTATGAATTTTGTGTCAAGTATTGTATTCAGATATAATAAAAGCACAAAAAATGTAGATTTTATGGATATATGGATTGACGAAGGCCTTTCTTCCGCCGCGGAATGGATATATTCAGGACAGCACCCTAATGTACGCTGGGAATGGTATAATATAGACAAATCAGAATTAATAAAAAAAGGCAACAATTTTTTTGTTTGGGGTAATCGCAGTGCGCAATCCCCGCTGGCCAATCTTGATGATTACGCAACCGTTTATCTTTTTTTCCAATATTTAAGACTTCAATCAGACAAGCCTGATAATATTTATTTTGATATTCATACATCCGAGCATTTTGATTATCAAGCAGTAACAACCGCAGAAAATATAAACAGCACTCATAAAAATAATTGGGAATTGCTGCTTAGAGACTGGCTTGCGGCAAATTTCACAAATGCTCCGAGCGGTCTGTATGGTTACAAGAGTGATTCTACATTGAAAAATGTAAAAGCTCCCATGGTTCCGGGTGGTACAACTAATTTACCTCTCGTTTCCGGAGAAGGTGTTTACAGCAGAACTTCAACTACCGGGGCTTCTGTACCATCGAATTCCGGAAAATTAAGATACGCAGCTTTAAGTTCTAATAGCGGCACTCCAAGTAATACAACTTCTACAGGCGGCGCTCAGCTTACATACAATATTGATACAGAAACAGATGAGGCTAAATGCGTAGCTTTAACAGGCAGCACAACCGGTACTGCTCCAAGCGTAGGTATTTCAATAACAGACGGCAGCGGTTCCGTGCAAATCGACCAAAAGAAATTTACCGGTCCTTTTAAGGTAGACGCAAGTTATTTCCTCAGGAAAAACGGAAAAAGCAGACCTGAAAATGAAATAAGAAGCCTATTTAACAATAACAACAGCAGAAGTATTATTAAAAGTAATGGTACTCTCAGATTTGACAAATCAACGGTTGAAAGAGTTTTTATTGATGAATAGAAATTTTTTCCTTGTGCTGCTGTTTTTATGCCTTGCCGTATCTTTACCCGCGTTTGGCTCAAAAGAAAAAAATACCGGCAAGACTGCCCCTCCTGTAAAAGTTCAGGTAACGGGAGTTGTGCGTCTTGTAGGTAACGCCAATTTTCCTGAATTGCAAATCAAGAATTCGGAAATGTCATGGTATATCGCAACGGATGAAATGGATAAACTCTATGATCTGCAGCACAGAAGGGTAACGGTGGAGGGCGAAGAAACAGTTACGGAGCTAAAGTTTGGAAACGGACTTTCCGCAGGCACAAGGCGCGAATTGAAAAAAATCAGAATTATCTCTGTTGACTCGTAGTCTTTAGATAGAATTAATGGCTTCCTGTGTCATGCGGTCGCAGCGTTCATTGTATTCATTGCCCGCATGACCGCGTATCCATTCCCAGCTTATAACAAAATCGCCTGTAAGTGAATCAAGTTCAATCCAAAGGTCCTGGTTTTTAACGGGCGTTTTGTCGCTTGTCCTCCATGAATTGCGTTTCCAGTTGCGTATCCATTCCGTAATGCCCTTCTGCACATACTGGGAATCGGTATACACTGAAACCTGATGCGGCGCGTCGTTCATTTTTTTTAATGCACGTAACGCTTCTATAACAGCGGTAAGTTCCATTCTGTTGTTGGTTGTTTCTTTTTGCGAACCTTTATCTTCGGCAATTATTTTTTCACCCTGAAAAGTTGTAATAATGACGACGTATGCCCAGCCGCCGGGACCGGGATTGCCGGAGCAGCCCCCGTCCGTATAAATTTTTAACGGTGTTTCCATTATTTTTTCTCCCGATGCCATTTTTCTATTCTGTCCCATGCCGCGTTTATTTTTGCAGACCTTTCAGTGGCTTTTCTGTAATTACCCTCATGGCCGGCATGATGGTCAGGATGGTGAATCTTCAAAAGTTTTTTATACGCGGTTCTGCAGGTTTCAATGTCAGCGCCGAAGGGTACTCCCAAACATTCAAAATCCGCGCGTAATTCTTCCGGCGGAGAATTTTTCCCAGCTCCGGTTTGCCGGCTGTTAGTTTGGCTGTTATTATATGAAGTGTCTTTCCATTTGTACTCACGCTCCTTTTTTTCATAGCCGTTTCCTTGGTTTAAATAATCGTCCAGTTCGTCATAAGCGGCGTCTAAATCAGGATCGCCGCTTCGGCGGAATACGCTTGATTTCTCGCTCATCATGTCATTGACGTAGCTGTTAATGACGCTGCCTAACCTGTCCCAAATACCCATTATTTTATAGTCGCCAGCATTACTGCCTTGATTGTGTGTTTGCGGTTTTCCGCCTGATCCCAGACACGGCTCTGCGGGCCGTCAATCACGTCGGCTGTAACTTCTTCCCCCCTGACTGCCGGAAGACAGTGCAGAAAGATAGTTTCTTTTTTACCGGTCTTGTTCATGACGGACTGATTCACCTGATAGGGGCTGAGGAGTTTTACACGCTCATTCTTTTTGCTTTCTTCGCCCATGGAAGCCCACACGTCGGTATAAAGAGCGTCCGCGTCTTTTACCGAGTCAATATTTGGAGTAACAGAAATAACTGCGCCTGACGCTTCAGCTAACGGGGCGCATTGCCCGCGTAAAGCGTCATCGGGATTAAGTTCAGCCGGAGTTATCACTGTAAAATGAATCCCCAATTTGGAGCAAATTACCATAAGGGAGCGGGCTACATTGTTTCTGCCGTCTCCCGTGAAAACAAGCTTCCTTCCTTTTATTTCACCGAAGCTTTCCTGCATTGTCATTATGTCCGCAAGAGCCTGAGTAGGGTGAAAAAGATCGGTCAGTCCGTTGTACACCGGAACCTGTGAATATTTCGCCAGAGTTTCTACAGTCTCCTGCTTAAACCCTCGGAACTGGATTGCGCTGAACATCCGCCCCAGTACGCGGGCTGTGTCTTCAAGCGTTTCTTTTCCGCCAAGCTGTATATCATTTTTGGAAAGAAGCACCGGATGGCCTCCCTCTTCGCCGAAAGCGGTTTCAAAAGAACATCTTGTGCGTGTGGAAAGTTTTTCAAAAAGCATGGCAAGGGTTTTCCCCTGAAAGCGGTTTTTTATTTTTCCGCTTTTTGATTCTTCTTTTACTTTTTTCGCGAGTTTCAGCAAATACAGGATTTCATCAGGTGTATAATCCAGTAATGTCAGCAGGGAACGACCCAATAATGATACAGACACAGCAATCCTCCGATTTTTCAGAAACTTCAGTTTCTGAAAAACTTCCTTTAATATACCATTTTCACAGTTAAAAGCATAGAGTTAAGGCTGTTTCCAACTTGGCAGTTTTAAATTATTCAATCATAATATGGTAAAGGAGTTAAAATCATGGAAAAAGCTGCCATTATCGAAAGGGCAAAAGATTATATTTCAAAAGAACGCGACGCCGGTTTCCGCTCCCAAGTGGAAGAATTATTGTCAAAAGCGGATTCATCTGACGCTATAAAAGAACTTGAGGATCGTTTTTACCGCGACCTGGAATTCGGCACAGGCGGCCTTCGCGGAGTAATCGGCGGCGGCTATAACCGCATGAATACGCTTGTTGTAAAAAGCGCCACGCAGGGACTTGCGTCCTATCTTATAAAAACATTTCCCAAAAAAGCCGCCGCTCAGGGCGGACTGAAAGCGGTTATCGCCTTTGACAGCCGCCATTATTCAGCGGAATTCGCGGAAGCCGCCGCATTGATATTTGCGGCTAACGGAATAAAGACATGGCTTTTTTCTTCACTAAGGCCTACGCCTGAATTGTCCTTTGCAATCCGCCGGTTAGGTTGTGATACAGGCATAGTAGTTACCGCAAGCCATAACCCGCCGCAATACAACGGCTATAAAGCGTACTGGAATGATGGTTCGCAGGTCATTCCTCCCCATGACACAGGAATTATTGATGAAGTAATTAACGTTAAAACAATAAAGGAAATTTCCAAACAGGAAGCTTTTGACAGAGGGCTTCTCATTATTATTGATAAAGAAGTGGACGAGCCTTATCAGGCAATGGTGAAGTCAAAACTGTTCCGCCCGGACTTAATCAAGGAAAAAGCTTCAGAAGTAAAAATAGTTTACACTCCGCTTCACGGAACAGGCGCGTTTCATGTGGAAAAAGTACTCGGCGATCTTGGGCTTAAAGTTATTACAGTGCCCGAACAGCGCGAAGGAGACGGCAATTTCCCGACAGTAGCCTTCCCCAACCCTGAAGAAGCCGCCGCTCTTGACATGGCGATAAAACTCGGCGCAAAGGAAAAAGCCGATGTGGTAATGGCTACAGACCCTGACGCCGATCGTTTCGGAATTGCGGTTCCTGATAAGAAAGGCGGTTTCGCTCTCGTTACAGGAAATCAGATGGGCGTACTGCTCGCGGATTATATTTTTCTTTCTCTCAAAGAACTGGGAAAGCTTTCGAAGAACGCCGCGATGGTCAATTCCATTGTTACTACGGGTATGCAGAAAAAAGTCGCCGAGTATTACGGCTGCGAATGTTATGAATGCCTTACGGGTTTTAAATGGATCGCCGATGTTATGCGCAAATGGGAGAACGGTGAAGCCGGTGGCAAAAGTTATGTTTTCGGCACTGAAGAAAGTTACGGATACAACATATCAACCGATGTGCGCGACAAGGACGGCGTTTCGGCGGCTGCGCTCACTGCGGAGATGACTCTCTACTGGCGCAGCAAGGGGAAAAGCCTGCTTGAACGCCTTGACGAACTTTACGCCGCCTGCGGTTACTGGCAGGAGATAGGAATTTCCAAGTATTTCAAGGGTCCGGAGGGTCCCGCAATTATGAACGGCATCATGGAAGAATACCGGAAGAACCCGCCTAAGACTCTTGGCGGTATTACAATTAAAAAAGTCCGCGATTTTAAAAACGGCGCGGACGGTCTTCCTCCAAGCGACGTGCTTCAGTTCTTTCTTGAAGACGGTACTATCGTAAGCGCCCGCCCAAGCGGAACAGAGCCGAAAATTAAATTTTACGCTACTTGCTGTGCGTTGATTGGCTCCGGTTCACTGGAAGCGGCTAAAACCGAAGCCGCGCGCAAATTGGACGCAATAAAGAAGGATATCCGCGCGGTAATTGGGGATTAGTTTTATTTGCATACAATAATTCCTTGACAAAAAGCAAAGAGCAAGTATATTTTTATTAACGAAAGAGTGACTTTGTGTTAATGAGGGATTATAAATGCCTGAAATAAGCAGATTTAACGGGATCGTAATTAGTATGCTGTTTAAGGATATAAAACAGCATAACAAACCTCATGTTCATGTATCTTACGCGGAATACGAAGCGACTGTTAGTATTGATGGAGAATTACTTGGCGGAAGTCTGCCGTCAAAACAGTTTAAGCTAATACAGGCATGGTTGATTCTGCACGAAGAAGAGTTATATGCGGCGTGGAACAACGCAGTTCAAAATCAGCCTTTCGATAAAATAGAACCGCTAAAATAAGGTAAATTATGTACGAACTAAATGGCATAGTATACGCTGATGATCCCTCGCCGTTAATAACGGTTAAAAATGTACGTCCTTTAGACGATTATAAATTACTTGTACGTTTTTCTAACGGAGAAGAAAAAAAGATAGATATTTCCGATCTTCTTGATGAACAAGTCTTTAAACCGTTACAGGATATAAATCTGTTCAGAACTGTATATGTTGACTATGGTACTGTTGTTTGGTGTGACGGGACTATTGATATTGCTCCTGAATACTTGTATAACACAGGCGGCGTTTAATATCTTTTGGTAAAGCTTATTCAATAAAGTAATTTGCATATCTATCTTTTACGAACGTTGCGCCTGCAAGAAATAGTTGATTATTACGGGGTAGTTCTTTTCAATGCTGAAGTTCAGTATCACTTGTTGATCAAATCTAAAAACGGCATAGGTAAAAAATGGATATATTGTACTAATTGTGTTTCTTGATTTGCTTACCAAGCATATAAAGACATATACTTATCAATACCAAGGAAATACCTACAATGAGTTGGAACAACATTTTTGCCTCCTTAATTAACTTTTAATCCATGTTAAAATCACATCAATAATAGCTATAATACCAAGTATACCTACAATAGCCACAACAGTATTGAATATTTGCGACCATTTACTAAGCGGCTTCGATATAAAATCATAAATTTTGTCGAGAGTATCACTAATATGCTTCAAAACAAAAACTTCTTCTTTTTCCATATCACAATATATTATTATTTATATAATATGGCTGCGTCAAGGTAAAAAATGGCATGGTAACCGCTGTTTCCAAATATTTTTAAAGATAATCATAATGAGTTCCGGTATAGGCAAAGGATATTTTATTCGTATTGAGGGGTTTAATCCCCCGCCATTCATGGCGGTTAAAAGGATTAAACCCCGAATATAAATACCTTATGAGAACAACAACCCCGTCCTTTTAGGGCGGGGTTGTTGATTTCCTTCAAGCTGATAGATCAAAATCCTTTTGAGCTTCCTCTTACTAAAAATTGAAGACGTTATGAGCCTATCTTGATACAAGCGGTGTAAATTTAAAGCCCGTACCGTCAACGCTGACTTTTCCCATTCCCGGATATACAATGTGCATTCCGGCAAGGGATATGTTGTTTTTAGCGGCATATTCCAGTACCTGCCTGCGTATTGAAGCCGCCGCTTTTTGATCCATATCATAAGTCGCACTGATTTCAGGGACAGGGAATTGTACAAGAGCCACGTGCAGAAGGTCTCCGGCTACTAAAAGTTTTTCTCCGTTGTTTTCCAATAAATAAACCGTATGTCCGGGGGTGTGTCCGTAAGCGGCTATAGGGCTTATTCCGGGAAGAATTTCGCTTAATTTTTGACCGAGTTCCGCAGGTTCAAAGGTAACTGTACGCGAACTGTACGGGGTAAGAGCCGCAACCGCTCCCCGGTTTACATTGGTTTTGGTAAAGTATTCAAGTTCTTTGACAGAAAGATAAATTTTGGCTTTCGGAAAAGCCGCCGTCCCGTTGCTTTGAAGACTGCCGAAGTGATCTCCGTGCAGGTGGGTTATAAGCACAGCGTCAATATTTTCAGGCTGTACCCCCAGTTTTTTAATTTTTTCTATAATAATGCCGCCGGCTCCTGTTCCGGTATCAATTAAGATATTCTGCCCTGTGCCCTTAACCAATACGGCATTGGCTGTATGTTTAAATCCGTTTGCGGGAATATAGCGATCAAGTATATTTTTATCCGCTCCTATGAGAATATCAATATTTCCGTCCCTTTCGGATTCAACTAAAATATAAACTTCAAACTGTCCGATTTTATATGAAAAGATTCCGTCGTTCCCGTCCGATTTAACAACCGGAGTAACAATGCCGAAAAGCATACTCATTAAAATTACTTTATTCATTTTATATCTCCAATTAATAAAATTTACACCGATTTTACTTAAATTAAAAGCTGTAACCCCCTTATTTTTTTTTGTTTTTATGTTATATTTTATGTATAGAATTATGAAGAAACGACATTTTTTTTATTTTTCAGCTTTTTGCGCCTGTTTGATTTTCTTGTCTTCTTGCTCAATAAATAAACTGGCGATAAACGCAGTGTCCAATGCGCTGACAGGAGACGGCAGTTCCGATGTTTTCACAGGCGATTCTGATCCTAAGCTTGTTGGAGACGCCCTTCCCTTTGCCATAAAAATGTATGAAACCCTTCTATCCGCAAATCCGGGACATCAGGGACTTATGGTTACAACGGGTTCGCTTTTTGTTATGTATTCAAATGCGTATGTTCACGGTCCCGCGGAAATGCTCCCTTCCGATAAATGGCAGGAACGTGAAGCGGAAATGGACAGGGCGAAAAAGTTGTATTTACGCGGGCATGAGATTCTTTACAATGCGCTTGATTCAAAATTCAGCGGGTTCAGGAAAGCTTCGGTTGCTGACGGAAGTCTTCAGACCATACTGGAAAAATGCAAAAAAGAAGACGCGGGTACTTTGTACTGGGCTGTTGCAGGCGGACTTGCCGCTTATTCAATTGACGTGTTTGATTTTGAACTAAGCGCCCGCATACCAAACTGGTCTGCAATGATACACAGAGCTTACGAACTTGATCCAGATTACGGCGGCGCTTCCCTTGATGAATTTTTTATTCTTTTTTATTCATCACTGCCTGAAACGATGGGAGGAGACAAGGAACAGGCGCTGTACCATTTCCGCAGAGCGCTGGAAAAGACACGCGGTAATTCTACAAGCGCGTATATTTCCTACGCCCAGTCGATCAGCGTTCCTGCTCAGGATTACGATACATTCAGGGATTGTCTTGAAAAGGCTCTGGCTGTTGACCCGAATGCCGATGCTTCTACACGGTTGATGACTATTATCAATCAGAAGAAGGCGCGCTGGCTTCTTGACAACGCCTACAATTACTTTTCATTCCTTCCCATTCCAGAGGATTATTGATAAAATTGCATAGAAGGAGTACAGCATGAAAAAAGGCATGACGCTTTTTACACTTGTGTTTTTTTCGCTTTTTTTAATAACTAACGAGGTTTTCTCACAGCGCGGAGGCAGAGCGCAGGAAGTTATAGAGGTGCGTCTTGCTTCTCCGTTGCCGAGAAACTCCGACTGGGGACGGGTTCTGGATCGTATAGCGGGTGAATGGACGCGCGTAACAGATAATCAGGTACGGTTACGTGTCATTCATGACGGATTGGAGGGCGGCGAGGCAAAAATGCTTTCATCCCTTAATTCTGACAATATTCAGGCGGCGGTTTTTACATCTTCGGGACTTTCTGAAATTTGTCCTCCTGTAATGACTTTGAGTATTCCGTTCTTTATCAGAAATAATGCGGAATTGGACACAGTACTGAAAGATACGCTGCCTATTCTTGAAGAACAGATTAACAAAACCAATTTTGTCGTCATCTCATGGTCAAAGGGCGGCTGGGTTTATGTATTCTCAAAAGATTCTGTAATAACGCCTGACGATTTGCGCCGTCAGAGACTTGGGACTACTTCTGAATTAAGGGATATTAATACCGTATTCAGAACAATGGGATTCAATTTGGTGGAAACCGATTTTATTGATCTTGGTACAAAGCTTGCGAGCAATGTTATTAATTCGTTTTATTTGGTTCCTGAGGGGATGGCTCCTCTTGGATTGCACAGAAGTCTGTCGAATATGCTGGATATGCCGATTGCTCCTGTTATGGGCGCAATTGTTATGAATCGCGTAACATGGAATAAATTGGGCGCGGACAAACAGCGTGAAATAATAAAGGTTACAAAGCGTTTGGTTGCGGAATTTGAAACATCAATGTCCAAGACTTCAGCTAATGCTGTTACAGCCATGAGCAGGGACGGGTTGAAATTAAACAAACCAAATTCTGCGCAGCAGGATTTATGGCGCACGGAAGTGGAAAAAGCCATGCCCATGCTTATCGGAAATGTAATAGACCGTAATTTGTATGCTCAGATAAATCAGGTGCTTGAAAGATCAAGAAACAGGCGCTGATCAAATGAACAAAGTATTGCAGGCGTTTAAATCTTTTAAGTTATCATGGCCGGAAAAAGCAATATGTTTTGGTTCTCTGTCTCTTCTTGCCTTGATACCTATAATTGAGCTTATACTGCATCAGTTTAATTTAACAATACATGATTCCAGAGCCATAATAACCCATCTTTTTTTGGTATCGGGTTTTTTTACCGCTATGTTTACCGCGCGATACGGGGACCATATTTCAATTACTGCCGTTCAATTTATTAGAAGCGAAAAAGTAAAGAGAATTCTTTTTATCGCGGTTACGCTGGTTTCTGTTTTTCTGCTTACCATACTTGCATGGAATTGTATCTCTTTTATAAAATTCGGACTTATGGGAAAATCGGTCGGTTATGTGCCTGATCGAATTATTGCAGTTGTAATGCCGTTAGGGTATACGGTAATAGCGGTGCGTTTTTGCTTGAAGCTTAAAGGAAAGGAGCGGTTGTTTGCTTATCTGGCAATGCTTGTTGGTACTGCTATCGCTCTTCCTGCCGTTGCCAAAATTATCTGGGGGTTTGACCCGCCCGACCCTTTTTATTCATGGGTAAATTCACTTTATGACATTGCGTATTTAATACGCGTTCCTGCAATTATTTTTCTTATACTGGCGGCATTTTTGGGAATGCCGCTTTTTTCGGCAATGGGCGGAATTGCCATGGTAATACTTCAGGCTGCGGGGCGCGAACCGGACGCGGCTCCTATTCAAATTTATTCCGCGTTGACGGAAATGGACATTATTGCCATTCCTCTCTTTACGCTAACAGGTTTTTTCCTTTCGGAAAGCAAGGCGGGAGAGCGGCTTGTGCGCACTTTCAGGGCGTTTTTCGGCTGGCTGCCCGGCGGAATGATAATCGCCACAATCATTATTTGCGCATTTTTCACTTCATTCACGGGAGCGTCAGGGGTAACTATCCTTGCGCTTGGAGGAATACTCTATACAATACTTAGTGAAAACAAATATACGGAAAGGTTTTCTATCGGATTGCTTACGTCTGTAGGGGGAATTGGCTTAATGTTTCCGCCGAGTCTCCCGATTATCCTTGTGGCTTCCACAACTAACATGATACTTCACTTTATGAACATACCGGTAAAATACAACATAATTCATTATTTTCTGGGAGCGCTTTTGCCCGGAATAATTCTTGTCGCGGCAATGATTATCACCGGTTTTGTGTTATCTGCAAAGGTGAAAATATCAACTGAACCTTTTAACTCCAAAGAAGCCTTGCTTTCACTGAAAGAATCATTTTTTGAAATTTTAATGCCTGTGATACTGGTCTTGGGTTATTTCAGCGGACGGCTTACGCTTGTAGAGGTAAGCGCTTTTTCCGTAATATACACTGTAGTTGTAGAAGTTTTTATCAATAAAGATATTGCCGTTAAGGATATTTTTAAAGTCTTCTCAAAAGCCGCTCCGATAACCGGAGGGATACTTGCCATTTTGGCAATAGCAAAAGCCCTTTCCTATGCTTTTGTTGATTCCGGCGTACCTGAAAATTTCGCCTTATGGATGCAGAATACCGTCAGCTCAAAATTTGTTTTCCTGCTGCTGCTGAATCTCGCCCTGCTTGTGCTTGGCTGCCTAATGGACATATTTTCGGCGATACTGGTTTTCCTTCCGTTAATTGTTCCGCTTGGCTATGCCTACGGCGTTGATCCTGTACACCTTGGGATGATATTTATTGTAAACCTTGAGGCGGGATTCTTAACTCCGCCTGTCGGAATGAATCTGTTCCTTGCAAGTTACCGTTTTGAAAAGCCTTTTATGCAGATATGCCGTAACGTGCTGCCATTCCTTAACGTCAGGTTTGTTATTGTGCTATTGGTTACTTATTTGCCGTTTCTCAGCACCTTCCTTACAAGGTTTTTTAACTAGGCATTTTATTTTTTGGGCTTGACAAGAAATATATAACCCAGCAGAACAAAAAAGTACACGACGCTGCAGCCTAAGGTAATTAAAACCATAATGTCGGATTTTGGCGCCATACCGATAAGAAGCAGCATTGGTATTCCGAAACCTATTGCGAATGAACTTCCCAGAACCAGATTGTTTGCCGCAGGCGTTTCAAACATGGGATCGGTTTCGCGCAAAAGCAAAATACCGGAACTGATAACGCCTGTCATCATCCCGAACATGGACAGAAAACTTTCGTAATAATATTCAGGATATAATTTTTTGCACATCCATTTAAGGTAATAAAAAGTGCAGACTGCGCCGAGAATACACATAATAATAAACGGAAGCCACAGGCCTGCGAGTTTTCTAAAATTTATTGTACAGATACCGGTTATTATCATAAGGTCAAACGCGTAGCCTGAAATGCGCGCAAGCAGGTAATTATTCTGGTACTGGCGGGTTATTATTCCGCTGTTACGGAACAGTTTCATTATTCCGCGCAGAATTACCGCAAGCAGGGAGCCAATAATAAAATTAAAGCCCCATATAATGGGAATTAAACTTTCTGTAAAATTGGAACCTGCCGAACGCAGCAGTTTTGTTATCCCCGATGAAACGCCCCATGTCGCAAAATAGACGATTAGCACAAGGGCAACCTGAATTGAAAATCTGTCAACGGATTCAGAAACCGGTATTTCGTTCTTATTTTCAAAATCATCTATGCTGCTGGTTTCATAGACGGCGGCGCAGCCGATTCTGGTCAGCAGGTTTTTACGTTTCAGAATATTCATGTAAATTACGCCGAATGTGCAGGCGACAACAAAACCCATTGCCGCGATAGACAGACCGAAAGACTGTCCGCCTGAAAACCCAAGGGCTTCGTATGTTGAACCTACATTGTTTGCCTGTCCCGGCCCCTGCCCGTAACCCATCGGCAGAAGAATCCCCGCGGCTTTAAAAAGATCAGGGTGTATGGTATAGGCAAGACCAATCGAAACCGAAAGACCGATTACCCCTTGGAAAAGATAAGTGCTGACAATAAGAGCGCCTGTTTTTGAACCAATAAAAGCTTTTGAGTAACTGGCTTCTCTTTTTGGGATGATCAGCGACAATGCGATAAATCCTATTGCAATGGTATGGTATGTTACCATCTCCATGAGCCTTACATCCAATCTGACAATATTGAACATCCGCAGAAAGAGAGCAATAAAACCTGCAATGACTGCAGTCGGCATCAGCGCCTTTTTAATAAACGGAACCTTGCGCCTGAGTACATTTGCAATTATTAAAATTGCGGCTATCATTCCCATTTGAAGAATAAAAGCCCATAATGCCGTGTTTTGGTTTGAAAAATCCATAAGTTACTCCTTGTGTTTATTAACCTCATTAAAAAAATCAATGTACTTTAATGCGCTTCTTGGATGTTTGCTGTGAATCTCCCATATTTTACGTTCTTTAAAAGAAAATAAAATCCTCATCATTGCGAAACATGACATGTCAATTATTTCCGCTAACGGAAATACGAATTCTTTTCCGTTAGACGAGGTTAACGACAGCCTGTCCTTGTACAGGCACAGCCTTCCTTCCGCAATGAATGTGTCATGGTCTGCACTGTCAACTTTAAAAAGCCGCTGGTTACCGTCTGTGAAGATCGGCGTATTGCCGCCGGAATTGCCCGCGAGCGTTTCAATTTCCCGCTTTTGCCATTTTGCCCATGCGGTTATTGTTTTAAACGGAGGCTCTTCAGTTTTTTCCGGTATTTCAAAAAAGCCGTATTCATTGAATCGCACCTTAAAGCCGCATTTGCATGACAACGTATCATCATGGCTTTTTAACGATGCAAACTGCCTGCATTTCGGACAACAGTATAAAACCGTTTCAAGGTATTCCGCCCGTTTTTTCCCGCGGAAGACCGTCATGTTTTTTTCCTGTATGTCATAGGCGCTTACATTAATGTCACTTTTTATCGCTTCAAAAATTTCTTCTGTTGACATGGCGGAGATTCTTTCGGGACTGTAAATTTGCACAAGACGGCCTTCCATTTTTCCCTTGCTGATAAACCGCGCCCATCTTGGTAATGTAAAATAAGAACCGGTAAAGCGGTATGTAACAAGCGTTGCTCCGGCTCTCTTTATCAGCTTGGCGATTGAAGGCTGTATTTCGCCTGTTTCGCCGTCAAATGAGGTGCTGCCTTCCGCAAAGATGCAGATATTGCAATTATCCTTGAGCCGCCTGAAAATGGAAATAACCGTTTGAGTTTCCTGTACTGTTTTAGAAAGAGGTATAGGTGAAAATAGAAATTTGAGAATACGGCTTTTCAGCCCCATTCTGAAAATTTGATCTGTAGCGACATAATACAGGTTTCTTCCGAAACTAAGTCCTATAAGAATTGGATCCCAGTTTGTCAGGTGATTTGAAATAACAAAAAAAGGAGATTTTTCCGGTCTTATTGCATCATATTCAAAATTGAACTTACGGGCAAAAAAACGGCGAAAGAGTATCCATGACATTCTGTAAACGAAATCATGGCGTTTTTTTCCTTTCAACACCCTGCCTCCTTAAGTGTTACTTACCGGAGCTTTTTTATAATTATTTCAATTATTTAAAAAATGTCAAATAGGTTATGTTAATTTCTTACAAAAAATCAACGGAATTTGAACAATTTTGCACTTTTGGAAGCCAATGTAGTTTCCCTATTTTCCAGCTAAAACCTGCGGCGCCGTTTGTTAGCAGCGGAAACAAATACATATTTGCCGCCGCTGCCGCTTTAAAAGATACCTGCGGAGGGGGAGGCAAGGCTTCTGTCTCATTTCCGCTTTCAAAAAGTAAAGCGCCTATTACAGACGGCGAAAAAAAACAAGTTACTTTTTTCTCCGCTTCACCCAATGCTCCCTGCGGTATTTTAATGTCAAGTTCCGGACCATAAATTGAAAAATTATTTTCATTCACCGGAAACGGAACGGCAGATGCTTTTGAGGCGCAAATCTTGCCGTTTTTAGATGAATCTTTAAGAATACGGGCGCAGTTATTTAATTCGTCCGCATTAAATGGACGTGAGATTGCGGCAAGAGGAGCGATCCATGGGATGTGGAACGCTCCGTAAAAACCTTGTTTAAAAAGACTTAAGCTGTAATTTTTATATATCAGCCTTATATCGCGGTGAGGGACAAGAACAAGGTATATTTGCCTGTATGTTTTATCTGTTTCCATATTATTAAACCCGTGCTACACTAATAATAAAGGGAATTGTAATGAAATATAAGACCAAAGTGCTTGTAGAACGGTTTACTGAAATTCTTTCTTCATGGAAAGGAGTGGAATGTATTACACTGAATGAAGCCGCCCATCCTGATATATTGGATCCGTATTTTGCGCTTATCCTTGATGTTTTTTATTCAGCTCACATTCCCGGCGCTGATGAGCGATGCCGTCTTTACGGAGACGATGTTGCGGCTTTTGAAAGTTCAGGCCAAAATGAAAAGGACCGTTTTCTGATAGGCGACATTCCCGTAAGGCTTGAATATAAAAAAACAAAAAAAATTGACGAGCTTGTAAACATTGCCTGCACCGACCGTGAATCTCTTTGGCTTATAAAGGATTCCGGCACTTACGGGTTTTACCGGCTTGCAAACTGCGATATTATTTTTTCACGTTCAAGCTGGATTCATGATGTAAGAAAACGTCTTGAAAACACCGGCGATTTATTCTGGCAGGAGATGCGAAGCACGGTTCAATTAAAGATGGAGCATTTTCTGTCTGATTTGGGAGCCGCGTGTTTTCAGCAGGACAAATTTCACTATCTAATAGCGTCGGCAGGCTTTATAAAGAGCGCATGTCTTACATTGTTTTGCATAAACAGGCGTTTTGAACCGTCTCACCGCGCTTACTATAAACAGGTATGTGAACTGCCGGTATTGCCTGAATCTTTTACGGCTGAATTTCAAAATTTCCTTGAAAATAAAGCGGACGCAGAACTTGATTCAAGATTCTATCTGGCTAAACTTATTGCGCAAAAAATTATTATGTTATGAGACTGTTCTTAAGAAAGATTATCACATACGTGATATTTATTTTTATTATACCTTTTTTTGTATCCTGCGGCGGAGAGAAGAAAATAAAATTTTCTGTCTTTGGAACTAACGCTGTTCTTTTTGCAAAAAGCCGCGCTGGGCGTGAAGGCGCTGTGGATTTGTCAAAGTCAAAAAAAACTGAATACCGTTTTGACGATTCGCTTGTTGTTCCGTTAAATTCTTCTCTTCAAATTGAATATGAGATTGATTTCCCGCAGGTTAATACAGAAAGGGAAAATTATTCGATTGTTTTGAATACGGGAAAGGCTTCATGGCAGCTTCCGTTGGACTTTGACGGTATTTGCTTTTATTCAATACCGGTTGATGATAGTTTTAACGGACAGTTTTACCTAATGCCTGAGCCAAATGAATTTACCGGAAAAAAATCTTCTCCTGTTTTTAAAATACGCTCTATTAGTTTTATAAAACGTTTTTTCGGATTCACCAGCGCAGACGGAGGATTTTTTTTTGCAAGTCCCTTTGTATATGCGAATGATTCCGGTTACGTGATAGATATACCGTCTTCTTTTTATTCATCTCCTTCGTTTACCGGAATCGAAGCGTCTTTTTCTTCCGCCGGAGCTGTCATGGAATTTGCGGGGCGCAGATTTGAAATATACCCGGGAACGGAGAATATTTCCATACCGCCTGTTTTTTCCCCCGCTGACGGATACGCGGCTCTTTCGGCGGATAACGTAACGTCATTTTACCTGAATGTGCAGCAGTCCCTGCCTGTTTTTCCCCAGCCGGTAAAAGCGGACCCCGCCTTTGTTGTTGAATGGCCGAGAGAGAACTGGCGAAACCTTAGCTATGAAATTTTTAGCTGGGATAATTTTCCCTCATTGCTGATCTTTGATTTTGCGGACTATGACGTACAGGACAGGATGCTAAAAAGACTTGCCTTCTTTACGGAAAAAACGGGCTTTCGCGGACGGCTTGCCCCCGATTCCGAAATTGAGAGCCTTCACGGCTGGAACGCGCATGATTACCGCGCTGAAGACCTTGCCCGCTTTTTCAATAAGGCGCACAAGGAAAATTTTCCGCTGTCTGAGGAAGAACGTGAACTGGAAATGATTTTGATAAATGAGAAAATAATCAGCGAAGAGCAGGGGAGCATTGTTCCCGGTTCGGGCGCTATAATCTCAATATCAAGGGAATCTCCCGATTATTTACGGTACAGATTCATGGCTCACGAAGGTTTTCATGGTTTGTACTTTATAGACGAAGATTTCCGTAATTTCAGCAGGCAGCGCTGGGAACAATTGCCCGTAACGGCAAAGAGATTTATTGTTTCTTATTTTGGATTTCAACAATACGATACAAATGATGAATATTTGATTATAAATGAATTTATGGCGCATATTCTGCAGCAGCCTGTTTCTCAGTCGTCGAATTATTTCGGCAGGCAGCTGCCTCAGCTCCTTGAATCTACATGGCGCGCATCTGCGCTTCCGGCAAAAGATGTCGACTCCGCTTCTTGGCCTGTTCTTGCCAATGCCTTTGTTAAGGAAGCTGAAATTTTTTCAGCCTATGTAAACAGGCGCTGGGGCCTTTCCGCAGGGCGTGTGTGGAGGCTGCGGATTAGGTAAGAGGGAGACAATGAATTAAAACCAATGATGTATTTTTAATATTATTAACATTACGGATGCGACAAGTCCCATACCGCCTAAAACGATAGGGTAAGCTATTTCATATTTTAACTCAGGCATATATTCAAAATTCATACCGTATATTCCCGCAATAAAGGTCAAGGGAATAAATATAGTAGATATAACGGTTAATACCTTCATTACCTTATTCGTCTGATAAGACACAATAGATAGATTTACATCCATTATGTTTGACAGCCACTCGCGGTAATTTTCAACAGTTATTAGGGCGTGGTTAATATTTTCATTTAAGTCTTGTAAAAAAGGCTTTAATTCATCAGCCTGAAAAAAATCTTCATGATGAGTTATTTTATTTATAACACCTTTTAAGGATGAAATTATCCGCTTTATTTGTGAAAGATACTTTTTGGTATCCTGTATCTCTTCAATAAATTTTTCATCGTTCGTTTTAGCCGAACGATCTTCATAATTTTCTATATCTTCTTCCAAATGATTTATTGTAAGGAAATATTCGTCTACAACAGCGTCTATAATTACGTACGCAAGATAATCCGTTCCCTTTTTGCGGATTACTCCTATATTCTCCAATATTTTTTTTCTAATATCATTAAATGTGTCGCCGTGCATTTCCTGAAAAGTCATTAAAACATTTTTCATAACAACAACACTGATCTGGTCTATCAAAAATTCATCGGGGTTCATATCATGGTCATTTTTCTTTCCGAACAGCGCCGTAGGTTTATTTTCCTCTCTGTGATGAAATCTTTTTTCCCGCTGTATTGTTTTAATTGACAAATACCTGTAGTTTTCGAAAATTTCAACTTTCGGCGGTTGTTCAGTATGTAGAATATCTTCAACGCTTAACGGATGAATATCAAACCTTTCTCCCAATTGTTTTATTGAATCAATATCTTTTAATCCGCTGATATTTATCCATGATATTTTAGAATCATCTTTATATTGATTTAATTCTTCAATATTGGATAAATAATTTATTTGCGCCGAACTTGAATCATAGCTTATAATTGACAAATCCATTTCTACAGGAATCCTGTCTCCAATATATACCGGACTTTCCTGTAGTAAATCTATTTTTTTTGCCATAATTACCTAATTTTACCCATAATTTAAAAATAGTCAATATTTATTAAAATATCTACCATAAAGCAAGCAAAAATTTGCACATAACATATTTAATTTTAACTTCGTTTCACTGCCTTAAACAAAGCTTCTCTGCTGATTTCAGTCCAAACCGGGCGGCCATGAGGGCAGCGCGGGTCCGGAAGCATAAGCGCTTCTTTTCCAAGGGCAAAAGCGGTTTCATCATCGGGATAATCGCCGTCCTTAATTGCGGCGCGGCAGCAGAACGTTGCAGCCCAGCGTTCTGCAATGTTTTCGCCCGCAGTGCGCAGTCCAAGAATTTCTTTTACAGTTTCCGCGTCCCCGCACCGCCAGTCCGCAGGCAGGGCTTCGATGCGCCAGCCGTCTCCGTCTCTTTCAATATCAATTCCAAGACGTTTTAATTCGTCTCGTTTTGCTTCAAGAAAATTGTCTTCATCATTGCTGTCTGTACGAAAGGGAATAGGAGCTAAAAGCTCCTGTTTTGGGACAGGCTGCGAAAGAAAACGATTGTAAAGGATGCGCTCATGCGCCGCATGTTGATCAATTATGTAGAGCTTGTCTCCCAATTCGATCAGAATAAAAAGACCGAATAACCTGCCCGCATACCGCGCCGCAAAATGCGCCTCTCCGTAAACGGCTTCATCTGCGTAAGAATTCTCATGAGGGCTCGAAGAAGCGGAAGTTTTATCGTTATGTGCAATATTATCATTTTCATTTTTGTCCCGCGCGGCTCTTAGTAAATTCTCAAGATTTTGCTGTGTTGTTTTAATATCTGTTCTGTCTGTTTGATTCTGCCGATTTATCTGATTTTGCCCGCTTTTCCGGTTCTGTGCGTTATATGTAAATTTAAATTCTTCTTCCCTTTGCGTCTCTGTTTCTCCGCGCGAATTCTTTAAATAGTAACCGTGAAAGAAATTCCTTAAACCGCCTGAGACAGCGTGATGAATTGCGCCGGGATCGCGGAAACGCACTTCCCTCTTTGCAGGATGAATATTAAAGTCCGCAAGAGCGGGCTCTATTTCCACATAAACCGCTCCGACAGGATGAGTTCCGTTCGGAAACCAGCCCTGCGCTCCGTATTCCATCGCCTGAACAAGAGAATAGTCCTGTACTCTTCTGCCGTTGGCAAACACATACATCTGCCGCTTGTCGTTCCTGAAAATTTCAGGTCCGCCGATTACAACCGCCGCGTTAAATCCTGTTCCTGTAACATTAATTTCATGAAGGAATTTTTCTTCGTCAGGTTTCAATAACGACGCGGCAAATCTTTCTTTCTTTGAAGAAACTGCCGGAAAAAAATCCTTTAATTTTCCGTCCTGTATAAAACGAAAATTAATGGCGGGGAAGGCGAGCGCCTTGTCAATAAAGGCTTGACGGCACAGAGCCGCCTCGCTTCCTTCTCTTTTTAAAAATCTTTTGCGAGCCGGAATACTTTCAAAAAGATTGAGCGTTCTTGCCGTTACGCCCTTTGTACGCCTTGTTTGTTCCAACTGCTGCGGACGGCTGTCTCCGGGTCCTGTATCAAGCCGCCATGCTTCTTTTCCGTCCGTACTGCTGATTATTTCAAGCCGCGCTACAGCCGCCGCCGCCGCAAGAGCTTCACCTCGGAAACCGAGCGTATGCGCAAAATCCAAATCGTCAAGACTGCGTATTTTACTTGTAGCGTGCGTCAGGGAACAGAGTTCTAAATCTTCACGGTTCATACCATCGCCGTCATCCGCGACTTCAACTTTTTTGCAGCCGCCTTCTTCTATAGAGACTTCGATATTTAATGAGCGAGCGTCTATCGCATTGTCAAGAAATTCGCGGACAAGTGCAGCAGGGCGGTCTACAACTTCGCCTGCGGCAATGCGCATTGCTTCCTGAGGAGGAAGTACTTTTATACGCCCTGAATTATTCTCCGTCATCAAAAAGTTCCAACTCTGGGGTTTCGCCTGCGGGCGCATCGGCGGAATTCATCAGTATCTCAATCCGGTTGTCAATTTTTTCAAGGTCTTTTTCCAAGGCTTTGGCAAGGCGGATTCCTTCTTCAAAGGCTTTAAGCGCCTCATCCAGCGGAATGTCTGTTCTGCGAATCTGTTCGCCCAGTGTTTCAAGCCGTCCAAGCCGTTCTTCAAAACTTTTCATGCCGCCGCTTTTGGCAGGCGCTGTTTTCTTCGCCATATAATTCTCCCGACTTTTTATTCTATATTTTCCGCAACAGCGTGAATTATTCCCTTTAAAGGCCGGATACAGAGTCTCCCGCCTATTTTTACGTTAGCTGAATTACGAATAACCTTCCCTCGGCTGTCCGTTACAACTGAAAACCCTTTCTCCATGGCGGCTAACGGGCTTCCCGCTTCGATAACCGCCGCCGCCATTTCAATTCTGCTTCGAAGGCTTGAGCATTTTTCCGATATTGAATTAATCAGCATTTCCTTGGCGTCGTCGAAGCGGATCAGGCGCGGCTGTAAAATCGCGCGGAAACGGTATTCCAAATCCTGCGGATCAAACGGTTTAAGCAGAAGTTTTGCCCTTTCAAGCCGCGAGCGTATAACGGAAATAAATCCTTCTTTAATTGACATAACGGTATTTATCGCCGTAAACCGGTTTTCGCTTACAAGCTCCGCCGCGGCGGAAGGAGTGGGAGCGCGCAGATCGGCCGCAAAATCACATAACGCCCAGTCAATTTCATGTCCCACAGCGCTGACAACGGGAATAACGGATTCCGCTGTTGCGCGGACAACTTCCTCTTCGGAGAAGGGCAGAAGGTCTTCAAGAGAACCGCCGCCCCTGCCCACGATAAGCACGTCCGCAAGACGCCATTGATTAGCCTGTCTGATTCGCGCCGCTATTAAAGAGGCGGCTTCGTCTCCCTGCACAGGAGCGGGAAGTATTATAACCTTGATGCTCGAAGCCCGCCTTCCAAGTATGTTGAGAATGTCGCGTACCGCAGCGCCTGTAGGAGAACTTACCACTCCCACAGTTTCAGGAAAACGGGGAAGCGGACGTTTGCGCTCTGCGTCAAAAAGACCTTCGGCGGCAAACTTTTGTTTGCGCTTTTCAAGCATGGCAAGTATTTCGCCCGCTCCCGCGATTTCCATTTCTTCACATACAACGGAATATGTCCCGCGGGGAGCGTATACGGAAAGGCTTCCGCGCACGCGGAGAAGCATCCCGTCCTTTGGCTCAAAGTTAAGGGTTCTAAGTCTGTTTCTAAACATTACGGCGTCAATTTTTGCGCCTGAGTCTTTCAAACTAAAATACAAATGACCTGAGCTTGCCGGTCTGCAATTTGAAACTTCACCTTCGACCATGACTGTAGGAAAAGATCCTTCAAGGTTCAAACGAATCTGTTCTGTAAGTTCGCTTACGGTCAGGTGTTTTCCGTTCATGGTTTGTTTTCTTTTGTATTATTTTGATCCGGCTGCTGCCAGTCGTCGGGAAAGATTTTTTTCTCAACCTTGTTAAGCACCATAAGGGCGGTAAGGGCGAGAACTACAGCAGTGACAGCGGCGGTGTACATTCCCGCGCCGATAGTCATGCCGATTGCCGCTGTCAGCCACAATGACGCGGCGGTGGTAAGTCCCCTTATATTTTTGCCAAGACGGATAATTGCGCCCGCTCCCAGAAAGCCGATGCCCGAAACCACCTGCGCCGCAATTCTGCCGGGGTCGGCGTTTCCGTTAAAACTCTGCGGAACCCAAATTGAAAGCAGCATAAGGCAGGCGGCTCCCAGCGCGATTAAAATATGCGTCCTTAAACCCGCAACCTGACGGCGGCTTGAACGTTCAAGCCCAATAACGCCGCCTGCGGCAAAAGCAATACAGAGCCGGATAACTATATCAATTTCTGTTAACTGAACAGCCATTTGGTAATTGTATGTTATTCTATGTTTTATGGAAACTACCGTATTTTGAAACGGCGGCAGCCTTTTAAATTTGCTGCGGCTCTATACAGGGTTACATCGCAAGCCGTATTGTACTATTGTATGAGCATGGTTATAGATTTTCATACGCATATTTACCCTGAAAAAATAGCGGCAAAGGTTGTCGCTAATATACAGGAATTTTACACGATCAAAATGCAAATGGACGGCACAGTGAATACTCTGCTTGGATGCGGAAAGGGCGGCATCGATCATTTTGTTGTTTTTTCAGCCGCCGCTATTCCTGAGCAGGTGCGGACAATTAACGATTATATCGCGTCAGTCTGCCGCGAACAGCCTTTAATGACAGGTTTTGGAACGCTTCATAAAGATATGGAAAATCCGCATGAGGAAATTGAAAGGCTGATTGGGCTGGGCTTAAAAGGAATTAAGCTGCATACCGACATGCAGAAGTTTAATATTGACGATGACCGAATGATGGATATTTACGCAATTCTTGAGGGCAGGCTGCCCGTTATTTTTCATACAGGCGATTACAGGTATACGTTTTCCCACCCATCAAGGGTTGCCCGCGTGCTTGATAACTTTCCGAAGTTATGCGTGATAGCGGCGCATTTCGGCGGCTGGTCAATTTTTGATATTGCATGGGATTATTTTCATAACCGCCGCTGTTATTTCGATGTCTCAAGCTCTCTTCCCTTTATTGGAAAAAGGAGGGCTGCTGAGCTTATACACAGTTACGGAGCGGAGCGCTTTCTTTTCGGCTCGGATTACCCAATGTGGAACCCTGTCGTTTGTTTGGAGGAATTTTCAGAGCTTGATTTATCAGACAGTGAAAAGGAAATGATTCTATGGCAAAATGCGGCGAATATTTTGCAGATTAAAAGATAAACCGCGCCTGCGTAAAGTAAATATAGAAAAAATCCCCTGTTTATGGCATATTTTTTACAGGAGCAGCGTATGTATAAAACAGTTGATGCAAAAGTAAATTTTCCCAAACTTGAAGAAGAAATCCTAAAATTTTGGGAGCAAAATAAAATATTTGAAAAGTCAGTTTTGCAGAGGGAAAAAGAGAGCGAGTTTGTCTTTTACGACGGTCCGCCCTTTGCCACAGGTCTTCCGCACTTCGGGCATTTTGTACCAAGTACCATCAAAGACATTATTCCCCGCTACCAGTGCATGAAGGGCAAAAAAGTAGAGCGCCGTTTCGGCTGGGACTGCCACGGTCTTCCTGTCGAAAACCTGATCGAAAAAGAACTTGGTCTCAATTCCAAGACAGAAATCGAAAACTACGGTATCGCCAAATTCAACGAAGCCTGCCGCGCTTCAGTCCTCCGTTATGTGAAAGAATGGCGGCAGACAATCACGCGGCTTGGCCGCTGGGTAGACTTTGATCACGACTACAGAACAATGGAAGCGGACTACATGGAAACAATCTGGTGGGTCATGAAGTCCCTTTGGGATAAAGGTCTGCTTTATGAAGGTCACTATATTCTTCCGTACTGTCCCCGCTGCGCTACAGTTCTCTCCAACCACGAATTAAACCTAGGAGGTTATCAGGACGTACATGATCCCGCGATCACTGTAAGGTTTAAAGTTACGGGGAGTGGGGAAGTGAAGCCTTCAATGCCTCTCAATACCTACCTGCTCGCGTGGACAACAACCCCTTGGACTCTGCCTTCAAACCTTGCCTTAACTCTTGGCCCTGACATTGACTATGTTTTAATCGAAGACCTTTCTGATCCTCACGACCATTACATTCTTGCCGAAGCGCGTCTTCCCGTTTACTACAAAGATTCGTCAGAATATAAAATCGTATGGCGCAAAAAGGGCGCGCAGCTTACAGGCATTCAGTACGAGCCGCTCTTTCCGTACTTTAAGGATGCGCCTGCCTCTTTCCGCACTTTCCTTGGCGATTTTGTAACTACAGAAGACGGTACGGGCATTGTGCATACCGCTCCCGGTTTCGGCGAAGATGACGCGCGCGTACTCAAGGGAACAGGCATACCTGTTATCTGTCCTGTAGACGCGGAATGCAGATTTACGGATGAAGTGAGTGATTTTACAGGGTTATTTGTAAAAGACGCCGACAAGGCAATTATTGAAAAATTAAAGGCAGAAGGCAAACTTGTAAAGCGCGAGCAGATTCTTCACTCATATCCGCATTGCTGGAGATGCTCAAGCCCGCTCATTTACCGCGCCGTAGGTTCGTGGTTTATCAGTGTGGAAAAAATCAAGAAAGATATGCTGAAAGCCAACAGCCAAATATACTGGGTTCCCGAACACATCAAGGAAGGCAGGTTTGGCAAATGGCTGGAAGGAGCGCGCGACTGGGCAATCAGCCGCAGCCGCTATTGGGGCAACCCGCTTCCTATTTGGCGCTGTCCTGACTGCGGAAAAACAGTCTGCGTAGGAAGCCGCGCCGAACTGAAAGAGCTTTCAGGCATATATCCGAAAGACCTGCACAAGCATTTTGTCGATGAAATAACGATTCCCTGCGGCTGCGGCGCAAAAATGACACGGATTCCTGAAGTTCTTGACTGTTGGTTTGAATCGGGGGCTATGCCTTACGCTCAAAATCATTATCCCTTTGAAAACAAGGAATTTTTCGACAGTCATTTCCCTTCGGACTTTATAAGCGAAGGGCTTGATCAAACGCGGGGCTGGTTTTATACCCTCACTGTTCTTGCGGCCGCCTTGTTAAAAAAACCCGCTTTTAAAAACTGCATAGTCAGCGGACTTGTCCTTGCAAGCGACGGTAAAAAAATGAGTAAAAGCCTTCGTAACTACACAGATCCCGCCGAAGTTATCGATACATTCGGCGCTGACGCTCTGCGGCTCTTCTTGGTACATTCGGCAGTTGTGAAAGCAGACGACCTTCGTTTCAGCGACGAAGGCGTGCGCGATATTATGAAAAGTATCATCATCCCCCTTTGGAATGCCTACAGTTTTTTTGTTACCTACGCGAATATCGACAAAGTTACCGCCAAAGGCGCGAGTGAAAAACCTGTTAATCCCCTTGATCAATGGATACTTTCTGAAACTCAAACTCTTGTAGAAAAAACAGGCGGTGCTCTTGACGCGTACGACCTTAGCCGCGCTGTCGATCCAATTCTGCGCTTCATAGACTTGCTCAACAACTGGTACATCCGCCGCTCCCGCCGCAGATTTTGGCGTAGCGAAAATGACAGCGACAAACTTGAAGCCTACGGCGCTCTTTATGAAGCGCTCAAAACATTGATATTGGTAGCGGCTCCTTTCATGCCCTTTACAACAGACGCAATCTGGCAAAATCTGCGGCAGGAAAGCGATCCTGAATCTTTGCATCTGGCTGATTTTCCTGTTCCTGCGGAAAAACGCCGCAACAAGCCGCTTGAATTCCGCATGGCCTCGGTTATGTCTGCGGTTTCCATCGGCCGCGCTTTGCGCTCGCAGTGCAATATCAAGGCGCGCCAGCCGCTTCGCAGGGCGGAACTTGTTACGCGCAATAAGGATGAGAAAAATGCGCTTGTCGAAATGGCGGACATTATCCGCGAAGAACTTAATGTTAAGGAAATTGTTTTTTCAGATAACGAAGAAGACCTTGTTGAATACGAAGTAAAGGCAAATTTCCGCGTATTGGGAAAAGAGCTTGGCAAGGACATGAAAGCCGCCGCCGCCCGTATCGAAAATTTAAGCCACGCGGAGATTCAAAGAGTTCTTGAGGGTTCGTCTCTTTCTATAGACATTCCGTGCGGAAGCGGCGTAAGGGCGCTTGAAATAACAGCGGACAAACTTGATATAAGGCGCAATGAAAAGGCAAATCTGCGGGTGCTTAACGAGGGCACTCTTACTGTAGGTCTTGATACGGAAATTACCCGCGAGCTTTCGATGGAAGGCGACATACGCGACCTTATCCGCGGCGTACAAAATGCACGCAAGGAATTAGGGCTTGAAGTTACCGACCGCATAGAACTGCATGTTCACGGCTCTGATTCCCTCAAAGAAGCGTGGGATCGTTTCAATTTATTGGCTTCTGAGGAAACTCTGGCAGTAAAAACCGTATGGGCGAAAGAGGGGGGACAGACTGAAATAGAAGCAGGGGATGAAACATGGTTTGTAAAGATAGTGAAAGCATAAAAATTATTCCGGCGGTAATAATATTTTTTCTTTTTCTGTCATGCCAAACCGCGCCGAAAGTTCAGGATATGCCTGAGGGAACGCTTCCTCTTTCCAAAGGCGCTTCTGTTTATGTCATTGCAAATGTAAAGCAGGCCCGTCCCATTATTGAATTGCTTCCTATAGAAGAACTAAACAGTAAACAAACAAGGCAAATGCTGGAAAAAACTGATTCCTTTGCGGCTGCCGTGTTTCCGCAGACAAGCGCCCGTAAAATGCAGATTGCGGCTAACGGGAATTACCCTGGTTTATCAGGGCTTGCTTTTTCTTTCAATAAAAACTGGAAAAAACAGCGCGCGGAATCAGGGGGGATTTACTGGTATTCGGCAGAGAGCGGGCTTTCAATATCAATGAACTCAAATCAGGCATTTGTTGTTTCTTCGGTTAATAAAGCTCCTGTAAATCCTGTAACAGATGTAAGCGGCGTAACAATGCCCGAAGGATTTTATGAATTCAGCCGGGGATATCCTGTTTCCTGCTGGCTGGAAGATACGGCTCCTTTAATAAACAGGATTTTTAGTGAAGCAGAAATGCCTGTCCGGTTTCCCGTTCAGTATATGTTTATCAACCTTTATCCGGTAGATTCTTCTGATTTACAAAACCAATATGAAGCGCTGGTAAGGCTCCAGTTTGAAAACGCGCTCCAGTCGCGGGGTATGGCGGCAATTTTCAATCTGGCATCCGGTTTTACCTTAAATGACAATTCAATGCTTGCTTCTATTTTATTTGCCAATCCGGCTGTCCAAAACGGACGCAGTCTTGATATAAGGACTAAACGCCTTACAGAAAAAGACATCACTTTACTTTTAGAAACTTTTTTATTATATTGAAAATAATTATGCCTACTTATGAATACGAATGTAAAAGCTGCGGACATGGCTTTGAAGTTTTCCAGTCCATGAGCGATCCGCCTCTTAAAGACTGCCCGGAATGCGGTAAAGAAATCCGGCGGCTTATTTTTGGCGGAGCCGGCGTCATTTTTAAAGGTTCCGGTTTTTATGTTACCGACAAGGGAAAAACGACAAACTCAGGTACGGTAAAAAAAGAAAAGGCGGATTCTCCGGCCGCTTGCAGCGGATGCCCTGCAAAAGGCGATGCAGCCGTATGCCCGGCAGGCGGAGAAGCTTCAAAAACGTCTTCGGCTGAAACTAAGACGGCTTAATATTTTGAACAAGAAGCCCCGTTTTTTTTGCGATAACTGCGGTTATGAAGTAGATCATGAGGTAAAAGCATGTCCGTATTGCGGACGTAATTTTGCTTCTGTCCGCTGTCCTATCTGCGATTTTTCCGGTCCTGAAAAAATGTTCATGAACGGTTGTCCCCTTTGCGGTTATTCATCCGATCCTGCATTAAAAAAAGAGCCAAAGACGGTAAAAAAGCGCAAAAAAAAACATTTGCGAGGTGAATCTTTGCCTGTATGGACATATATTTTATTGGGTATAGTTCTAATTCTTTTTATCTGGCTTCTTTCATGGCTTATTACCCAATAATTTACAGGGCGGGAATAATTGCAAAACTTTAAAAATATTTTCCAAACCACTTGACCTTTTTTTCCCATTTTGATACATTCTATTTTCGTCCCTTGTTTTTTGGGAATTAGGAGCATGACCGTAAACTTTTTATGATAAAGGTTCACAGGTAAACTTTAGGAGTTTTTGAAGAATGCCAACTATTAATCAATTGGTTCGTTCAGGGCGGCAGAAGGTAACTACTAAAACGAAATCTCCGGCATTACAGTCCTGCCCGCAAAAGCGCGGAGTCTGTACACGTGTAATGACTGTAACGCCGAAGAAGCCCAATTCGGCTCTAAGGAAAGTAGCCCGTGTGCGCCTTTCCCATGGGACGGAAGTAACCGCATATATTCCGGGAATTGGTCATAATTTACAGGAACACTCGGTAGTTTTAGTAAGAGGCGGACGCGTTAAGGACCTTCCCGGTGTACGTTATCACATTATCCGCGGCGCAAAAGATACTTTAGGCGTTGCAGATCGGAAACGCGGACGCTCAAAATACGGCGCAAAACGGCCTAAAGCATAGGTGTAGTTATGGGTAGAAAGAAAAAATCCATTGACCGTGGAATCCTTCCGGATCCAAAATACAACAGCGTTGTAGTGTCAAAATTTGTAAACAGAATGATGTGGGAAGGCAAGCGCTCTTTAGGCTTGCGTATTATTCATGAAGCGCTTGATACGCTTCAATCAAAAACCGATAAAGAGCCTCTTGAAGTTTTTTTAAAAGCTTTGGATAATGTAAAGCCTGTAATTGAAGTTAAGTCGCGGCGCGTAGGCGGGGCGACTTATCAGGTTCCTGTTGAGATTAGGGAGCCGAGGCGTGAAGCCCTGTGTATGCGGTGGATAATCAGCGCGGCGCGCGCCCGTTCCGGAAAAGGAATGGGGGACCGTCTTGCGGCTGAACTGCTTGATGCGTATAATAATACAGGAACTGCCTTTAAGAAGAAGGAAGATACGCATAAAATGGCGGAGGCAAATAAAGCCTTTGCTCATTATAGATGGTAAAAACTTTGTTTTTGCTTAGATAAGGTATCCGGCGCTTGATAAATGCGCCGGGCGGGTTTTTTGAAAGTATGTTGCTGTTTTAATATTGATTAGACAGCAAAAGCCGCGTAGCGGTGGACCTTGCGGTTCGTCATAGGAGGTTTTTCAGGTTTAAATCACAGATTTTAAATCCGGAGCAAACGCTCCTGTATTTCTGCGCGGTGGCTTTACCCGGCATCTTTATACGGTACTGGGGAAGGCAAAAAATACCGGTATTAAATACCGGATAATTTTTCCAAACCGATCATCGGCGCAGTTTATTACTGCAGGATGAGACAGGTGGAACGAATGTGAGTAAAATTGCGTAACGCTTTTTGCGTCTAGCCGCTGATTTTCCGCTTATAATCGTTTCTCCTCTCGTGGTTATTGTACGGAAGTACAATGCTTAGGATATTACGCTGTCAGGCAGTATACCGTTGGTTAGGCTGCCGGTCGGCGGATTAGCTTATTTTGTAGATTTTATTAGTGCCCATAAGGAGGACACAAAATGGCAAAGGATAAATTTAACAGGACTAAAATCCACATGAATGTTGGAACGATAGGCCACGTTGATCATGGCAAAACTACGCTTTCTGCGGCTATTACCATGCATTGCGCAAGAAAATTCGGCGACAAGGTAATGAACTATGACGATATCGACAATGCTCCGGAAGAAAAAGCGCGCGGTATTACAATTAATACCCGTCACCTTGAGTATCAGTCAGACAAGCGCCATTATGCGCACATTGACTGTCCGGGACACGCCGACTATATCAAGAACATGATCACAGGCGCAGCCCAGATGGACGGCGCAGTCCTCGTTGTATCAGCGCCTGACTCGGTTATGCCCCAGACACGCGAGCATATTATTCTCGCCCGTCAGGTAGGCGTTCCCTACATGATCGTGTTTCTTAACAAGATCGATCTTCTTGACGACCCTGATCTTGTAGAACTGGTCGAAGAAGAAGTCAAGGATGTTCTTACCGCCAACGGTTTCCCCGGCGACAAGGTGCCTATTATCAAAGGTTCGGCTTTTAAAGCCATGTCCGAACCGGACAACGCAGAAGCGACAAAGTGTATTGATGAACTTCTTAAGGCAATGGACAGCTATTTCCCCGATCCGGTGCGTGATTCTGATAAACCTTTCATTATGCCGATTGAAGACGTTTTCACCATTCAGGGACGCGGTACTGTCGTTACGGGAAAGGTAGAACGCGGCGTTCTCAAGCTTAACGAAGAAGTTGAAATTGTCGGTATTAAGCCGACAAAGAAAACAGTTATAACCGGTATCGAAATGTTCAATAAATTGCTTGAAGAAGCACAAGCCGGCGATAACGTTGGAACGCTTCTTCGCGGTATTGAGAAAAAAGAAGTTGAACGCGGACAGGTTCTTGCAAAACCAGGTTCAATTACGCCTCACAGCAAATTTAAAGGACAGATTTACTGTTTGTCCAAAGAAGAAGGAGGACGGCACAGCCCGTTCTTTACAGGTTACAGACCGCAGTTTTATTTCCGCACAACCGACATTACAGGAACAGTAAAACTTCCTGAAGGCAAGGAAATGGTTATGCCGGGCGATAATACGGAAATTATCGGCGAACTGATTCACCCGATTGCCATGGAGAAAGGTCTTCGTTTCGCTATACGTGAAGGCGGCAAAACAGTAGCCTCCGGTCAGGTTACCGATATTATTGAATAAGGTTATCTGACCACTTAAACTTCGGTTTACCGCTTATTTGTTTTGATATAAAAAGCGGTTATTCAGAAGGTGTTAAAGTGGTCAGAGGAGGAATGATGGCAAAAGAAGGAATTCGCGTACGGCTGCGCGGCTTCGATGTAGAGTTAATTGATCAGAGCGCCAAGTCTATTGCCGCGGCAGTGCGAAAGGCCGGAGCTAAAGTTACAGGTCCGATCCCGCTGCCGACCCGAATTAACAAGGTTACGGTGCTGCGTTCACCGCATGTAAATAAAAAGAGCCGCGAACAATTTGAAATGCGGACACATAAACGGTTGATCGATATTATAAACCCTTCGGTAGAAGTTATGGATTCATTAATGAAACTTGAGCTTCCCGCAGGCGTGGATGTGGAGATCAAACAATAGTTTTACGCCGTAGACGGTTCCGGAGTAATAAGACTTCCGAATAACGTGCGGTTAGGAGTACAACGATGTTAGGGCTTTATGCCAGAAAAGTGGGAATGACTCAGGTTTTTGACGATGCGGGCAACCTGCTGCCGGTAACGGTTATGCGCTTTGATCCGAATGTAGTTATTGCCAAAAAAACAAAAAAAGCTGACGGTTATGAATCGGTGATTGTCGGCATAAACGATGAAAAGAAAAATCGCATAACAAAATCCCGCGCGGGGCAGTTTCCAAAGGATATTCCTCCCAAAAAACGCATCCGCGAATTACGTGATTTTGAAAAAGACGTGACAGTCGGGGACACTCTTGGAGTTGAAGTGCTGGAAGGAATCAGGTATGTTGACGTTTCAGGCGTATCCAAGGGCAAAGGTTTCCAGGGTGTTGTTAAACGTTATGGTTTTGGCGGCGGACGCAAGACGCACGGTTCCAAATTTCACCGTGAACCCGGTTCTACAGGACAGAACACCTATCCGGCAAAAACTTTCAAAAACAGGAAATTACCAGGACGAATGGGAAGGGAAGGGGTAACTGTTTTAAGCCTTAGAGTTGTAAAAACGGACAGTGAAAAACAGCTTCTTATGGTTAAAGGCGCCGTTCCCGGAATTAATAAGGGTCTGGTTTTTGTCCGGGCTGCGGTCAAGAAAGGACGGTAAATGATGAACTGTAAAGTGTATTCAAAAGAAGGAAAAGAACTGCGTACTATAGTTCTGGACGATACTGTCTTTGGATTGCCTTTTAATGAAGAATTGGTTTGGTATGCAATTAATAACGAACTTGCCAATAAACGGCAGGGTAATGCCAGTACAAAGGGACGCGCCGAAGTTCACGGCTCGAATGCCAAGCCGTATAAACAAAAAGGCACTGGCCGCGCAAGGCGCGGTGATAAAAAATCACCGATACTTGTAGGCGGCGGCACTATCTTTGGACCTAAGCCAAGGGATTTTTCATGGTCAATGCCGAAAAAAGCTAAAAGGCAGGCGCTTAAAACAATTCTTAGCTTAAAAGCGCAAAGTGATATGTTAAAAATTGTCGAAGACTTTTCTGTTGATTCAGGAAAGACAAAAGACCTTGCAAAACTTCTTGATAATTTCCAGCCGGGTTTAAGAACAGTGTTAATTTTAAAAGACGATGATCCCATGCTTAAGCGCGCATCTGCTAATATTCCATGGCTAAGTTATCTTTCATATAACCGTTTAAGGGCTCATGATTTATTTTACGGCAGGCAGGTGATAATGCTTGAAACGGCGGCAAAAAACCTCAACGAATTTTACAGCGCAAAGGAGGCCGTTGAATGATACAGTACGAAGATATTTTGATTGAACCGGTGCTTTCCGAAAAAGCAAATCATCTGCGCGAAGAAGGAAAGTATGTATTTAAAGTAGCCCAGAAAGCTACAAAGACGCAAATCAAAGAAGCGGTGCGTAAGTTGTTCAATGTAAATCCCGTTTCATGTACAACAATGGTGGTAGGCGGCAAGCCGAAGAGGCTGCGTTACCGTAAGGGATATACTTCTGTATGGAAGAAAGCGATTGTCAAACTTCCCAAGGATGAAAAGATTTCAATCTTTGAAGGTGTATGAAAGGTTTAACAGAGGATAAATATGGGTATTAAAACATACAAGCCAATTACACCGGGTATGCGTCAATGGGCAAGTCTTGATTATTCAGATTTAACCAAAGGCGCAAAGCCGGAAAAATCCCTGACTAAGGGAAAGAAAGACAGGGCGGGACGGGATTCGTTCGGGCGGATAAGCGTCCGTCACAAAGGCGGCGGACACAAGCGCCGTTACAGGGATATTGATTTTAAAAGAGATAAAACAGGTATTCAGGGTAAAGTCGTTTCGATTGAGTACGATCCAAACCGCAGCGCAAATATCGCGCTTGTTTATTATAAGGACGGTGAAAAAAGGTACATTATCGTTCCGAAAGGATTAAGAAAAGGCGCGGCTGTTATAAGCGGCCCCAATGCGCCGATTGAGCCGGGTAATGCGCTGCCTCTGGAAAATATTCCGCTTGGTTTTAGTGTTTATAATATTGAACTTACGCTTGGAAAGGGCGGACAAATTGCGCGTTCTGCCGGCGCAGGCGCTCTTGTAGCGGCTAAAGAAGGCGACTATGTTACGCTTAAACTGCCTTCCGGCGAGATGCGGATGGTATTTAAAAAGTGTTATGCGACAATCGGTACTGTCGGCAACGAAGATCACATGAATGTAGTTTTGGGCAAGGCAGGCCGCAAACGCTGGATGGGCGTGCGCCCGACAGTGCGCGGTATGGCAATGAACCCTGTAGATCACCCTCATGGCGGCGGCGAAGGAAGGAGTAAGGGTATTCATCCTGTTACGCCGTGGGGCCAGCCGACAAAGGGATACAAAACCCGTAAAAAACATAAGCCTTCTTCAAGGTTTATTGTCAGCCGGAGTAAAAAGAAGTAGTATGAAACACATTTTTATTTTTGGTAAAGTGTTCGGCTGTGCTGCCGCGCAAGATAAAGGTTAGGAAGGGAGTATGTCAAGATCCGTAAAGAAGGGACCTTTTATAGAAAAGAGCCTGTATAAAAAGGTACTGGAGTTGAATAAGTCGGGGGAAAGGAAAATGATTAAAACTTATTCCCGCTGTTCTACTATTATTCCCGAAATGGTAGGCGGAACAATTTCCGTTTACAACGGTAAAACTTGGGTTCCGGTGTATGTTACTGAAAACCTCGTTGGTCATAAACTTGGCGAGTTCGCTCCCACCCGTATTTTCCGGGGGCATTCCGGCTCTGATAAAAAGGCTGCGGTAAAGTAGGCAGGATTATGAAAGATACGAAAACAGGTTACAGAGCGGTAAGTAAATATTTAATTGGTTCTCCATATAAAATCAGGCCGGTCGCCGATCTTGTACGCCGCCGTCCGTATACGGAAGCTGTTTCCATACTGGAAAATATGCCTCAAAAGGGAGCGCTTTTAATACGGAAGACTGTAAAGTCAGCCGCTTCTAATGCGCTTTCAGATAACAAGAAACTTGACGAGGATATGCTGTATGTGCGCGATATTTATGTTGATGACGGTCCCCGTCTTAAAAGGGTATGGTTTCGCGGCAGGGGACGTGCTGATATGCAGGTAAAAAGATTATGTCACATAACTGTAGTAGTAGATGAAACCGTAAAGCATGAAAATGTTAAGCATAACAATGCTAAGCATGTGAATGCTAATTCATCATCCAAAAAGGCGGCGAAATAATGGGACAAAAAGTAAATCCGACAGGGCTTAGGATTGGAATTAATAAAACTTGGGGTTCGCACTGGTATGTTGATCCGAAAGAATATGTTGATGCCCTCCATGAAGATTTAAAATTGCGCAAACTTATTATGGACATGCCTGAGACAAAGGGAGCTGACATTGCCGAGCTGGAAATTATTCGTCACCCTCAGCGGATAACTATTACAATTCATACAGCCCGTCCCGGTGTAATCATCGGCGTAAAGGGCGCGAATATCGAAAAAATCGGCAATGATCTGCAGAAAAAAGTAAGCAAAAAAGTAAATATAAAAATCAAAGAAGTCAGAAATGCAGATTGCAATGCGCAGATAATAGCGCAAAATATCGCACGTCAGCTTTTGGCGCGTTCTTCCTTCAGACGGACAATGAAACAGGCAATTACAAATGCAATTAAAAAAGGCAATGCCCAGGGGGTAAAGGTAAGGCTTTCAGGAAGGCTCGGCGGCGCTGAAATGTCCCGCACGGAGGAAGCAAAAGAAGGACGCATCCCTCTTCATACCCTAAGAGCGGATATAGATTATGGTTTTACCGAAGCCCACACTCCATTTGGTTCTATCGGGGTAAAAGTCTGGGTTTACAACGGCATGAAGTACGGGAAAGAACAGAAAGAAGACGCAGGCGCTCTTGTCCGCAAACGGCGGGAACGTGCTCCTGCCAGGAGTTAAGCTGATATGTTAAGTCCAAAACGTGTAAAGCGCCGCAAGGTGCAAAGAGGTAATATGCCGGGAAATGCCACAAGATGTAACAATGTGGTGTTTGGCGATTACGGTCTGATTGCTTTAGACAGAATGTGGATCACCAACCGGCAGCTTGAAGCGGCGCGTGTTGCAATAAACCGCCATGTAAAGCGCGGCGGCAAGATGTGGATTAGGATATTTCCGGATAAACCTTTTTCCAAAAAACCTGCGGAAACCCGCATGGGTAAGGGAAAGGGAGCTCCTGAATATTGGGTAGCGGTTGTAAAGCCGGGAACCGTTATGTTTGAACTTGGCGGCGGAATTAACCGCGCACTTGCGGAAGAGGCAATGACGCTCGCAGGCTCCAAGCTTCCGATAAAAACAAAATTTGTCGCGCGTTCCGATATGGAACTTGGAGCTTAGGAGGCAGGATGAAAAATTCATTTAAAAACCTGTCTTTTCAGGAACTAAAAGCAAAACGTGATGAGTTGAAAAAGAAGTATATGGAATTCCGTTTTAAAATTGTTATTGGTCATGTTGATAATCCGCTGCAAAAACGCACAATGCGCAGGCAGATTGCGCGCCTTAATACATTAATCCACGCGCATGAAATTGAGGAACAAAAAGCGGCGCTTTCTAAAAGCGCTGCCGGAACTGAATCCTCTGTGGGGGCTAAATAATGACAGGACATCTTAAGAGCAGGAAAAAAGAATTTATCGGAGTAGTAAAGAGCGACAAAATGGAAAAGACCATTGTTGTAAGCATTGAGACCCTTACGCTGCATCCTCTTTACAAAAAATATATTAAACGGTCAAAAAAAGTAAAAGCTCATGATGAAAAGAACGAAGCAAAGATCGGCGACCGTGTACGTGTAATTGAGTGCAGGCCAATCAGCAAAGAAAAATGCTGGAAGCTTGTAGAAATTTTAGAGCGCGCCAAATAAAGGGAGATAGAAGATGATTCAAGTGGAAACCTTCCTGAATGTGGCGGATAATTCAGGCGCCAAGAAGGTACAGTGTATCAAGGTTTTGGGCGGAACCCACCGGAGATATGCAAGGATTGGCGATATTGTTGTAGTGGCGGTGAAAGAAGCCCTGCCCACATCAACCGTTAAAAAGGGAACTGTGGAAAAAGCGGTGGTTGTGCGTACCCACAAAGAGTATCGCCGCCCCGACGGTACATATATCAGGTTTGATGATAATGCGTGTGTCCTTATAGACGCGGCGTTAAACCCCAAGGGGAAACGTATCTTCGGCCCTGTCGCAAGAGAATTGAGGGAGAGAAGCGAATTTATGAAAATCGTATCTCTGGCGCCGGAAGTATTGTAGGAGAAAAATATGGCTCAAGCGGTGCATAAGTTTAAGATCAAAAAAGAAGATACTGTTCAGGTAATAGCCGGAAAAGACAAGGGAAAACGCGGCAGGGTACTGAGAATCCTTCGTGATAAAGACCGCATATTGGTTGAGGGCGTAAATATTGTTAAGAAAACGCAAAAACGCAGGAAGCAGCAGGACAGGGGTGGTATTGTGGAAGTAGAGGCTGCGTTACATTCGTCTAACCTGATGATTGTATGTAAAAAATGCGGTCCCACCCGTATCGGGTACAGGATAAACGGGACAGACAAGATTAGGGTTTGCAAAAAATGCGGGGAGGCGCTGTAATGAGTAAAAATTATATACCCCGGCTTAAAAAGATTTACACAGAGCAAATTGCGCCTGAACTTTTTAAAGAGTTTAATTATAAATCAGCCATGCAAATACCTAAACTGGAAAAGATTATAGTAAGCATGGGTGTAGGCGAGGCATTGCAGAATAAAAAGCTTTTGGATGCGGCTATTGATACATTAACGCAAATCACGGGACAAAAAGCCGTAAAAACAAAAGCCAAAAAGAGTATAGCAAATTTCAAGATCAGAGCAGGTCAGGAGATTGGCGCCAAAGTAACATTGCGCGGGACAATAATGTATGAATTTTTTGACAGGCTTGTAAATGCGGCTCTTCCGCGTGTAAAGGATTTTCATGGCATAAATCAAAATGCGTTTGACGGTCACGGAAATTATTCTCTTGGAATACAGGAACAAATTATTTTTCCGGAAATTGATTTTGATAAAATTGAAAAGGTATCCGGATTAAATATCGTAATCGTTACAACGGCGCAGACAGATGCGGAAGCAAAAGCATTCCTTGCGAAATTCGGAATGCCTTTCAGGAAATAGGAGGTAAAATGGCACGAAAAGCGATGATTATTAAGGCGCAAAGAACGCCAAAATATAAAACGCGGAAAGTAAACCGTTGCAGGATCTGCGGAAGGCCGCGAGGTTTTTTGCGGAAATATGAAATGTGCCGACTTTGCTTTAGAAAGCTGGCAAGCGAAGGGCTTATACCCGGCGTAACAAAATCCAGTTGGTAGGAGAACAGGATGAGCGTATCAGATCCGGTTGCGGACATGCTGACAAAGATACGAAATGCCGGCATGGCAAAGCATGAAAAAGTAGATATTCCCACCTCCAGACTGAAACTTGAAATAGTCAAGATTTTGAAGACGGAAGGGTATATCAGAAATTTTAAAAAGGCAAATCAGGAAGGCGGAAATGTAATCCGGGTTTTCCTGAAATATGACGATAATACAACCCCGATTATTCACGGTATTGAAAAGGTGTCAAAACCTGGACGGCGTGTATATATGGGATATAAAAATATGCCGAGGGTGTTTAACGGCTACGGAACCCTGATTGTTTCTACATCACAGGGTGTTACGACCGGAAAAAAAGCCGCGGAGAAAAAAGTCGGCGGTGAAGTTATATGCACCGTGTGGTAAGAGGTTTATAGAGGTTAATTATGTCCAGAATCGGAAAAATACCTGTTAAGGTTCCCGGCGGGGTTAAGGTTTCTTTTCAAAATGATGAGATAACCGTTGAAGGTCCGAAAGGAAAACTTAAACAGAAATATCACCCAGTCATAAGTTTTGAAAATAAAGGCGGGGAAATTATTGTAAGCCGTAACAGTGATGAAAAACAAATAAAAGCGTTTCACGGTTTGTATCGCTGCCTTCTTAATAATATGGTTACAGGTGTTTCTTCAGGTTTTAGCAAATCCCTTGTCATAACGGGAGTAGGTTACCGCGCTGAGGTGCAGGGTAAACTTCTTGCCATGAGTTTGGGATATTCAAATGATATTTATGTCGCTGTTCCGGAAGGAATTACGGTTGCTGTTGATCAGGCCGGAAAGATAACGATTAACGGAATTGATAAACATCAGGTAGGTGAGTTTGCCGCCCAGATTCGCAAGTTAAGAGTTCCGGAACCGTATAAAGGCAAGGGTATCCGTTATGAAAACGAAATTATCAAACGGAAAGTCGGAAAATCAGGCGTAAAATAGGATAAGAATATGTTACAAAAAATGCTGGAAAAAGACAGAAAACGGCTGAGAAGAAAGGTACACATTCGCAAGAGGCTGTTCGGGACTGCGGAACGACCGCGTATGACAATTACAAAGAGCAACCGCCGTATTTCAGTTCAGGTTATTGATGACAGCAAGGGACATACATTGGCTTCAGCTTCAACGCTGGAGAAAGAACTGCAAAATATCAAGGCGACTGTCGACGGCGCCGGGAAGTTAGGTGAAATAATGGGCAAACGCTTGCTGGAAAAAAACATAAAGACAGTTGTTTTTGATCGCAACGGATATTTATATCACGGAATTGTTAAGGCTTTGGCAGACGGAAGCCGGAAAGTGGGCATAGAGTTTTAGGGGGCATAATGGCAAAGACTGAAGATATTATAGAAGAAGACGGCGAAGTCGAAGTAGAATCCGCAGTTGAAGAAGAAGCTGTGGGAGAAATTCGCTCCGCAGGCAGGGAAGGCAGAGGCGAAGGCCGCCGAAGAGAGCGGGGACGCGATCGCGACAGGGAACATTCTGAAAAAGAATTTATAGAAAAACTTGTAAAACTTAACCGCACTGCCAAAGTTGTTAAAGGCGGACGCCGTTTTTCATTTTCAGCTCTCACTGTCATTGGAGACCGTAAGGGAAAAGTAGGTTATGGTTTCGGAAAGGCAAATGATGTTTCCGAAGCTATCCGCAAAAGCATAGACAAGGCAAAACGTAATATGATTTGCCTGCCTGTTAAAAACGGCACTATCCCTCATGAAGTAACAGGACTTTTCAAAGCGTCCCGTGTCTTGCTTAAACCCGCTTGTTCGGGAACCGGAATAATTGCCGGAGGAGCTGTACGCGCCATAATGGAAGCAGGCGGCGTTACCGATGTACTTTCAAAATCTATCGGCTCGTCCAGTCAATACAATGTAGTCAAGGCGACGTTTGATTGTATAAATAAAATGATGGATGCAAGGACTGTATCAAGAAACAGGGGAAAACCCCTGAATGAGCTGTGGGGGTAGCATGAAACAAGTTTCATGTTCGATTAAACTATGCGGTTATACAGCCGCATGGGGTAGAGGTTAATATGGCAAAGATAAAAATCAAGCTTGTCAGGAGTACTATAGGAGCTCTTCCCAAACAACGCGCTACGGTTCGTTCTCTTGGCCTTCGTAAAATTGGTTCAGCTGCCGTGCAGGAAGCAAGTCCTGCCATTATGGGAATGGTGAGAGCTGTTTCTCATTTAGTATCAGTAGAGGATGTTAAATAATGGCGCACGATTTTAATTTACACGCCCCTGTCGGAGCTAACAAACAAAAAAAAGTTTTAGGCAGAGGACAAGGATCAGGAAGGGGAACCACAGCCGGTAAAGGTAACAAGGGGCAAAAAGCCCGTTCCGGCGGCAAAACATACGTTGGTTTTGAAGGCGGACAAATGCCCCTTTACAGGCGTCTTGCCCGCAGAGGGTTTTCAAATTATCCGTTTAAAAAAGAATGGCAGACAGTAAATCTCGGTGAAATTGAAAAACGTTTTGAAGCGGGAGAAACTGTTGAATTTGCCGCCCTGCACAAGAAAAAAATTATTAAAGGTTCAGCTCCGGTAAAAATTCTTGCAATGGGCAGCTTTACAAAAAAATTGAGTTTTAAAGTTGCGGCAGTGTCCGCTTCGGCAAAAGAAAAAATTGAAAAAGCCGGCGGAGATATTACTCTCAATCCTCCGTTGCCGAAAGCGCGGCCAAAAAATAAAAACTCAAACGCGAAAAAAACAGGCGGGAAGAAATAAATGGCTAATCCCATATTCGGTATTTTTAGAGTAAAGGAACTGCGGGAACGGATAATTTTCACCATGGGAATGCTTGTGGTATTCAGGATAGGGGCGGTGTTTCCCATACCCGGCATCAATGTCCGTGAATTGTCCCGGTACTTTGCGGATCAGGTAAATACCGGAAACCCGATAGTTGACTATCTGGACTTCTTTGCCGGCGGCGCATTCTCGAATTTCTCTGTATTCATGCTTGGGATTATGCCGTATATTTCAATGTCCATTATTATGCAGCTTTTGCTTATAGTTTTCCCCAGCCTGAAAAAAATATCCCAGGATGACGGCGGGCGCAAGAAAATCAAGCAATGGCAGCGTTATGGGACAGTCATAGTCTGCATTGTTCAGTCGCTTGCAGTTACGCAGTACGCACAGGTTATTTCACGTAACGTTGATAACCTTCTTTATATAAGTTTCTTCCAGTTTTCGGTGCTTGCCATACTTACAGTTACTACGGGGACTATGTTCCTTATGTGGATAGGCGAACAAATCACAAAGAGGGGAATCGGCAACGGCATTTCACTTTTGATTTACGCAGGAATTGTAGCGCGTCTTCCGCAGGCTGTTTGGGAACTTATTGAAACGATGAGAAGGGGAGACTTAAATCCCGTATTTGTAATTATTGTTCTGTTAATGTTTGTTACGGTAATTACTTTGGTAGTTTTTGAACAGCAGGGGCAGCGTAAAATCCCCGTTAATTACGCAAAAAGGGTTGTAGGAAGGAAAATGTACGGAGCGCAAAACACTTACATTCCTTTCAAAATAAACCCGTCCGGCGTTATTCCTGTCATTTTTGCTTCATCTATCCTTACCTTTCCCCTGCAAATTGCGCAGACAGTCGGAGGCAATGTGCCTTGGCTTGCCGCCGTGGCGACTGTATTAAGCCCAAGGGGTACGCTCTATAATATTCTATATGTGCTGCTTATCGTGTTTTTTGCCTATTTTTATACGCAGGTATCGCTTAACCCGATAGAAATAGCAAAACAGATTAGGGAAAACGGCGGCTCAATTCCGGGTATCAGGACGGAACGTATTGAAGAATATCTGACAAAAATCCTGAACCGTATTGTTCTTCCAGGCTCATTGTATCTGGCTTTAATAGCGGTCATTCCCACATTTATTCAATGGGCTTTTAAATTTCCATCGTCAATTTCCTATCTGATGGGAGGTACGTCGCTCCTAATTTTGGTAGGCGTTGATCTTGATACTATGAGCCAGATTGAAGGATTGTTAAAAATGCATCATCATGAAGGTTTGGTAAAGCACGGACGGCTGCGCGGACGGAACTTGTAAAAGTTAAAGATTTAGGAGAATATAAGGAATGAAAGTCAGAACCAGCGTGAAGCCCATTTGCGATAAATGCAAAGTTATTAAACGGAATGGGATTGTTCGTATTATTTGCCAAAATCCCAAGCATAAGCAAAAGCAAGGTTAGGAGAAATACATGGCGCGTCTTGTGGGAGTTGATCTCCCGAATAAACATGTGAATATCGCTTTGACCTATATTTTCGGTATCGGAAGGTCAAGCTCGGATGCGATTTGCCAAAAGGCAAAGATAGATCCTATGCGGATGATTAATGATCTGTCTCAGGAAGAACTTAACGAGCTGAGGAATATCATTGAAAGTGATTATAAGGTTGAAGGCCGCCTGCGCACCGAAGTCGCGCTTAATATCAAACGGCTTATGGATATTGGATGTTACCGAGGCTTAAGGCACCGCAAGGGACTGCCGCTGCGCGGGCAGCGTACAAGGACGAATGCGCGTACAAGAAAGGGTAAAAAGAAAACTGTCGCCGGTAAGAAGAAATAGCGGCTTTAAAATATATTATGGAGGAGTGAGTGGCAGCGACTACCAAGAAAAAGAAAGAAAAAAAATCAGTTTATGAAGGTAATGTGTTTATTCAGGCTACCTTTAATAATACAATTGTCACTATTACCGATTTGATGGGGAATACTGTCTCATGGGCAAGTTCGGGTATGCTTCAGTTCAGGGGAGCGAAAAAATCAACCCCCTTTGCCGCTCAGTCTGTAACAGAAACTGCCGCGCAAAAAGCTTTACAGGCAGGTTTGAGGGAAGTACATGTGTATATCAAAGGACCTGGTATCGGCAGGGAATCCGCTATCAGGCAGCTTGGTATAATGGGAATAAAGGTTAAATCGATTAATGATGTTACCCCAATTCCACATAACGGTTGTAGGCCGAGAAAAACGCGCCGCATATAATTAGGGAGAAGAATTATGGCAAGATACACCGGCCCTGTTTGCAGAATGTGCCGTGTAGAACAAAAGAAGTTAATGCTGAAAGGGAACCGCTGTAAAAGCGATAAATGCCCGATGAATAAAAAAACACCGCGGGCTGCTCCCGGAAAGGATCCCAAATCCCGTCCGGGTAAACGGTCTGATTACGGCGTTCAGTTGCGTGAAAAGCAGAAACTTAAAAGAATTTACGGAATGTTGGAAAAGCAGTTCAGTCTTTTCTTTGAACGCGCTTTACATATGTCAGGCATTACAGGTGAAAATCTGTTTGTGCTGCTTGAACGAAGACTTGACAATGTGGTATACCGTATGCGGTTTGCCTCATCCAGAAGCCAGGCGCGGCAGCTTGTTTTGCACGGTCATGTATGCGTGAACGGCAAAAAAATAACAATTCCTTCCTATCTTGTAAATGCTGAAAACGAGGTTAGTATTGCCGAAGGAAGCCGAAATATGACAGTAATCAAGGATGCGCTAAGAGAGTACGGCAAATCTGGCGTGATGCCATGGCTTAGTTTGGATCCTGATGCGATGAAAGGAAAGTTCCTTGCGCCTCCGCGCCGCAGTGATATTACCGATCTCGGTGATATAAAGGAACAGATGATTATCGAGTTGTATTCCAAGTAAGGAGTTATCATGGCCCATAAGAATCTTATGCAAGGATTCAAACACCCTAAAAGTTTTACTTTTGAACATGGGGAACTCAGTCAAAATTACGGAAAATTTGTCGCTTCTCCGTTTGAGCCGGGATTTGGCACGACTGTCGGCAATACTTTACGCAGGGTTTTGCTTTCTTCAATTCAAGGGTATGCCATTACGGCAATAAAGGTGGTTTCTTATGACGCTAACGGAACCGCTCATAATGTATCCAGCGAATTTGAAACAATCCCGAATATTGTAGAAGATACCCTGGAAGTTATTAATAATCTGAAACAGGTGCGTCTTAGGCTTCCCCATGATATGGAGCAGGATGTTTTACTTTATGAATGGAAGGGAAAAACCGAAATAAAAAGCGATGATTTTGCCCGTCCGGGACAGGTGGAGGTTCTTTCTCTTGGTCAGCATATTATGACCCTCATGGACAATGCAAATATAGGGCTTGAAGTGCAAATTGATCTTGGCCGAGGTTATGTGCCGTCCGAAGTCAATGAACGTTACATTGAAGTAATAAATACAATTCCTGTGGACGCTATTTTTTCACCTATAAAAAAAGTAAAATTTGCAGTTGAATCAACGCGAATCGGTCAGAGAAATGATTATGATAAACTGATTCTTGAAATATGGACGGACGGAACGGTAAAACCGGAAGACGCTTTAGCCGAAGCCGCAAAAATCGCCAAAGATCATTTTTCTGTATTTATTAATTTTGATGAAAATAACTTCGGAAGCGAAGATGATCTTGACGATAAAAACGATCATATTCGTAAAATTTTAAATACCCCTGTAGAAGAACTTGAGCTTTCTGTCCGTTCATCAAATTGTTTAAAGAATGCCAATATCAAAACAATCGGAGAACTTACGCGTAAAACTGAGGATGATATTGCAAGAACGCGGAATTTCGGCAAGAAGTCTCTTCAGGAAATAAAAGAAAAGCTTCAGGAGTGGAATTTAAGTCTTGGGATTACAGACTTGAATGTTCTAAAGAATGCCCGTATGGAATCCAAAGTAAAGGAAGCGGAAAATGAAACATAAGAGAGGATTTAATCCACTAGAGCGGATGTCCGCGCACAGAAAAGCGCTGCATCGTAACATGGTTACATCCCTGTTCAGGAAAGAACGTATAGAAACCACCAAGGCAAAGGCTTTTGCCGTACGCAGGACGGCGGAAAAAATGATCACGCGCGCAAAAGAGGATAATGTGCATAACAGGCGGATAATATCCGGACGGCTTTATGATGAAGCTGTTGTCGCAAAACTTTTTACCAATATAGCGCCGCGAATGAAAGAAAGAAACGGCGGCTATACCCGCATAATCAAGCTGGGTGAAAGAAAGGGCGATGCCGCGGAAGTTGTAATTTTGGAACTGGTTGACTACAAACTTGATACAGGCGAGGCAAAGAAAAAATCCAAAAAAAGCGAAGAAAAACCCAAAAACGGGAGCAAGGGGAAATAGATGGCTAAACCGCATAGAGGCAAGGGAATTAGGGATCAATTTGCACATGGAAGAGGCGAGTGTCCGGTATGCAAAAGGCGCAATGTTAAGGTTCTTTATGAAATGGACGGCGGAGAGAAAAAATTTAAAATATGTAAAGTCTGTAAAGCGGCGATTAAGCACGGTAAGAAAAGCCTTCCTGTTACAGCAAAAGCCGCCGAAGCATAAACTGTTTGCGTTAATAGCCTAAACTTACAGGTTCAGAAACAAATCATTAATTACTGACAGGGAACGGATCGTGCATGATCATTTTTGTTCCCAGTCTTGTCAGTACGGAATAAAAAAAATTCATATCCATCGTTTTATCAAACTGTAAAAGCAAATGTTTATCAAGAAGTTCCTGCGTATATGAGTATAACGGATAAACTTTTGTATTCTTATAATTACTTTCAAAATGGCAGATAACAGGGATCATTGCGTAATTAGAAATAGAAAGCTCATATGGCAAAAGAACCAAGCCTTCTTTTGTAAAAGTAACCAGCATCAGCGCGCCCAGTATTCTTTCTTTTTCTCTTTGGTTGGAAACAAAATTACCCAAGGAGTAAAAGCACAAAGTTTTCTTTCCGTTGGGGCGGATTAAGGTTTCTGTGCGCTGAAGAACATGCGGATGATGCCCGATGATAAGGTCTACATCAAGACCGGCGAGGAAACGCGCAAGCTCAATTTGATCTGCTCCGGGTTCAGCCAAAAGGTACTCTTCGCCCCAATGCATGGAAACAATCAAAAAATCACATAACGGACGCAAAGCTTTTATTTCTTCAGTCATTTTATTTTTGTTAATCAGGGAAACAAGATTCGGCTCGCCCGCAGGCAGGGCAAAGCCGTTAAGTCCGTAAGTGTAAGACAAAAACCCAAGAGATATATTGTTCTTTACCGCAATACGTCGGCTTACGCCTGTTTTTCTCGCCCCGATTACCGTAATTCCTTCGGTCTTTTCCCAAAGATTTAAAGCGGCATAAAGGCCGTCCCTTCCCATGTCCATGCTGTGGTTAGTCGCCTGATTTACAATGTCAAAACCTGTGTCCGCTACAGTTTTTGCGAGAGATTGCGGCGTATTGAAGGTGGGGTATCCTGAATAACCGAACCTTTCGCCCCCCATTACGGTTTCCTGATTGATAAATGCAAGATCCGCATTTTCTACAATACTTTTTATCTCCGTATATATCGGTGAAAAATTATATGTATCATTTTCTTTGTGTGTTCTTATTATTGTTTCGTGAAATAAATTATCTCCTGCGGCAATAAGCGTAAGACTGTAATGTTTGGGTTTTTCTTCTTCGTTATGAATATCTTCAACATTTATTTCTGCTGTCTCATTTTTTAATTTACAGGAAAATAAAACAAGAAATATTAAAATAAAAACACTTGTTTTTTTATTCATATTTTCCCCCAATGACGCGATTCTGCCCTGAAAGGTCTTTGTATAATTTTATATCTTTAAAACCCCTGTTTACAAGGAGGGAAGAAATTTCTTTCATTTGGCGTGGACAGGCTTCAAGTAAAAGAAATCCGCCGTGATTAATAAAATTAGGCGATTTTTCTATAATACGCTCAATAATTTCAAGTCCCGATTTTCCGCCGTCAAGCGCGAGAAAAGGTTCGTTTTTGACTTCGGCGGAAAGCGTTTGTATTTCATCTGTCGGGATATACGGGGGATTACTGACAATTAGGGAGAATGAAGAATCAGCTGCAGGAAGCGCGTTATAAAGATCACCGTGGAAAAAACGTACCGAACCGCCGCCTATAAGCCTGTCTGCATTTTCTTTCGCAGTTTCGAGAGCCTGCGCGGATAAATCTGCCGCCCAGACTTTAATTTCCGGCATTTCATGTTTTATTGAAACGGCGACTGCTCCGCAGCCTGTACATAGATCAAGGACATGAATCTTGTCTTTTGCTCCATTATCCGTATTCGCCATTTTTAAATTTTCAAGAGCCGCTTCGACAAGTATTTCAGTGTCAGGACGCGGAACTAAAACATTTGTATTCACCCTGAAATTAAGCCCGAAAAATTCTTTATTCCCTGTTATGTAAGCAGTACATTCGCCTTTTATTCGTCTGTCTAGAAACAAGTTAAATTTGTTAAGGTTTTCTTCTTTAAGAATTTCAGTTCCTTTTGCGATTAAAGATGAGCGGCTTATGTTTAAAATATTAGCGAGTAACACTGATGCGTCAAGCGATGATGTGTCAATTCCGGCGGCTTTAAGAGCCGCGCCGCCCTGTGCCAATGCTTCACAAACGGTCATTGCTGAAGGATTTTTCAAGAAGCTTCAGCTTCTTCGAATGAGTTAACATTTTTAGAAACTTTTGTATCGGAAGAATTTTCAGAGCTGCTGCTGTTTAACAGTTCTTCTTTTGCGGAAAGTTTCAGGGCATCGAAGAGTTCCGCCGTATCACCCTGCATAATAAGATCGAGTTTATAAAGCGTAAGGTTTATTCTGTGATCGGTCAGCCTGTTCTGCGGAAAATTGTATGTTCTTATACGCTGAGACCTGTCGCCGGATCCGACCTGCGTCTTTCTGGCTTCGGCTCTTTGCGCCGCGGCTTTGGCTTCTTCCATTTCGTAAATACGGGCGCGAAGTATGCGCATTGCTTTTGCTTTGTTCTTAATTTGGCTTTTTTCGTCCTGACAATGTACAGTTACTCCCGTTGGCAGGTGGGTTATGCGGACTGCGGAGTCTGTTGTATTGACGCACTGTCCGCCGGGACCTCCTGCGCGCATAACGTCAATTCGCAGATCTTCCTGTTTTATGTCTATTTCCGTTTCGTCCGCTTCCGGCAAAACTGCCACAGTTACGGCGGAAGTGTGAATTCTTCCGGACGATTCTGTAACGGGAACCCTCTGTACCCTGTGGACTCCGGATTCGTAACGAAGGTTTTCGTAGACATTATTTCCGCTGATAGAAAAGACTATTTCCTTTATTCCGCCTAGTTCAGTATCATTTGAATTCATGATCTCAAATTTCCAGCCCTTTGTTTCCGCAAAGCGCGAATACATTCTATAAAGATCGGCGGCAAAAAGCGCCGCTTCTTCTCCGCCTGTGCCGGCGCGTATTTCCATGATAATGTTTTTTTCATCCAGCGGGTCTCTGGGAATTAGAAGGAATTTAAGTTTGTCGCCGTTAACCAAAAGTTTGTTTTCAAGCTCTTTCAGCTCTTCCCGCGCAAGATCGCGCATTTCCTGATCTTTTTCTTCCTGAACAAGTATTTTTGTATCATTAACCTGTTTTTCCAGTTCTTCTATGCTGTTATGCAATGATGCAATTTCGTCCAAGCGGGAGTGTTCTCTCATTACATCCCTGTAGCGGTTCTGATCTTTTACAAGCGAAGAATCCTGTATTAGCAGTGTTAATTCATCATATCGTTTTAAAAGTGAACTCAGTCTTTCGTTCATTTTCCGGCCCCGCGCGTTAAATTCTATAAGCATTATAATGATAACAATTTCATGATGATTTAGCAATCCTGTAATAAAAATATACTGTATCACGCTTTATTCTTATGATATAATATTTTAGTAATGGCTTTTTTGGAAAAAATAATCAAGTTTTTTCAGGACTGGTTTAACAAAATGACCGCTGAAGGTAAACGGCGTTTTGCGCTTATTTGTACTGCGGCGTTTGCTGTCATTTTGTCCTTTTCCGTTATTTTTCCGCTTGTAAATTCAGAAGGCGGGAAGAAGCCTGACGAACCTGAAAAAATAAAAATTAATATTCCGATTCCTGCGGAAGAACTTTTTTTGCCTGATGAACCTGATTTTATTCCGGGAGTTTTGCTGGAAAGGGAAAGAAGATCAAGCTGGACAGAACATGACGCTGAAGAATTTTGGCAGGATCCTTTAAAATACGGCGAAGAACAATGGCGTGAAAAAATAGAAGCGGCTATTGATGAATTTTTGGAGCGTGTTCCATGAAGTATTTCACTAATATTGTTATTACGACAATTTTTTCTTTTTTTTCCTGCGGCGGAATGCCTAATTCAAATCCTGTAATGTCCTTTCCGCCTCAAGCTGAAGAAAGTCAGAATGAAACGTTTATATCTTCTGTATCTGATTTTGAGTCAAAGCCTTCAGAAGAATTATCTAAAGAAGATATTTATACAGTTGATATTTTTGAAGAAAAAGCAGCCGGATTTGACATAGCTGACAAGTCTGCTGACATTTTTCCCGAACAGGATGAAATTGCCTTATCAAAAACAGATGAGTCTGAGCTATTATTTGATTCTGTAGAAATAGCATCGATTGATGAGCCCCAGTTAACGCCGCAAGCTGCTGAAGTTCCGCAGCAGCCTCCTGTATCTGCGCCGTCTGCAGAGCTTTCGGTTCAAGTGCAGACGCCCGCGCAGACTCAGCCTACAGTACAGGCGCAAACTCAGCCGCCGTTGCAAACGCAGACTCAGCCTCCGGCGCAAGTGCAGACTCAGCCTCCGGCGCAAACTGTACAGCCCATGCCTGTACAAGCGCCGCTATCTCTTGCACCTGCCGAAGAAAGGCCTTTGACAGAACGTGAAAACACATTTACAACTGCGGAGACATCCCGCTTTGATACTGTAAAAGATGAGTATGTTACTCCTTTTCAAACGGTGTTAATACCTCAGAATGAAACGATTACTTTTTCACGTATTGTTAATGCGACAGTAGGGCAGAGTATTGAAATTCCGTTCAGAGGAACAGGCTGGGTATATATGGGAGAGCTGGCTTCCCGACGCGGGATTGCTTATGATTCCAGCCGCAATGATCCTGACGGACAAAGTTTGATATTCAAAGTTGAAAGTACAGGCACTTATGCGCTTCATTTTTTTAAGCGGGATTTATTTAGGGATTATGTTTTAAATGATTATGTTCAAGTTATCGCAGGAGAGGCTCCTGTTTCAGGCGGCGCAGGCTGGTTTAATCCGCCGATTGACGGGGGGAGGGTAGTGGCGCAGCCTCGCTGGCCTACTGCTCTTGAAGAAGCGGAAATCCAAAGAGGCGGGACAGGTTCAAGACCTGCCGTTGAAACGCCGCCTGTAAATACATCTGAAAGAGGAGCTGTTTCTTCACAGGGAACTGTTCCCGCTCAGGGCTCTGCTCCAGCGAGGGGAACAGCTTCTACGCAAGGTTCTGTCTCACAGCAAACGACTCAGCCGTCTGTTGCTTCCGTATTACCGCAAAATGCCGCGCCTGAGGCGGAGTCCGGTTCCGCAGTTATTGAAGCGCCTTTGCCGCCTGATGTTTTGCTGCAAAAAGCCAAAGATGCCTTTGACAGCGGAAATATTCCCGCTGCTATAGCATTACTCGATCAATACAGTAATCATTATCAATCCGGTACGGATGAGCTTTACTGGTTATACGGTCAGTTTTATGAAGCAAACAGCCCAAGCAGGAATATTTTGCTTTCACTGGATTATTACCGCCGCCTTGTGCGTGAATATCCGCAGAGCAAACGATATAACGACGCGCGCGGCAGAATTGCATATTTGGAAAGGTATTATATAAATATTCAATGAGTGTCAAAATGCTTTTTGACCGGGTATTTTTAAAGTTTCTTCTTGTCGGAATAATAAATACTCTTGTGGGTTCGGCGATAATGTTTGTACTGTACAACGCGGCGCACATGAGTTATTGGTTTTCATCAGGCTGTAATTACTTTCTTTCCAGTATATTAAGTTTCTTTTTAAATAAATACTTTACCTTTACAGTAAAACGGTGGTCGGTATTTATGATTATATCGTTTGTTGTTACAATAGTCGTTTCTTATTATTTCCCTTTTTGGATTGCAGAATATGCTGTAAACTATTTCTTGCAAAACAATACGGAAAATGTAAAGGGAAATATCGCATTAATAGCGGGAACATGTCTGGCTGCCGCTGTAAGTTATTTAGGGCAAAGATTTGTTGTGTTCAGAAATAAACAAAAGGGCGAAGAACAGGTAAAAACAGAATAGCTAAATAGCGTTTAAAGTTGACTGTCCGTAATGTGTCGCATTATTTGACATCTAAATAAGCAGTTTTTGAGAGTGTTTATAAGCCGCGGATCGAAGTTGTTTTACAGAGTTGTCTGTAAGGTAATCGTCAAACGGCATCATGCGGTCTATAAAGCCGCCCGGGTTTTTTTCCTGAGGAAGTATTTCGACAATGCGGTTTGCAATTGAATTTATAAATTCGTGATCGTGTGAGTTAAAGAGAACAACGCCCGGGAACGCGGCAAGTCCGTCGTTTAGGGCTGTAATCGCTTCAAGATCAAGGTGATTTGTCGGTTCATCGAGTATTAAAATATTTGCGCCTGAAAGCATTATTTTAGAAAGCATACAGCGTACTTTTTCGCCGCCTGAAAGAACGTTTACGGGTTTTAACGCTTCATCGCCTGAAAAAAGCATACGGCCGAGAAAACTGCGTATATAAGTTTCATCCTGATCCGATGAATACTGCCTTAGCCAGTTTACTATCGAAAGATCAGAGTTGAAAAAGGCGGAATTTTCTTTTGGAAAATAGGAAAAAGAGGTCGTCTGTCCCCAGTAACAGTCGCCCAATTCTGCTTTTTTTTCACCGCAGATAATGTCAAAAAAGGCCGATTTGGAAGAGTGTTCGATTCCCACAAAGGCAATTTTATCGCCCTTATTTACTATTAGCGAAAAATCTTTTAAAAGCGCCGTTCCCTCAAAAGAAAAGTTTAATTTTTCCGCTCTTAACACATTGTTGCCGATTTCGCGTTCGGGCTTAAAGCCTACGTATGGGAATTTGCGGCTTGTTACGGGCACATTTTCAAGATCGAGTTTTTCAAGGACTTTTTTGCGGCTTGTCGCCTGACGCGCCTTGCTTGCGTTGGATGAAAACCTTTGGATAAATTCTTTTAATTCTTTTGCCTTGTCTTCACGTTTTTTTAACTGTTCACGCGCCTGACGCTGGAGAATTTGGCTCATCTGATACCAGAAATCGTAATTGCCCGAATACGGGGTAATTCTGCCGTAATCAATGTCGCATACATGGGTACAGACAGAGTTAAGAAAGTGGCGGTCGTGGGAAACAACTATTACCGTGTTCGGAAAATCAATAAGAAAATCTTCAAGCCATGAAATAGATTCAAGGTCAAGACCGTTAGTCGGCTCGTCAAGAAGCAATATCTCAGGGCTGCCGAAAAGAGCCTGCGCCAAAAGAACGCGTACTTTTTTTGATTCGTCAAGCTCTGCCATAAGGCGGATGTGATCTTCCTCATCAAGTCCGAGTCCTGAAAGAAGCTGTCCCGCCTGCGATTGCGCTTCCCATCCGCCGAGATCGGAAAAGTCAGCCTCAAGCTCGCTGGCTTTCATGCCGTCTTCTTCCGTAAAATCTTCTTTCGCGTAAATCGCCTCGCGCTCTTTTTGCACAGAGTAGAGTTTCGGGTAACCCATGATCACTGTTTCCAGAGCGGGGTATTTTTCATAAGCGAAGTGATCCTGTTTCAAGACAGCAATACGCTGATTCTTGCCGAAGGAAATTTCTCCCTTGTCATGTTCAACTTCGCCGGAAAGAATCTTAAGGAATGTCGATTTTCCCGCTCCGTTCGCTCCGATTATTCCGTAACAATTGCCGGGCGTAAATTTAAGATTAACATCCTTGAAAAGGATGCGCTCGCCGAAAGAAAGGCTTAAATCTGCAACAGTTATCATTTTTTCTTAAAAAGTCCTGTAAGTTTTGATAAAATACTTTTTTTCGCAGGAACAGACTGTTTCTGCGGAGTTTGTTTTTCGTGTTTTTCCGTAGAATGTTTTGCAGCGTGATGATGCTTAACGTTTTGTTTACCGTGCTCTTTGTTTCCGTGTTTTAATGCGCCCGCGTATTTCTTTTTGTATAAAGCCATCCGATCTTCCATGGGAAGCTGTAAAAAATCTTTTTCAGGTTTTTTATTGTGTTTATCTGTTGTTTCGCGTTTTCGTTTTCTGCCACGATCCTCGATTTTTACATGATCGATAGTTACTGTTTCGCGTCTTTTGCTGCTGCTTGTTTTCGTGCCGCTGTGCGGCGTAACATGAGTTCGTTCTTCATAAAAATCCGTATGAATGATTTGTCCTGCGCTAAAATCTTCTTCATATAAATCCTGCATGGCAATTTCAGAAGGTATCTTTTTGCCTATGTAGCGCTCAATGGCGGGTAATTCGTAAACATCCTGTTCGCTTGCAAGGGTAATTGCCTTGCCTGTTTTTCCGGCGCGCGCGGTTCTGCCGATACGGTGGACATAGTTTTCCGCTTCTATGGGTAAATCGTAATTAATCACCATAGAAAGGCTTTCTATATCAAGCCCGCGCGCGGCTACGTCTGTCGCGACAAGGATTTTAATTTTTCCGGCTTTCAAATCGTCAATAATTTTCAGGCGTTTTACCTGCGGAAGATCGCCCATGATAAACTCGCAGGTTCTTCCGTTCATTTGAAGGCGTTTCGCTATAATCTCGGTATATTTTTTTGTATTGCAAAAGATAATTACGCTTTCAGGCTGTTCCCGCTTCAATATACCCAAAAGAAGGGGCATTTTTTCTTCGGAAGGGACATGGTAGAGTATCTGCGTAATCTCTTCGACAGTAACAATTTCCGGTTTTATTTCGATTTCAAAAGGCGTCTTTGTATATTCCCATGCTAGATTTTTTACCCAAGCGTTCAAAGTAGCGCTGAAAAGCATTGTCTGCCGCCGGTCTACGGGCGGCACTACTTTAATCAATTTGCGCAAATCGGGATAGAACCCCATGTCAAACATTCTGTCCGCTTCATCAAGGACAAGGAATGATATTTCCATTAAATTCATGCGGCCTGTTTTGTTAAGGTCAAGAACGCGGCCGGGAGTTCCAACCATTATCTGCACATTTTCTTTCAGCAGTTTTTCCTGCTGAGTATAGCCAGTGCCCCCGTAAAAACTGCCTGTTTTATACGGCAGATATTTACCTAACATTTTTGCTTCTTCTTCAATTTGTACTGCCAGTTCCCTTGTCGGGGCCATTATAAGGGCTTTCCGCCCGGAAAGAGAATCTTCTGTTAACAGCCGTTGGAAAATAACTATAAGAAATGCGGCTGTTTTTCCGGTTCCTGTTTGGGATTGTACGTACAAGTCCCGCGAAGCGTGACCGTCCCGCGAAGCATGACCGCCCTGACTGCCAAAAGCATTTGAAAGCACCTGTTCCTGTACAGGCATACAGGTAATGTAACCGGCTTCATAAATACCTTTTTGTAAATCGGGATGCAGTCCAAAACTTTTGAATTCCATAAACTTAAATAATTGTAGCTGTTTTGGGCGTATTTGAATACCCGCCGTCCGTCAGTGTACCTTGACTTCATGGCAAAAATACCGCATTATTAATTGAATTGAACAAATAGGAGGAAAATATGAGTATTATTGAATATGTGGAGGCTCGTGAAATTCTTGATTCGCGCGGAAATCCCACTGTAGAAGTTGATGTAATGCTTGAGGACGGCTCTCTTGGAAGAGCGGCGGTTCCCAGCGGAGCGTCTACAGGCGCTTATGAAGCTGTTGAGCTTCGCGACAAAGATAAAAACCGCTTCCTTGGGAATGGCGTGTTAAAAGCGGTTGACAATGTCAACGACATTATCGCACCGGAGCTTATAGGGCTGGATGCTATGAATCAAGTCGATATTGACAAGACCATGATTGAGCTTGACGGAACCGAGAACAAAGGCAAGCTCGGCGCTAACGCGATTCTCGGCGTATCAATGGCGACTGCCCGTGCCTCCGCGGAATTCCTAGGTGTTCCGCTCTACAAATATTTGGGCACTTTCCACGCGAGCCTTCTGCCCGTTCCGATGGCGAACATCATCAACGGCGGCAAGCACTCGGATAACAAAATTGACTTTCAGGAATTTATGGTAATGCCCGTCGGAGCGGAATCCATGAGGGAAGCCGTCCGCTGGACTGCCGAAGTATTCCACAATCTAAAGAAAATTCTTCATGCTGAGGGAAAAAGCACCGGCGTAGGCGATGAAGGCGGCTTTGCACCCGACATCGGAAACGACGACGCTCTTGACTATATCATGAAAGCTATCGAAAAAGCGGGATACAAACCCGGCGAGCAGATGTGCATAGCCCTTGACTGTGCAAGCTCCGAACTTTTTGAAGAAGGCGGCAAGAAAGGCTACAAGTTCTGGAAATCCAACCCCGATAAACTTTTTACAGCGGACGAAATGATCGAAATTTACACCAAATGGGTGAACAAGTATCCCATTATTTCAATTGAAGACCCGCTGGATCAGGATGACTGGGACGGTTATGTGAAACTGACCAAGAGCCTCGGCTCCAAAATACAAATTGTAGGCGACGACTTCTTTGTTACCAACACCAAACGCCTTGAAAAAGGAATTGGCATGGGAGCCTGTAACTCAATCCTTATTAAGGTGAACCAGATCGGCTCCCTCACGGAAACTTACGAGGCTGTGGAAATGGCGAAAAAAGCGGGCTATACGGCAATTGTTTCCCACCGCTCAGGCGAGACAGAAGACAGCTTTATAGCTGATCTTGTTGTCGCTCTTGAAACAGGACAGATTAAAACCGGTTCAATGAGCCGCACAGACCGTATCTGCAAATACAACCAGCTTATGAGAATTGAAGACGAACTTGAAGGCATCTCGCAGTATGCCGGAAAGAAAGCGTTTTACAGTATTAAGCGTTAAGTTTTACCTGCCAGCCTTGAGGCAAAATTTTCAGGGTATAGAACATCATGGATGGTGTTCTATACCCTGTCGTTTATAATTTGTGAACCATTTTTATCAGGATTTCTTTTGTTTTGAAACTCCCGCGATAACCAATACAAAACACCCACCATACATGAGCCTCCGATAATATTGCCGAGTGTTACCGGGACTAAATTCTTAACAGTAAAGTTAAGCCAATTTAAATCGGCAATCTGGTCAGCAGGAACCTGCGACATTGCGAGCCATTGCGGGTTTTGTTTCGCGAAAATACCCGCTGTGATATAGTACATATTGGCGATTGAGTGTTCAAAGCCCGATGTTATAAAAAGACAGATAATGAAAAATATGGTCAGCGCTTTTCCGGCTGTATCCGCCGTTCCGTAAGAAACCCATACCGCAAGACAGACCAGCCAGTTGCACATAATGCCGAGAAAAAACGCCGAATGGAAAGGCAATGCTGTTTTGTACGAGGCGATTTTAATTGTCATTCCGCCAAGGAGCCCGTTGCTGGAGTTGAATAACCCTGACTTGTACATCATTACGGCGATACACAGGCTGCCCAAAAAATTGCCGATGTATACCAACAGCCAGTTCAGCAGCATTGCCCGAACTCTAACTTTGCGATCCAAGACTGATACGATAATCAGAGAATTTCCGGTAAACAGTTCTCCGCCTGCCAGAACAATCAGCATAAGCCCTGTTCCGAATACCGCTCCCGCTAAAACCTTTCCAAGTCCGTATGTGTCTGCGTTGGCAAGCAGGTTGTATGCTGCCATAGTAGAACCTTCCGAAGCAAAGGCGATATAAACCCCGCCTAGAAATGACAAGATCAACATGGAAAAAATCTTCCGTTGAGTTTTTATAATTCCGGCATTACTTGTATATTCTAAAATTTCCATTTGTACTTTTCCTTGCTATTTAAAATTATGACATTTAGATTATACTCAGGCGCGGACTGTAATTCAACATAGGATATATGCCCCGCGTTGCAATACTTGTGGTACGCTCCTTCTGTTTTTATTTTATCCGGCGCGGTAAGACATTCAGCAAGTCCGATAAATCCAATGCTGAGCGTTCCATGACGGATTGCTAACCGGCAGGGGGAAATAAATCGCAGTTATAGTTTTTGAATCTCTTTTAATACATCCTGTATTGATATTCCCTGCTTACGGGCGATTGCGGCTATATCCTCATATTCGGGTTTTGATTTCTGTACTCCGTATCCGTAAGCGGTTTTTGTTCTAACCGTACCGTATTGGGTTTGAATTTCTTTTTGCTCACGTTGTAGCGTGTAACGGCGGCTTGTGTTCTCTCTCATTCCAAGCGTGGTTGTATGTTTAAAAATAAGCGAAACCATTTTATCTTTTAATTCACTGCGGCACATGCAGGTAAAACTTAAACCCATGCGTCCCTTTTTCATGCAAACAGGAGTTGTGTATACATCAAGCGCGCCTTCCTCAAACAAAAGCTGCTGCGCGAAAGATACAGCTTCCGGCGTCATATCATCTAAATTGCACACAAGCTCGGTAATATCTTCAGCATTATTCGCCGTATTACCGATATAAGCCCGTATGCAATTTGCTTTTTCAAAATCTTTTTTACCCATGCCGTATCCGATTTTGTTAACGGTTATCACAGGCATTACGCGAAATTCTTTTACAAAGTGTTTGAGCAAAGCTGCGCCTGTTGGCGTACAAAGCTCACTCTGTGTTTGATCGCTGTACATGGGAACATTTTGTAAAATATAGGCTGTTGCGGGAACCGGTACCGGCAAAATGCCGTGAGCGCAGCGGACGTGTCCGCTTCCGGTATTAACCGGAGAAGCCAGAATTATATCAGGCGCAAGTTCTTCTATCAGCATACAGACGCCGGTAATATCGGCAATCGCGTCCATTTCTCCGACTTCGTGAAAATGTATTTTGTCCGCCGGAACGCCGTGTGCGCGGCTTTCAGCTTCGGCTATCAGTTTGTAAACTGCAAGAGCGTTCTTTTTTACGGTATCGGAAACGTTTAAATGACCGATTAGGTGTTCAATATCGTGGTAATTGTTATGGCTGTGGCGGTGTTCGTGTTTGCTGTGTGTGTGTTCATGAATATGATCATGCTCATCGTGTGTATGATCGTGGTGGTGATGTTCGTGCGAGTGTTCATCCTCTTCCTTTCCGTTGACCGTTACGGTGATATGCGTTCCGGTTATGCCGCACTTTACGGAAGGCTGAGCGCTTATAAATACATCGGGAATACCGATACTATTTAATTTTTTCAAAAAATCTTGAGGATTATCATGCAATTCAAGCAAGACCGCCATCAGCATATCGCCGGCCGCGCCCATGTTACATTCAAAATAAAGCGTTTTCATTTATTGCTCCTTTTGTGATTTATCATGCTTGCCAGATACCCCGCGCCGAACCCATTGTCAATGTTCACTACGCTTACGCCTGAGGCGCAGGAATTAAGCATTGAGAGAAGCGCAGACAGTCCGTTGAACGAAGCCCCGTAGCCTACGCTTGTCGGAACGCCGATAACGGGACAGTCAACAAGACCGCCTATGACGCTGGTAAGCGCTCCTTCCATTCCCGCTATAGAAATTATTACCTGCGCGTCCATAATTGCCTCAAGTTTTGATAAGAGACGGTGAAGTCCGGCGACTCCTACATCGTACAGGCGGACAACTTCATTGCCAAGAGCTTCGGCTGTAATTGCCGCTTCTTCCGCTACAGGAATATCGCTTGTGCCTCCGGTGGCGACTGCGATTTTTCCAATGCCGTCAGGTTCGGGCATTTTACCGATAATCCCTATTCGCGCCGTTTGATGGTATTGCAATTGGATTTTTTTATTGACAGTTTCTGCCGCTTCCGCCGATAAACGGGTTATCATAATCAAGCGCTGACCTTTATCCAGCATGGCGGCGATAATGCCTGTTATTTGCTCAGGCGATTTACCTTCACTGTATATTACTTCGCTGACGCCCTTGCGCAATTCGCGGTGATGGTCAAGTTTCGCGTAACCCAAATCTTCAAAAGGTTCGGTGCAAAATTTTGACAGCGCTTCTTCGGGTGTAATTGCGCCTTCCCGAATTTTTTTTAGAATAATTAATGTTTCCTGTTTGTTCATAAATTGCAATTCCTTCCTTCAATCGCCTCAAGTCCGCAATTCAGCATTAATTCTTTGTCGTATAATAAGTCCGTCATTCCGTCTGCGGCGATTTGTCCGTTCTTCAATATGATTATGCGGCTGCATACTTTTGCCGCAAAGTTTATATCATGCGTCGCTATTATCTTTGTATGGCTTAATTTTTTTAAGGTGTCAACAAGAGAGCGTTTCGCCTTAGGGTCGAGAAAGGCGGTCGGTTCGTCAAACATTAAAATAGAAGGGTCCATTGCCATGACCGACGCTATTGCCGCCATGCGTTTTTCTCCGCCTGACAATTTTAACGAGGAACGTCCGCTCAAATGGCTTATGTTTAATTGTTTAAGCGTTTCGTCTACCCTTGCTGCAGCTTGCTCTTCCGTCATCCCTAAATTTCGGCAGCCAAAAGCAATGTCGTCATATATAAGCGGCATAAACAACTGGTCGTCGGGGTTTTGAAAAACCAAACCGATTCGCTTTCGGATTTCATTAACTGTTTTTTTGCCGAGTTGTATTTTGTCTACTTCAATTATACCGTTTGACAATTCAAGTATTCCGACTATAGCAAGCAGAAGTGTCGTTTTGCCCGCGCCGTTTTCGCCTATTACTGCGGTATTTTCGCCGTCATTGACGATCAAATCTATATTTTCAATCGCTTTTGTTTTGTCAGGATATACTACCGTTATGTTTTGAAGTTTCAGCATTATACAAACCTTCCCAAGAATTCGGTTAACATGGCGTTTACATCAACAAAGCGGAATGCCGCGCATAACAGACAGACGGTAAATAAAAAAATAAAATCTTGTAGTACAAGAGTCTCTTTTTTTTGCGGTATATTTTGAAAAGTATATCCTGATGTATAGCCCCGGCACTTCATGGCGTTGTATACGCGCTCGGCGCGGTCGAAACTGCGGATTAATAACTGTCCCGAAAAACTGCCCATATCCTTCATTTCTATTCTTTTTTTGTTTGGGTTTCTTAAAGAATACGCAATACTCATGGAATACGCCTCGTTCAACAATACGCCTATGTAACGGTAGGTAAGTTCAAACATGATTATAAAAATCGCGGGCAGGCGTAAGCGCCGCAGTTCATTGGTTAGATCAGAAAACCGCGTTACCGATATAAGTATTAAAACTGCCATAACGCACAACCAAGTTTTGAACAATATGGAAAAAAAAGAAATAACACCCCAGCTTACGGATAAACCGTATATTACAAACGCCGTGGTTCTGTCGAAAATTACATTGCTTATTCCCGCAAAAAAACAAAAAGGCAGAGCGGCAAGAAAACGTTTAAAAAGCATTGAGTAGGGCGTTTGTGAGAGCGCCATTAAAAGCGCGGGATAAAAAATATACGGAGTCAGACGTCCCAGAGCGTACTTGTTAAACGAAACAACGGTTACAATAAAAACCGCCGCCGCCAATAATTTAACAAGCGCCTTAAGCCGGTGAATACAGGTACTGCCTGAAGCTAATTGTTCAAGCGCGTATAGTTCCGGTATCTCGAAAAACCCCGGTTGGGTTTTTCGAGATACCTTGGAGAAAATTGCTGTTTTTTTATAGTGTAACAAATTACGCATATGCAATTTTCTCTATAGAAGTAAGTAAACTTCTAAAAACTGAAGTTTTTAGAAGTTCCCATTTGTTTTTCATTTTGTTTCTTTTTGACAACTGAAATGATTAACACGCTAATTCCGGCAAGCAGGAAAGTAAAAATCCCTCCTAAAATACCCGCAAGGGTTGTTCCAGCCGCTGATTCTTCTTTGTCCGCGTCAAGAAAATTGTAATCGGGCAGAAAAGCGGTTTTTTTCTGTATGGAAGCCGCCCCTTCTAAAAACTTACTTTCTGTTTCAAGCTCTGTTGAACCGGTTATATTTTTTATTGACCATTCAAGCCCGTCAGGGTGTTCAGAAGCAAACCATGATAATAAGCCTCCGGTAATCAGCGTGATTATGGCAAGCGTTATCAGAACATTTTTTATCGGCGTTTCTTTTTTAATCGCCGTTCTTACGAAACTGCTTACCATAATTTCAGGGCGCATTTTATAGACAAAGCAAAGGACGGCGGCGGTTATAATGCCTTCGACAATGCCTATCGCAAGATGAA
>Ga0268262_10000060_pt1 | contig 125585 bp, 117 predicted proteins | sample TergutNc150P3_FD_190354 | JGI IMG/M metagenome (GOLD analysis project Ga0268262, IMG submission 190354) | Nasutitermes corniger P3 segment gut microbial community from laboratory colony in Florida, USA - Nc150 P3 (SPAdes) (version 2) | ecosystem: Host-associated > Arthropoda: Insects >... | reverse complement strand
ACTGGATCTATTCCTGTCAAATCCATAAATTCCTCTCTTTTCTCCGAGTTAATGAACCTTAACCATTCACGCAGTCTCTCATTATCTAATCTAGATAATTTTTTCAAGCTAAGAACGTGTATCTCCTCCAAATCGTTGAAAGGGAAATGCTCATCCTTTTCTAGGGTTTGAAAAACTGTGTGGCACTTCTCCGATTCGGGAATAAAATCAAAATCTGCCACTATTATTGATTTCACAGGCTTAAGCTCCGAGTACGAGACACCTATGCCTATCTGCTCTGTGAGCAGATTTGACCTGTAATAAGATATACGGCTTCTCAAATCGGAAACGTTGCGAGACTGCATCTCCACGTCTATAACACTCCCATTTGACAGCTTGGCTTTTATATCCAAAACCCCCAATTTGTCATTTGGGTTCTCTCGTTTCAAATGAGTATCGTAAAAGGAAATATCTTCCAACTCGCCGTCTTTGTAGCCCAAGACTGCGCTTATGAAACTTATTGTCAAATCTTTGTTCCGCTCATCGCCGAACAAAAATTTGAATATGATGTCCACTTTCGGGGAAAGCAGCTCAGGTAAGTTGTCTTTCATAGAAATTTCTCCATTTTTTGTCTTCCTATTTACTTAGACGTAAAAAAACGGGAAAAAGGCCAAAAAAAGTGAATTTTGCAAACAGTTGTTTGCAAAAATGTGCAGATTTTTTCAAAATAAGCCAGTAATGGCAGTTCAACTACCGGATTATCAGCTTCCTGCGGCACGGTAAATGTGACCGCGCCACAGAGCGGAACGTGTAATGCTACTAACGCTGCTACTGCTCCTAGTGGTGAACTCTCTTCTGCTGATGTAGGGAAGTGTTATAATTTAACTAATTCCTGTACTTCTACTCTTCCTCTTAAAATTTTCAATGATGACAATAGTAACGGTCGTGCTTGGTCAGGTACTATATATTGTAGTGATAACTCTTCAAAGTCTATAACATGTACAGCAGCTCCTTGCGAGAGCAATGCTTGTCCTGCTGGTACGAATGGTGCATGGCTGTCTATTACATCTGTAACGGGCAGTCCAAAAGTTCGGTCTGGTTGCTATTAAATTTTCCGAGTTTTCTAAAAAGCCCCCGCGAGGGGGTTATATTTTTTTTGAAAGTAAATGCAAAATCGGGAAAATCCTCAAAATCGGGCGAATCTGGGTTCAGACAATTTCTATTTTACCATTATGGATCTAAAAGATTCTCCAATAATGGATTTTGAAATAAAATATAGTAATTCCGCATTTAAGCACGGAATCACTAAAGATGATATTTTGTGGGCATTTAAAACAATACAATACGATGCTGTTTTAGAAGAATTCGCGGATAAATACTTGCTCATAGGTTTTGATAAAAATGCAAATTTAATTGAGATTTTGTATAATGTTATTGATGATAATGAAATTTTGGTTTTTCACGCAATGAAATGCCGTTCTGCATTTATTGCTTTGTTGAAATAGGAGGAATGGTTATGACCGAAAAAGAATACGATGATTTGGATGAGTTGTTAACAAAAACAACTCCCAAGGTCGGAGCAAACGGAACAGGTTTCGTGAGCAAACGGAATGCCAAATTATTTGGCTTAGACGAACTTTCTGTAAATTATCTTTTCACAAAATCGCTTGCCACACATAAAAGCCCAGCAGAGATTATTGGTGTAATGGTACGAGAAAAGATAGCAGAATTTTCTACAATTTCGCAATCCTCTTCCCCACCTTTGGGTGCAAAGAGAACAAATTAGCCAAAAAACTGGCTTTCTTCTCTTGCATTCGCAATAATTCAAGGCTTTCAAGGGCGGCGGATTTCCCGCATTTCTTGGCGGCCAAGCGGTCTGCTTCGTATTCCTGTTTATGGCAAAAATAGCGGTAAATTAAAAATGATAGCAAACTGAGAACTATGAGCAAAATTTGCCGCTTTAACTCGTGACGTTTTTCTATATGAATTTGCTCGTGAAAAAATTTATGGCTTAACATATACCCCGTCAAGCATAGCTTGTATATCGTTTTCGTCTATTTTCAAGCCGCTGTCTATCAAATTCATTGACTGTTTCAGCACAAAATCCAAGGAATTTTTTTCCTCAATCTCCTGCTTGGAAGAACGCCCTTGCAAATAGTCTGCCAAGCTGTTCAAAACTGCGGGGTCTGGCGAGTAGTAGGTTTTGTCTTGGGCTAGCTCTTCCCTGTAATCTTCGTTTTGCTTTTTGCGGTAAAGCCAAAGCGGGCCGTTGGTTTCGCTTTGCCTAAAGATAACATTGTCTGCCTTGGTTTGTTCAAGCATTGCAAAAAAAGTTACGGCAACCATTATTGGCATTCGCTCTTTGCCTAGCAAATCGTCAAACATAGCTCTGCCGCATTTTCCCAAATATTCGTTTATATATTGCTCCCTGTCTTCTGTAGTCACATTATCCACTTCTATTGTATGCACGCTGTTGTATGAATGTACTTGCAGAGTTTTGTGGAATGCCTTGAAAAGCTGCCATATATTGGCATCTGCAAGCTGGGAATCCTTGGCTATTTTTTCCATTCGCCCGCGCCCATAAGTGCCAAAATTTTTTTCTTCCATCTCTTGCAAGCCAAGCGCAACCCTTTTGAATTTTTGATATTCCTGCATTTGCAGCAGCAAGGCTTCGCGTTCAAGCTCAAAATCCAGCAATTCCTCTGGGCTTTGTTCATCACGCGGCAAAAGCTCCCTCACCTTCAAATACATTAAACGGCTGGCAAGGGCTAAAAATTCTCCCGCATAAGATAAATCCACATTTTCCAAATCTTGTATGTATTCTAAATACTGTTCTGTGATTTTGGCTATGGAAATTTTCTCAAAGGACATTTCTTCCTTTTTCATCAAAAGGTAAAGCAAATCTAGGGGACCTGTGTATGAGCCGTCTAGTGAGTATTCGTATAGGGTATCTGGCATATCAAGCAGCTTCTGCTGCATTCTTGGCAACACTCTTGTTCTTTGCTATCTTAGACCTTGCAACGCCGGCTGTTTGCTGGTCGCCCAAGAATATGCGAACAACGCGAATGTTCTCTTTTGCTTCTGGTATTTTCACCTTCTCAAACAGATTTACCCTTTGGTTTGTGGTTCTAAGCTCTTCGGTTAAAAGGCGGTATTGCTCTTCTATAACCCTGCGCTCCAAGCGCAAGCTAACCAAATGCTCCAAAGCGCGAATGCCATCGTCTATCCAAACCGGTGTATCAAACAAATCTGGAGTGTTGCGCTCAAAAACCACTTTATCAAACACTGGGATTGTAACTCCGGCAATATTGCCCTCGCCCAAAAGAACTTTGTCAACTTTGATATATTTGCCCCATTCAATTGGTTCGGCAAATAGCTTTATCCAGTTGTCCATATCGGCAAGCAAGGCTGCTTCTTCTTGTCTTTTGGATTCAACCCTGGACTGCACACCCCTGATTTCCATTTGAAGCTGCTGTTTTTTCAACTGCAAGGTAGGCAGATAGCGTTGAAACCTTTTGAGGGCATCGCGTTCTGCTTTTAAAGCGTTTTTTGTGAGTTTAACCTTTGCCATAGGGTGTAATATAGAAAATTAACTCTTATCTTCCATAACCAGCTTCACAAACTCCCCCACTTCTCTAAACTCCTTATACACAGATGCAAAGCGCACATAAGCCACCGAGTCTGCTTTGAATAGTTTTTTCATAACCAAGTCGCCCACTGTTGCGTAAGAAATTTCCGCGCTGCCCATTTGCACAAGCTCGGTTTCAATATCGTTTGCCATCTCTTCTATTTTCTCGGAAGCGACTGGCCGCTTGGCGCAGGCTATTCTTATGCCGGAAATTAGTTTTTCACGTTTGAAAGGCTCGCGCCTTCCATCGCGCTTGGCTATGGTTATGGCTCCTTTTTCTATATATTCATAAGTTGTGAAGCGGTGGGAACAATCTTGGCATTCCCTGCGCCGTCTAATGGAGTCGCCGCTTGCGCGGGTTTCTATAACCTTATCGTTATCGGATTTGCAATGCGGACACATCATGATTCATACACCTTATATAGATTGATCCCTGTTTTTGCCATATTATCACTTGCCTCGTTATATGCTTTTAAAATGGAATTCCACTGCCCTATGCTCATTTTTATTTTTTTCTCTAGGGCGTTTTGCCTGTAAGTTGCCGCATTTGCAAGCGACTGCGCAACTTTTGCAAGCGAGTCAAAATATTCTGGCAGCAAATTCAAAAAAGGCAAATCCGCTTCTGGGGCATTGCCTCGTTCTTTAGCTAAAAATTCCTTTTGCTCCTTGCAGGTTGTTTGCAAAGCCTGCATCATTCGGTCTATCCTAATCCAATCCACCTGCGGGGCAATTAGGCTTATTGGCCACATTTTTTTTATTGAGAATTTAAACATTGAATCGTGAGCCGCACGTTGCAGCTTCACCATTTCACGCAAATTCGCAAGCATTGTTTCTTTTAACGAGGGCATTTGCTACCTTCCATCGGATGCCTTACAATTCTGGGCATAGGTAAAAAATTAAAAATTTTATAAATCTTCAAATATATTTTCTCGCATAAATTCACCAAAGGAACTGCTGGCCCTGGCAAGCCTGCGGTGCTAAATGGCACGGAAAATCGGGAACCTTTGCTTTTATTCCACACAATAAAGCGGCTGTTGTAGTTTTCAAACCCCAAATTTTTGCACAGAGAAAAGAGCTTTTCTGAGCCATACCAAGCCGGAGGCACAAAGCCCTGAGGCTCCCCTGCATTCAGTTTTTGCCATTCCTGCAAGGTCTTGGACAAAAGCATTTTTGAATCTTCTACTGAAAGCCCTGCAAACTCGGATTCATTATTTGTTAAACTGAGGGTAAGCCTCCCCAGCAGGCTTCTTTTTAAAATTTGGTCCGCCTTGTGCCTGTAGCCGTGCAAATACAAGCTATGCCCTTCCCTTTTCCATTCCAATAGCTGTTCGCTAAAAGCCTTCAAAACACTTGGCTGCACCCCTTCGTTAAATGGGATTATCATCAAATTCCACCTCTTACCTGCACCGGATTCCTTTAAGATACCCTCAATATTTGCGAAATTTTCCGCATTAATATCGTGAAACTCATATACCGGAGAGCAGTGCATCTATCTCTTCTTGGCTTAAAATACCATCTGAGCTTTTGGATTTTTCTTGAGCAGGGGCAGGAGCCGCTGCCGCTAACGGTGCAGAAGTTGCAAAAAAAGATGGTGCCGGCGCAAAAGTCGCTGCTGCTGCTGGTATAGGCATTGCAGACATGGACAACTCTGGCATACCGCCATAATGGGTTGAGGCATCGGAATCGTACTTTCGGTCCACCTGATAAATAGCCATAAAGTAGTCTATTGGCATTTCATAAGAATAGCGCGGGTCTGCGAAAACCTTCTCCCAAGCATTTTTGTCGTCAAACAACCACGGAAAAAACTGCGGTCTCATAAAAGGGAATCTAGAAAAAACCTAAGTGACATTTTTACTATATTCAATACTATGAAAGCCGAATGGATAAACGCCTTTATACTAGCAACCAGAGATACTTTCTCTAAAATGCTCAACGTTCATGTAGAAGCCAGCAAACCTTATTTATATACCGAAACGGTGAATATGAAGGATATTTCTGGAATGATAGGACTTTCTGGAACTATTCGAGGAGCCGTGGTTATAGGCTTTCCAGAATCAAGTGCGCTGAAAACTGTAAACAAGTTTATTGGCGAGAACTTTACGGAACTTGGGCCAGATGTCAGCGATGCTGTTGGCGAGCTTGTGAATATAATCGCCGGCTACGTTAAGAAGTTCATCCAAAACGAAAGGTTTGGAATTTCCCTGCCATCCATAGCCAGAGGGCCAAAGCACATGGTATATATGCCGAGCGGCATTCCAACCATAGTTATACCCTTCAGTTCTCCAGAGGTTGGCAATTTTGTGCTAGAAGCAGCCCTTGCCGAAGGGCATAATGACTGAGGCTGGAAGTTCCTATTCTTTAAGCAGCTACCTAAGTTCCGTTCAAAGATTGATTAAAAATCAAGTACCCGCCGTTTGGGTTCACGGAACCGTGGCGAGCTTGCAGGAGAGGGGCAATGTAGTTTACATAAACCTTGCGGAATACGAAGAAAACTCAGTTTCACCCAAAGCTACGCTTGGGCTTGTGGTATTTGCCTCCCAATACGCAGCCCTGTGCCGCAGGCTCTCAGAGCTTCCAGTACCTTTTCAAATAAAAAAAGACTTGAAAATAAAAGTTCTATTGGAAGCAGATTTTTACATTCCGCAGGGAAAATTTCAGTGCAAAATAATAGATATAGACACAACTTTCACAATAGGGGAAATAGCCATAACCAGAGAAAAAATTTGGAAAATGCTTGTGAAAGAGAATTTGCACAGAATGAACGGCGAGCTTCCAATGCCAATGCTGCCGCTCAATATAGGTTTAATAACATCTAAGAGCAGCGCGGCTTACAAGGATTTCACCTCCACAATCAGAACCTCCGGTTATGCCTTTAACATAACAACCATCTCTGCCAAAATGCAAGGGCAAAGCACAGAATCCGATATTGTGGAAGCATTAGGTAACTTGAGGAATTGCAACGACTTAGACGTTGTTTGCATAATAAGGGGTGGTGGCTCAAAAACCGACTTGGTTTTCTTTGATAGCTATGCCCTTTGCAAGGCTGTGGCAATTTTCCCCTTGCCTGTGCTAACCGGAATAGGTCACGAAATTGACGAATCCCTTTTAGACAGGGTTGCCCACACCCATTTGATAACCCCAACCGATTGCGCGAACTTTTTAATAGCAAGGGCAGATTCTGCCCTGCAAAGGCTGCAAACCATATCTTATGAGTTTGCAAACTTCGCGCAGCTTTTCGTAAGAGAGCGAGATAAACTGAGTTACAAAGCTTTGCAAATTTCAAATATATGCACCAAAAGGGTTGCGTACGAAAAAGAAAGGCTAACCAGAAACCTGCTTGGGTTAAAGCGAGGGGTTCCAAAAATAATGGATTACCAAAAGCAGACACTCGAATTATTGGAAGAAAAAACAAAAGCGGCAAACCCCGAAATTCAGCTAAAAAGAGGTTACACCATAACCAAAAACCAAAACGGGAATATTCTGCGCTCGGCAAAAGAAGCCGCCAAAGCCCCCGTATTGAAAACTGTGTTCTTTGATGGTGAAATAGATTTACTAAATTCCCTATATGTATAATTTGTTTGAATTTTTAATTACAAGCATTTCTGCCAATATCGTTTATATGGCAATTCCCTTAATTCTTTTATCTGTGGTTGTATCTGCTGTTCATTTGGATAAAAAAGGGGTTCCTGTTATTTTGGTGGCTCTGTTTGCTGGAATTATATTTGGCGGGGATGGACTAAAATTGTGGCAATTCAGCGATATGAATTTAACGAATAAACTGGCTAATTTAGCTTTGGTATTCGTTTTGTTTCACGGGGGGTTTTGCACAAAAAAAGAAAATTTGAAACAGGTGGCCCTGCCAGCTATTGGGCTTGCATCTTGGGGCGTTGTATTAACTGCCATATTTACCTTTGTATGTTTGCATTTTATTTTGGGGTGGGATAGAAACCTCTCTATTTTGCTATCGGTTATAATATCCTCTACCGATGCTGCCGCCATATTTTCAATTTTGAGAAAACAATCGCTCAAAAGCAAACTGTCGTCCACCATAGAAATAGAAAGTGCGGCCAATGACCCTATGGCTGTTTTGCTAACTCTAATTGCGGTGCAGGCTTTGGCTTCCGATGCAAGCACAAGCCTTTATTCCTTTGTGGGAGAATTTTTGTGGAAATTTTTAGCAGGCCCCGCCATTGGATTTTTCTTAGCTAAATCTGTGGTGAACCTTATAAATCGGCTCACCCCTCAAGAAAACAGCTACTATTACATAATACTCCTATGCACAGCAATGTTCACCTACGGCTTCACCGAAGCCGTCAACGCAAGCGGAATACTCGCGGTTTTCACAGCAGGCATTGTTATGGGAAATATGCAATTTGTGCACAAGCAAGGCGTTTATAATTTTTCTTCTGCAATATCAACCATATCCAACATATTGCTCTTTGTGCTGCTGGGAGTGCTGGTTTCTCCGCACAACTGGCTTAAAGAAGGTTTAATATTAAAAGGAATTCTGCTTTTTGTTTTACTCTCTTTTGTTGCAAGGCCCGCCGCGGTATTCATCGGAACAATCGGAATGCGCCTTCAGTTTAAAGACAGGTTTTTCATAGCTTGGTCGGGGCTGCGCGGTGCTGTTCCCATTGTGCTTGCCACATATCCCATAGCTTATAATTTAGACAATGGAATGGAAATTTTCAACCTTGTGTTCTTTGCTGTTTTGCTCTCCTTGATAGTTCAAGGTTCATCGCTTGGCAAAATTGCAGCTCTTTTGAAATTATCTTCGCCGTCTCGCCCCGAACCGCCATATAGCCTTGAGTTCTTCACAAAGAACGATATGGAAATGGGGCAAAAGATAACCGTTTTCACCGTTGATTTGCCTGCACCGGAAGGTTGCAAAGGCCCTCTTATCAGAGATTTGAAACTGCCAGAAAACACGCTTTTGCTGATGATAGCCCGCCGGAAAAAAGTACCAATTCTTTTTAGAAGAACTCAGAAAATTTTGAGTTTGCTGAACCAAAACACCATAAAACACGGCGAAGAAGCAAAAATGCTTGTGGATAAAGCACAGGAAATTATTATGGAAATAAACGAAAAAAAGTATTTCCACAGCGATGAAAATGAAGAAGAATACGATGTTTGGCAAGTGCTTCCTCCAAGAGGAGATACTGTTTTGTACGGATGGGATCAGATAACTGTGCTTGCAAAAGTAGAAGACGAAGAAAAAGTGAGGACTGCTCTGCTAAAAGCCTTTGAGAATGTTACCATCAAAGAGGGTTTGCATCGCTTTGCCGACAGTGATACCAATTTTTAATCCTAGTCCGCCTTGCAGAAAGCCCCTTTTTTTTATCGTAAGAGATTAAAGCAATGGCCTCTTTGTAATCTAAACCTATGCGGCTGGAATCCTTTTTTTCTCCCTGCAAATTTTTTCCATACCAAATCAAAGATTGAATTTGTTTGCTATCCTTTAGCGGAGGCTCGCTTTCGTTTTCTTGCTCAAACATCAAAATAGCCGCACTCAAAGGCTCTTCCGCAGAGCTATCCACAGCCGCCTGCGAACCAAAAAAACGCAGTTTATGACCTTCGTAAATTATATCCAAAATATAGTTTTGCGTTTGCTCGTCTATAAATTTTAGCTCTGCAAAAACATCTTCGCCCGTTAGCCACGTGTCAAGAGGCCCAAACCAATAAAAATTCCCGCTGCTGTCCATTGTTGAAAGCAAATCTCGCTTTAAACTTTCGTTTAGGCTATCCCCTATCGCAACTATATTTTTGCCTCTGTACCTAGCAGCACTGGTTCGTTCAAAAGCGAGCAGTGAATCTGGGGTTTGCAGCCAAATTCTAAGCCCTGTGCTAACATTATTGGAATCGTTGTCATCGTTTGGCAAAACAACCATCGCGCTCAAGCTGTTATTGCAGGGAACAACCCAAACCGCAAAATCATTTACGCGAGTTAGCATAGGTGCTGGCTTATAAAATTTACCATACCAAGTTAGCAAACCCGTTATAATAAATAAAATTAAAACCTTAATCCAGTGTAAAGGTGCCAATTTTTTACTATCTTTATCTGAAAAGCTCGGAGTGAGAAAACCCATTATGAAAAAAATAGAAAAACTCTTAATAGTTGCGGCATTTCTGGCGCTCCCCTCTTTGATTTTTGCAATCAACGAAAGCCCCACAGACATAGACTCGCTTTTTAGAGGCAAGGAATATCAATTCCCTCATTTAGATTCCTCCTATCGCACCAACTACAGCGAAGTTTATCACGAAAAGAGCTCTGGCAAAGAGCAGCAAGAAACTGTTTACGTTTTGCAATTTGATGCCGTTGCAAATTTTGATGCAGCCCAAGCACGCAGGGCAAAACTTCAAGTTCAAACAGGTTACGATATACAAATGATTTTTGACGCGCCTTTCTACAAACTTCGCGGCGGATATTTCAAAAAGAAAACAGAGGCCGAAGACAAAGCCAGGGAACTTTCCCTATATAACATCTCTGCTTTTGCCGTTAAAGTAAAATAAATTATATACTATATTCCGGCTCTATGTTTCTAAATGCTTCGTCAAATATATCAACAAAGCGGTCTGTGAAAACGTGCGAAATAGAAGGGTCAAATTGCTTTCCTCCATTCAACTCTATTTCCATAAGAGCACTTTCAATGCGAAGTGCCTTTCTGTAGGGTCTATTTGAGGTCATTGCATCAAAGCTATCTGCTATTGATATAATTCGCGAATACAGAGGAATTTGCTCGCCATAAATGCCCTGCGGATAGCCTAAGCCATCAAATCTTTCGTGATGGTGATAGACTGCAGGAACCAAATCCTTAAAAGAGCCTATGGCTTTAAGAATATTTGTTCCCATCTCAGGATGCTTTTTGATAGCGGCAAATTCCTTATCCGATATTCCAGACTCCTTATGGAGAATAACATCGGATATCCCTATTTTCCCAATATCGTGCAATAGAGCAGATATTTTGAGCCTGCCAATGTCTTCCCCTGGCAGTTTCAAATGCTTGGCAATGCCTACGGAATATTCCATAACTCGGCGTGAGTGACCTGCGGTGTATTTATCTCTGGCATCTAATGCCTCGGATAAAGCCATAACCATTTCAAAATTCATAATAATCCCTTGAAAAATGTTAAACACAATAATAATATAGTAAACATATATGTTTAATATACAATTAAAAGAGCTTCTGACCTAAGCTCGGTATAATACATATAAAATTACTATGTTATCAATATATGAGAATATCAGCAAAAGGCCGTTATGCTCTTGCCGTTATGGTTCAGATGGCAGAGAATTACGGCAATGGGGAGTACATTGCCGTTGTCAACATTTCTAAAAATCTGGGTATTTCCAAGATATACCTTGAGCAGATTTTTTCGCTTTTGAAAAAAAGCGGGCTTTTAAATTCGGTAAAAGGCACCCAGGGGGGCTATCATCTTGCGAAAAGGCCCAAGCTAATCACGGCAACAGATATTTTATATGCTGTGGAAACTTCGCTTTTTGAAGAAACAAAAGGCTCTAATTCTGATAAAGCACCCGAAGTTGAAAAGTCCATACGCTTATTGGTTTTTGATGAACTTAATAAAAAAATCAAAGAAACATTGGACGGCATCACGCTTGATGATTTGGTATCTGAGGCAGAAAAACATAAAATAGACGGCAAGGATATGTTTTATATATGAGGGTTATAATTTTATTTTTTATTTGCGAATGCAAGTTTTTTAGCCATAAAAATGAATAATGCCGCTAATATAATTCCAAGCACTATGATTGATGTTCTCATTTCTTTGAAATAGGTTTCCTCTGGTATTATTGCTGCGATGTACCAGCCGTTTTTAAGTTGACGGAAAAATAAAATGGCTGCCCTGCTGTTAATGTCTGTCATTTTTTTACCAAGCATTGTATTGTCGGGGTGAGCAATTATCTCAAATTTGCTGTTTAGCAGTATTCCGTAGCCGTTATATGCAAAATGCGTATTAGTGATAAGTTCCCTAACTCCGTCTAGTACTATATCAAGGCAAACTATGCCAAGAGGTTTGCCCTCTGGGTTAAATATGCGGCGCGTGAATGTAAGGGTATATATGCCTGTTGCCATTGCTATATATGGCTCAGTAACTGCGGTTTTTCCGTTTGCCTCTACCGCCGCTTTGTACCACGGTCGGTCGCTGAGCGTATAGCTGGCTTCGTCAAATACGTCAAAAAAGCCATATACTTTGATGGAGTATTTTTTAAATTTTTCATTACCAAATGCATAATCGTTAATATTCGTTATATATTTTGATACCATTTCGTAAGTTGCACCCTGTAATACCATCAAGCGGACTGTTTCAGACAAATACGTGTGCATATTTTCCAATTCTTGAAGGTTAGAAGTGATGCTGAGTTCTGCGGATCTAGCATCATTCATTATATGCCTGCTCTCTATGTTGCTCATAAACCATGAACACAGGAAAACCAATAGCGCAAATGCAAGTATTATGAACGGTATATATACAAATTTTTTGTCCATTTATTAGCCCAGTTATATTTTTTGCAAGGTTCCCTGCCAGAATCAAGAGGAAATTCTGGCAGGGATTATTTCATTGCTTCGTATACTGCGTGCTACCAAGCAGTAATTGTTTTCCTTCTTGAGCAAACAAAAGCTTCTTTATTGTTCCATCTTCCTTAGTAAAAAGAAACAATCCGTCTTTGTCAATTTTGTAGGTTCCTTTTTCCATATAGTCCCTGTGGGCATAGTATGTGGCGTTGTCCCCGGAAAATTCCCAGTACACATCGCTTCCACTTTTAACATACCTCCCACTGGGAATGTCCTCGCCACAAGCTACAAGTGAAATGGTTAATGCCAAGGCGAGTGCGAAACTTGCCACCAATTGGAAAAAACGATTTGATCTCATAATAAACCTCCTATGGTTTTCGTTAAATAAAAAAAATACCATATTTTTTGGCATTTTGCAAGGGGTACAGCGTAGAATGCAGGTTTTGCGACGTGAAATGCAAGTTGTCTATTTTTGTATCTTATTTATAAGGTTGTGAGATAATGATAAAACACCGTAGTTTGATTCTCTTTTTTATTTCATTTTTAACACTCTTCATAGTGTCTATTGTTGCAAATTATTTTATCAATTTTTCTGTAAGTACAATGGAACACAACATAGAGCGCCGTATGATTTCTGTGGCTGAATACTTGGCAAGCACCGTAAGCCTAGAGGAATTGGATAAATATCAGAAAAAAGAAGATATGGAACTTCAATCTTACAAAGATTTGCGCTTAAAACTGCTGGAATTTTCCAAAAAAGCCGAAGTTCTCTGGGTGTATTTTATGCGCCCCGTGCAGGATTCAATGCAGTATATAGTGGATAATGATTTTAACGAAGAAACACGGGTTGGTTTGGATACTCCGCCCTTTGACCCATACAAGACCCCATGGATGCTTCTTGTACTTGAGAAGGGGCAATCCAATTATGCTGGCTTAGGTCATTACACTTCTGGCTGGGAAGGGTTGCTGAACAGTTTTGCTCCTGTTTTTGACAGCGAAGGCAATGTTAAAGCGATTGCTGGAGTGGATATAAGAGATGAAGATATTGTACTTGCAAGGCGAATGATATACATTCTTACGGTGGTTCAAATTATTTCTGTGGTACTTGTGTTTGTGAGTGGCTTGTTAAGTCTTAAAGAAGCGAATAAAGCGGCTGAAGCCAAATCCAAATTTTTGGCAAAGATGAGCCACGAGATAAGAACGCCGATGAATGCGATAATAGGAATGACAGAGCTTGCTTTGCGCGAAAATATGACTTCTACTGTAAAGGAGTATATTCTAGGCGTTAAACAGGCTGGTACAAACCTTTTGTCCATAATCAACGATATTTTAGATCTTTCAAAAATTGAGAGCAAAAAATTAGAAATAGTTTCTAGCAATTATTTATTTTCATCTATGATAAATGATGTAGTAAGTATTATCAAAACGAGGATTACAGATTCGGAACTGAAATTTGATATAAATATAGACAGCAATATACCGAACTCTCTTATAGGAGATGAAACTAGAATAAGGCAAGTGTTGCTAAACATATTGGGCAACGCCGTTAAATACACTAAAAAAGGCTTTATCTCCCTTTCCGTAAGCGGAGAAATAATAGAAAATAAGGTTCTTTTAACTATGGAGGTTGCCGATAGCGGCATAGGCATAAAATCAGAAGATTTGAAAGTGCTGTTTGACGAGTTTGTCCGAGTGGATATGGAGTCCAAAAAAGGCATTGAAGGCACGGGGCTTGGGCTTGCCATAGCGAAAAATATCTTGACGGCGATGGACGGGAATATAAGCGTTCAGTCGGAATATGGCAAAGGCAGCACATTCACAGTTAAATTGCCGCAGAAAATAAGTTCCGATGAGATTTTTGACTCCATTAAAAACGATAACATATCAATTAATTTCAATGCTCCAAACGCAAGGGTTCTTGTTGTTGATGATATTGATGCGAATTTAAAGGTAGTTAAGGGCTTGTTGCATCCATATAAAATGCAAATTGATTTATGCACAAGCGGAGCAGAAGCAATTGAAATGGTAAAGGCAAATAATTACGACTTGGTATTTATGGACCACATGATGCCGGATATGGACGGAGTTGAAGCCACGAAGATAATTAGGGAAATATATGCAAATTTGCCAATTATCGCACTAACCGCCAATGCTGTTTCTGGCGTAAAAGAAATGTTTTTCTCAAACGGTTTCAACGATTTTTTGTCTAAACCCATAGACACCATTAACCTGAATTCCATTTTGGAAAAATGGCTGCCAAAGGAAAAGCAAATTGGCTATTAAATTCCACCTATTGCCACAGCCATTATTGCAGAGGAATTATTTTCCGATACTATAAGCGGCCCTTTTATTGGAACTGTGCTTGTGTATTTTGAATAGGGAGAGGCTATAGAAACATCGGATTCCAATATTCCGAGCAATTTTATCTTTGCGGTTTTGTTTCCAAAAACCATAGCTTCAAATTTTGCCACTCTGCTATCGTACATTTGCCGCCTTGTAATCAAATCTTGCAGTTTATTCGCAGCTTGAAATAACTCTTTTTCTTCTGCTTCGTTTAGTGATTTTGCCTTGTTCCAAATTAAATATTTTTCGTAAATTGCACCTACCTCTATCATAACAGAGTTTGCAAGTTCCTTCGCTTTTTCTTGACGGTAGTGCGTGCGTATGTTCACAATAGTTTTAACTCCGGTCTCGGAACCGAGATCTCCGCATTCTATGCCTTTGAATACAGTTGTAACTCCACCTATTATGGAGCCTCCCAAACGCAATTCGCCAAGGCAGCTCACGTTTGAATGCAAAATATCTTTTGTTATTATAATATCGCCTTCTGCCACAATGTTAGCTGCGCTAACAAATGTGGCAGCCACAAAAGAGCCTGCTACAATCTCGGCTCTGCCTTTGCCCTGAATGCCGCCTGCGCATTTTACATAGCCTTTTGCTCTTACTTTTGCACCAGATATAAGCCCATATATCACAATATTTTCTTCGGATATAACCTCAAAGCCATCTGTTACATTGCCGTGTATAACTACTGAACCAGGGAAATTCATATTTCCAGTTGATAAATCTATATCACCCTGCAAAACATAGTTGCGGTGAACCATAACAACATCATTTTGAATGCTTGGAGTTCCTGCTGCGGTGGCAATTAGACGACCTTCATTTTCTTCTATCCCTTCACCTATAAAATATCTCGCTTTTGTACCATCTTTTGCCTTTATGATATTCCCTCTGACATCCATCCCGTCTTCGCCTTCTGTTGGCGGGATAATATCTGCAATAATATCGCCTATTCCAACGACGGTAATTTGCATTGAGCTTTTATAATCCACCGCGGCATCGTCCTTTGGTATGAACTGCGGCTTTGCGCTCATATTAACCTTGAAATCAAGGTAGCCATCCTTGCCGTCTTCGGAATTTATGCCATTGGCTATGACAATTTCAGATGGATCGGATACAAGCAATTGTCTTTCAATTAATTCTTCGTCTATCTCTGCTTTTATGTTTTCTCTATGGCAAGCATCAAGAATGTCTTCTAAAGTAGTTAAGCCGCCATCGAAAACTTCCGTTAGCGGAGACATTATAACTTCCATCTGGTCTTTGGAGACGGTTATTTTAAAATTATGATTAAACCCTCTGGATTTTTCTTCAAAATCCTCAAATGGCTCGTCAGATGTAGGTTCTTCGGATATCTTTTCTACTCCACAGTGACATACGTTAATGTTTGATTCACCAACTGGTAAGCTATTTCACCAAAAGTTATTGGGCCAAAAAATGTATCTAACTTTTTGCCCTCAAGATTGCCATATAAGAAATTCAATATGCAATTGCAAGAAAATACAGAATTTTTTTCTTTTAAAGGAGCAATCTTGCTATTGAATTCTTTTTCGTAATCTGCTATGTTCTTTGCAATTCTGTATTTAATGTTTTTAAACACAGGCGCATATAGGTTCACAATTCCGTTTTCAACAGACCTAAAAGAAATATTAACGCCATTGCCTGCATAATCACCAACTAAAGGAAGTTTTGTATCTATATTGTTTTGCGCTATGTAGTCTGCAAATACTGTTTCTTTTCCATCTATAAAACACTTTTTGATAGAAAAACCTTCTTCTGCAAAAGTGATTAGCGGCGAAGATTTGTCTTGAGAAAATATGTTTACTACGCCCACATTTACATTCTTATCTTTAGGAATTTTCAAATGAACAGCCACGGCTTTGTCTGAATATGCAGATGCTGCCGTACCTTCCACAGCTATAGGGGTTTGCCCCGAGACCCCAAGCCTCATGCCAGCAATCCACCCGATTGTGTTCTTCATGAATATATCTTTATAGCCAGGTGCATTGCGAGCATACTCCTTATGCACAACGCTATCAAAAGGTACAATAATTATGGAAAACCCATTGTCAAAAGCATCTACTGCAACATTTTCAATTTCTGCCGCACCGTATACCTTAATGGAGAAGTCTTCACATGGAAGCTCCAGCACAGACAATTTTTCGTTAGAAACCTCGGCACCAGTATTTGCAATAAAATACTCAGTGGAACCGCCTATCCAATTGCCTTTAGGCAATTTTTTGAGCAAGGTTTCAGTACCAGCAATGTGAATCACCTTTCCGGTTTCTATTAGCTTAGCTGTTTCTTGAGGGGACATGAGCATATTGATTTTCTCCTTGGTTATAGTTTTTGCAGGGTTGATATATCGGTACCCATGTTAAATTTGAACTTTTCGAGATATGTGCTTATTTCCTGTGTGTAGCGTTGTAAATTTGCGGGCGAACTGTCTTCTGCGTAGAGTATCTTCATACGCATAAGCATCATGGAAAAACTCAAAGATTCAAAAGAATAATCGCCTTTCAGGAGTTTCTCGGCTTGTTGGGCAGTAATCATAATATATAAATATAGAAAAAATATTCATATATTTTGATTTTTCAGCTAAATATCCGTTGTGATAAAGATGGCATACCTGTTGCGCTTCTCGGAATCCCAAGTTAGAATTCCAATGGAGACCTCTCCCATAAAGCGCAAATGGAAAATCCCAAATTCCACTCGCGGCATAAGGTCCATCATAAAATCATCTCTGAAATAATCGTACTTTTTGCCTATTCCAAATGAACATAAAGTGCCAACAGAAAGCCTAAAAGCATTGCCTATTAGAAAATATGGGAAAAAAGCTAGCGATGGCTTAACATACCTGCCCTCACCCGCCGCGCTGCCAAACCCCAAACGACCTTCATAAATAAAAGACACATTTTTAGTATAACCATCCCATTGCGAAAGAGAAAGCACACCGCCAAAGTCACTTTCTTTATTAAGAGCAAATGGAAAATCGGCTTGTAGGGCTAAATTTCGAGAAATTGCGAATTTTGCGCCAAGATCAATCAAGGAACTTCTTATTGTAATGAGTTTTGCCCCTACCTCAAATCTGTCTGTTATGCCTATTTGCAAATTGCTCATCAAATATAAATTTTTTGTGTTATATGTCCAAGCACCGCCAAAGCCCACAAAAAAAGCATCTGGAACCACAATTTCTGGCCCAAGCGTGTAACGGTAGTCGTACATCTGGTCTAGGGCATAAGATAAATTAAGTGCTAATATGAGTATAATAACAATTTTTTTCATAGGAATATCCTTACTTTGTCTTTAAACTCATTTGGTATAACTTTGCTCACTGTTTCTAAAATATGGTTTTTGGAATATTTCATGGAAAAATGCGTTAAAATTATGCTTTGGCAGGGTATGGAACTGCCTACTTTGCATAGAACCTGAACAAGGTCGTCTATATGAGTGTGCCCTTTTCTGCTCGCCATTTCCATTTCACCCTTGTCTAAAAATGTGCACTCGCAAACCACTACGGGAGAATTCCAAATATGCCTCTCTTCCCACAGAGACTCGCCAATGCAATCACCCATAAAAGATACAAAAGGCTCGCGAATATCGTTTGTAATTTCAACCCCAGAATTTTTCAAGGATATAATTTCTTCTCTTGCGCATTTTGCATATTCTTTTTTGAGTTTTTTCTTTTTGCAAAAAATGGTGTAGCCAAGAGATGGAATGGAATGTTTCACGTCAAAGGGAAATACCTCCAAATCTTTGCGGTAAGCTAGGTCAAACCACTGCCCTGCTTTAACGCATTCCAAGCGAGGCAAATCAAAACGCTCTTCGGCAACACCCTCAAACAGAGTTTCGGCTTTTATCATTTCTATAGCGAGTTCATAAACTGCATTTGGAATGTAATAAGTCGCTTGAATGGGGTTTTGCATCATGCGCCTAAGGCTGTTGTGCCGCATAAGGCAACGGCTGTGGTCTCCGTGCGAATGGGTTAAAAGAATGTGGTTTAGGCTAAGCGCGCTAACAGGACATTCGCCCATATCCACGCACAAATCAAGTTCGGGAATTTGAAAATAGGTTGAAAGCCCAGAGATGGAAAATCCGTGCAAACCCCATCGCCTTTGTTCGTGCGATATTTGCCTTAGAGCGTTATGTGCGTAAATGCTATCAGGCTCGGTAGCTTTTTTCATAGCACTCGCGAAATTTATTCACTGTTACAGGAACCTCGTCCCTATGTTTAGAAAACACATCATAGGGAATTGGATTTGAAATTTCCCAAGCTCCATCTAAAATCTCTCTCTCCAACTGACCAACTGCCCAGCCGCTGTAGCCAAAGAAAATGCGCGCCGTTTTATTTTGCGGAGATATTAGCCTAGATACTGGAAGCTCCATTTCTAGTGGTATTTTTGATATAAAAACCCCGTCTGAGATTTCGTAAGCTCCGTTAAAAACAGAAACTCCAGTTTCCAAAATGCAAACAGAAAGTTTTTGAAAAGGGTCTGTGTTTTGAACAGGGCCGCCAAAGAAGAATGTGTGCAATTCACGCGATGCACCCATTATTTCCCAAGGAAGCGGTTTATGCGCCGATCCAGGATTCTTTCTAAAAACTTCGTCTAAAGGAATATGCGCCAAGTGGTTTATCACCAAGCCCCAAGAACCCGACTCGGCAGAACATTCCACCACAAAAATAACGCAATCTTGAAAATAGCTCCCCCCGAGAGCTGGCGTAGCCAGCAAAAAATCACCGGGATGAACTATTCTGGTTTTCATAACTATTTAAATCCCTATTTTAATTTACAATACTTATCTCTATTCTTCGATTTTTAGCACGACCCTCTGGGGTTCTGTTGTCTCCTCTGGGGCGCAGGAAGCCATAACCCACGGCTCTTATTCTGTTTTCTGCAATTCCCTTTCTAATTAGGTAGTCGCGAACCGCGTCTGCGCGTGCTTGAGATAATTTCATATTAAATTCCTCGCCTCCCACATTATCTGTGTGGCCGGAAATTTCAACACTAACCGAATCGAATTTTTGCAAGCCTTTCACAGTTGCTTCCAAAATTTTGGTAGAGCCTGGTAAAATAGTGGATTTTCCCGTTTCAAAAGTAACTCCTTTCAATTCAAAACGGTCATCGTCATAATAAATTTCCCAAGTTCCAGCGCCAGAACCTGGTGGAACGTAGAGTGTATTGCCAAAACCGCAATCAAATTCGCCAGTTATGCCATCGCACCAAAACGAATAGGTATCGCCATCGGAAATTTGAACACGGGCTATGCCACTGGCATTAGTAGTTGTTTCAAAATGGGTACCTCTTGAGCCTCTTAACACTATGGTTTTATTGCGCTGGGCATATTGCTGGTTATAATCCGTGGCTCTGATGGTCAAATCTGCCGAAAATACGGCAGATACGCAAATAGCAAGAGAAAGAAGAAGTTTATTCATAGTAATAAATATAGTAAATCTTTTCTACCTTACTCTCGGTGCCTTTTCTCATTTTAGCCCTTTTCTGCTCCATTGCTTTTGCTCAAATTCAGGGCGAAACGCCTGCCTTAGCTCCTTTTACAAGCGAACAAGGAACCTACCTGATAGCAATGCCCACTTATACTTATAGCAGAAAACCTGGAACGCTTGGATTAAAGGCAGAAGAAGAAACTTGGCGACCGGATAAATGGAAAAATCGGAGAGTTTTTAATCGCTTTGTTCCGATTATGGATTGGGAAATAAGGGAGAACTGCCTTTGGTTTTACTTTGGAAACGAATTGGGAGATATGCTCTGGCAAGAATTAACTGCCTTGGGCGAAGAAGCAAACCGTACACCTATGCTTTATGGCGGCTTTGCAACTCCCCCTTTCAAGGGATTTTATGCTATTTCGGAGTTCAACCAAATAGACCATTTTAGCGAGGCCACATTTAATGAGCGCAAAAAACGAATAAACAATTCGCAAAAATTCTCTGGGTTTGGCGAAAACTTGCCCGCATATTCAGGTATTTATGGAGGGTTTGGATATAACAGCGATGATGAGTTTTTTAAGAAAGCCTCTGTTTTAACCGGTTCTGAATATCTTTGGGCTTGGAACAAGCAGGAGTGGGTTCCCATTCGCATTAGCCCCCGGGTGGAAGGAAATGCCGAGTTTTATTTTATGGAAAAGGAGATTGAATTGAACTTCTCCACCGAAAAATTCCAAATTCAAGATTCAGCCTCGGAAATTAATAACAATATGGGGCTTAGGCTTAAAGGCGAAAATACAGGCGGAGGTTTGTATGCAAGCCGAACAGAAAACAAAGAGAACATTACAGCTTGGATAGACTTTAACCACAGCTTTTTGCAACTCATTACAAACAAAGGATTTATATCCTTTAGCCCTAGAAAATATCAGGAGTTGAAACTCGCTGATTTTGTATTTGCCGATAGCTTGGAATACAATACCGAGATTAGCAATCCCACCGATTTAACGCTTGGGGTTTTGCTGAGGCAAAATGGCTTGAAGATATATAGCGAAACAAGCTACAATTCAAAACCTCTTTTTATGAAGGTGAAGGCATATCAAAACTACGCTTATGCAGAAGATTTTGAGTCCATTGGCTTTGATAGCGAAATAGCTTATAAATCCTCTTTGGCAGAAGCTGGAGCCGCCTATTCAAGGGAATTTTTTGAATATTACCGCGAGGAGATTTTTTACGACATTAAACCTGCGGAAAGCACTGCTAAACTATTTGTGAAATATCGTTTTTTGCAAAATTTATCCTTTACGCACGAGTGGCTTTATAGGGACAAACCGAATATGTGGTTTTGGAATGCCCAAATTGAGCAGAAAATACCCGAACTGAACACCTCGCTTTATGCGGTTTTGCTCCAAACTCTCTCTAAAAACACCAAAGATTTCCCCTTTGGCGGTTATAATGAAGCTCGATTTTTCTGTGGAATAAATGTTGCTCTTTAACCACGCATTTTTATAAGCTCGTTGTAAGCATCCATGGTTTTATTGCGGATTTCCAGCATTAGATTGAAAGCAACCTTTGCTTCGCCAACTGCAAGCATAACTTGGTGAACATCCTTGATTTCTCCGGCTACCATTTTTTGAATGGACTCGTCGGCGTAGTTTTGCATGTGGTTTACGTCTGTTAAAAATCCTTTTAGCATTTCGTCAAATTTGGGCGCATCTGCCTTTTGGGGGCCCATGCGTTTTGGGTCAATGCCGGGATTAAGCGGCTGAACGGTGTCGCTCAGCGGCTTTGAGTTTGATACTGGTGTTCTTATATCGCTATACATATTAACCTTCTTTTAATAAATATAGCAAAATTCATGCCATATTTAAGATTTAAGCCCTTACATCAATAAAATTTCCACGTTCACGAACGGGTAAGCCCTCTGAGCTCCTTTCTCGCAGAGCGCTTACCCGTTCTTCTATCGTCCCGTCAAAATTCGCAGCCACAACCTTAGCCTGCTTGGTTGCATTGCTTTTTGCAACCGGAGCCGCAGGCTGCAGCCCAATTTCCTTTCTTTTGGATTCCAAGAGAGAACGCCAATCATTATTATCGGCAGTTTTTGGAGAAACCTTAACGCTGCGGGTGGTTCCCGAACGCGCTATTGCGCTATTGCGCAATTCCATGAACTTTTGAACATCTACTTTCATATCAACTTCCTTGTTTTAACGTCCCTGTTCCATTTAAAGGGCAATCACATAGGATTGCCCATACATTAATTTGCCAAATCCAATGCCTTCATCAACATTGCTTTTGTGCTGTTGAATGCGGTTGTGTTTGCCTCGTATGCTCTTGTTGCTGTTATCATATCCACCATTTCTTCTACTATATTGACGTTTGGCATATGTACATAGCCGTTTTCATCCGCATCGGGATGGTCTGGGTTATATACCATTTTGTCTGGGCCTTCATCTGCTCTAATTTCTTGGACTTTTACGCCGCTGCCTATGTGTTCCCTAGATATTGGCCATTCCGGTTGGGGAATGTTTATGTGCCCTTCTTGGGTTTTTGTTCCTCTGATTTTGTTTTGTTCTTTTACCAAGAACTGGTCAAATTCAAGAGGGTCTGCTTCTAAAATCACGTGCTGCCTTTTGTATGGGCCGCCGTTTGGAGTGCGGGTGGTTTCTACGTTTGCTATGTTTGAGGCAATAACGTTTTGCCTAACACGCTGAGCCCTTAAACCCGTTGCGCTTATATTCAAGCCTGTAAAAAGTCCTACCATTGCCATAAACTATTCACCTCCTCCCCTGTTTCCTCTAATTGCCTCCCCTATTGCCCCGCTACGGTCTCTTATGAATGCGGTTGCAAAATTAAAAGCAATTTCGTTTTCTGCAAGTTTTCCCATTTCTATATCTATATCCACATTGTTTATTTCACCTGGATTTGTATAGTCGTCAACACGATATCCTTCGCTTTTCACGTGTTCAAGTTCTGGGCGACCTAAAAATAAATGGTTGCCATTGGTGCGGTCTCCAGCCAAATTGAGCTGTTTGTCCAAGGCTCTTTGGAGTTGGTCTTCAAAGGAGACCTCTATGCGGCGGTAGCCTGGGGTGCTTACATTGGCTATATTATTAGCAATAGCCCTGCCTCTGTGGGCATAAGCATCTAACCCTTTGCTCGCAACAGGGATGCTTGTCTTGTCTAATATGGCTAGTTTTGTAAGCATAGTAACCTCATTTTGTATATATGCAAAAACCGTGCCAATTTGTCAATAAATATAAAATCAGCATTTACTATACAAATTTGCTATTTTGCGATAAATGAACAAAATCGCCGCACTCCTTCTCCTCTGCACTGCCATCTTTGCCCAGCAAAAAGGCACCTTCACCGACACGCGAGACGGTAAAAAATATAAAACCGTAAAAATCTGCGAGCAGGTTTGGATGGCGGAGAATTTGAATTACAATGCAAGCGGAAGCAGATGCTACAAAGATAACGCAACCTATTGCAATAAATATGGCAGATTGTATGATTGGGAAACAGCCAATACTGTTTGTCCCAAGGGTTGGCATTTGCCTAGATATAATGAATGGGAAGCATTGACTGATGCGGTTGGCGGTGAAAAAACAGAAGGCAAGTACCTTAAATCTACCAGTGGGTGGAATAATGCAGAAGGAGAATCGGGCAACGGCGAGGATAAATTCGGCTTTTCTGCCCTGCCTGGCGGCAGCTATGGTGCGAATTGGTTGCGTTGCCACCTGCCTGGCGGCAACAACTGCGAGACTGACCCTTATTCAAAGGAGTTCAACAGAATCGGTGACTTCGGTCTCTGGTGGTGCTCCACTGAGCATGGCAAAAAAAGTGCTTACTTTAAGATGATGGTACACTGCTCCGAGGAATCAAACTTGAACGGCTACGATAAGAACAACTGGTTCAGCGTCCGCTGCATACAAGACACACCCGCTCAAATAAAAATGCCTGAACCAGAATTCACAAAAGACACCATCACCGATGTACGAGATGGCAAGGTATATAAAACAGTAAAAATTGGCAAGCAAGTTTGGTTTGCGGAGAATTTGAATTACATGGTTGGCGGTAGCAAATGCTATAACGAAGGCGGTAAAATCTGGGACAAAAACGATGTTTTAATTAAAGTATCTCCCGATAAAGTACAAGCTAACTGCGATAAATACGGAAGACTTTATAACTGGTATATGGCTCTGAGACTTTGTCCTAGCGGCTGGCATTTGCCTAGCAAAAGGGAATGGGATATTTTATATCGCTACGCAGACGGCACAATTCACGCCTTGGCAAGTGACACGAGCAGTTCCTGCCCTTATGAAAGCCAAACGGCAGAGGAGTATCTTAAAGCTACTAGCGGTTGGAAAGATGACGATGGAGTATCTGGCAACGGCGATGACAGGTATGGATTTTCCGCCCTGCCGGGCGGCTACAACTACCGCACTAAGAAATTCGCAGGTGACGGCTATTTCGGCGAGTGGTGGAGTTCCACCGAGTACGATAGCAAAAACGCCCACAAAAGGAAGATTAGCTCTGGTCACGGGAAACGCTATGTCAGCAAAGATAAAACATCAAAGAAACTTTTGTTCAGTGTCCGCTGCATACAAGATAGCACCCACCCTTTACTACCTTACAACAAATGAACAAAACCGCAATAATCGCCGCAATGTTTTTGTTTGCAATCTCTTGCAGCAAAACAGCAAACAAAAATCCGCACATTTCCCCTGAAAATGTGGACGCCGATTATTGCATAGACCTAAGAAGCAAACCAAAAGCCAAGCTTGTGAAAAAGTATAAAAATTTAGAACCCGTTTTGCTAAACATACCAGAAAAACAATACATTAAGTGCGATTGGGATTTGGATGAGCATTATTATTTTTATTTTTTCGAAAAATACAAAAAAGAACGCGACTGGGTTTTCTCTAAGAGTTATACTAGTATATGTGGGCACAGTTGTTTAGAAAAAAAATACGAATTTTCACCTGTGACACAAATAGATTACCCTGAATCAGAAATAATAGATTATCGTAAAGAAGATTTGTTGCAGTTTAAGGACAAAATAATAGATGTGGAAATATATAAGGATTTTCCTTGCCCGCCAATTTTAGATACTTCATTCAGCATTGTATTTCGTGCCAGAATAATCGGAGAATGTGATTTGCCGCTATTGAGATGGAATATCGGAGCCACATACAAAGATAGCGTTATCGCAGAGCTGATTCCTGGTGGAACACTCGTTATTGGAGGGAAAGGGAAGATGATGAATTTTAAGGCTGGTTTTGGCAAGAGGCCATGGGACGAAATGTGCCAAGAAGAAATCTCCAATGTTGTTATTGAGAATGGAGTAACCCATATTGGAAAGCGCGCGTTTCACAATTGTCACTTAGATTCCATAACCATTCCCAGCAGCGTAACTTCTAGGGCTAAGTATGTGTTTAACAATAGTGGGCTAGGCGACTTATACTACAATGTTCTCGGTATCGCGGCTTTTTTCGGGAAAAGCACATTTCGCAGAGGTGGAGATATCTCCATAACTATTCCAGATAGCGTATTTTATATTGACGAAAAGTTGCTTTCTAATTTCAAAAGAACCGCCCCCTCCATTACCATTTCAAACCCTATTCCGCCTCGGCTTGCTGGAGATGTATCTGGGTGGATTAGGAAGTTTAATTACGGAACCCTATACGTGCCTAAAGGCAGCATTGATGCCTATCGCGAAGCGGAGGGCTGGAAAGAGTGCAAGAATATGAAACCGATGAAATAGGCAAATGATAAATAATTGTTAAATAACGGTTAATCTTTTACTATATTACTCCCACATTTATTTCTCTGGGAGTTTTTTTATGTCTAAAAAAATGATTGCCGTTGATGGTAACGAAGCAACTGCAAGTGTAGCGCACAAAGTAAGCGAAGTTGTTGCAATTTACCCAATAACCCCATCCACTCCTATGGCAGAACACTGCGATGCTTGGAGTGCCCAAGGGCATAAGAATATTTGGGGGCAAGTACCAAGAGTTGTAGAACTGCAATCCGAAGGCGGAGCCGCTGGCGCGGTTCACGGCTCCTTGCAGGCCGGTGCCTTAACCACAACATTCACGGCATCTCAGGGCTTGCTGCTTATGATTCCCAATATGTTCAAAATAGCAGGCGAACTCACTCCCACGGTGTTCCACGTAAGTGCCCGCGCCCTTGCTATGCAAGGTCTCTCCATTTTTGGCGACCATTCAGACGTTATGGCTTGCAGGCAAACTGGCTTTGCCATGCTCGCCAGCTCAAGCGTTCAAGAAGCCCACGATCTAGCACTAGTGGCTCATGCCGCAACTTTAAAAGCCCGCGTTCCCTTTATCCACTTTTTTGACGGTTTCCGCACCTCCCACGAAATAATGAAAATAGAGGAATTACCCATAGAAACCATCAAAGAGTTAATAGACGATGAACTTGTAGCCGCTCACCGTGCAAGAGCGCTCACCCCAGATGCTCCCGTTCTGCGTGGCACTGCTCAAAACGCAGATGTTTACTTCCAAGGGCGCGAAACTGTAAATCCATATTATGCCGCAGTGCCTGGCATTGTTCAAGAGTATATGGACAAACTCGGCAAATCAACAGGCCGCCAGTACAAACTCGTGGAATACACCGGAGCCGCAAATGCAGAAACTGTTGTGGTAATAATGGGTTCTGCCGCCGCCACCGTGCGCGAAACGGTTGAGCTTTTGGCGAGCAAAGGGCAAAAAGTTGGAATGATAAATATTCATCTTTATAGACCATTCCCCACAAAAGAATTTATGGCAGCTCTTCCTAAGTCCTTTAAAAATATAGCAGTTATGGATAGGTGCAAAGAGCCTGGTTCTCTTGGGGAACCCTTGTTTCAAGATGTTTTAACTGCCGTTGCCGAAGCGGTTATGGAAGGGAAATTCCAAACGCCCCCAAAAGTTTTGGGCGGTCGCTATGGCTTGGCATCAAAGGATTTCACTCCGGCTTACGTAAAGGCGGTTATAGATAATGCAAATAGCATAAATTCCAAAAAACACTTCACCGTTGGCATAAATGACGATGTTAGCCACACAAGTTTGGAAATAGACGAAAATTTCCGTTTGGAGAAAAAGCTGTTCCAAACTATGTTCTATGGTCTCGGAGCGGACGGCACAGTTGGGGCAAACAAAAATTCCATAAAAATAATAGGCGAATACACAGAAAACTACACCCAGGGCTATTTTGTTTACGATTCCAAAAAGAGCGGCAGCGGCACAACCAGCCATTTGCGCTTTGGCAGCGAACCCATTCACGCGCCCTATTTAATTGAGCCAAACCAAGCAGATTTCATAGCTTGCCACCACACCCCGCACCTTTACCAAGTAAATATGCTCCGTTATGCAAAACCAGGCGCAGTGTTTTTGATCAACACTCAGCACAGTGCAGACGCAGCTTGGGACACCTTCCCAAAAGAAGTTCAAAAGCAGATAATAGACAAAAAACTCAAAGTTTATGTTATAGATGGCTACAAAGTAGCCCAAGACACAGGAATGGGCAGGCGCATAAATACCATTATGCAAACCTGTTTCTTTGCAATTTCGGGCATTTTGCCCAAAGAAGAGGCAATTAACCATATTAAAGACTCCATTAAAAAGAGCTATATGAAAAAAGGCGAGGAGGTTGTTAAAAAGAATTGGGAAGCCGTTGACCACACTCTTGCGCACCTAAACGAGGTAAAAATCCCAGGCAGCGTTAGCTCAACAAGTGGTTTCCGCCCTGCATTGATAGGCACAAAAGACAAATTCCTAAACTCCGTAACTGCAAAGATTATTGAAGGTTATGGCGATGAGCTTCCCGTTTCTGCAATACCTGCGGACGGCACATATCCAACCGCCACATCCAAATACGAAAAGCGAGACTTGGCTTTGGAAATACCTGTTTGGAGCACAGAGTCTTGCATTCAGTGCGGAAAATGCGCAATGGTTTGCCCACACGCCGCTATTCGCACCAAAGCCTACGATGCCTCCGCTTTGGGAAATGCCCCAGAAGGATTTAAGACTATGGAAGGCAAAGGCTTTAAGCTAGACGGCAACATTAAATACACCGTTCAGGTTAGCCCTTACGATTGTACGGGTTGCGGGGTTTGCACAGAAGCCTGCTCCGGTCTTAAAGGAGCAAAAGCCTTGAATATGCTCCCTCAGGCCCCTCTTGCAGAAAAAGAGGGAAAGGCTTGGGATTTCTTTGTGGATTTGCCCGAAGCAGACCGCACAAAAGTTGACCCGAAACTCGTTAAAAATGCTATGCTCCTTGAACCTCTTTTTGAGTTCAGCGGTGCCTGCACAGGTTGCGGCGAAACACCCTATGTCCGCTTGGCATCTCAGTTGTTTGGCGATAGAATGGTGGTGACAAATGCAACGGGCTGTTCTTCAATTTATGGCGGTAATTTGCCAACTACCCCTTGGGCAAAAAACAAAGCTGGCAAAGGTCCGGCTTGGACTAATTCCCTATTTGAAGACAATGCGGAATTCGGCCTTGGGCTTCGCCTTGCGATAACCCACCACGCAAAACAAGCAGAAGACCTTTTAGATTCTGTTAGCGAAGTTCCAGCAGATTTGAAAAACACTCTCAAAGAGCAAAGCCAAATTGACGAAGCTGGCATTGCCGCTCAAAGAGCAAATGTCGAAAAATTAAAGGATATTCTGAAAAAGTCAAGCAATCCCCTAGCAAAAAAACTCATATCCTTAGCCGATTACCTTGTGCACAAGAGCGTGTGGATTATGGGCGGAGACGGCTGGGCTTATGATATTGGCTACGGCGGTTTAGACCACGTTCTTGCCAGCGGCGAGAATGTGAATATTCTGGTTTTAGACACCGAGGTGTATTCCAACACAGGCGGCCAGGCGAGCAAAAGCACCAATTTGGCAGCAGTGGCGCAGTTTGCCGCTAGCGGCAAGCGCGCTCCCAAAAAAGACCTGGGCCTAATCGCAATGAGCTACAAAAACGTGTATGTTGGCAAGGTAGCTATGGGCGCAAACGATGTGCACACAATCAAGGTGTTCCGCGAGGCAGAAGCCCACAACGGCCCCTCGCTTATACTCGCCTACTCCCCTTGCATTTCGCACGGCATAAAGGATATGCGTTATATGCTCCACCAGCAGAAAATGGCAGTGGATAGCGGCTATTGGCCCCTGCTCCGCTACATTCCAGCAAACATAGACGAGGGCAAGAACCCCTTTGTTTTGGATTCCAAAGCCCCAAGCCTGCCGGTTAAAGACTATATCTACACCGAAAACCGCTACAAAATGCTAACCGCTTCCAACCCCGCCGCCGCAGAGGAACTTGCAAACAAACTGCAAGCATTTGTGGATGCAAGGTGGAAACAGTATGAGGATTTGGCGAAGTAAGTGCAGGATTTTCAGAATAATACAATGTGGCAACGCAATCCAATGCGTATTACAACAAATGAACAAAATCGCAACACTCCTTCTCCTCTGCACTGCCCTCTTTGCACAGCAAAAAGGTACATACACCGATATGCGAGACGGCAAAACATACAAAACAGTGAAAATCGGCAAGCAAATTTGGATGGCTGAGAATTTGAATTATGATATGAAAGGCAGCAAATGTTATGACAATGAACCTGTAAATTGCCAAATATACGGAAGGCTTTATGACTGGTATATGGCTATAAAAGCTTGCCCCAAAGGTTGGCGTTTACCCACAGAAGCAAATTTTGAAGCATTGATGGAAACGGTTAACAAATCTCCCAAATTTCTTAAAGCGGCTAGCGGATGGAACGATTTCAAAGGAAGCGAAGAAATACCAGGCAACGGCATAGATATTTACGGTTTTTCAGCTCTGCCGGGTGGCAATAGCTGGTCGAATGGCAGATTCTACAATGGCGGCAAAGACGGTTATTGGTGGCATGCCTCTTCGTACGGCGATGTTGCCTTTTACCTCCATATAAAAAACAACGACGAGTACACTCTTAATAGTGGCAACAGTAAGAATAGCAGTTTGTATAGTGTTCGCTGCATTCAAAACTGAGGGCTACCTAGCAAATACGGATAGCCATTGTTTATTGTGTCGTTTATGTCCCAAGTTTCTTCAAAATCCCAATTGGAGAAAGTTGCCTTTTGCTTCATCTCTCTCGTGGTTTTGCCCATACTCGTATAGCCGTCTGGCTCGTTCGCCTTTATTATATCATAATAATTGCCTAATGTCGAAGTTCTCTGTTGGGATCCAACCAGCCCACCTATGAAATCTTTAACTCCTATAACCTCGCTAGCAGAATAATTATGGATTATATAACTATCGTCAAGAAATCCAACCAGCCCTCCTGTAGAACCTCCATTTCCCTTTACCATTCCAGCAGAGTAGCTATTGACTATTCTTTCGTTTTTGCCGCTGCCCACCAATCCACCTACATTAGATGTCCCCATCACTAAGCTTATAGAATAGCTACGGTCAATCTCATTCTTGAAAGTGGAACCTGCAATCCCGCCCACATTGTTAGAGCCCTTTATTATGCCCGCAGAATAGCTATTTTTTATATACGACACGCTTTCGCCTGCAATCCCACCCACATCGTTGATTCCCACTGCTATACCGGTGAAATAACAGTTGTATATCTTGCCCAAATTAATCCCTGCAATTCCACCGATTTTATATTCTCCTTTAATGTAAGAAGCAACTACACCAAGATTTTTTACCTCTCCTTTTATATCTATAGCACCAAACAAACCTTGCTCATTCCTTGAATTATTTATGTAAATTCCGCTTATAGCAAAACCATTTCCGTTAAAAGTTCCGTGAAATCTATTTTCTCTGGTTCCTATAGGTATCCATTTGTTTTTGGGTGGTTTGCTATCCCAGTTTTTCCAATCTGTAGTATCGCCCAGCATAATGTTTGCGCCGAGCATAACAGTTTTATTTAGAAAATTTTTGCCAGCGTTTACCGCGTTTGCAAAGTCTGCCAATTCTTTGGCGGTGGTTATTACCATTGATTCCACTGGGCAAGTGTTTTCAGTGAAAATTCTTGAAAGGTCGAGTTTCATCACATTTTCTATATACTCGTACTTTTCTATATAATCAGAACCGAGCAAATACGGATAACCATTGTTTATTGTGTCGTTTATAGCCCAAATTTTTTCAAAATTCCAACCAGCATAAGTTGCCTTTTTTTTCATCTCCGCTGTTGTTTTGCCAGCATATTTGCATTTGTCGCTTTGCTTGCTCGCTTGCTTATCGTAATAACTTCTAGCTATAACACTTTCATACGGAATTCCGTTAGACTGATATATTTTTCTTGCGTTAAAGCCAATCATTCCGCCAACTCCGTTTTTTCCTCCTGTAACCGAGCCATTGGAATAACTGTTGATAACCGAACCGGGTCCATCTATATGTCCAACAAGCCCTCCTGTGCGGTATATTCCTTTTACATTGCCAGAAGAATAACTATTGCTCACAATGCCATCTGAAATCATGCCAACAAGCCCGCCAACGCTTCCTTCTCCTTTCACAGAAGCTGTGGAATAGCTGTTGATTATCGACTTATCGAAATACCCAACTAACCCGCCCACGTTAACTGCTCCAATAACCGAACCGGTGGAATGGCTGTTGACTATTACTTTGTAGTTTCGCCCCGCAAGTCCGCCAACATCATAAACTCCCGTAACTATGCTGGAGGAATAGCTATTATTTATTGTGCCATCATTAAAACCTACCAGCCCTCCTATATAGCCATCTCCTTTCACAATACCTGTGGAATAGCTGTTGATTATCAAACCGTAATTTATTCCCACAAGCCCACCAACATCTCCATTTTTTCCTATTACCGTGCCTCTGAAGTAACTGTTGCTTATACGGCTGCCAGATCTTATAATAATGTCATACCTCTGAATCGGATCACCATTTATTCCTGCAAGCCCGCCTATAATTCCTTTTCCCTTAATATAAGAAGCAATTATGCCTAGATTTTTTACTTCTGAGCAAGAATCCAAATACCCAAAAAAGCCTTGGTAATCGTTTGTGGAATTTATATAAATACCGCCAATCACATAACCACCGCCATCAAAAGTTCCGTTGAATCTTTTTTCTTTAGTACCTATTGGCACCCAACTATCAGCAGGCGGTTTTTTCTCCCAGTTTTTCCAATTTGCCGTATCGTTTAGCATAATGTTTGCTTCTAGTTTAACTACTTGGTTCTTAAAATCATACCCTTCATTAACCAGCCGAGAAAAATCTTCCAAATGCTCTTTTTTACTTATTATATATGGCTCTTTAGCAGGCTCTTCCTGTTGCACGGCAATTTCCGCTGGCTGCGAAGCTATTTCTTCTTGTTGTTGTTGTTTGGCAACAATATCTTCCCGTAGTGTGACAACATGGTAACATGTCAACAACAATATCGAGACTAGCAATATAGCGATTTGGTTTATGGATTTCATAACGAGCCTTTAGTCAAATATAAAAAAATATTTTACAATAAATGAACAAAAATAGGCGAGCAGGTTTGGATGAAATTTTCTATATTTATTTTTGCATCTCAAATAAGAGAAAAAATTTATGTCTAACAGAAAAATTTTGGTGGCAGAATATTTAGCTCGCTATGATGACCCTGCCAAAAAAGCACAGATATGTCTTGAAGTTGTTCAACGGAACGGCTGTAACCTTGAATTTGTTCCAGAAGAATTCAAGACCTACGAACTATGCCTTGAAGCGGTTAAAAAAGATTGCTATGCGCTTGAATATGTGCCAGAAAATCACAAGACAAAGGAACTATGCCTTGAAGCAGTTGAACGGCGTAGCGATACGCTCAAATACGTGCCAGAAGAACTCAAGACTGATGAACTCTGCGATATAGCGACTAGTAAGAATGACCGTGCGTTTACATGGACACCAGTAGAATATTTGTTTAAAAAAATTGAGCAACACGGCTCTCTGCATCTGCTTAAAGATATGCCAGAACTCATGACTTACGAACTATGCCTCAAAGCGGTTAAAAAGATTGACGATGCGTTTCAATATGTGCCAAACGAATACAAGACGGTGGAACTCTGCTTTGAAACGGGCAAGCATAGTAATTTTGCCAATGTATCTGAATATGTGCCAGATGACCTAATAGAGTTGTTTGAAAAAACTAAACTGCGTGTTGATGATACCCTTGAAAGTTTTTTCTCTAGAGCGATTAAGAACGGTAGCTATATACTTAAATTTGTTCCAGAAAATATGAAAACTTACGAGCTTTGCCTTGAAGCGATAATGTCTGATGAACAGGCTCACGGTTGTGGCTGGACACTTGAATATGTGCCTGAAAATTTTAGCTCCGCGATTTGCCTTGAAGCGGTTAAGAAGAATGGCGGTGCGCTTAATTATGTTCCAGAAGAACTCAAAACTTACGAGCTATGCCTTGAAGCGGTAGCGGCAGAAGCTTATGACAGCGATTATGCACTTAATTATGTGCCCGAAAAACACAAAACGGCGGAACTATGCCTTGTAGCTGTTAAGAAAGCTGGCTGGGCACTTGAATTTGTTCCCGAAGAACTCAAAACGGCGGAACTATGCCTTGAAGCAGTTAAGAATGCTGGCTATGCGCTTAAATATGTACCGGAAAAACACAAAACAAAAGAAATCTGTCTTGAAGCGGTTAATAATTATGGACGAGCATTTGAATTTGTTCCAGACGATCTAAAAGAAGAAGTAGCAGCTGAAGGGCAATGATATAAATGTTAGCACCCAAAAAATGTTATCTTTTTTCCAGATTGCTTGACTTCTTTCAAGTAAAGTTTTTTGCTCCAGCTTTTCTTTGGTGTGCGGTCGAAAATCACTACCCAGCCTTCTTTTGAGCTTACTTTATCCATATAATCCAAAATTTGCTCTGTGGAATCTTTTATTGTTTTAGTTCCCTTGTAAAGTTTAAGCTCAATAGGGTATTTCTGATTCTTCCACTCAACGCAAATATCAACACGCTTTTTACCCAAAGCCATCTCTCTTGAAATATGCCCTCCCCCATTTATCACTCTCTGCAAAAATGCCTGCAAAACCAAATGGGGGGAGGCTTCTTTGTATTCGCGAAATCCCTCCTCATAAAGTTCATCCCAGATAATTTCGCTATTCTCTCTCCAAAAAGACTGAAAATCTTTGAGCAGATGGTTTATGTCTATTTTGCCAGCTTTTATATATTTGGGCAAATCGGAATTCGGTTTGCTGTTTTTAAAAGCCTCCTGTGCGGTGCAAGTTATGGCTCTTATGATTACTTCTGCGTAAATTGGATTGGATGGTTCAACTTTTCCGTTGAAGTCCCTTATCAAACCCAAATCCTTGGCATATAAATAATTATCGGTTGTTCTATCCACTTCATCGCCAAGAATCAAAGGTTGTATAACGTTGCGGACACGTTCCTCTTTTAGCCTCTCCATAAGCGAATCAAAATGCGTTCCTCTTGCTAGAATTATATTTTGTATGGCTTGCTTTGCAATATCTTGTGTTATGACAGTGGAGTAATCAGATTTGCATATTTTTTCAACCGCTTCCCTAGCTATGGCATTCACAAGCCAGGGCTGACCCTGCGTTTGTTCAAAAATAAATTCTATGGTATCTCTTTCAAAAACCTGTCCTGTTGCTGTGGTATGCTGATTGTAAAGCTCAGACACATCTTCGCAGGTGAAATTACTGATAGTCATTGCTTCTGAAATTATATTAAATGGGCTTGCACTGCCGAGTGTTTCGCTGTCTGGGCGAATACGTGCCTTGTAGTCCCTTAAATTGCGCATTCCTACCAAAGCGATAGAATGGATAAAAGGAACGTTGTCCCTATTTATATATCCATCCCTAAGCTGCCTTAAAAATGTGATTAAAGTTCCGTTGCTAAGGCAATCGGCTTCGTCAAAGAATATAACCAAAGGCTTTTCTAAAATTTTGCTGACTTTTGAAAGTTCAAATTGCAGCAAGGAGGCAAAACCTATATTGCAGGATTCTTTTGCAAACATATCTCCTTTGGGAAAATTTGAGCCATAAAAAGCCATTTTTAAAACATCTATTATCTCTGGCATAGCTTCTTTTGCTTCTGCAATTCCTTGTATCTTTTCCAATGAGCAATATAAAGCATAATACTTATCCTCTGCATTTATTTTGCGAGCAAGCTCTTTTAGTAGCGTTGTTTTGCCACTTTGTCTAGCGGCGTGAATGACAAAATAATGCTCTTGTTTTATTAAATTCATTAGTTCTTTGCCTATATTACGCAGAGGGTCAAGCATATAATGCCTGCTTGAATTGCATGGACCAGCTATGTTGAAGTATTTTTGAGGCATCAATGGTAAAATAGAAAAACCATCACGCCTTTAGGCACTTCAACACCAAAAACCGCATTTTTATGCGTTTTTATGTTATATAATTATTTTCTACATTTACGGGGCCATACACTTCAATTTGTACCAGAAACCCTAAAGACGGTGGAACTATGTCTTGAAGCGGTTAAGCAAAACCATTGGGTGATTGAATATGTGCCAGTGGCGTTGAGGATGAGGTTAAACAAAGAACGCTTTAATTTTTTCTATCTTCCTTACATGCCTGAATTTCTTGCTAATATACAATGGTTAAAACAAAACGACTATCCAGGGCGCGGGATTGTTATGGGACTTGGTGCGGGTGGCGAGCGCGTTCAAATTTATTGGATTATGGGCAGGAGCGAAAATAGCAAGAATAGAATTTTTGTTCAAAACGAAGATGGCTCTGTTAGCACAAAGGCTTTTGACGAAAAAAAATTAACCGACCCAAGCCTCATAATCTACAACCCATTCAAAGTGGCAAAAGAAGCACATATAATAAGCAATGGAGACCAAACAGATACCATATCCGAATTTTTAAATGCAGGCAAAACTTTTGAAGATGCTCTCAAAACAAGAACCTACGAACCAGATGCCCCAAACTACACCCCAAGAATTTCGGGAATTTTTTACCCAAACGGCTCTTATGCCCTTTCAATTCTCAAAGCGAGCGACAAGCAAAATCCAAAACGGGAATCCATTATTATTGAAAAAGAGACTGGCACCCCAAACACTGGCGAAATGCTAACCACTTATGAATGTGATGGCGACCCTCTGCAATCGTTTACAGGGCTTCCCCGCCTTATGCCCATAAAAAACACAGCACAGGAGAATTTGGATTTTTATTGGGAAATGCTAAATCCCAAATATAGAGTTTCTATTTTAATTAACTGGCAAAATTCAATTTTAATTAGGAACACAAACGTATGAATATGCAAGAGGCAGTTGAATATTTAAATGAAATCGCTAAAAAAAGCGGAGCGGAGCAATTTGATATTTTTGCAGGCAAAAGCGATAGCAAAAGCATATCTGTTTTCAACAAAGCTTTGCAAAACACGGAAATTTCAAACTCGTGCGGAATTGGCATTCGCATTTTCAAAGAACAAAAACCAGGCTATGCTTCAACAGAAAAATTCTCAAAGGAATCTCTGGAACAAACGCTTGCAGACGCTCTTTCAAACAGCAAATTCACCGAGATTTTGAAAGTGGAATTGCCCTCCATTGCACCAGAAAGAGAAGCTCTCCCAACTTACAACCAAGAACTTGAAAATGTGGATATAAATCGCTTGCTGAACACCTGTTTAAGCATAGAAGAGAGGGTTTTAGCAGAAAAAGAAATAAAAAACGTTCCAGACTTGGGCGCAGAAATTTCCTCTTCAACAACAATTTTCGCAAACAGCAACGGAGTTCATTTCACAGACAAAAGAAACGCCTTTGGTGTAGGGGCAGGTGCTGTTGCAGAGCGAAACGGCGTTGTGAAAATGGGCTGGTACAGCAAAGGCGGCAGGGATTTTGGCACAGTGTCTGTGGAACAAATTGCAGATAAAGTTATTGCCAGAGCAAAAGAGCTTTTATCTCCGCGACACATCAAAAGCGGCGAAATGCCCGTAGTTCTCACAAAAAGAATAAGCTCTAATATTTTATCAATGTATTTGTCTTCTTTCTTCGCAGAAAATGCGCAAAAGGGTTTGTCTAGGCTTGCAAATCGTTTGGGTGAAAAAATAGCGAGCAAAAAATTTACTCTATCAAGCGAACCTCTAATGCCAGATTTGCCAGGTTCAACTCTTATGGACGGAGAGGGAATTCCAACTGCCCCGCTCCGCATTGTTGAAAACGGAGAGTTCAAAAGTTTTTTGTACAATATGGAATCTGCTTCAAAAGAAAACCGCAAAAGCACGGGGCATGGGTCAAGAGGCTTTGCTGGCAAAGCGGGAACCAGTTTCATGAATGCCGTTGTTGAGCTTGGCAAAACAACAGAAAGAGAAATGCTCGCTATGTTTCCGCATTGTTTGCTAGTAACCCATTTGGAGGGAGGCTCTGGCTGCGACCCAGTTAGCGGCCAAATAAGCATTGGCGTTCAGGGCTTTTGGTGCGTAAACGGGCTTCCGTTGCACGCTACAGATAATGTGACTATTTCCTCTAATTTTTTTGATTTGCTAGAAAACATAGTTGAAACAGGCCATGACTATAATGATTACTTTTCCAATGTGAAAGTGCCTACGCTGGCAATAAGCGAGATGTCGGTGTCGGCTTAATTGTCTGAACCACGATTCACCCGATTTTTGGGATTTTTCCGCTTGAAAATTTATATATTACCAAGTAATGAACAAACTACTTTTCACATTGCTATTTCTCGCCCTTGCTGCCTACGGGCAGATGCAGGAGCGTATTGCTGTTATCAACACTATGGACGACTATGATTCCATAGGCGTTGCCGATTTGACTTACCTGACCGACAGGCTGCGCGAGACGGCGGTCAATGTTCTGCCTGCCGACAGGTTCGGGGTGATGACCACCGAAAGCATAGTTGCCTTTCTCGGCTCAATGGAAAACACCGTCAGGGTGTGCAAGGAGTCAAGCTGCCTTGCGGAGCTGGGAAGGCAGGTGAGCGCGGACTACGTGGCTCAGGGGAGGATAGGGCGGTTCAACGACAACCTGACCATAAAGGTGGAGCTGTACAGCGTCAAAAGCGGGAATTTGATGGGGTCGTTCACGGGCAATGAAAAAAGCGTGTTCGGCTTGCTGGCATTGATAGACGAGAAGGCTGCGGATTTGTTCAAAAGGATGCTTGTGGAAACAAAACCACCAACGCCAGATACAGCAATAGTGGTTGAGAAACCAGAGGTTGCTAGGTTGGAGCCTGAACCAGTTAAACCGGAGCCGCCAAAGGTTGAAAAGCCTTTCCCAAGAACCAGTTTTTGGGTTGCTCTTGGCTTGGACTTTGTGGGAGCGGCGATGATAGGCTATGCCATGTATGAAAACAGCGAAACGAAGAATGCTTTTGACAAATACAATGAAAGGGGGCGTGATAGAGATTATTACAATGATGCTTGGAAAGATGTGAAAAAAAGCCGTGACAAGAGAAATGCCTTTTATGCCATCGGCGGAGTTATTTTGGTTTCAGGAATAGGAGTTCATATATGGTTTTAAAATTTTTTTTGCTTGCAAGCGTATTCTTTTTCGCTTCTTGCGTGTCTGTTGACCGCAGCAACCCAGACGACCCTGACGGCGACAATTATCAGGGAGAAAACTCAAGCTCTGCTAGGGTGCCCTCGTCAAGCAGTTCTTCTGTTTCCGTAAAGAATTACTGTGTTTATGCTGAACTCAAGCAATGCTACTTTGGCATCTACTCAACTTGCCCAGGCGTGGGCGGTGAATTGGCAGATACCTGTCCTTATAGCAGTTCAAGCTCGGCTGTAGTTTCTGGCGTTTCCAGCCAAAGCCAAAGCGGGCGGAGCAGCAGCAGTGAAGCCTTGCCAGAATATGGCTATTGCGTTTTTATTTCTGAAAAAATGTGCCTTAGCGGTCCTTTAACCAACTGCCCTCCTGGTGGTACATTGAGCAATTCCTGCCCTTACGAAAGCTCTAGTTCAGCCGCAGTGCCGAGCAGTTCAAGCTCAAAGCCGAGTAGTAATTCAAACTCTGTGCCGAGCAGCAGTTCAAGCTCACGGTCAAGTAGCTCAAACGCATTACCGAGCAGTTCCTCGTCTCTAGCACAAAGTTCAAGCAGTACCGTTGTGGTGTCTTCGTCAAGTGTGACAACTCCGGCAACGCCGAGCAGTTCGTCTGTTGCGCAGAGTTCAAGCAGTAGTTCAAGTAGCAGTTCCAGCATAACCCTAACATACACGCTCACCTGTGCTAACATTAATACATTTGTTGGGGAAGGCACAGCGATAACCGCACCAGCGGTTTCTTGCGCAAGTAGTGTAGGTTCAGTATCAGTCACCAGCGGTCTCAGTTGGACAAATGCACCGAATTGGAGCAGCCCTGAAGGGGGCATATACACAGGCATATCGGTAGCGGCAAGCACCGGAAATTGCAGCGGCAAAACCGCCAACTGCAACGGCACAGTGATGGTTCAAGCCGGAGTTATTATGGGCGAATCTGTGGAGTATGGGGGCGAAACTTACGAGACGGTTAAAATTGGGAATCAAAATTGGTTTAAGCGTAATTTGAATTATGAAGTGGAAGGCAGCAGATGTTTTGACAACAGCCCTGCCAACTGCGATAAGTATGGCAAATTGTACGACTGGGCAACGGCAATGAACTTAAATACTACTTGCAACACCAGTACTTGTGCTTCGCAAGTAAAAGCAAAGCATCAGGGTATATGCCCTGATGGCTGGCATATACCAAGCAATGAGGACTGGAATGTTTTGATGAAGTTTGTCGATGCAAGCTGCTCTGACAATAGAAGTTGTGGTAAGGCGGGAACAAAGCTGAAAGCGACTAGCGGTTGGCCTACTGGCGGCTCTTATAAAGCAGGCACGGATAATTATGGATTTTCGGCTCTGCCTAGCGGCTACGGCAATTCCGGCTCCAGTGGCGATTTTTTCGCCGACAGTTACAATGCCGGCTTCTACGGCGTTTGGTGGAGTTCCTCGGAGAAGAACGATGTCAGCGATGCCTACTACGATATATGGATTACAGCGAAACTGGCTATGCATATAGCTATACCGGTAAGAAACGCTTGTATAGTGTTCGTTGTGTTAAAGACTGAGGGTGCTGTGTCCGTTGTGTGAAGGATTAAGCATTTCGTGCTGCAATCCTGTTAATCCTTTAATCGGGGGCATCGGGGTTCTGACAAAATTTTTTCTACTTTACCTTAAATGCCGCAAAAACGCTTCAATATAGCTGGTCCCTGCAATTCAGATGAGCATTATATGCTTGACCCTTTGCGTAATATAGGCAAAGAATTAACGAACTTAATAGAGCAAAAAGATTATTTTGTCCTTCACGCCGCTCGGCAGAGCGGAAAGACAACTCTTTTATTGGAACTTGCAGATAAAATAAATGCCGATGGCAAATATCATGCCTTGTATTGTTCGCTGGAATGCTTGCAAGGAGTTACAGCGGTAGAGAGAGGTATTCCTTCTATTGTGCGAAAAATAAAATCCGAACTGGAAATTCAAAATTTGCCGAGCGGATTTGCCAAAGATGCTGACTTTGAGAATATAGATGGCTTGCTTTACCAATCTTTTGTTTCCTATTGCCGTTCTTTGGATAAACCTTTGGTTATATTTTTTGATGAAGCGGATTGCCTTAGCAACGGAACTTTGATTTCATTTCTAAGGCAGCTTAGGAATGGTTTTGTATCTAGAGCGAGAAACCCCTTTGTCCATTCCATTGCCTTGGTAGGAATGCGCAACATTAGAGACTATAAAGCACGTATTCGCCCAGACAGCGAAACGCTTGGTAGTGCAAGTCCATTCAACATAGTGACCGAAGCTATGACTTTGGAAAATTTCACGAAAGACGATGTGATAGAGCTTTACAATCAGCATACCACAGCAACAAGACAGGTATTTGAAAAAGATGCTACCCAGTTTATCTTTGAACAAACGCAGGGGCAGCCTTGGCTTGTGAATGCCGTAGCTAGAGAAGCGGTTGAAAAAATTTGCAAATCTGATTACTCCACAGTCATAACGCAAAATATGGCAAAGCAAGCCATACAAAATATAATTTTGGCAAGAGGAACGCATTTTGATTCGCTTATGGAGAGACTAAAAGAGGAACGTGTCCGCAACGTTATACAGCCTTTGATTATGGGTGATGAAGTGGACAGAACAACCGATAATTATTTATATGCCAAGGATTTGGGTTTGATAAGGGACTTCAACGGAAAAGTTGAACCGTCCAATCCAATTTACACAGAAGTAATCATAAGAGCCATAACTTGCACCGCACAGGAGGCTTTTAAAAACAGTAAACCGGATTCCGATTTGCCCAAATATATAAAAGCTGGCAAAATAGACATAAACCATCTGCTCAAAGATTTCCAGTCTTTTTGGAGAGAGAATAGCGAAATTATCTGGGATGAACTTTATGAAGAGGGATTTCGCGAATACAAAGAAGCCTCCCCCCATTTGGTTTTGCAGGCATTTTTGCAGAGAGTGATAAATGGGGGAGGACATATTTCAAGAGAGATGGCACTCGGTAAAAAACGTGTTGATATTTGCGTTGAGTGGGAGAATCATAAATACCCGATTGAGCTTAAAATTTACAAGGGAACTAAAACAATAAAGGATTCCACAGAACAAATTTTGGATTATATGGATAAAGTAGGTTCAAAAGCAGGCTGGGTGGTGATTTTTGACCGCACTCCCAAGAAAAGCTGGAGCAAAAAACTTTACTTGAAAGAGGTCAAGCAGTCGGCAGGAAAGAAGATAACGATTTTTGGGTGCTAAGAAAATTCCTTAGCACTCATAGCGAACCTCAAGGTGAAGCTCATTGCAGTTCTATAAGCTTAATAATTTTATACATTCTGCGTATGAAAAAATAAATTATCCTTGCGTCAGGCGATAATGCAAGCTTGTCAATACTTGCTTATCAATTACAGAAACCGTCAAAATATGTCGCAACGCGACTTTGCTAGAAAATGCAAAGTTAGCAGGCAGTATATTTCGCTCATTGAGAGCGGGAGAAGAATGCCTATGCTGGATTTTGTGCTAAGTATCGCAGACGGTTTTGATATGAGCCATAAGGATTTTATGATGGTGCTAATAGACAAAATTTCTTATTATAAGAATTTTTAGTCTATTACCGCTACAATAAAATCGCCGGCTGCGAGGCTGCTTGAGCCGGCTCTTTAGTTTATTCTTTAGTTTTAACTCTTTCTCTCCAAATGCACTGGAACACCGGAACCACGAACATTGTAATGCTCTGTATCAGCATTCCGCCAAAAGCTGGTATTGCCATTGGAATCATTATGTCTGAGCCTTTGCCGGTTGAAGTTAAAACTGGCAAAAGAGCTATTAAGGTTGTTGCTGTAGTCATTGCGGCTGGGCGTATTCGTTTTAAACCGGCAGTGACAACGGCGTTTTGTATCTCTTCTTTTGTTTTTGGATTTAATTTTATAAATGTTTCGTGAATATATGTTCCCATTAAAATTCCGTCATCGGTTGCTATTCCAAATAGGGCTATAAAACCAACCCAAACGGCAACGCTCAAATTTATCTCGTGAATGTGAAAAACATTTCTAAGATTTTCGCCCCCAACGGAAAAATTCAAAAACCAAGATTCACCATAGAGCCAAAGCATAATAAAACCACCTGCAAAAGCGACAATCACACCAGAAAAGTGAATGCAACTGGCTATTATGGTTTTGAACTGCATAAACAAAATGAAAAAAATTGCGAGCAATGCTAGTGGAATTATCACAGACAATGTTTTTGCCGCGTGTTGCTGTTGTTCATAAGTTCCCGCAAATTTGTATGATACCCCGTTTTCAATTTTCAATTCCCCACTTTCAATTTTCTTTTTAAGATAAGCCTGTGCAGTTTCAACGGCATCAACTTCTGCAATGTTATCAACCTTGTCAAAAAGCACATAGCCTATTAAAAAAGTATTTTCGCTAGAAATCATCTGCGCACCCTTTGCAAATTCAACTTTTGCAACCGAACCTAAAGGAATTTGCGCTCCGTTAGATGTGGGAATCAAAATTTTTTCTAGAGTTTCTGGGCTATTGCGGAGTTCCCTTGGGTAGCGAACACGCACGGAATACCTCTCCCTCCCCTCCACCGTATTTGTAAGGGACATTCCACCAACCGCCGCAGAAATCACGGACTGCAAATCTGCAACATTCAAACCGTAGCGAGCCATCTCTGCCCTATTCAAACGAATTTCCATATACGAAGCACTAACCGAGCGGTCGTAAAAAACTGTTTCGCTTCTTATGCCTGGGCATTCTTTTAAGGCGGCTTCCAAAGCGCGCCCAGCTCGTTCTATCGCATCCAAATTTGGACCGCTGACTTTTAATCCCATTGAAGCCCGCATCCCTGTGGAAAGCATAACTTGCCTTGCGGCAATGGGCTGCAACTTTGGTGCGCTGGTCAAACCTGACAAATTTGAAACCTTTACAATTTCGTTCCAAATATCATCAATATTTTTTATATGAGGTCTCCATTGCCTGAACACTTTTCCCGTGGAATCCGTTGCGTATTCTGTTTTATAGTTGATTGTGTTTTCAAACATTTGAATTGGTGCAGGGTCAAGAGCGGAATTCACCCTTCCCCATTTTCCAACTGTGCTTTCAATTTCTGGAATTGAAGAAATACGTCTATCCAATACGGAAACCAACTCCCTCACACGTTCCACGCCGGCGTGTGGCATTGTAGTGGGCATAAGCAAAAATGTGCCTTCATCCAAAGTGGGCATAAATTCATTTCCCATATTTTTCCAAATTGCAATTCCAAAAATAACAATAATTGCAGGCAAAAGCAAAAACAGAAATTTATTAGCCAAGCACCATCTCAAAATTTTCTCATAATAATAAACAAGTCCCCAAAGAAAAGCCAAAATAATCCCAACAAAAAAAACAACAAAAATCAAATTCCAAAAAACTCCCGCAGAATGTCCAAGCGGCAACCATTCAACCGAAAGAAATATAATAGCAAAAAATACTACCAAAACTCGGCAAATATTTCGTATTGGAAATTTAATGAAGTTGCCCTTTATTTTTTTTTCACCAACAAACAACAGATAATAAGCAATAGTCGGCAAAATCGCAAATCCAAGCAATAGCGCAGAGAGCAATGCAAAAGTTTTTGTATAAGCAAGGGGAACAAATAATTTTCCCTCCTGAGCGGTTAAAGCAAATACGGGCAAAAATCCGATTATGGTGGTAGCCATTCCAGTTATCAAAGGTGCGGTGACGCTTTTTACACTTTTATATATTATAGCTAACTTTCCATCGCTTTCAATTTTCAATTCTCCGCTTTCAACTTCCTTCAATATCGCTTCCACCATCACCACGCCTATATCTATCATCACGCCAATGGCTATCGCAATGCCAGATAATGCAACCACATTTGCCTCTATGCCAACTGCCCGCATTATTATAAATGTCGCAAGCACGGCAAGCGGCAAAAGAGATGCTATAACAAGCGAGGCGCGCAAACGGAACACCAAAACTGTCACCACCAAAATACATATTAAAATTTCGTGAGAAAGAGCGGTTTTTAAAGTTTGAACGGTTTCTTCTATTAAAATGGAACGGTCGTAAAAAGGGATTATTTGAACTTTGGATTCAGTTCCGTCTGCCAAAATTTTGCTCGGCATTCCCGCATTCATCTCTTCAATTTTAGATTTTATATTCTCAATTGTCTGCATAGGGTTGGAACCGTGGCGAGCAACAACAACACCCCCTACCGCTTCCATTCCTTCTTTGTCTAAACCGCCGCGCCTCGCTGCTGGTCCAAAATTCACAAAAGCCAAATCTTTGATTTTTATCGGAACGCCGTTTTGCAAAGCGACAACCGTTTCTTCTATATCAGATAAACTTTTTATATAACCTATTCCCCGCACCATATATTCAACTTTATTCATCTCTATGGTTTCTGCGCCTATATCCAAATTGCTTTTTTGCACCGCCGCCATCACATCCATAATTGAGAGTTTGTAATTCTGTAGCGCGCTCGGATTTATTTCAATTTGGTATTCCTTCACAAAGCCGCCAACGCTCGCAACCTCAGAAACACCTGAGGCGGCGGTTAAATTATATTTAACATAAAAATCCTGAATGCTCCGCAAAGTGTCTGGGCTCCACCCCCCCGCTGGCTCGCCGTTTTTTGGATTTCTGCCTTCCAAAGTGTACCAGAATATTTGCCCTAGTGCAGTGGCATCTGGGCCAATGGCAGGTTTCACATCGCTTGGAAGCAAATTTGCAGGCAAGGAATTCAGTTTTTCCAGTATGCGGGAACGGCTCCAGTAAAATTCTATGTTCTCTTCAAAAATCACATATATAAAAGACATCCCGAACATAGATGTTGAGCGAATGGTTTTCACTCCCGGAATGCCGAGCAAAGCGGTTGTTAGCGGATAGGTTATTTGTTCCTGAACGTCTTTTGGGCTTCTGCCCATCCATTCCGTTGCTATAATTTGCTGATTTTCTCCGAGGTCAGGAATTGCATCCACATTTATGGGGCTGCGAAATTCTTTGAAAAAACCAAAATCAAAGGGGGCAACAAAAAGCCCGCCCAGCAAAACACCCATTATCAGAATAACTGAAAACAGACGGTTGTGCAAAAAAAATTTCATCTACTTCCTGTATTTGCAGCATCCCGGCAAGGAATTATATACAATATCATTAGCCCTGTCCATTTCGGTATCGTAGCCAACAGCGGCTATGGCTTTGCTTATTGCACTCTGCGAAGTTTTCCCAGGGTCAAACTCCGCATTCAAAATTTTTGTAGTCAAATTCCATTCAGCGGTTTTAACGCCTTCAATGGCTTTTGCTGTGCTTTCGATTTTCATTTTGCACATCTCACACGCGCCCTGCACAGCGAGCGATATTTTTTGCACAGAAGCATTTTGCGTTTGCGTGGCAACCGCTTTTTCCTGTGCAATGGGTGGTTGATGGGCTTTTTGTTCTTCATTGCATGCAAATGCAGTGGAACAGATTACGGCAACGGCGAGTTTTGCGATTGAGTTCATGGTATCTCCTTGTTGGTGTAAATTCATCATAGACTTTTTTCCTGCGAGTTGCGCACTGGCATCAACTGCAAAAGTTCCGCTTGCAACAACCAATTCCCCTTCGGAAATTCCAGAAATAATGGCAACAGAATCTCCAAGTGTATGGCCTAGCAAAACTTCTCTCAAACTAAAATTCAAAGCGGAGTTCTCCAATTTTTTTGCCACATAAACAATGGAACGCTCGCCTGTCCAAAGCACAGCGGTTTTTGGCAAAATGATTGTCTCTTCGCTTATTTTTGCATTGTGAATTATAGCAGTGGCAAGCATTCCGGGTTTTAATTTTAAATTTTTATTTGCAGTTTCCATTCGCACCTTTGCCGTCCGCGACATTGAGTCCACAACTGGCGATATAAATTCAATGCGTCCGGTGAAAACCGTACCGGGCAGAGAATTTACTGTATAACCTATTAGGTCATTCATTTTCAAATATGCCAAATCTGGTTCATGAGCATTGAACACAGCCCAAACAGAAGATAAATCTGCCAAATCAAATAAAACTGTACCAGCCTCTACGTATTCGCCACGCTCCGTTTTTTTTGCAATTACAATTCCGCTTGCATCTGCGAATACATTTATATATGGGTTTGCTTTGCCGGTTCCTTCTAAATCCAAAATTTGACTCTCAGTCACTTTCAAAAGCCGCAAACGCTCTTTTGCAGCTTCTATTATCACAGAATATTTTTGTTTTAGGGCTTCTAAAAATTCCGTTTGCGCAATCAAAAGTTCCGGCGAATAAATGCTAGCGAGAATCTGCCCCTTTCTCACCTGCTCGCCTTCAAAATTCACAAACAATTTTTCTATGCGCCCACCTATATGAACAGTTTGCGAATGTTTTTTGAGTTCATTGGCTTGAATGCTTCCATAGAGCCTGAGCATTTTTTGCGGCTCGCTTTTTTTCGCTTTTAAAATTTCAACATTGGATAAAGCAACCGCCGAAGCCGACATTGTAAAGGAATCATCGCCCTGAGCAGAATTTTCATCTTCGGTTGCAACTGGAATTAAATCCATTCCGCATAAGGGGCATTTGCTTTTAGGGTCATTCACTCTGATTTGCGGGTGCATGGAACAAGTGTAAATGGTTTCTTTTGCGCTTTCTATATGATTATGACTTTTTTGAGACTTTTCGCCAAAAATAATCCAACCACCTAATACTCCCAAGGCAACGAGCAACACATAAAAAATAGAATTTTTCAAAACAAAATGTCTCAAAACAAAATCTCCGTTTGAGCTACTGCTTTATTGTATTCCGTAGCCGTTTCCAATTCCATTATCGTGTAATATAGTAATTTTTTATTTATCTGCAAAATATCCGATAACATTCCCTTGCCTGCGCTAAAATTTTGCAAAGCTATTTTTTGACTGCTCTCCGCAAGTTCCCTTTGCTGTTTGTAAAGGGCTATTTTTTTGTTTAAATTCTGCAAATTGCTCTTTGCCATCACCCGTTCCACTTCTAAATTGTTTCTCGCATCCATAAGCATTTTTTGAGAGGCTTCTGCTTGCAATTCGTTTTCTTGCAAAGCGGCATTTGTTTTTGCTCGCCATATCGGGAGTGTTAGGCTTGCCATTGCCATAAACATTCCTTTTTCCATTTCCTTTTTATATTGAACTCCTAGACCAAACATCGGACGGCCCATTATCTTGTTCATATCCCGCTGCGCCTTAAAAATTTCGCTCTCTGTGCCAATCATAGAAATCATAGGCGGTTCGGATTTTTTTTCAAAATCAAATATTTGCAGAGTTATTGTATCTGAGAGCAAAATTTCGCTTGTCTGCGGTATATTAAGCACCGAGTTAAAAGCGATTTTCAAAGATGCAAGCTCCAATTTCATCGCTTCTATTTCATAATTCATTTCTAAAATTTCCTCTTGTATTTCCAAAAGTTCTGCAAAACCTCTGCCAGTTACAAGCTCCGCGTGAGCCAATTTTTCCATCTGTTTCATCAAATCCAAATTTTCTTGCATATATTTTATTTTCAAATTTATCATACATAAATTATGCCAGCTAGTTTTAACCTGTGCTGCAAGGCTGTCTTTTGTTTTGTTTAAAACGATAGTTTGCATTTTTGCCATTGCCTTTGCTTCGCTTTGAAAAGCATTTTGCGTACCTGGCCAGTTGAACATTTGCATAATGGAAACATTCCCCACTATGCCGTTCATTTCAATTTCATCTTTGCTGGTGTAGAATCCTATATCCAGTTTTGGGTAATCCAAAGTTCCAACCCCTTCAACTTTTTTTTCCGCAGCTTCGTACTTTTTTTGAATGGCTTGCAAAGCGGGATTGTTTTGCACTGCAATGTCAACATATTTTTGCAAAAGACTATCCGCAGAATAAGCAAGTGCCGCTAAAATTAGTATATAAGGAGCAGTAGTCATAACCTTAATATAGAATTTGCTAAATTAGCCTTAGGAGGTTTATATCAAATCCAATATCTCCATTTCCATAGGCGGAATGACGTGCGCAGCTTGTGCTAGGCGGGTTGAGAAAGCCATTCTAAAACTGGAAGGCATTGAAACTGCATCGGTGAATTTCGCTACGGAAAAAGCTGTAATCTCCTATAATCCACAAATGGTGAAGCCATCCCTTATTCGAAAAACCATAGAAAAAATGGGCTACAAGGCATTGGAAAACAAAACAAGAAAACTGAACGAAGTAAAAACGCTCAGAATGAAATTCATAATATCCGCCATATTTTCCATTCCTCTTATTTATAACCCTATGCCACCGATGTTTGAGCTATTGTTCGTTATTCCCATCGTTGGAATTGGATATAAATTTTACACAGTTGGTTTCAAAGCACTAATTCAACGAAGCCCGAATATGGATTCACTAATAGCAATTGGAACAAGCGCGGCTGTTTTATTTAGCTTTTACGAAACTGCGGGCATTATCATCACTTTGGTTTTACTTGGCAAATATCTTGAAGCTGTATCTAAAGGCAAAACCAGCGAAGCCATAAAAAAATTGATGGCACTTGCCCCCAAAACCGCCATAGTTATGCAGTACGGCGAAGAAAAAGAAATCCCCATAGAAGAAATTGAACCAGGCGATATTATCTTGGTGAAACCAGGAACAAAAATCCCTGTTGATGGCAGAGTAATAGATGGTAGCAGCACCATAGACGAATCTATGCTCACAGGCGAGAGTATGCCTGCCAACAAAAACATAGACGATTTAGTTTATGCAGCCACCATAAACATCACAGGGATGCTGCGTTTCAAAGCCGAGAAAGTAGGTTCAGACACAGTACTAGCACAGATTATAAAACTTGTAGAAGAAGCTCAGGGCGGCAAAGCACCCATAGCGAAAATGGCAGACACAGTTTCGGGATATTTTGTTCCCATAGTGTGCATAATAGCCTTGGTAGCGGGAGTAGCGTGGTTTTTTGGAACAGGCGGCAATCTTGAATTTGCGCTCAAAATTTTCATATCCGTATTAGTCATAGCCTGCCCTTGCGCTTTGGGGCTTGCCACTCCCACAGCCATAATGGTTGGAACAGGCAAGGGCGCAGAAAAAGGCATTTTGATAAAAGGCGGTGAAGTGCTGGAAATGGCACACAAAATCAATGCGATAATATTGGACAAAACCGGAACCATAACCGAAGGCAAACCAGAAGTAGTGGCGGTAGAGGGAGATGTACTACAACTCGCGGCATCGCTAGAGAGATATTCTGAACATCCCATTGCAAAAGCTATTTGCGATTATTACAAGGGCGAGTATTTAGAAGTGAGTGATTTTAAAAGCATAGCGGGGCAAGGCGTTGAAGGCATAATCGGCGGCAAAAAAATTGAGATTGTTCGCGGCATTAGAATTTTGGCAGATGGAGAATATCTTGGGCGGTTAGTTGTTTCTGATAAACCAAAACAAGGCAGCCTTGAAGCTGTTGAAAAATTGAAAAGCATGGGCATTGAAGTGATGATGCTAACAGGCGACAATAAAGAGACCGCAGAAAATATTGCAAAGCAAGTGAAAATAGATAAAGTCCTTGCCGAAGTATTGCCGCAAGACAAAGCGAGCGAGGTGAAAAAATTACAGGAAAAGGGCTACAAGGTTGCGATGGTAGGAGACGGCATAAACGATGCACCAGCTTTGGCACAATCTGATGTTGGAATCGCAATAGGTTCCGGCACCGATATAGCTATGGAATCGGCGGATATTGTGCTGATGAAAAGCGATTTGATGGATGTTCCTGTTGCCATAAATTTGAGCAAGCAAACCATTCGCAATATCAAGCAAAATCTATTTTGGGCTTTTGCCTATAACATAATTGGCATCCCAATAGCAGCAGGAGTTTTGCATCTATTCGGCGGTCCATTGTTGAACCCAATTTTTGCGTCAGCAGCGATGAGTTTGAGTTCGGTTTCTGTTTTGGCAAATGCTTTGCGGCTTAGGAAGTTTTGACTACCCCCACTCTCTGAACACAATAAAAGCACCAAGACACATCAGCACAAATCCAACCACATAATTCCACCTTATGCCTGCGCCCAAATAGAAAACCGAAAATACCAAAAATACAGAAAGAGAAATTACCTCTTGAATAGTTTTAAGCTCCGCAGGTTTATAAAAAGCAGAGCCTATCCTATTTGCTGGCACTTGCAAGCAATATTCAAAAAACGCAATGCCCCAACTCACCAAAACCACAAAAGGCAGAGCTACAGTTTTGTACTTTAGGTGACCGTACCACGCAAAGGTCATAAAAACATTGCTGAAAACGAGGAGGATTATCGGAGAAAAGGGATTATTAAGCATATATGAATTATAGAAAAATTCCCTCACCCCCACTCCACCGCAGGCAACCCCTCCACAATCTCCACCGTCTCCACGCTAACCGCTATCACCGAAAGCAGCAAATCCAAAATATACCGTGGCTTGTTATGCTCAACAGCCCAGTCATTTGGATTATTTTTTATGCCGCTATCTTTATGCGTAGTTATTGCATAACGCTCCATAATCCATTCCACAGCAGATTTGCCATTTACAATATATTCGTAGGCTTTGAGCGGAATGTTTGATATTGTGATTTTTTCATTGTAGATAATTGTATCTTTTTTGCCTTTTTGGGGAAAACGCATTTGATTTACTTTGTAGTCCTTGTTTTCTTCTCCGGTTATTGTTAAGTTTTGGTATGGTTCAGCATCTTCATAATTCAAATGGAGTTTGGCGAGTTTGCGTCCTGCTTTTGAAAATGCCATAAAGTCTTCGGCATTTTCTACTAAGGGCAGACGGGGGAGCATTTTCTTTAAGTCATTGGCAAAGGTTTTGCGGTAGCTTGGGCTGTGGAGTATTCCATATACGTAATAAAAAATATCTTCTCTGGTGATTTTATTTCCGTATCTTTCTTTTGCTTGGCTGAAAATAAAATCCGATACCCCATTTTGGCGAGTATATTCGGCTTCTTTTTCAAAAAATTCGCCTTGTGCTTGGTTTTTATTTTCTTTTTTTGTATAGTAATATAAAGGGAAACATTGTGTATCTCCAACAAAATGCAAATCCAATATATTTTCGCTAATTAATGTAGAAAGTTCTTTGGTTGTTCCCATACAAGAAAGACAAATGATTAAATTTTTATGTTCTTTTGTCGGGAAAAGTTGTTTCCATATACCAGGACGCTCAATAAAATTGTTATCGAAAAATAAATTCATTTTTGTAAATGGTCTATACAGACTATTTATTACAGGATTTTCATTGAATTTATGAACAACTTTATTTTGAATATCTTTTTTCAAATTTACTGTCCAACTAATTTTTGCAGGATTTGCATCAAGATCAGAATTTTCTAGTTGATTATTATAAAAGTTTATCATTCCTTTCATATTTTTTCTTAATTCGTTTTTTGAAAAATTATAGACCCAAGCATCTCTGTTTGTTGCTACTCCAATGGCGTTTATATTGAAAAAAGTTTGACTATTTTCATCAAATTTCTTTTCCGGTGCAAGCGGTATAAAAGTTTCAAATATGCTATTTCTTTGGCTAATCCAATCGCCGTGTTCGTTTGGGGTTAGAATTTGCCACGGGACGTTTTTTATAGAACCAAATTCTTTGATTATCTCTAACTTTCTCTCTCTAGTTAGATAATCGCCAATGTCGTGGTAGAAAATTTGGGCTTTTTGGGTCATATAGGGTAATTTAGTCATTTTATATTTTGTATATTTCAGTTTATGACCGCCGAAGTAGTCCTAATGAACAAACAGGCAGTTGCTCTTGCGGCTGACAGTGCTGGGACTATAGGCAGAAAGATATTCAATTCCAATAATAAGCTATTTATGCTCAGTAAACGGCATCCAATTGGAATAATGGTGTATAACTCAGCTGAAATTATGGGCTATCCTTGGGAAACCATAATAAAAATTTATCGCAAAAAATTAGGCAAAAAAAGTTTCCCAACCTTGCACGCTCAGGTAGAGGATTTTTTAGAACATTTACGAAAATCGCCGTTATTCAATGAACAGGCAGAAAAAATTTATATAGAAACCGCTTTTGACTCGGTTGCAGTGGATATTTGGGAACAGATAATTCGGTACTTTCCAGAACCAGATGAAGCAAATAAAGAATTGTTGGCTTTGCATTTTGAGAGAATTATCTCTAGGATAAAAAAAGCTTCAGAATATAACTTGATTGAATGTAGTATTTCCGATTCTGATAAACAAGATATTCTTGTAGAATACAAAGAATTTTTAGATGGTTTAATTTCTAAATACTTCGAAAAATATGGAATAGACCAAAAAACGCGAGACGATATTTGCTTAATTATGGCAAATACAATCTTTCGCAATCCAATATATATGGGAAGTTCAGGGCTTGTGTTTTCCGGTTTTGGAGAATCAGAAGTTTTTCCTACTACCGAAAGTTTCGTAATTTCTAGCATAATAAAATCCAAGATAATGATGAGTAAATCTTTAGTAGATTCAATAAGCGTGAAGAATATTGCTATTATTAAACCATTTGCTCAAAGAGATATGGTAGATTCTTTCATATTAGGCATAGATACTAGCTTAGATATGCAAATAAAAAACCAAGTTACAAATATGCTTGGAAGAATTCCTGACATAGTATCAGATTATTCACAAGGAGATAAAAATTTATTAAAAAGTACTCTAAGTAATGTTTTAGATAAAATGTGCAAATCTTTTTTAGATGATATGGACAATTATATCTATGATGAATATATGATGCCTATAAGATACGGTGTTTCGAACCTGCCTCCAGACGAGCTAGCTTCAATGGCAGAGACGCTTGTAAATCTTACATCATTCAAAAGAAAAATTTCTGCAAACCAAAGAGAAACCGTTGGCGGTCCTACGGATGTTGCTGTTATAACTAAAGGAGATGGATTTATTTGGATAAGAAGAAAACATTACTTCGACCCTGATAAAAATCATCATTTCTTTAAAAATTATTTTAACTAGGAGTAAAATATATGAGGTCTAAGTATTTTTTAAATGAGCCTGCACCCGAAACATACATTCCTATGGAATTTCCTTACATAGAGAAAAAGGTAGATTGGGTAACTCCTGCTATTGAAATTTTTCAAAACGAATGGAAAAATACTGAATATGCAAAAAAATATGGAATTAACAATAACAAGCACAACTGAAACTTTTGAGAATTGGCTCGAAAAAAGTTTTATTGATGATGATGTAAGAGAACTTTTAGCAAAGGCTTCAATTTTAATAGTTCCTTTTGAAAATTTGCGTAACACAAAAATTCCCCCATTTCCTGCTGGAACAGAAACAGTCTTACATTATTTTCAAGAACATTTGCCACAAGGTCAGACAATAGACATTTGCATATCTGATGAGGATTATCAAGTATTTCAATTTAACTCTAATTATAGAAACATTGGGAAGTTTGTTGTATTAGCAATTGCAATACCTGCTTTTGTAAACGTTCTATCTTCTTATGTATATGACAAATTCATAAAACCAGACGAAACAAAACCGCAAATTCAAATTATTGACAATTCTATTCACGATACAACAGTAAATCATATTAGTATTCTCGCAGATAAGGAATATTTAGAACCAACTCATATAGAATTTTCCATTACAGTTGTTGATTCTGTTGGAGTTTCCAAAAATATAAGCTATCGGGGACCCGCAACAGAAATTGACAATGTATTAAAGGCATTAAAAGAATATGAAAAGTGATACAATAATAGCCAAATTAAATGATATTCCCGATGGTAATTTTTCACTTGAAGATTATAAGAATGAATTACAAGAAATAAAAAATGACTTTGTTAATAAAAATTATCAAATAGAAGCAAAGCAAATTTGGATTTATCAAACTATTATTGAAGTTCATAGTTTATATCAAAATGCGTTTGAACTTTTGAAAAATAAAAAACATTATGAAGGGTGGTGTGCACTTGAAAGAGCGGAAATAGAATTGAATTCTCTTAAAAGGCATTTTCAATACAACAAAAAGCAATTCAATTTATGGCAAATAGAAAAGTCCATTAGAAATATGCAAATAATTTTCCCATATAGATTATTTAGCAGTATTGAGTTGTTGATAAAAGAAGAAGAATGTACTGTATGTAATCAGAAAGTTTCTATAAGAAAACCTTGTGGTCACATTGCTGGCGAAATTTATAATGGCGAAATTTGTGGCAGAAAAGTAACAGATTTAGAAATGTTAGGTCTAGCTCTTGTTACTAATCCAGAAAATAAATTTGCAGTTATGTTTCCTACCGATGAAAAAACAGGCGAGAAAATAGATCGATACAATTATTATGCGGTTGATTTCTTATTTGGCCATATTAAAAATCCATATGAACAATGGGATTTAGTCGTAACCCAGAAAATAGTCTCTAAAGAAAATTATAAGCATATAGGTAGAAATGATGATTGTCCTTGCGGTTCGGGAAAGAAATTTAAAAAATGTTGTTCAGAGAAAATTGGGAATAAATATCCTCATTTTGAATTTGTTTTTAGCAATTCAAGCAATGAACATTTTCCTGATGATAGGAAAATTATTTGATTATCTCTTTCTCCTCCCTTTTATGCCTCACCAACATCGTCACAGCAATCGGCGTCCTGCTACCCAAACCAAAAATATTTCCTGCTTCTTTTTGCCGCAATTCACCACTGGTACGGCAATTCCCACGAATATTAAATATATAAATCTTATCAAACTCTTTCTCAATGCTCTTGCGAAAGCCGTCCAATCCGTTATTATCCAGCCAAGAGCCATTGGAAACGAAAGCTATAATGCCGCCGCTTTTATCTAACCTATCGCTTGCCCAGCGAAATGCTTTTATATATGCATCATAAGCGGCTTTATTCAAATTTGCCGCCGAGTTTGCCACATAGCTATCTGCAATTCGTTTTTCCAAATTTGGATAACTTTGATTTTGAGCGTTATCGTTTGCCGATTTTTGCCCAATGGAATACGGTGGGTTGCCTATGATTATTTTGAGCGGTGTTTTCTGCTGTTCCAATACCTGCTCCGAATTTTTGCTAAAATAATCAGCATCTGCCAAAAATCCTGCGTTTATATCCTTTTCTCCCAACTGAAAAGTATCGGTCAAGCATATACCAGGAAAAGCCTTGTAGCTATGCGGAACATTCCACACAGGAGTTTTGGAATCTGCCACCATTAAACCGCTGTATTTTTCAGCGTGAAACTCAATAATTTTCCCTGCCTGCTCTTGCAGAGAATGATAGACATTCTCAATATTTATAGAAGCAATATAATAAGCCAACAAAACAATTTCATTTGCGTGGATTTCTTTTTCGTATTTTCGCTTCAAATCCTGATTTTTTATAATGCCGCTCTGCAAAAGACGAGTTATAAATGTACCTGTGCCCGTAAAGGGGTCTAAAATATGAACATTCTCATCGCTCATACTACGCCCAAATTCTTCCTTCAAAACATCTTCAACGCTGCGTATAATAAAATCCACAACTTCAAGCGGTGTATAAACAATGCCTAATTTTTCAGTTACCTTTGGAAATGCTGTGCGGAAGAATTTATCGTAAAGCTCTACAATTATTTTTTGCTTGCCCTCTGCACTTTTAATAGAATTTGCCTTTTCAGTCACAGAAGAATAAAACTTATCCAACTTGGAAAAATCATCTTTATCAGCCTCTTTTGTCAAAAGAGCCACTATGCTCTGCAAAGATTTAGACACTGAATTATTTTGAGCAAAAGAGTAATCGCCAAAAATCGCATCAAAAACAGGCTGCGTGATTATATGCTGTGCAAGCATCTCTATTGCTTCTTCTGGCGAAACAGAGGGATTTATATTTTTATGCAAGCCTTTCAAATAATTCTCAAATTCCTTTTTAGCCTTCACATTATTTTTCACAAGAGCCTTAATTTGGTCTATATGTCGTTTGGCAATATCGGCAACATCTTTTGCCCAATTTTCCCAATATGTTTTTTCACCGCATTTTTGAACAATTCTCGCATATATCTCTCTATGAAGCGTTTCAAACTTTAATGCCAATTCTCCTTGGATTATTTTATTTGCTCCACTATTCGCATCACTATCCGTTGCCTCCCCACCTATATTAACACCCGTAACCCTTATGCGGTCAGACGGATTTTTATTGTAGTTAATCGCATTTATTTCAGCGTTAAAACGCTCATCGTGTGCGCGGAGTGCATTGAGCACAGTCCAAATAACTTTATATTTTTCATCAGAATCCAAAACTTTTTCAGGTTCCTCGTCTGGCTTAACAACAATGGGAATAATTATATAGCCGTATTTTTTGCCCTCTGCTTTCCGCATAACCCTGCCAACAGACTGAACAACATCAATTTGGCTATTTTTCGCCGAAAGAAACAAAATAGCATCCAAAGCAGGCACATCAACGCCTTCTGAAAGGCAACGGACATTATGCAAAATTCGGCATTTTTTATCCTGCTTGGAACTTTTTAGCCATTGTAATTTTTCTTCCCTTAATTGAGATCTCATTTTGCCATCAACGTGAGCGGCTTCAATATCTTTTTCTAAGTATGCCTCCTTAACCACTTCAAAAACCTTTACAGTATTTTCAGATAACTTTATGTTTTGGCAAAACGCAACCGCACTATGCATCTGCTCTGGGTCAATGTTCTCAAAAATTTTCTTATCGGTCAAGGATTTTTTATGCAAAGCATTTATGCAGCCTATTATTTTTAATGCAACTTCACTATCTTCAGCATTTACTAAAATTTTAGAATCCAACTGGTTCTCTTCCATTGTTAAAACTATGACTTTGTAATCTGAAAGCAAATTTTTGCTTACAGCTTCACCAAAACCTATTCTGTAAAATTCCTCGCCATAAAAATCAGCATCATCCATAGAACACAAAATCGCATCCATTTCTTTGGCTTTGCTTTTGGCTCCGTCTGCGTATATGCGTGGCGTGGCGGTCATATACAATCTTTTTTTGCTTTTCAAATAGTTGTTTTCGTGCACTCTAATAAAATAAGATTCATCTTCGCCCGAAAATTTCACGCCTGTTGTTCTGTGAGCCTCATCGCAAATAATTATATCAAATTCAAAATCATCTTTTTTCTGCAATTTATGAACTTGCTCAATAGACTGGTAAGTTGAAAAAATTACAATCATACCATCGTTTTTCTTTTGCTTGTCCATAAATACATTAAAACGTTTAGATATTGTTTTAACATCGGTGGAAGCAGGGAACAATAAATTATCCATAGAATCGGCAATGCTATCATCTTTTTTATTTGACACACCAGAGTCCGAGCATACGCATATCGGGTATATATCCGTTTCTCTTTGAAGCATCCATTCCCTCAAAGTTTGCCCAAGCAAGGCAATAGAAGGAACAAGGAACAAAACAATGCCGCTTTTCTTGGTTTCTTTTTCAGCAATTTTCAAACTTGTGAATGTCTTTCCCGTTCCGCAAGCCATTATCAACTTGCCTCTGTCGTTAGCCTTAAAATGAGTATGTGCCTTGTTTATCGCCTCTTGCTGATGCTCTCTTGGTTTATAGGTTTCATATTTAAGAGCCTTGCCTTTCTCTATTTTTTCCCAATCAATACTTGGGTCTGCCAAATCAAAATAACCCAACCTTTGCGGTTTAATAGGCAGCCCATTAACAAGGTTTTGTGCTTCCAAATCAAAGCCATTTTTTGTTGTATCAATCCATAGCCTATGCTCAAAAATTTTTTTGCCCGTATCGTCTTTGAATCCTCTTTCAGAAAGTGAAATAAAGTTAGACACATCATTTAGATATATGCGAGCATCTGCATCATAGCACTTGCACTGAACAGCCCAGTAATCGCCTGCATCTGTTTTTGCAACAATATCTATGCCTATATCTTTGCCGCCAAACTGCTGATTGTAGGGAAACTCATTCCAAAGCCACACATTTTCAAAAGCCCCTTCATAATAGCGACCAAATCTGAGAAAATTCTGCATCAAACGCTCAAACCTATAACCTTTCTCTCGCTCAGATAAAGAATCTCTGCGGTATTTTTCTAGGATGAGGTCAAACATTTTCCCAATATACAAAAATGACAGCCCACAGCCAATATATTTTTCCCAAATTTACTATATTCCTAATATACCCTTAGCGGAGGAAAAAATATGGGATTTATAGGCGTACAAGAACTGCTGGTGATACTGCTCATTGTGCTGGTGTTGTTTGGTGCAAAGAAAATTCCCGAATTGGCTAGGGGCTTAGGCATTGGGCTTAAGGAATTCAGAAAAGCTACCAAAGAAATAGAAAACGATAATTCCAAAGAGAGTTCTTCCGTAAGTGACGGAAACAACAGCAAATAGCGATGATGGCGGCAGCAAAGAAATGCCGCTTATAGCCCATATTGCTGAATTGCGACTTGTACTGATTCGCTCCGGTTGCGCCCTTATTATTTGTGCCATTCCCTGCGGGTATTATTGGAAACAGATTTTCGATTTAGTTGTATCCCGTACCTTGGAACTATGCAAGCCTTTATCGGTGCGCATAATTTACACCGCTCCAGCGGAATCTGTGATGTTAAGCATAAAAATTGCCATTATATGTGGACTGATGCTAGCCTCCCCTATCATATTCCAGCAGGCTTGGAGCTTTGTGTCGCCTGCTCTCTATAAAAAAGAAAAACTTTTGCTGCTACCAACCGCCTTTGCTTCCACAATCTGTTTTTTAGCAGGCATAGCATTCAGCTATTACACCCTGCCTTTTGTGCTAAAGTTTTTAACCGAATTTGCAACCGGAACGCTTGAACCTTTTTTCAGAGTAGATGAATATTTCGGTTTCTTGATAAAAATATCCTTTTCATTTGGGCTTGCATTCCAACTACCTGTGCTAGCTTTTGTATTTTCAAAAATAGGTTTAATTGACCACAAATTTTTGCTGCGCAATTTTCGCTATGCAATAGTGCTGATATTTATCGTAGCCGCAGTCCTCACCCCGCCGGATGTTTTTTCCCAAGTGCTACTCGCCTGCCCCTTGCTATTGCTCTATGCCCTTAGCATACTCATATCTTTTTTTGCGAGGAAAAAACAATGACAAGCGGAATAGGTTTTTCGGAAATACTTTTGATTTTGGCTATAATAGTCATTTTTGTCGATTCAAAGCACATACCCGGTCTTATACGCCAAAGCGTTAAAACTATGGCGCAGTTGCGTGCAGCGGTTAAAAAGTTTATAGATGAGATAAATGCGAAATAACTAAAACCCAAAATCCGTTATCTCTTTTTCCTCTTTTTTCTCAACCTCAAAAGCACGTGCCTGCTGATGAACTTTGTTCCCTTCCACATATATAGCCCTGCTAGGACGAACAGGGCAAATAAATTCGCAGCCTCCGCAGCCCACGCATATACTCGCATCCACAAAAGGAATGGTTAAGCCGTTTTTATAAGGAATCATTTTCACAGCTTGAGTTGGGCAATGTTCGGAACACGCTCCGCAACTCGTTCCTTTTGTGTTTACAACGCAAAGTTCTGGAACAAAAACAACCTTCCCAACTTGCAAGCGATGTTTCTGCTCAACGGTTAACGGAGTCAATGCGTTATTTGGGCAAACATTTGTGCATATAGTGCAATCATAATTGCAAAACCCTTTTTCAAAATACATTATGGGCATCATCACGCCACCAATGCCGTATTCCGTAAATGCTGGCTTCAACACCTTTGAGGGGCATTTGGATATGCACAAGTGGCAAGAGGTGCAGTGTTTTTGCAAACGCTCTGCGCTAATCGCTCCAGGTGGGCTAATTGCATTTCTCTTGTTGGTTTGCGCAAAAACACTTGGAGCAGCTAAAGCAACTGTTAATCCCGTCAGCAAAAATTTTCTTCTGCTTTTGTCCACATTTTTGTTTGTAGAAAAAGATATTGCTTTTTTATTGCAGTTGTTCAAACAATTAAAGCAATTAACGCACCGATTGTAATCAACTGTTTTTGTTTTTGCATCTATGCAAGAGGCTTTGCATTTTTTTTCGCATATACCGCAAGAGGCGCATTTGTCGCTATCTATTCGGATTTTGAAAAACGAGAATTTATTGAAAAATCCAAAAAGAGTACCAACGGGGCAAATGGTGTTGCAATAGAACCGCCCTTTTACCAAAGCAAGCACACACATAATTAATGCAACACTCAACGAAAAAACGCTGAGTAGAGTTATTTCAACTCTATAAAAAGCATAATTGCCAAAATGATTAAAGATGTATGCAAGTACATTGTTCATCGCTAGGTAAATGGGTTTAAATATATGCACGGCTATTCTGCCGTAGGCACTGTATGGGTCTAACAATCCCATTGCTATAGGAAAACCCAAATTGAAGAGAACAAGGTTAAGGCCTAAAATAGACCAGCGCAATATGGGCTTATTTTTTCTATATCCATACTTTTTTTTTCTGCATACAATATCTTGAAAAATTCCCATTGGGCAAATAAAAGAGCAATAAACCCGCCCAAACAGCAAAGCGCAAACCAAAAGAAAAATCATAGCTAGAACATTGCGCGAGAGCCAAGCCGGAATAAATTGAATTTGCCCCAAGATGTGAATTTGGGGTGGCAATATGCCTGCGAAATCCAGAAAAAAGAATGTCAGTAAACTAAAGATGATAAGTGATATGATAACTCGTAATTTTTTAAGCATAAATTTTTCTCATATCACCTCACCACGATTTTTCTAACTGAATTTCCCTGCTTAACTATATAAACACCTGCTTTTTGCGGCTTTGCATTGCCAAGAGGTTCGCCTTTTATGGAATAGTAGGTTGGAGAGTGGTTGGTAGTTAGTGGCAAGTGTTTAGCTATCGGAGTTGCATTGTTTTCTGTAATTTTCTTTATTCCTGCCACGAGTTGTTGGTCTGCAAAGGCAGGAGGATTGCTCTTGCGGTTGTAATAATAAATAACTTCGCCATTATCGGGATTCAACTGAACGTCCCATAGCACAGGGCACATATCACGTGTGTATATTGCTTCTGCAACTTTTAATGTGTAGTTGCGAACTTGCTCTTGAGTTCGCCCACGCCCTTCATTCAATTTGGATGCAAAACCGTATTCACCGATAATTACAGGAATATTCTTATCCACAAAGTTGGTTTTCATTTTATCCATTTCATTGTTCAATGCATCTATATCCTCTTGAGTTCCCCACGTGCCGATAAACGCTGTCCATTCACCATCGCCATTTATATGAGTAAACCCAAATGGGTCGTAGTAGTGTACAGATACCGCTTGGCGGCTTTTTGAATCGGTGGGCATTTTGAATAAAGGGTCAATGGTTCTATCTATATTTGTTGCATATCCAGCGATGAGCAGATGACGCTCTCCGTTGTTGCCGCCAGAGGCACGAACCAAATCTGTAAATTTTTGATTTATGGAATTTAATAAGCCGTAAGCCCTTCCTTTATCTCCAGAATTATCGTATTGGTTCCACACACTCTGCCAAACGCCTTCCTCATTAAGAGATTCAAAAACAAGATACCCGCTGTGATTTTTAAACCTTTCATTTATTTGAGTCCAAATACGCGTGTATTTTTTCATGCACTCGGCAGAATCAGTAGGAAATTTCTCCCACCATCCACCGTCCCAGTGAATATTTACAATGGCATACATTCCGTTATCAAGTACATAATTGACAATTTGCTCAACTCTATTCATCAGTGCCGGACTTATTGTATAAGTACCTCCAGCGTTATCACCTATCATCCTATTAGACCACGCAACTGGAATACGCACTGTTTTAAAACCAGCATCCGCATATCCCTTCACAATCGCATTGGTAATTTCTGGGCTGCCCCAAGAAGTTTCCAAAGTCTCCATACCATTAACCCAATTCTCGCAACCGCTATCTCCGGGGTCGCAAACTATTCTCGCCTCCATTGTGTTCCCTATGTTTATTCCAAGCCCCATATCTTTTACCACCTGTGCAGTGGTCATATTGAGCGGGTTAGTTTGCGCCCATAATGCAACACAAACAAAAATCAAAATTGCAACAACGTTTTTCATATTCACCTCACCGCGATTTTTCTAATTGAAGATCCTTGTTTAAATATATAAATTCCTGCTTTGGTTGGTTTTGTATTTCCAAGAGGTTCGCCTTTTATGGAGTAGTATGTTGGTTGAGAGTGGCTAGTTGGCGGCAAACGGTTGCTTATCAGTTTTGTGGTGTTGCCATTGCCGTTTATCCATTCAGTAGGCATTCGTGCCGCTATACCTCGCCCCGCGGTGGACTTGTACACCACGCCAAATGTATTCATATCGCCACGCAGAAATTTGCCGTTGGCAAGGTCACCAAAAACATACTTAGGATCGTCTATGCGAACCCAGTTTTTAGCCTCATCAATCGATTGCCATATACCTTTTTCGTTATCTATTGTACCGTATATATAAATGGCCGGATAGCTTTGCCCTGGTGCAGCCTTGCCAAAGCCAACGGCTTCGGAATGTTGTACCCGTTGGGTATATTTGGAATCGTCAGTTGGATCAACATTGTGGAATGTAGTTCCGCCGTTTGTTGAACGTGCCAAGAATCCGCCATTTATGCCGTCCCACGCATATCCCGTTATCCACACATGACCTTTAACGCTTGGCGTTACAGCCATCTCATTTGTCCAGCTAAAATTACCGCCTACTTTTGTGAATGTTTTTCCTGAATCATTGCTCCTATGAACACCATTGCCAAAGGCGTAAAACACAGCGGCATCAACAGGGTCTGCTTTGGGAAATGGAGTGTTGGATATTCCGCTTCCTGTGCTTTGTGTCCAAGTTGCGCCCCAGTTAGTTGTTCTATAAAGCGTATTTTTCTCTTGCGGAGCCCACAAAACAACGTGTCCATCAGAGGATATCGCTATTTTCCCACCGTAATTCTGCCCGGGGCTTGGATGAGTGCCGAACTTCTTCCACGTGCGAGCGGTATCTTCTGAATAATACAGCGGAAAGCGGTAATCCGTGTTACTCTCTTGCTTATCGTCTCCACCAACCCGCACTACGATATTCGGTTTCAGTTTGGCATAATCAAGGCTATACGTATTGCCGATATTTGGACTATGCCTATTTCCTTTAACTGGCTTTGTGATATCGTTATGTACAAAACCGTCGTAATCCATTATCACCGAGATAAGCGGTCCGCCTGGAATACTTGCCACGTCAAGCGGAACAGTTTCCTCAATGCCATTCACTGTAAATTTAAAATGGAAACGTGACCCTATTGTAAAATTATCTGCCATATATATGCCGTTTCCAGATGTCACAAATACACGTTTAGGATTAAATGGATCAATTTCAATGCTGCCTGCCCAGTGAATGCTTTCGCCTTCTATCCAATTGTAACCGTTTTTGTCAAGTACTGCTATTTGTTCATTGCCTGTTGTTTTGCTGGCATCATCATCGCTTATATTGCCAAATACCTCAGTCCAAGTTTGACCTCCGTCCTTGCTTGCGAATATTTTATCGCCCCAAGCAGGAGTTCCAGACTTATCCCAAATTTGCGGCTTCCACGCATTGATAGTAGATGTCACTATAAAATTTGTATCACTTGTCCCAATGGAAACACCGCCTATGCCACCCAAATAGGCCCCCCACCCCCCATCTCCTGGTGGGTCGTCAAGTACATTTTCGGGAGATACATTCGAAAATGTTTTATCCACAGTATTGTATCTGAGAAGTGCGCCACGACTAGCACCATTACCGTGAGGACCAGCATATACCGCAGTAGCTATGTACAAAAATTTACCGCCCGGTGTTAGCACTGCCCTTTGCGGCATCACCTTTTTTGATAAGCTGGCTGGAAACGCTATTGTACTCCAGGTTGCGCCTGCATCTTCGCTAACATAAAAATTATCGGATTCTCTAGACAATCCTATATATATCCGAGAAGTGGTGTTACCAGTTTTTTTATTCGGGTCAAAAAGTACTAAGTTAATACCCAAATCGTTGGCAAGTGTAGGTGCTCCCACTACCTTGCTCCACGAACTGCCTCTATCTGTACTTTTCCAAAGACCGTTATTGCGTGTTCCGCAAAAAAGAATATTGGGATTGTTGGGGTCAACAGCAAGTCTTTCCCCGTTTTGCCGCCCCATGCCATTGCCGTTGGTTTTGAACTGCGAAGAGACATTTATGGTATCAAAAGTCTCTCCGTAATTATCCGAGCGCAAAATCATAGTTTTGCCATCAGACCAATAAGATGTTCCTGCTAACATATAAACGCGCGAAGAATTTGAGGGGTCAAGCGCAAGAGCATCTACACCCCAAAGACCAAGTTCATTTGGTCCCACCCAATCCAAAATAGATACCCAAGATTTGTTTGCCTCGTTCCATCTATATGCTCCACCCACATCTGTGCGAGCGTATATAATATTTTTTTCTGTTTTAGATGCGATAATTGCAGAGACAAAACCGCCACCGCCCATCACTACACTGCCCCACGTGAAGGCTTTGCTTTCTTGTTGAGCGTTTAGCTGATTAGCCAATACCAGCAATAGTAACACACAGAGCAATGAGTTTTTCATAAAAAATTACCTCACAGCGATTTTTATAATTGAAGACCCTTGTTTAAATATATAAATTCCTGCTTTGGTTGGTTTTGTATTTCCAAGAGGTTCGCCTTTTAGGGAGTAGTAGGTAATTGATTGAGAATTGATAGTTACAAATTGAGATTTGATAATTGTGGTGTTATCGTCAGAGCTAGAGCTGCTTTTGATACTGCTACTACTTGTTGCTCTGCTGGAAGACGAAACTTCTGTGTTTGAACTGCTGGATGGTTCTTTAATAGTTCCAGCACTAACCAAATCTTTGGGCCAACTTCCATAGTAGGCGTATCCGGCTCTGCGTTCTTGTTCTATCTCTGCCAAACTATACTTGATAACACCATCTCTACCTACAAAAATAGGCTTGTTCGTTTCAAGTTCGTAAAAACGTGCCCAAATCGTAGAAGATGGGTCGGAAACCACTCTGCGGTCGGCTTCACCGTTAGTTGTAATGTTCTCCACTCTTATTCCAACTATCTTTACTTTGTCCATCCAAGTAACAGCGGCGTTTATGCTGCGAATTATATCTAGCCTTGGATTATTCTCCAATGAAGTATGGTAACTTTTGAGAAAGTTAACTATCCCTACGCTTTCGCTCCCGCTGACTGATGGCAGTTCATAAGCTCTAGCTGGAGCTGGAACCAAAGTGGTTGCATCGTGTTGCTGGCACCAAGCGGTTTTTTCGCCACTTATAAAGACTATCTGCGTGTTGAGAATACAAGTTATCCCCTTTTCAACAGCGGTCTTAGCTTTAGAAGCACGGGGGTCGTCTATAAATGTGAAATCGCCGCTCTTCTCCGAAACCACTTTCATAATATTGAGCACCCGCACCATAGCACCATCATTATATGTTATGTGGGTGTGATATCCCGAACTTAAACCGAACACTTGAGGCCAGCCTCCGTTAGTGTACTGACCGTTTAATAGTAGATCTATGCCCTTTTGAAGGGAAGTTAGATATTTAGCAGTATTCGTTCTTTTGTACACTCGTGCCAAAAAAATAATTTGCGATGTTGTGGCATCATTATCAATCGTGGATTTCTCCCAATCGCCCGTTATGGTAATGTCATCCATCGCTTTCCTCCAGCCACCGTCAGAGCGTTGGTACTTTAATATCGAATCTGCAATAGCCAACGCTTCAGTTCCTCCAAACCAAGTTTCAGAATTTTTTAACAACGCGCTCCAACTGTAATCAACCGCTTCGGTTTTCACCGCAAATATGGCGAGAAAGGTGAAAACATTAACGAGTATGGAAAATTTTTGAGTAAACATAATGTCATATCACCTCACAGCGATTTTTATAACTGAACTTCCCTGCTTGACTATATAAATTCCAGCTTTGGTTGGTTTTGTATTTCCAAGAGGTTCGCCTTTGAGAGAGTAGTAGGTTATTAGTTGAGAGTGGAGAGTTGAGAGCGAAGAGTTGATTATTGGGGTTGCGCTTTCGCTAGAAGAACTTGACACTGCAATGGCGGAACTGCTACTGGATATTGCTACAATTTCAAAACTTCCGCAAGATATGGTTGGGTTAAGAGTTACTTTGGTACTTCCACATATAACTTCGCTCAAAGTGATGTCTTTTTTTCCAGGAGTCCAAAACTCATGAGTGCTATTAGAGTTCCATCCTTCTAAGACATTAGAAGAACCGCTTAGGTTAAATAAAAAAGCAGTCCCAACTGTAACTCCGGTTCCGCAACTGACATTTGGTCTTGGAACATTGCTCCCTGACACATAGCTGGGTTGCAGGTTATTCACATTGCACGTTACGCTAAATGATGATGATGAAACCGCTACGCTGGAGCTGCTTGCCGCTCTACTGCTGGAAGAAGGTGCGGAACTGCTCGCCTTAAATATATACTTGCTTATGCGGAAATTGCTAGACCCTTTGAACACTAGATATAGGTAATCTTTTACACCAGCAGTCATATTTATACTGCAAGTAATATCTTGCCAAGTTGATGCGCCGCCAGTTGATGGAATAGCGCAGGTTCCTGCCAAAGTACCAGTTTGGCTCCCAGTTCTGATTTCAATTGAGCCGCCTGCAGATGCACTTGCCGCACGCACCACAAATGATGTGGCACCGTTTGCAAAATCCACGCCCTTGAGATTAACCCAGCTTCCATCAGTGATTGAGACGAGCATCACGCATCTATCGCCCGATGTGCCAGCACTAGCAGCATCACTGTTGCTTATGGTGCCAGGAGTTTTGGCGGAGCATATTGCTGTTTTTATGTTACCAGATTGCTTGAACATAGTCGTTGCCAAAACAGTATCGTAAGGGTTAAGGTTTTTTATCTGCGCGGGACCATCGTTAGTGGCTGCTACCTGCTTTATATCAGTACCATTGTATTCCAATTTTTCCAAGCTCACGCTCCTGTACTCGCCGCTGCTTTTGCCGTTTGTTTGTCTAAGTTTGCGGTCGTGGTAGGCAATGTACCAATTATTTTTATATTGCACAACTCCAGCGTGGTTATTGCCGCCGCCAGAAGCACTATTGGGCAGCATTGTGCCTTTGAAAGTAAAAGGCCCCATAGGACTTGTGCCTGTCATGTAAGCAATATCGGCTGAACCGTTGGTGAAGTTTTGGGAATAAGAAAAGTAGTATGTGCTGCCATTCTTGTGCATATAAGCGGCTTCAAATGACCTAGTTGTACCGCTAATAGTAGTTGCTGGCCAAGTTGCACTCATCATATCGCTGTTTAGCTTTGCCACGCGCAGGTTTGAACCTGGGCCAGGGTTGCCGTCTGCGGGGCCACCGCCAAAATATATATAGCCCTGCCCATCGGAATCAACAAATCCGGCAGGGTCAAAAAGCCACGGAACATTGGTATTATTACCCGCGTTGCTAGAAATAAATCCTTTCCCGCCGCTGAACGGACCTTCGGGACGGTCGGCGCTAACAACTCCTATTCCGCTTCCGCCATTTGGAATATAAAGGTAAACCTTATTGTTCTTCACAGCGGCTCCAGGTGCATAAGCCTGATTATACGAAGGCAAGTCGCGCCCCACGCTGAATACTTCGCCGTGGTCTGTCCAGTTTGCCATATCGTCTGTGGACATCAAAGTATAGAACTTAATGTCGTAGCCGCTGCTAGATGGATTATTGTTGTCGTAAGAAGCATAGATGTAAAGTCTATCGTTCCAGATAAAAGGATTTGGGTCTGCGGTATATTTTTGCCGGAGAAGCGGATTTGCCGCAAATGCCGTACCTACAGAGATTACCGCCGCGACTGTCAAAAGCAACGCTTTTTTCATGTTAACCTCACTATCTTACTAATCTACATTTTTTCTCTACGGCGTATGACCTAAAGCCATACCATACCCCTACCGTGATCATACACCGCAGAGATTAAGACTATTTAACCCCAAGCGCATTATCCAAAAAGTTAAGTATCTCTATCGTTGATGCAGCATTGGCACCCTCAAAGTCTGCGTGGCTTCTCCCGCTAACTTTATTGAATTTCGCTTTGCCCGCAACAAAACTATTGACTTTGTTCACCATTATTTCTGACTGTTGCCATGGAACCAAATTATCACTGGTACCGTGCATCATATATATTGGCGGCGTGTTCGCCGAGATGTGAGTCAACGGATTCTGCATTTTGAGATATGTTTTCATAGGTTCTTTATCTTTATCGTTTTTCAAGTTTCCACCGAGCATTGCTCCTTCGGGAGAAGCATCGTGGTCTAGCATTCCCCCACCATTTATACTCTCATGAGTTTCCAAGAGCGAGAAATCTGTGAGTGCTGCCGAGCTTGCCGCACCCTGAACCGCGTGTGAAACTCCGACATTGCCAAGGCTGGTTATATCATAGCCGTGGTTCGTAGCATTGGAAAGTGCGCAAACTATAGCGGTCATGTAAGCACCTGCCGAGAAACCTGATACGGCGAATTTATCGGGGTCAATATGGTATGTGCTGGCGTTGGCTCTTAAATGGCGGATAGCCGCCAAAACATCTTCAACATTTTCGGGGAAAGCCCTTTGACCGCCGCTCCAACCGCTCTGCCCCATAAGGAGGTACCCTACGCTGGCTACAGCGTAACCGTTGCTGTTAGCCCTTTGAACAAGACCATTGTTGTTCTGAGCTAACTGCCAATCACCGCCGCTAAATCCGCCGCCGTGTATATATATTAATAATGGGAAAGGACCGTTGCCAGAAGATGGCAATTTGATGTCGTACCGCTGACGAGTGTGCCTGCGCGAAGCGGTGGGTGCATAATCTACATTAGTCCAAGACCTCGTTGTAACAGGCGTAGATGCCTGACTGCTTGAACTTGCGGTTGCTACGGAACTGCTAGATGCTGCACGGCTACTGGAGCTTGAAGCACGGCTGCTTGAACTTGCGGTTGCTACAGAACCGCTAGATGCTGCACGGCTGCTTGAACTTACTACCGCCACGGAACTGCTAGATGCTGCACGACTGCTTGAACTTGCTTCTACAGAACTACTTGAATCTGCAATTTCGGAGCTACTTGAGCCTGCAACCTCGGAACTGCTTGAGTCTGCAACTTCGGAGCTACTTGAGTCTGTAACCTCGGAACTGCTTGAATCTGTAACCTCAGAACTGCTTGAGCTTGCAACTTCTGAACTGCTTAAAGGATGGCTACTTGAACTTACACCTTGTTGTTCACCAGGCCCCGGTTCGTCTTTTGGTGAATTTGTTGAACAAGTGACTAAAGCCAAGAGCATTGAGAAAAAAAGGAAACAGATGAGACCTTTTTTGAGTTTTTGAGCAGACATAGTATCCTCCGATTTACAGTACTGTCATATAAAAATATAAATGATTTCTTTAAAAAAGCAATAAGTTTTTCAAAAAAATGTAAAATTAATCGAAAAAAATACAAAATAATTCTATTTTTATGGTAATTTCCATAAAAATAGAATTGTAATATGAATCCTTTTAAGGGATTGATTTAGTTTACTGTGGTTGCAAGAAAGTGATAGACAAATTTTTCTATATTTACCTCACTATGGCCCCTCAAAAAAACCTTAAATCGCTGCTCTTTTGCGTTCTTACGCTTGCCACATTTACCTTTGCCGATGATTTAATGCCGGCAGATTCAGTAAAAATTCTGTATAGCCAAGGGCTTGAACACGCCGCCAAAGGCGACTATGACCAAGCTATTGAGCAATATAACGAAGCACTGAGTATTAAACCGGATGATGTCCAGGCCCTGTACAGCCGAGGATTTGCTTATGCCGCCAAAGGTAGCTATGACCTAGCTATTGAGGATTATAATTCAGTTCTCGATTTTAAACCTAATTCACTTGATGCCTTGAACAATCGAGGACGTGCTTATGCCGCCAAAGGTGATTACGACAAAGCTATTGAGGATTTTACCACAGCTATCAAGATTAAACCTAATAACAATAAAACCCTGTACGACCGAGGACTTGCGTATCATAACAAAGGCAACTACGACAAGGCTATTGAAGACTACAACGCTGCTATAAAAATTAAGCCAAGTGACCACGAAGTTCTATACAACAGAGGCAATGCGTATGCCGACAAAGGAAATAATGACAAGGCAATTGAAAACTATACCGCAGCTATTAAAATTAAACCCGATTACATAGAAGCTCTGTACAACAGAGGACTTGCATATAAAAACAAAAACAATTACGACAAGGCAATTGAAAGCTATACCGCAGCTATCAAAATTAAGCCAGAGCACATAGAAGCCCTGTACAACAGAGGGCTTGCATATACAGCCAAAGCCAGCTACGACAAGGCTATTGAAGATTTTACCGCAGTTATCAAAATTAAGCCAGATCACATAGAAGCCCTGTACAACAGAGGGCTTGCATATATAATCAAAAACAACTATGACCAAGCTATTGAAGACTTTACCGCGGCTATAAATATTAAGCCAGATTTCCAAGAAGCCCATTACAACAGAGGACTTGTATATACCGTCAAAGGCAACTATGATAAAGCCATTGAAGACTTTACCTCAGCTATTAAGATTAAACCCGATTATATTGAAGCCCTGTACAACAGAGGGCTTGCGTATAACTACAAAGCCAATTATGACCTAGCTATTGAGGATTACAACGAAGCTATAAAGATTAAACCAAATTACATAGAAGCTCTTTACAGCCGAGGCAATGCTTATGCCGCTACAGGCAACTATGACAAGGCTCTTGAAGACTATGCAGCTATAAAAATTAAGCCTAATGACCACGAAACCTTCTATAACCGAGGGTTTGCCTATCACTACAAGGGCAACTACGACAAGGCTATTGAAGACTATAGCGCTGCTATCAAGATTAAACCTTCTTATCAAGAGGCCCTGCTCAACCGAGGCAATGCGTATGCTGCCAAAGGCAATTACGACAAAGCTCTTGAAGATTATACCGCAATTATCACTATTAAGCCCGAAGACCACCAAGCCCTATATAACCGAGGATTTACACACACCGCCAAAGGCAATTATGACAAGGCTCTTGAAGACTATAATGCAGCTATCAAAATTAAACCGGATTTCCAAGAAGCACTGTACAACCGAGGGCTTGCTTATGCCGCCAAAGGCAGCTATGACAAAGCCATTGAGGATTATAGCGCAGCTATCAAAATTAAGCCCGATTCTCAAGAAGCCCTGTACAGCCGAGGCAATGCTTATGCAGCCAAAGGCAACTATGACAAGGCTATTGAAGACTATAACGCAGCCATCAAAATAAAGCCTGATTTCCAAGAAGCATTGAACAACCGAGGCAATGCTTATGCCGACAAAGGTAGCTACGACAAAGCTATTGAGGATTGGAGTGCAGCTATAAAAATCAAACCCGATGACCACCAAGCCCTGTACAACCGAGGACATGCGTATGCCGATAAAAGCAACCACGACAAGGCTATTGAAGACTTTACCTCAGTTTTAAAAATTAAGCCCGATCACCACCAAGCCCTGTACAGCCGAGGCAATGCGTATGCCGCCACGGGCAACAACGACAAGGCTATTGAAGACTTTACCGCAGTTATAAAAATTAAGCCAGATCACCACCAAGCTCTGTACAGCAGAGGGCTTGCGCATTACAACAAAAGCAACCACGACAAGGCTATTGAAGACTTCACCTCAGTTCTAAAAATTAAGCCCGATCACCACCAAGCCCTGTACAACCGAGGACTTGCGTATTACTACAAAAACATCCTTGATATGTCTGCTGCTCTTATCAAGAATCCCATTGCAAAAATTGCGAACAAAGGCATATACGACAAGGCTATTGAGGACTGGGAATCTGTGTTGAAAATAGACCCAAACAACGCAAGTGCTAAAAAGAGTCTTGAAGGAGTCCGCCAAATCAAAGCAGGGGCAAAGAAATAGAAATTTTACTTGACAAATCTGCAAATTTTTTCTAAATTTACATTTCACTAGGGGTTATAGCTCAGTTGGTAGAGCATCACGCTGGCAGCGTGAGGGTCAGGAGTTCGAATCTCCTTAGCTCCATTTTCTACATTACTATTCAAATGCTTGGTTTAACTCCATTCAAATATTTGCCGCGCCCTATGCAAGCTATATTGCTTGCAAATGCCATTGTCTATTTGCTGTCTTGGATTAGCCTTGGCGATTATATTCTGTGGTATGGAGCCTTTATCCCAAGCCAAGCCCACGAGCTTTGGCGTTTTGTGAGTTATGCCTTTATACATACCGATTTTATGCACATCCTCTTTAATATGCTCATGTTTTGGATGTTCGCAACTGAGGTTTGCAAAAGCCTAGGAGAGAGAAATTTCACCACCCTTTACCTGCTATCTGCCATATTCGCAGGCTTGTTCAGCATACCCTTCTATGCTTTTGGCTTAATGGGAAATCACGCTGTTATAGGGGCATCTGGCGCATTATTTGGTGTAATGGCGGCTTATGCCTTTTTGTTTCCTGAGCAAATTATTTTGATGTTCTTCATAGTTCCAATGAAAATAAAGCACGCTATATGGATATTCATAGCCATAGACCTATTTATGGCAAATAGCTCAGACGGCATTGCCCATTTTGCGCATTTGGGAGGTGTGCTTTCGGGTTATCTATTTATGCTGTTTTGGTCTAAAAGCATTTCTTTGGAATCTTTTTTTGCAAAACCAAAAGGCCCCGAAAGATATTCAAGGGAATTTTTTAAAGAACACGCAAAGCAGGCCCCACCACTGGAAGGCGAGCTGTACAAAGGCAATTCAAGCGCAAAAGAAGAGCGTTTAAACGAAATTTTAGAAAAAATAAACCGCACCGGACTTCAATCGTTAAGCCAAGAAGAAAGAGATTATTTGCAATGGTTTGGAAAACAGAATAAGAAGTGAGTACCGATTTACTATATTTAAGCCTATGGTAAAACTTGAAGAAGATGAAGATTTTGAGGATTACGAGGAACTTGATGAAGAAAAAACCATTTCTCAGCAGGTTTACGATTACAAGTCCCGCCGCATTTTAGTTTGGATTGAAGACAAAGAAAACCAGCCTCAGGTGGAGGAAACTTTGGCTTTTCTTTTGCCCTATGCCACCCTGCGTTATGTAAACAGCGAAGAAAAAGCAACCGAACTTTCCGAAAAAGAGGAATGGGACACTTATGTTGTTGACTTAATGGAAGAAGGTGTATCCATAAGCGAGTTTGTTAAAACGGCAAACAATAATCTGGAAATAATGCTTGTTGCGCTGAACTATTCCCGCCTCAACAGGGATAACGAGCAAAGCGAAATGTACTTTGAGCCAATTCGTAAATTATTTGTTCAAGATAACTTAAACGCTAACCCACCGGAAGGCGAACAGCAGTAGGCAAAAGCTATGGTAAATATATCATTAAATAGAATTACTCTATACGAAAAAAAGGGACAAAGTAATGAAGTTCTGCTAAATGATATTTCTCTAGAGGTAAAAGCAGGTGAATTCATAACGCTAACCGGCCCTATCAACAGCGGAAAATCCCGCATACTCAGGATTGTAGCTGGTTTAACCGAACCTGATTCTGGAAACGTGCTTTTCAACGGAAAACCTTTAAGCGAATTTTCTCCCAAATACGAAAACCTAGCGATGGTGTTTCGCTCCCAAGCTCTTTACCCTCATTTAACCGTGCGAAAAAATCTTGAATTTGGGCTTAAACTAGCCAACATCCCCAAAAGCACAATAAACACAAGAATAGCCGAAATTGAAGATTTGCTGGATATACCGAACATAATGGATTTAAAACCCGATGCCTTGCCTGTTTCAAAAAGACAGCTTGTGGCACTCGCACGTGCTTTTGTGAAACATCCTCAGGTTCTAATTCTAGACGAGCCAATTTCCGAGTTAGATTCTCAATCCAAAATAAAAATACAATCTATAATAAAACGTTTTTGCATAAATTTGCAAGCAACAGTTATGTATGCAACACATAACCCTTCCGAAGCCATGACTCTAAGCAACCGCATAGTTTGCATAAACAAAGGAATAATATTGCAAGTTGGCACAAACTACGAACTTTACAACCAACCTATAAACGAATCTGTAGCTAGATTTATAGGATACCCAGAGATGAATTTCGTTGAATTTGAGACAGTAGAAGAAAACAACCGCATCACTTTAAATTTCATAAATGCTAATTATTTCGTGGACATTCCGCCAAAACTGAAAAATATTCTAAAGCATTATACAAAGGCAAAAATAGGCATTAGAGCTGAACATTTAAAAATTTCCGCCGAAGAAAGCCCATACACAGTTCCTATGATAGTGGAAATGCAAGAATATGCAGGCTCACAATCCATAATTTATGTTTCTAGGGAACATCAGACCTTGGCAATTGAGGTACCGATGAACAAGCGCTATGAACTTGGAGAAACTGTGTACGTTGAACCAGACCAGAACGAAATTCACCTATTCACAAAAGGAAAACTTGTGATATGATGAAATTTTTGGTACCCATTTTGTTGCTTTGCTTTTTTTGCGGATGCAAAGAGAAAGTGCGTTCCGAAAAAATAATACACCTATGGGTTTTCAACAATAGCCCAAACCCACTAGACGATATGAATAAAATTTTAAAAGGTTTTCACGTTGAAAATCCTGGGTTAAAAGTTGAAGTTACCATTTTGGATTGGGGAAGCGGTTTATCAAAATTGAATTTGGCCGCTGCAACTCGCAATGGCCCAGACGTTGCGCAAGTTCCTTCCACCTGGGCTGCATCGCTCACCGATATTGATGCTCTTATGCCTCTAGATTCAATCGCTAACATTTGGGGAAATCCAGAACTATTCATAGTGGGTTCTAGAGAAACTATGAAACCAAAAAATTCAAACAACATAACATCGCTTCCCTGGTTTTTGGATGTACGCCCTTTTTATTATCGCGAAGATGTTTTAAGGGCATTGCATATAGACCCAAATACAATAAGTTCAAGGGAAAAATTCAAGGAAATTTTGCAAAAAATAAAAGAATCAAATATACCTATAAACGATAAAATTGTAAGCCCAATGGAATATCCAGCAAAGAACGATTGGAACATTGTTCATAATTTTGCATCTTGGGTTTTCAGTGCGGGAGGTTCTTTTTTGAACAAAGATTTATCAAAGAGCAATTTGCTAGATAGCAAAACTTTAGATGGCATTTATTTTTACTTGGACTTTGTGAAAAACGGATATAACGATTATTCCAATTTAGATAAAACAACAGCTGGCGTGAACAGCGATTTTGACCAAGGCAAAACCACCTTTATAGGAGAAACAACGCAAAGAGTTCTTTATCTTGAAAACCAAAATCTTTTGCAAGGCTCAAACGCACAGGCTGTGGAATATGGCTGCATAGTTCCACCAACGGCAAAAAAAGACCAACCGGGGAAATACTTTTTGGGTGGCTCAAATTTGGGAATTTTTAAAGCGACAAAAATAAAAAAAGAATCTCTGACCCTTTTGAGATATTTAACAACCCAAAGCGATGTTCAGCTCAAGTTTTCCAAAATGTCTGGTTATTTGCCTGCTCTAGCGGAAACCTATAACCTGCCTTATTTTTCGGAGAATAAAAATCGCAAAATATTCCAAAAAATAGTGGAAAACGGACTCAGCTACCCCGCTGTGCCTTTTTGGAGCTCAATAGAAAACGATGTTTTGGTGAAAAGATTCAACAACATTTTCAACATAATAGCTAGCTCAGAAGGAAAGCAATGGCCACAAAGCAAAATAGAAGATGAGCTTAAAAAAGCAGACAACGACATAAATGTTATTATAGGCAAGGACTTTCAAAAAAGGCATAACAAGAAACAATTATGAAGCGACAGAACAACAGAATAGCACTGTTTTTTGCTTTGCCAACAAGCATCCTGCTCTTGTTTTTTTTAATACTGCCTGTTTTGTGCAACACAATTATAAGCACATTAGACATAGGAAACTCACCGGACTTATGGTCGTTCCATTCTTTTGTATTTTTTGATAATTATTACGATGCCATTATGCAAGATGGTTTTATAAGTGCTGTTAAAAATTCCACAATATATACCATACTAACCACTATATGCGTAAGCCTTGTAGGATTGCTTGCAGCTATTTGTTTAAGAGAGCCTTTTAAGGGAAGAGGAATTGTTATACTCTTAATTATGGTTGCATGGTCTATACCAAGCTATGTGGTTGGAATTTTCTTTGGCTATGTTTTTCAGCAAGACAACAGCCTTATAAATTTTATTCTGTTTGACATATTGAATATAGATACAATTTCGTCTTGGATGGGAGTGGGATGGAGCTATAACCAAGATGGGCAGTTGATACCTCCAAGATGGCTTGACCATAAATATTCCGTGCTAACCGTGGCTATTCCTGCTATATGGCACTACTGGCCATATTCAATGCTTTTGTTTTTGGCAGGTTTAAATTCAATTCACAGCGATATAGACAGAGCCGCAACTATGGACGGAGCAGATAAAATTGATAAATTCTTTTACATAACAGTTCCCATACTTCGTCCGGTTTTGGTAGCTGTGCTAATTCAGAATTTTGTGATAAATATTTACAATTTCAATATTGTTGTGATGATGTTTGGCACTGGAACCATAACTCCAAGCAAAAACGCAGATATGATTATCCCATACATATTCCGCACAGCGTTCCAATATTGGAATTTGGGAATTGGAGCTGCGCTATCTACAATGCTTATGCTAATGGTTGGAATTTCTGTTTTATATTATTACAAAAACTTAAACGGAAACTGATATGCCAAATTATTTCAAACGTATAAATTTCAAACGTGAAAAAATAGCTGTGGCATGGGTTTTGGCGTTAATAAGTTCATTCCCTATATTATTCATAATTTGGCTATCCATATTAAATGCAGAAGACATTCAGAAATCTGTTTTTTTCCCTCAAAAAAGAAACGACAAGGTAACATTTTTTGTGCCAACAGAAAAGGATATTATTGTTGCCACAAATTTGGGATATATACGCGATTTTGAAGGCAAAGAAATTTTAAATATAAATTCGGTTTCAACTGTTTATGCGCAAAGCAAAACAAACCTTTGGGCATTTAGCGCAAATAGGGGTTTAATAGAAATAGATATGAAAGATAAACAAGAAAAAAAATCTTACGACTGGAATTTTTTTAGAAATAGCTACGAAAATTTTGACCAATCTAGATTTTTGGTTTCTGGCGATATTTTGCCAAAACATTTTGCAGAGCTTGCAAATTACTTGAATACCGCTCCAGCACTCCCAAGTGAAAACGAGAACATAACCGTATCGTCTTTGGTTGGATTTAAATTTTTTGAATCTGAAGAAATAATAAACCAACTCAATTGGATTTTAGCAAACGATAAAATTCTTAATTCAATTTTGGATTATTGGGCAAAACGAGAAGACTGGCTTAATCCGCAAATATACAACATGAACAAAAATAAGAATCTCTCCGAAAAAGAAAAACATTTGCTGTTTCGCTTTTGCTTATCGGAGTTGTTTCCAAACGAAATATCACGTGTAAAATATTTTCCCTGGCAAGATTTATGGATTAGCCAAGTTGTAAACTCTGGGCTTGCAATTTTGGCAACCGAAAACAAAGTTGCAATAGGCACTCGTGGCGATTTTTTCCCAGGAGTTGCCATCTTTGACACAGAAACAAAACAAGTGACTTGGATTACAGAAGCAACAGGGCTTCCGAATGCCTCTGTTCAAAACATAGTTAAAATATCAAAACCTGGTACTATTCGAAACGATACTATTTTAGTTGTGCACGATATCGGATTTAGCATTATTCAGCTTGAATCTGGAAAAATAATCCGCAATATTATGTTTGGCGAACATGAATTGCCAGATTTGGCGGGGCAAAATTTATATATCAAAGCTTATGAAGAACCGCCGCCAAAAGAAATGCCAAACGAGATAATACTCCCAGATGATATAATAGTGTTGCCAAGCAAAAAAGCACAGCCAGCAAAAAAGCCACCGCCTTTGCCAGTCAAAAAACAACCGCTAGGCAAAAAAGCGTTGCCAGATCCAAAAGCATTATTACCAGAGGTGAAAGCACTGCCAAGCGAAAAAACATCGCTAAACAGGAAAATTTCCATAAACTATGGAACAAGGAACATAATATTTAACTACGATAATCTCAAAACCGAATATAAGCAAGAACAAGAGCGAGAACAAACGCTTGACTATTCATCCATAAGTTCTTATTACGAAAACAAAAATGGATATAAGTGGGTAGGCTACAGTGATGGAAAGTTTGAGGCTTTGAACGAATCAAATCTAAATATTCAAACCAGCACAATTCCAAAAGGCAAACGTACGTTTCAATTGAATAATTATCAAGATATAATAAAAATTATGCCCATAGGCCCATTCTTTAAAAATTCCATATTGTTAAGTTTATCCATAAGCCTGCTTTGCACATTTTTAGCAATACTGCCTAGCTATGCCATAGCCCGCCTTAAATTTTTTGGCAAAGCAGTCTTTGCAAGAATTATGCTGTCTTCGCAAGTGCTCTCTAGCTTACCTTTTTTAATTCCCATTTTTGTTATATTTAATATTTTGCAAATGAAATCTTTTCAGTTGTTCAATAATTTCACAATTATCATACTTGTAAACATTGCGTTTTTCTTGCCACTCGCTGTGCAATTTTTGTTCAATATGTTTAAAACAATTCCACCAAATTTAGAAGAATCGGCTATGATAGATGGTTGCACGCCTTGGACAACATTTTGGAAAATAATCGTTCCAATAATTTTGCCATCTCTTGCAATATGTCTGGTTTACATATTCATATTCGCTTGGGACGAAATTTTATTTATATGGATTCTCTCTACCGATTCAACTACGGCTACCCTGCCCGTTGGAATAAGGCTCACTGTTGGCCAGCTTGCAAACCGCCCAGAACTCTTAATGGCTTTCTCCATTATAGCTTCTTTGCCGCCAATATTGCTATTTGCCCTTATTCAACCGCTTTTGATAAAAGAACCTATAATACAATTTAACACGCTTAAACTAGTTTCTAAATTTTCTCAATGGAAAATATATTTAGAACGTATTCCCAAGTTTTTCTCTCAGAAGGGCTGGGAAGTGAAGCTCCCTCGCTTTATGCAAAAAGAAGGCAAAAACACTCAAAAAACTTAGACTCGCTGTGTGTTTACGCCTCTGTTGAAAAAGAGAGTGAAAATAGAATTTGCCAAAATCCAGAATTTTTGTATTTAACGGGCATAAACCAAAGCGGAGCAATTTTGGTTTTAGATCCTTTTGCGAAGGGGCAAAAACGGGAAATTTTATTTTTAAAAGAAAAAGATGCAAAAAAAGAATTTTGGAATGGGATAAGGCTAGGGCTGCCAAGTGCGCTTATGAAAAAAATAACAGGCATTGAAACAATTTTGCCTCTTGAAGAATTTAATACTTGGTTTAAAAAACGAATTGCAAGCCTAAAAGAAAAGCACATTTATTCAAACAAAACCATTATCAATAAACTGCGACTTCATAAATTGAAAGTGAAGGATGTTTCTAAAATTCACCTTGCGCAAAGGGTTATTTTGGAGCCAGAGAGAATTGCCCTTGCTAAAAAGGCTCAAGTGATTGCAAAAGATGCTTTTTTAAAAATTTTATCCAAAATTTCCAGTTGCAAAACCGAACGCGAATTGGCTGCCGAGCTTGACTGCGCTATGCTTTCTCAAACGAATAACGGCTTGGCATTTCAAAGCATTGTGGCTGCTGGGAAAAATGCCTGTACCCTGCACTATGCAAAGAGAGACTGCGCTATTGAGAGCAATAATTTAATTCTTTTGGATTTTGGCTGCCGCTATAACGCGGTGTGCTGCGACATTTCGCGTACAATTCCAGCGAGCAAAAAATTCAATCCTCTGCAAAAGCTGCTCTACAATATTGTTTTAGATACTCAAAAATTTCACGAGAAAAATGTGAAAGCTGGTTTAACTTTAAGTGATTTGGGCAAAGATGCTTGGCATTTTTTGGAAGAGCTTTTAGACGAGCGTTTTGTAAAACAAGGCGGCAAAATGAAGCGTAGCTACAAAGGCAAGCCCCACGGCATTAGCCATTTGATAGGCGATATTGTGCACGAGGGCGCACCAAACAGAAGCTATATGGAAAACCCTTTGGAGCCAAATATGCTAATTTCAAACGAGCCTGGTCTTTACGGGCATTTTGAAATTAAAATAGACGGCGTTCTATACAAAGAGGATATAGGCATTCGTATAGAAGACGACCTTCTGATAACAGAAAAGGGATGCGAGAATTTATCTGCTAGCATCCCGAAAGAGATTGAGGATATTGAGGGTTAACAACCCCCTCACGGGGGCTTAGTTTAAAATGTACAAGAAGTACCATTGTTTGGATTGCAAGCCTTAGTTTTGCTAAGCCAATTCGGGCAATTTGCAGTTGTTGGTTCAGTCCAGCAATTACTTTTACCACCATTGTTATCCCAGTTGCAACATCCTACCGAACTTGGATTTTTTCCGTTAAGGTCTGCACCAGTACAATTTGAACTACCATACAAATATCCATTGTCAGAGCAATGTTTAATTAATACCGCACAAGTACAATTTCCAGCGGTGCATTTGTTATCTCCGCTATCTATATAGCCATACTGCGAGTCTATTTTATCACAGTCAGTTTTAGTTGCATCCCACCTACAATAACGTTCGCTACCGCTGACCAAACATGGGCCTTTTGTTTCGTTACTTGTTGCGCTAGAGCTGGATCTATTGCTAGAGCTGCTGGTAGTAGTAGTAGTATGGCTACTGCTGGATCTGCTAGAACTACTATAGCTGCTGCTGCTGGGTTTTGGTGGGTCGCCTACGCATTCGCCATCGTAGCATATTTCTAGAGACCCTTTGCAAGAGGTTTTCTCTCCTTTGCATACATCCCCATCCTTAATATCAACTTGAATACTGTTGTCGGGATGAACTCCTAATATTTCACTTATAGACCTCCACGAAAAAGTCTTTCCGTCTTTAGTCCAATTAATAGAGCCTGCTGGTATAGTAGCAACCGCACCACTCTCTTTTGTTTTGCATGTTACAACAGGGCGTTTATCTTCGGGAATGGATTGGTCGGTCCACTTAATTTTTACTTTGGGAGTAGTCACTTCGCAGGTAAGGATATATGGAGATTCGGCAGAACTGCTTTGGGCGACTTCTTCGCTGGAGCTACTGCTTGGGGAGCTTGCACTGGAGGGTTCTCCTCCGTCTGAACTGCTTTGTGTGCTACCTGAATCGCTGCTATCACCATCTCCGGGGCCGGGGTCTTCGCCTTCGGAAGAAGAAGATTCATCGGGGGGAACACTAGGTGAGCTGGGTTTTTGAACTATTGACGATAATCTCTCTTCGTCATTTGTCAAACTCTCTAGGGCTTGATTTATGGGCCATTTTATCTCTGGGTTTCCAATAATATCCTCTGGAATGCCTTCGCCGCAAGCTATGATAAAGGCGACGGTTGCTAGTACCGCCAAGGTACAAGACAACACACGATATGAACCGAGTTTTTTTGCCATACAATCCCCCACTTTAAATATAGAAATATTTTCCAGGCACAGTTGTAATTGCGGCTATGGCCTCTTCGTGGGTAAAAGCCTTTGGAAAACGTCTAAATAGCGTTTTTACCTGCTCCATAAGGTCTAAAGAGCTAGCAGAAGCAAGGCTATCTGTTGCAATGCAAATATCAACCCCGCTTTTTTTCCACATCTCAAAATCGGGGTCTTTATGCCCAAACCACTCGTGGCTCTCTGGGCAATGCACAAGAGCAATATGGTTTTTTGCCATAAACGCTAAATCGCCCTCCTTTAAAAAGTTCCCATGAACAATAAACCCATTCCTAACAAACTCCTGTTCACCCTTAAAAATATCCAAAAAATCGCAAAATCTATCGCTCTCATCAAATTCCGCCAAATGAATACTCCAAGGAATCCCCGCCTTAACACAAGATTTTATAGCCCCCCTAACAAGCTCTGGCGGAGTAGCATAAATAGAATGCGGAGTGCAAGGAAAAGGCAAAGGTTCTTTAATAACCTCATGCACCGAATATAATTCTGTAAATCCTGAAAATTCTGTGAATTCTGGTTCAGACATCTGATTTCCCACATCGTAAATGATGCTGGTGCCTGCCTTTGAAGAAAGTTCCAAGCCTTTGAGATAGCTCGCTTGGTAATCCTCTTTTGTCCAGTTTTCCACCTCTTTGCGAAGAACCGAGAGCCATTCAAAGAAGGGCTTGTTTTTTGGCATTTTGCCTGCCAAATTTGTCAGCTCCAAATGGCAATGCGCATTCACAAAAACGGGCTTCATAAGGCTTCTCTTGCCTTTAAGAAAATCCATCTGCGAATAGAACCAAAATTCTCGCCGTTTGGGTTCTTTTTTGCAACCTTTGTGCCACGCCACAAAAGAAAAAGAAAAACAATGGTTTCGTAAATAACGCTAAATGCAAAATAAACAGAGGGAAAAAATTTTGTGTTTAATATAATTTCGCCTTTTGCGCTCCAATTCACATTTTCATTTTCCCAATTTGGAAAATAACAACCATTAGACATTCCCATTGCTATTGAGTCGTAAAAAGGGTCACCCAAAGTCCCATCAATCTCAAGGTTCTCAAAAGTCACAGAAAATATATTTATTGCCCTGCTGGTGAATCTTTGGCTGGCTTTCCAAATTCGGCTTTCAACCCCAGGCTCAAAAAGTGCTTGAAGCAAAAGTTTGCCACCATCGGAATCTTTTTCACCCGTATCATCAGAAGACAAAAATCCAGCCTTGCTCAAATCATTTTTAACTTGTTCATATTCTTGAGCAGAATCAATATTCCATATATCCCATTTCCAAAAACGAAGCCTAAACTTACGCTCCGTTTTAGAAAAAGAAAAAGCTATGCGAAATTTCATTTTGCATATTCATCTGCTTTATCTTTCACGGTCTTTATCAATTCCTTAAAGCTCTTTGTTTCCAAAATGCTTTTGAATTGGTCTTGATAGTTGCGGGTGGTGGAAAGGTCGTCTATAACCAAATCCCAAACGCGCCAAGACTCCCCTGCTTTTTCCATTTTGTAAACCATAAGCATATCTTTGCCCTTGCTCCAGGAATGTATGGAAACTTCAACTTCTGCGCCGTCTTTTTTGTATTTGGGTGCTTCATAAACCGTGGAATCTGGTGAAGTGAATGTTGTATTTTTGAATTTATGCACGCTTGAATTTTCCACCATTCGCTGAAATTCCTTGGCAAACTCCGCTTTTAGTGCCGCAGAAACTGTGTCTAAAGTTTTTTTGGGCAAACTGCGCTCAGACATTTTAGCAAAATCAAAAAGCCCGCTGCTCAAAAATTTGATTCTCTCTATTTCTTTTGCTGTGTGGCTCTTTTTTTTAAGCTCTTTTTGCAATTCCACATCGTTTTGCTTTAGCAAAGCAACAGGGTCTTGCGCAGCAAAAAGCGAAATGCAAGCGAAAAGAGAAATTAAAATTGATTTTTTCATAACGACTCCTTATGTTTAAGATAATGTAGAAAAAAATTCCCGCCGCCTTTGGTTATGGAAAGGAGTTCCGTTGTGTAGCGAGCAAGTTTGCTAAGTGGTGCCTCTGCATAAAAACGCGCTTTTTTGCCATCTCCATCGCTGTTTATTATTTTTGCGCCACGAGAGAGCAAATCGCTTGCAACCGTGCCCGCAAATAGGCTTGGGCATTGAACGGTTAAATTGACCCAAGGCTCGTAAATTTGCACAGAACTCGGCTCCACAAGCATTTTTGCCGCATTGAGGCAGGCTTTTTTTATAACGGATTGCGAACTGCCCTGTACCTCAAATTTATGCAAAACAAATTTAACATTGCGCAAAGAGCCTTTGCCCAAAACTCCAGATTGGCAAAATTCATCAAGAGCAGAGTATATTGCATCCTTCCATTTTTTTTCAGAGCCTTCAACAGCAAAGCCTGCGGAATTAGGTTCAGCAGAAAGAGAAATTTTCACGCTTGTATCTCCAATCTGGCAAAAATTTTGGGTAGCATCCAATTTTTTAGAAAGCATTTCCCTAAATTCAACACTTGACTCCCCTGCCCTAACCTCGCAGCGAAATTCCCTTTTCAATCTGGATAAAATAAAATCAAACTGAACCGCACCCATAGCGTGCAATGTCCAAGAACCATCGCTGTTATCCGAAACTTTCACCGAATTGTCCGTACGCTCTATGCTCTTTAAAGCCGCATTTGTCGCTTCCCAGTCGCTTGCCTTTAAACATTCAATTCTCATTTGCAAAAGAGGCGAATAGTCCCCAGTTTTTTTATGCTCCATTCCCTTTACCGCATAAATATCTCCGCAAAAAATTTCCTGAACTTCGCTCAAATTTTGGGCGTGAATGCGGTAAAATTTTAACCTGCTTGGAAATTTGCTCTTTGGCAATTTTTTAAAACTCTTGAAAATGGCAACTTCACCAATGCCGCTAAAAAAGCGATAACGTATAACTTGCCCAGGTTCCTTGCTCTTTATAGTTTGCGGTTTTATAAAAAAAGAAATCCCATTTAAAAGCGAGCGAATCCCTATATTTTTTTTAGCAGAACCCGCGTAACACAAAATATGTTTTTTTTGAAGGAATAATTTTTGCAAACCGGCAAGCAAGTCGGCTGTTTCCACATTTTTTTTAGCGAGCATTTTTTCTAAAATTTTATCATCTGCAAGCGATGCCGCTTCGCAGGCTTCTCTTCGGTAATTTTCCATTTCATTTTTTTCTTCTGTAAAATCAAAAATATCCTCTTTGCCCTCTGCATTGTGTTTCAAAAAACATCCGCTCAAAACATCCCAAACGCCTTCATTTTTCACAGGCAAATTCATAAGCAAAGGTTTAACGCCAAATTGCTCCTCTATTTCCAAAAAACTCTCTTCTAAACGCGACTCTGGCAAATCTGTTTTGTTGAAAAATATAATGCAAGGTTTGTTCAAGAGTTTCAATTTTTCCCAAGCCGCAAAAGTCTGAGGCTGAATCCCGTCTAACGCAGAGACCACCAAAACCGCTCCGTCCGCAGCTTGCAAAGCGGTATCTGCTTCCATTCCAAAATCTATATGCCCGGGCGCATCTATCAAATTCCACCAAATATCTCTCCACTCAAAATGCGAAATGCCCGCTTCTATAGTTATCCCCTTTGCTTTTTCCTCTGGCAGATAATCCATTGTAGCAAGCCCATCTTCCACATTTCCAGGTCGCAAAATTTTCGCCGCAGTCCACAAAATCCGCTCCGAAAGCGTTGTTTTGCCTGCATCTATATGAGCGAGAATGGCTATGTTGCGAATGTCTTGCATTTGGATGTTTTAAATTTACAAAAATGCAGAGCTTGCAGGCAAAGATGGTGGTACATATTTGGTTTTAGGTATTTTCTATATTCCCTAACATTAGGGAATATTCTTTACCTACATTTCTTCGCCCTAATGCAAATAAGTATAACAGACACTTGGTAAAGGTTTTACAGATGGGCGTTTTTTATTGTTCTGGTAAAACCACAAAATTAGGAGATAGCGTTATGGAAAAAAACAAAATCCAGTTATTTGAAAACAAGCGTGTTCGCTCTGTTTGGGATGCAGAAAAAGAAGAATGGTTCTTTTCTGTGGTTGATGTAGTGGCTATTTTAACAGATAGCCCAAACCCCAGAAATTATTGGAAAGTCTTAAAACATAGGCTTATAAGCGAAGGTAGTCAGTTGGTTACAAATTGTAACCAACTGAGAATGCCATCTAGCGATGGGAAAAATTACCTTACTGACGTAGCCACGACCGAACAGCTATTCCGTTTAATCCAATCCATTCCATCACCCAAAGCCGAACCGTTCAAATTATGGCTTGCAAAAATAGGCAATGAACGGCTAAATCAAATGCAAGATCCTGAAAAATCCATAAAACAAGCGATGCAAGATTACAAAAAACTTGGTTATTCGGATAATTGGATAAATCAAAGAATAAAGAGTATGGAAATCCGCAAGGAATTGACGGACGAATGGAAAAACAAAGGATTGAAAGAGGAAATCCACTTTGCTACATTAACGGATATAATAACAAAAACCTGGTCTGGCAAAACAACAAAAGAGTACAAGCAGTTCAAAAATCTGAAAAAAGAAAATTTGCGAGACAATATGACGAATACAGAACTTGTATTGAGTTTGAACGCAAAAACAGGGATACAAAGTACCATCTCCCTATCACAATAGAAATTTTAAAAAAATAATTTTCTACTTTACCCCTGTGCCAGTAGTCCTCTCCGTTTCCCACTTAAAAGCAGGCTATGGGAAAAAAATAGTTTTGCAAAACATTTCCTTTTCGCAGGAACAAGGAGAAATCAGAGCTATTTTGGGTACATCCGGTTGCGGAAAATCCACGCTTTTGAATAATATTCTGGGACTGGAAAAAGCTATGGCAGGCGAAATAGAAATTTTAGGCACAAGATTAAAAGCGGGCAAAGAGCAAGTTCCGCTTTCTGTGCAAAAACGCATGGGCGTTTTGTTCCAAAACGGTGCGCTACTGAGTTCCTTAACTGTTTTTCAAAACGTTGCCCTGCCAATTCGCCTGCACCGCCCAAAAACACCCGAATCAGAAGTTAGGGATATGGTGGCAAGTCGCTTGGAAAAAGTGAATATGCTCCACGCCATAGACAAATTGCCAAGCGAACTCAGCGGCGGAATGAAAAAGCGAGCGGCGCTGGCGCGAGCAATAGCCCTAGACCCCGAACTCCTTTTTTGCGATGAGCCAAGCGCAGGTCTTGACCCCGTTACAAGCCGCGCTTTAGACGACCTCTTGCTGTTTTTGAGAGATAATTTAAAACTCTCGGTTTTAATAGTTACTCACGAATTGGATTCCATTAAAACAATAGCGAATAAAATTTTATTTTTGAAAACCGGAAATGTTCTTTTGGATTCTGATTTAAAAACTGGACTGGAAAGCGATATAGAAGAAGTGAGAGAATTTTTCACAAGAGGAGAAAGCAATAGTGGACCTAAAAAAGATTGAAAATGGATTTAGACTTATTTTAGAGGGTTTGGGAGAAAACCCAAGTAGAGAAGGCTTGCTTAAAACGCCTGAGCGTGTGGCAAAAATGTATTCAGAGCTTTTAAGCGGATTGGATTCCAAAGAAGATGAAAAAAATATTTTAGCAACACAGTTTGTTGAAAAATACGATGAGATGATTTTGTTGAGAGATATTCCGGTGACTAGCGTTTGCGAGCATCATTTTTTGCCATTCACAGGAGTTGCGCACGTAGCTTATGTACCCCGCAATAGAATTGCAGGGCTTTCAAAACTGGCAAGAGCAGTTGACTTTTACGCGCACCGCCCCCAAGTGCAAGAAAGATTAACCACGCAAATAGCCGAGCTTATTCACCGCTCCCTTGAACCGCTGGGTGTTGGCGTTGTTATGGAGTGCGTTCACACCTGTATGACAATTAGAGGCATAAAAAAAACAGGCTCAGTGATGTTCACAAGCAAACTCATTGGCACATTCAAAAGCAATGCCACAACCAGAGCAGAGTTTATGTCGCTTATTGGAAAGAGATAGCGCATAAAACAATTTTTCTATATTTATTCCGCAATAACCTAAAGGAATGTATTATGAAAAAATTTTCCCCTCTAGTTCTCTTTGTTGTTTTTACAGCTTTTGCACAACAACAAAATACAACAACACCGTCACATACCCCAGTGCAGGCACCACCAATACCAATACCGCAAGACAATCTACCAGAACCGGTAGTGCCACTAGTGCCAGCTCAGCCTATACCAGAACAATTAGTACCAACGGCACAGCCACAGCCACCAGTGCCAGTGTCATTGCCTAAAGACCCTAAAGACACGTTACCACTGCCACCCTTGCCACCACTACAGCCAATGCCATTACCAGACACACTATCAACACCAGCAGCAACCGACAGCGCAAGCGTGGCACCTACACCTGCGCCGCTGCCACAAGATACAACGCCAAAGGTGGTACCGCCGAAAATTGACAGCGCAAGCATAACACCTGCACCTGCGCCAAAAGACACAACGCCTCCCCCTCCGCAAAAACCATCGCTTCCAATGAATACCATAACAGTTGACCTTGGACCCACGATTATCGGCGGGGGTGTGAACGCAGCCGCTAAAATTCTCGGAAGCAAATTGAACAATGTGGACATATCCGCTTTTGGCATTGGAGCGCAATATGAATTTCAGCCTATTAGGTTTTTGAGTTTGCCATTGAAATTTGCCTATATGGATTTTAAAACAGGGGTTAAAGAAGAAAAAAAGACTATGGTAGATAGCATTATAGAGATGCCACCACCACTGCCGCCTACTACAATGGAAGTGGAAACCACACTCAAAGCCAAGCTTAAAGCTACACTTTCCATTTGGTCTATAGAAGCTCATCCACGTTTATATCCTTTTGGAGGCTCTTTCTTCTTAGAAGGAATGGTAGGTTACGCAAACTTGGCAACAGATTTCTCAGGCAAAGCCATTGCAAACGTAAATATAAGAGTCAAAGCCCCCAATATTCCCGATGTCCCCGGTATCCCAGGTGTACCCAGCATCCCTGGAGTTGATATCCCTGAGCCTGGAGAAGATATAACAAAAGACACGTCTTATATTGTTAAAATTGATAAAAAAGCCTCAAGAGATTATTTAAAGTATGGCGGCAAGCTCGGATGGAGGGTTGACTTTGGCAAACCAGGTGGGTTTGTTTTTGAACATGCGATTGGATGGTACCTCGCAAGCGGGCTTGGCAAAAAAACAATAGTTGAACAATTAGCAGATTACGTTGAGAAAAAAGCGAAGGAAGCAATAAAGGATGAGGATACAATGGTGGAGAATGCAAAAGCGGAAATTGGAAAATTTGACGATGCTTTCTCATTGCTTGAAAAAGTTATATTTGTGGGCGGACCTCGTTATACATTCGCCTTTGGATGGAGGTTTTAATTTTTCTAATTTGCATATCCTATGCGAATAATAGAGAAAATAACGAGCAAAGGATTGCCTCTTAGAGGCAATGACATAGACACAGACCGCATTATACCAGCAAGGTTTTTAAAATGCGTGACCTTTGACGGCCTTGGCGAACACGCCTTTGAAGATGATATTGAAGGCGTTAGCAAGCAAGGCGGCACACATCCTTTTAGAGATTCCAAATACAAAGGCGCGGGCATTTTGGTTTCCAATCGAAATTTTGGATGCGGTTCCAGCAGAGAGCATGCACCGCAGGCTCTTATGCGGTTTGGGATAAAAGCCATAATATCTGAAAGCTACAGCGAAATTTTCTTTGGGAACTGCGTTTCCATTGGAATACCCTGTTTTGTTGCAAGCCACGAAACAGCCGAAGAAATTTTAGAGAACATAGAGAAAAATCCTGCCGCTGAATTTTCTGTTAGCGTTAAGGAACTAAATGCCAAGTTCGGTGAAAAATCTTATGAACTCAAATTGGCAGATGGCCCACGAGGTCAGTTTTTAGATGGCTCCTGGCACGCCAGAAGCGTTTTGCTTTTGAACAGAGATAAAATTGAAGCCTTGGCGAACTCGTTATGAAATTTTTAATAATAATTCCCACTTACAACGAAATGGAGAATATTCCAGAGATTATTCCCCAAATTTTGGCGCAAAACGAGAATTTGGAAATTTTGGTTGTTGACGATGGCTCTCCAGACGGCACAGGAGATTTTGTTGAAAATTTATCCAAAGAAAACAATAAGGTTCACCTATTGCGAAGGGAAAAAAAGATGGGACTTGGAACAGCCTACGTAGCAGGCTTTAAGTGGGCACTGGAAAAAAATTACGATAGAATTTTTGAAATGGATGCAGACGGCTCCCACAGCCCGCAGGCATTGAATACCTTTTTAAAAGAATCAGAAAACGCAGATTTGGTTTTGGGAAGCCGTTATTTGAATGGGAAAATTTCAGTTGTCCACTGGGACTGGAAAAGATTGGTTTTAAGCTATTGTGCAAATCTCTACACAAGATTTGCAACCGGAATGCCTTTTTACGATGCCACAGGCGGCTTTAAATGCTTTAGCCGCGAGGCCCTGCAAAACCTAAACCTTGGCAAACTGAAAAGCGATGGCTATTGCTTTCAAATAGAAACCACCCACACTCTTTGGAAAAAGGGGCTAAAAATAAAGGAAATTCCCATAATTTTCACAGACCGCACAAAAGGTTCCTCAAAAATGAGCGGAGGCATAATATCCGAGGCATTCTTTTTGGTGCTAAAATTGAGATTCAGGTCTTGATTTTTTCTATATTGGGTGGGAAATCGAAACACAACCATAGCGAGGTTCTTATGAAAAAAATTCTATTTGGCGTTTTATCTCTTGCTATTATTGCAAATAGCGCCGCCATAAATCAAAATTCCGTTATAGGAAACTGGACACTTGAAAAATCACGAAAAGCTGGTATAGTATATCTGGAAGCAGATACCATGAAGCTCACAAGCGACTGGAAATTAACAGAAGTGAGCATATACGATATAGACTACCCGGACTATGGACCTCAAAAAATAAATTTGAGTTACAAGCTGAAAATAACTGCCGAGGGAGAGTATCGCCTTTCAGGTTCTGAACTTCAAAAATACCCAAAAAACCCAACAATAGAAATAGTAGAAGGCTCCTCTAGCGACGTAGAGGCTGCTCACAGTTCTAGAAAGGAAATAGAAAAACTCATAAAAGAGGAATTTAAAAGCTTTATGCCCATTTCGAGTGTATCGGAAACCGAGCTTGAACTGCAAGCCACAAGCAAAACATTGAAATTCACAAAACCAAAAAAACTTCCCATTTCAAAACTCACCAAAGACACAGTGCCGTTTTTTGCCCCAGAAGGCTGGCGTTTTCCAGAATCTGCAAAGGAACTCGCCTCTTTTGAACCAAGACTAAAAAACGACCCTAAAAATCTATTCACAGTGGTAAAAGGCGATTTTAACGGAGATGGCCATATGGATGCCGCAGCATATTTGCTGAATGAATCAACAGGTCAAGTTGCATTATTTACGAATATGTCTCTCAAAGACGGCACTTACGACTTAAGTCCTTATGGAAATGCAGACAAAAATACCAAAATAGAAAACGGAGTTATGCTCACCGACCCAGGTGAATATGTGAACATAGCTACCAAAGCCAAAGTCACAATAGAAAATCCCGCTTTTATAGTCATAATTTTTAACACTGCGGCAAACCTTGTTTATTGGAACCCTAAATACAAAGAATGGATTACTATTCCGCTGGGGAAAAGGTTTTAAAAATTGAAAAGATAATAAATGGTGGAGCGGGCTTTGCTCGCCTGCCTAATGGTTCTGTGTGCTTTGTTGAAGGAGCACTGCCAAACGAATCGGTAGAGATAAAAATAACAGAGCAAAAAAAAGATTTTTCAAAAGCAGTCGCAACAAAAATCCTAGAGCCACACAAAAAGAGGCGCACTCCCCCGTGCAAATACTATGGCAAATGCGGAGGTTGCAATGCCCAGCACGTGGAATTTGAAGGGCAAATAGAATTATTAAAACAAATCGTCTCAGATTTATTTGCACGAACCGCAAAAATAAATTTGCCGCAAAATTTTGAAATCCATTATGCCAGCGAGTGGGCTTATCGCCATAGAGCGCAGGTATTTGCCACAAAAAATAAAAACATCCCTTGGGGTTTTAGCGAGCGAGCCGCAAATAACGCGGTGCCTATAGAAAAATGCCTTGTTTTATCGCAAAATTTGAACGAAAAACTAAAAGAAAATTTAGACCTAAAAAAGCGTTATCTATTTGACAATAAAAGCGAGGAATTTTTGGGCAAGCACATTCACGCAGACGAAAGCGTATTTTTTCAAAGCAATTTGGAATTATTGCCAAAATTGATAAACGAAATTCAAAAAGCCGCAAGCCAGGGCGAAATCCTTTTGGATATTTTCAGCGGAGTTGGGCTATTTTCCGCATTTTTGCAAGATAAATATGAACGTGTCATTGCCGTTGAGCAAAACCTCCTGTGCCAAAAATTCGCAGAAAAAAATCTTGGCAAAAACTGCGAATTTCACGCAATGAACGCAGAGGAATTTTTCAACAAAAACACCCCCCTTTTGAGCAAAGCCAGCATTTTAATAGACCCACCCAGAGAAGGAATGACCGATGAACTCTGCCAGTGCCTTTGCAAAAATAAGACAAGCAAACTCCTTTATGTCTCTTGCAATCCCGCCACCCTCGCCCGTGACACACGCAAGTTGCTAAACGCGGGCTATAGCCTTGAAAGCGTTAAAGGCTTTGCTTTTTACCCCCAAACGTTTCATTTGGAAATGATGGGGGTGTTTAGCTAGTTGGGACAACCGCCCTCTGTATTTGGACAAGATTGGCTCCAAAACTTATTACTGCCACCACTGCAATTTTCTTTTTCTTTTTGAGTGTACACATCCCAGCATTTGTCTGAATTGTTCCACCTGCAACAGCCTTTAGAAGAGCCAGCTGTTGTCGGAGGATTATTATCTATACCGCAAATAAAGGTACCGCCAGAACACGATGTGGTTGCACCTTCAGTTCCGCCTTGGAATATCCAAGCATCTTTTCCGCAATTATTCCTATCCGCTTGATCTTTAATTGGCCAGCAAGCACCACCTCCATTCCATAAACACATATTTCCTCTACCATCACTACCACAAGCACCACCGCTGCTTGCTACGCTACTGCTACTCGCTACACTAGAACTGCTGGCTCTGCCACTGCTGCTAGACACCTCTAACGCACTTGAACTACTAGGAGTAGGTGGTGGAACGTAAACGCTACTGCTACTTGGCAATACTATCGCTACGCTAGAGCTACTGGGAGTAATCACGCTGTTGCTGCTGCTACTCGGCAACACTGATGCTGCACTTGACGAAGAAGGTTTCACAGAACTTGAATTTGAAACGTAAGGGCAAAAATCGCTTAATTCGCCACCTGCTGGACAGGTTGTTTTTGATGTTGAAAAGCATTCTCGCGTTTCTGGATAAACGCAATAGTTCATTGATTCACCGACAGAGGAACTACTTTGCGGTTGCGGAGGTACGGAGTTGCTACTCGGAATAGAAACGCTTGACGAAGAAGGTTTAACAGAATTTGAACTTGAACTAAGCTCAAAGGTAGAGGAACTGCTAGACAGACTCTCCGGCGGCGTGGGTAGCGGCTCAATGTCGGGAGTGCAAGAGAGAAACAACACTACCATAAGAGGGACAAAATAGCGTATTTGCATATTATAAATGTAGAAAAATGCAGAAAATGTAAACTTTTTTTGCAAAATTCATTTTTTTTGGGATTTTTTTCCGTTTTTTTACGTCTAATGTATAGAAGGTAAAACTGGAGGTAAATATGAGATATAATCCTGATCGGCATGACAGGCATTCTATACGTTTGCGTGGGTATGATTATGCGACAACTGGGGCGTATTTTGTTACGATATGCCTGAATCAACGAATTCCGAAAATTCTGCGCGGTGGGGGACGTTTCGGTTGGCAAATTGATTTTCAACAAAAAGGGCAGACACGTAGGTCTGCCCCTACGGGATTTGGGACGATGAACTCTGGTTTTGATTTCCCAACATTTGGCGTGGTTGAAAACGGCGTTATGATATTAAATGATTGCGGAAAAATGATTGAAAAATACATTTTGGAAATTGCAAACAATACAGACAAATTTTTCCATATCAAAATTGACGAATATATTGTGATGCCAGACCATATTCATGCGATAATAACAATAAATGATACGTCCAACCGCGTAGGGGCAGACCTACGTGTCTGCCCTTGTACAACCAACATCCCATTAAGCACAATAATCCAATGGTTCAAAACAATGACAACCAACGAATACACAACCAATGTCAAAACCATAAATTGGCGACCATTCCACAAAAGGCTATGGCAACGCAATTATTATGAACACATAATCCACGATGAGGCGGAATATGCAAGAATTGCAAAATACATCCGTAATAATCCAATTTTATGGGAAAAGAAACATTGAATGTACCCAAATATTGCCGAATTTTAAACACATAGCCAAAATTTTTATATATTTAAAGTAGGGAGTTTATTTATATGAAAAAACTTGCTGTTTTGATTATGGTTGCCTTTTCAATGCTCTTCTTCGCTTGCGAAGAAGACGTTATTCCCATTCCTTTGCCACCTCCAGCACAGGTCGTTGGCAATGACTCCGTAGCACCGCCAGCTCAGGAAAATGCGCAGCAGCAGGCTGCCGCAGAAAAACCCAGCGAACCAGCCAAACCCGCAAAAGTAGCTCCTCCAGCCAAAGAAGCTCCTGTAAAAGTTGCCAAAGAACCTCCTCCCCCAAAAGACCCCCCAAGAGCACCCACCTATTACAGCGGCGATGCAGAACAGCTCAACAGAGGCAGATATGCTATTCAAGTATCAATTGTTCCAACTGAGGCATCTGCAAGAAAAATTATTAAAAAACTCTCAGATGAAGGAATTAAGGCATATAACGCAAAAGTTGATAATCCCGACCCCGAAAAAGGCATGATTGGCACGTATAATAGGGTTAGAATCGGTTTTTTTGATGCAAAACCTGCCGCAGAAGCATTTGCCAAATCCAAACTGGAACCCCTTGGCTACCGTTGGTGGGTGGATAGAAGCAGAAACGACAATATTGGCAAACTAGCAGATTCTGGAGCAGAGCCTTTTGTTGTTGAGAAACGCCCCGAAAAAACACCTAAACAAATGTCTGAGCAAGAAAGAAAAGATGCCGAAAGAGCGGCTGCCATAGCTGCGGCCAAAGAAGAATACAAAGCCATTGCAAAAGCCGCAAATGCCGCTGTATCCTCTGCTCCCGTGCCTCCGCCAAAAATCCCTGCCAAAGCCAATCCGCCGCCACCTGTTATTAAAGATACAGATACTGATTCTCGTGGCAGGGTTAAAGCGAAAAGCAAGCGGCAGCCGTAGTTTACCTTGTGAAATGCTCCAGCAGGTTTTTCCCAGAAAACGATGGATTTTGTTTTTTAGCTAGGCTCTCTAGAATGTCAAATTTAAGGGGGCTATTCAGTATGTGTTCTTTTAGGTGATGGGTTGCCATTCGCCTTTCGTATCTGAAAGGGTTATTGTACCACGCAGTTCTAATGCCTTCTCTTGTTATGTATTCCAAGCTCAATTTTCCCCTATGCACCCAAAAGGTATCTGCCTCTACAGCGTGAGACCATTTAATATAAAGAGAGTCACCTGGTGCATTTCCATAGCGAATTGCAGCTTTGTAAAAGCCAGGCAAAAGCTCTCCGTTTATTAAAATATCTCTGCTAGGCAACTCCTGAGCAAAAAAAGGAAATTGAAAACCTAGAATTAATAACAATAAGATTGCAAATCTCATTAGGCATTACTCCTCAGCATCAGAGTCTTCTCTAGACGATGTTTGAAACACTTCAATTTCTTTTCCATGCTCGCGAATTTTCTTTTCAATTTCTTTGGAAATTTCCGCATTCTCTTTTAAGTATTGAAGAGCATTCGGCCTGCCCTGCCCTATTCTCTCGCCATTGTAAGAGAACCAAGAGCCGCTTTTTTGAATTAACTCCAAATCCACCGCAAGGTCTAGTATGGAGGCTTCTTTTGAAATTCCTTGCCCATAGAGAATATCAAATTCGCACTGCGTGAATGGCGGCGCAACTTTGTTTTTCACAACCTTTACCCTGGTGCGATTGCCCACGGAATTCTCGCCTTCTTTTATGGTGCTAACGCGGCGAATATCTATGCGTTGAGTGGCGTAGAATTTTAGCGCATTGCCTCCGGTGGTGGTTTCTGGATTGCCAAACATAACACCTATTTTCATGCGAAGCTGGTTTATGAAAATGAGAGCTGTGTTTGATTTATTCAACAAGCCCGTTAATTTGCGGAGAGCTTGGCTCATAAGACGCGCTTGGAGACCCATGTGGCTATCGCCCATTTCACCGTTGATTTCTGCCTGGGGTACAAGGGCTGCAACGGAATCCACCACTATAAGGTCTATTGCGCCGGAGCGAACAAGGGTTTCGCATATATCAAGGGCTTGCTCGCCTGTGTCTGGTTGCGAAACTAATAGAGCCTCTATGTCCACACCGAGCTTGCGGGCGTAGCTTGCATCAAAGGCATGCTCTGCATCTATGAATGCGGCTACCCCGCCTGCTTTTTGAGCCTCTGCTATGCAGTGCAAGGTTAAAGTTGTTTTGCCCGAAGATTCGGGCCCAAAAATTTCAATTATCCTCCCCCTTGGAATTCCGCCAACTCCAAGCGCTATATCAAGCTGAATGCAACCGGTTGATATAACGGGAATTTCTGCCACAGTCTCCTTGCCAAGAGTCATAATGGCACCTTTGCCATGATTCTTTTCTATTTGCGCAACGGCGGCTTCCACTGCCTTTGCTTTTTCGGGTGAAAGCGAACTTTTGCTTTCTTTGCTTGCTGCTTTTTTAGACATAATGCCTTCCTTTGTTTGGGTTATCTACCCATATTATAGTAAAATAATAATAAAAAATACTGAACAAAAGGGCAGTATTTTGTGTTTTGCATACATTTGTTGACAAAATTCACCTCGTTTGTGGGGGGTTGCTGGAATAAAAGTTCGTTTTTGAGCCTTTGGTTATGCCTTCGTGCCATAAAAGCCAAGATTTTTTGGAAATTCCGCCTGCATAACCGCCAATTCCGTTTACCGCTGTTATTCTGTGGCAGGGTATTATAATTGGAATGGCATTTTGCCCGCAAATATTTGCACAGGCTCTCACTGCGCTCGGTTTGCCAGACAAATATGCAAGTTCCGAGTAATGTATGCCAACAATGGGATAAGTGTTTGGCAGGGAATAAATTACTCCCCAAACTCTTTTCTGAAAATCCGTGCCATTTATGTCTAAAGGTATTTTTGAACGCAGTTGGCTAAACACGCCCCATTGCTTGGCAAAATAGCTGTTAAGCGCAGAAACGCACAAAGCCATGCAATTTCTTGCGTACTCGCTTTGAGGAAATTCCAGAGTATTATCTGCTTCTTGTTCTTGCGATAAATATCTTATGGCACGCAAACCTTTTTCGGAAGTTTCTACGCGCAACACCCCTATTGGAGAAATATAATCCAAAATAACCTCTTGTTTTTATCCCACCGCATCGGACAAACTGAACATTGGCATATACATAGCTACCAATATAAAACCTATAAACCCACCAAGGAATACTATAATCAACGGTTCTATCATAGAAGTCAAAGTATCAACTGCCGCGTCCACTTCTTCATCATAAAAATCCGCAACCTTAATTAACATATTGCCAAGCCCACCGGTTTTTTCACCCACGCCTGCCATTTGTATAACCATTGGCGGGAAAATCTTTATTTTAGGCAACATTCCATACAAGTCGTTCCATAAGGATTGTTTTTTATCGTATTTAAAAGACAGAGGCTCGTTCATAGGCTCGGCTATTGGCTTTCCTCCAGATATTGAACTTTGTATATACAATATAGCTTTTTCCACAGCGGTATTGCCTGCGGTTTTGGCTGTTACGGTAAGTGCATCTGTGATTGCAACGCCGGCATTTAAAAGTGTGCCCAGCGTACGTGAAAAACGGGCAATGGTTGACTTTGTCAGCAAATCTCCAAAGAGCGGTGATTTGAGCAATAAACCATCAAACACCAATCTAAATCTTGGAACTTTCAACAGATATCTGGCAGCAACCACAAATGCTATAACAGTTGTGACCCAAATTAAAACATTGTCTCTTATGAGTTCAGAAGCTCCCATAACCATCCTTGTTGGCCAAGGTAGCGCAATGCCTGCATCTTTGAATATGGACACAAACTGAGGAATAACAAAAGTTAACATTATTATCACAACAAGAATTGCAACTATTGCTACCATCGCAGGGTATGTCATAGCCTTTTTAACTTTTCTTTTTAGCCTTTCGTTTGCCTCTTGATATTCGGCAAGCCTTAGCAGAATACCATCTAAAATACCGCCAGCTTCACCAGCCGCAACCATATGTATATAAAGCCTGTCAAACACCTTTGGATGAAGCGCAAGGGCATCTGCAAGAGAGGAACCACCGTTGATAGACATTGTAATTTTGTGTATTGTTGCTTTTAATGTTGGATTTGTGGCTTGTTCTTCTAAAATTGCAAGTGATTGAATTATTGGTAGTCCTGCTTGGCTCATAGCGGAAAATTGGCGAGTGAAACGAGCAATTTCTTTTGATTTTATCCCTGTGCCAATAGATGGCAGTTTTATTTCGGTTGGTTTTTTTTTGAGGCTCTGAATTGTCAAATGCCTGCGGATTAACATTCCGCGCGCCTCTTCAAGGTCGCGTGCTTCTAATTGCCCGCTAAAATCTGCGCCTGTGGACGAGACAGCCTTGTATAAAAAAAACGGCATTAAGTGGCTCCCTTCCTAAGTTCTTTTTCCAGCAGCAATTTTTCCAAATTTTCTGGGTTTGAAGATTTGTTCAGAGCGAGCAATCGGTCTATTTGCCTAGATAGAACCAAATCGGCAAGCCTCATATTCATAGTGTTCATTCCAAATTTTTGGCTTATCTCTATTATGGATTCTATTTGATGAACTTTATCGTCTCTAATTAAAGCGCGAATTGAAGGCAGAACATTCATAACCTCGTAAGCCATAACGCGCCCGCCGCCTAGTTTGGGCAAAAGGGTTTGGCAAATAACGCCTTGAAGCACAAACGAGAGCTGCGTTCTTATTGTTTGCTGCTCGCCTTTTGGGAAAGCGTCTATTATGCGGTTTATGGTTTGAACGGTTGAATTTGTGTGTAGGGTTGCAAATGCTAAGTGACCCGTTTCTGAAATGGTTAACGCTGCGCGCATTGTTTCGGTATCGCGCATTTCGCCTATAAGCACCACGTCTGGGTCTTGGCGCAAAGCCATTTTGAGAGCTTGCGCAAAACTGGAAGTATCATTGCCAACTTCGCGCTGATTTACCATGCAATTTTGGTGAGTGTGCAAAAATTCTATTGGGTCTTCTATGGTGATAATATGCTCGTGCCGCTCTTTGTTTATTTTGTCTATCATAGCGGCGAGCGTTGTTGATTTGCCGCTGCCTGTGGCTCCAGTCACAAGCACCAAACCGGATGGGCGTTTTGTGAAATCTGCCATAATTTTTGGCAAGCCAAGCTCATCAAAGGTTTTAATGCGAATGGGAATTATACGAAGCGCAAGTCCCACGCAACCTCTTTGCAAATAAGCATTGGCACGAAATCGGGCTAAATTAGCTATGCCAAAAGAAAAATCGCACTCCTTGCTTTGCTCAAAAGATTTGCGTTGCATCTCATTCATAAGGCTATAAGACATTCGCATTGTTTCTTGGGGAGTTAGTTTTTCTTCGCCAAGGGGCTGCAATACGCCATGCAAGCGAACTAAGGGTGGAACTCCAACGGTAAAATGCAAATCCGAAGAACCCATTTCCACCATTTTGGTTAGCAAATCTTGAACATTATATGGCATATTATAGGGAAATGTAGAAAAATTTTCTTATTCCACAGTCACGCTCTTTGCCAAATTTCTCGGCTGGTCAATATCATTGCCGCGTAGCACCGCTATGTGATATGCCAAAAGTTGCAAAGGTACGCTTGTTATCACTGGCATAAGAGCACTATTCACAGTAGGCACTCTTATTATATGATCTACAAATTCATCTAATGGCGCAGAATCACTAGTGGTTACAACAATTAGCTTTCCACCTCTAGCCTTAATTTCCCTAGCATTTGAAACAATTTTATCAAAAAGAGCATCCTTAGGTGCAACTATCACAACAGGCATATTTGCATCTATCAAAGCTATAGGCCCGTGCTTCATCTCTGCCGCTGGGTAGCCTTCTGCGTGAATATAACTTATCTCCTTTAACTTTAAAGCACCTTCCATAGCAACAGGATAATGGTAATGCCTGCCGAGGTAAAGAAAGTTTGTGTGCTTGTAATACACTTTGGCAATTTCCAAAATTTCATCGCTCAGTTTTAAAGTTTCTTCCACCGCCGAAGGCAGGGAATTTATAGCTTGAGCAATTTCCATTCCCTGAACAGAAGAAAGCCTGCGCTGACGGCCAAGCAAAAGAGCAACCAAAGCCAGAACAGTTACTTGCGCATTGAATGCCTTGGTACTTGCAACCCCAATCTCTGGGCCAGCGTGCAAATATACCCCACCGTTAGATGCTCTTGCTATAGTTGAGCCAACCACGTTGCATATAGAAAGCACCGTTGCCCCTTTGTTCTGCGCTTCTTTTAGCGCAGCCAAAGTATCTGCTGTTTCACCGCTTTGAGATATGGTGAAAACAAGGGTGTCTGAGCCTATTATGGGGTTTCTGTAGCGAAATTCAGAAGCATATTCAACTTCAACTGGAATGCCTGCCCATTCTTCAATAAGGTACTCCCCTACCATTGCTGCATAGTAGCTTGTTCCGCAAGCTGTTATTATTATGCGGTCTATAGTCCTTAGTTCTCTAAGCGAATTATCCAGCCCCGCAAGTTTGGCATTGCCGTTTGCTAAAAGCAAGCGGCCTCTTGTGCAGTTTTTAAGTGCTTCGGGTTGTTCAAAAATTTCTTTCAGCATAAAATGCGGATAATCGCCTTTTTGCGCCGTTTGCAAATCTGCATCAACTTCTTGAATTTCTCGGTTAACGTATTTGTCTTTTATGTCTTTTATATTTTTTATTTCAAAATGATTTTTGCCAATGGTTATAACATCGTTGTCTTCTAAATAAACAATTTTTTTTGTGTGCCCCACTATTGCAGAAACATCGCTTGCCAAAAAACTTTCATTCTCGCCAACCCCAAGTATAAGAGGGCTGCCTCTGCGCGCCCCAACAAGAACATCGGGTTCGTCTTCGCATATCACAGCAAGCCCGAATGCGCCTTCCACGTGCTTTAGAGCCTCCAAAACCGCCTTGCCCAAATTGCCTTTGTAAAACTTGGCTATCCAATGCGCAACAACCTCGGTATCTGTATCAGAGGTAAATTTAACGCCCTCGGCTTGCAACTTTTTTTTGAGAATCGCATAGTTTTCAATAATCCCGTTATGCACCAAAGCAATTTTCCCATTTGCTGAAAGATGAGGGTGAGCATTTATCTCACTGGGTTCGCCGTGCGTTGCCCAGCGGGTGTGGCAAATCCCCAAAAAACCCTCCATTTGTTCCGTTTCCAATTTTTTTTCAAGTTCTTTTATTTTGCCAACTGCCTTGGCAGTTTTTATTTTGCCGTCAGAGAACAAGCTAACCCCAGAGCTATCGTAGCCTCTGTATTCAAGCCTTTTCAAACCGTCTAGTAAAATATGGAGAGCAGGTCTAAAACCTATATAAGCAACTATTCCGCACATAGGGTGTAAGGTAGTAAATTCAAACGCACGACAACCGCATTTATGTTGTCTGAACCAGAATGAACAGAATTTACAGCATTTCCAGAATGAACCTCATTTATTGGCTTTTTAGGATTTTCCGCTGGAAAATTTGTAGTTTACTAGGCAATGAATAAACTACTTTTCACTTTGCTATTTCTCGCCCTTGCTGCCTATGGGCAAACTCAAGAGCGCATTGCCATTATCAACACTATGGATGACTACGATTCTATAAGTGTTGCCGAATTGACTTACCTCACAGACAGGCTACGCGAGACGGCTGTGAATGTTCTGCCTGCCGAGAGGTTCGGCGTTATGACCACAGAGAGCATAGTTGCTTTTCTCGGCTCATTTGAGAACACGGTGAGGGTGTGCAAGGAATCAAGCTGCCTTGCGGAACTTGGCAGGCAGGTGAGTGCAGACTACATAGCTCAGGGGCGAATAGGGCGGTTCAACGATAATTTGACCATAAAGGTGGAGCTATACAGTGTAATAAGCGGAAATTTGATGGGTTCTTTTACGGGCGAATCCAAAGACATTGCAGGCTTGCGTGACATCATAAACGAGAACGCTGCTGATTTGTTCAAGAGAATGCTTGTGGAACAGAAGCCGATAGTTGTTGAGAAGCCGGAAGTTGCTAAAATGGAGCCTGCGCCGGAGGCTGAGGTACCGAAGGTTAAGAAGCAAATCAATCCTTGGATTGCCGTTGGCTTGGACCTAGTGGGGGCGGGACTGATTGTTGCTGGATATATGAAAGAAAGAGAAGCGAAATCTGCTTATGATGATTATAATAATATTGACCGTGAAGATCAGGAAGCTATAGATGCTGCTTGGAAGAAAGTGGAAAGCGGCAAAACTCAAAGAAATATGTTTTATCTTATCGGTGGCATAATTTTAACCTCAGGAATAGGAATTCATATATGGTTTTAAGATTTTTTATGTTCGCAGTTGCGTTTCTTTTGTCTTGCACAGAATTTGAACGCGGCAACCCTTATGATGCTAAGGGTAAGGGTATCAAGAAGGAGGTTAGTTGGGAGCAAGATCCCGAAGTAGAAGAGGTAAAATTCAAATTCACTGACCCACGTGATAAAAAAAATTACGATGCCGTAGAATTTAGAATCACAAGAGACGGCAATTCAAAGTCTGGTATAGCTAGGATAGACTCTAATATAACTTGGATGGCGCAAAACCTCAACTGGGATGCTCCGGGCAGTGTATGCTACGATAACGATGAAACCAAATGCGCGATTTATGGCAGGCTTTATGACTTTGAGACTGCAAAGACTGCATGCCCATCTGGTTGGCGTTTACCTATTGATGGGGAAGAGAAACTAGTAACTTATGAAGTTGTAGTTTGTAATGAGCGTAATGATTGCAACAAAGCTACAGAAGATATTCTGAGTGGTAATATTTACGAGGTATTGGGCTACGAAAGATGCTATAAAACAGAGGAACGTTACACCGGCTCAGGCCAAACTTACGTTTGGTGCGTTGGGCGTTGGATTGGTTTGGGTGGGATTGGCTATTCAAATGACAATTTCAGCGATATTGACAACGTTGGTTATTGGTGGACTAGTAAGGATGGCAAAGCGGGCAATGCCTACTACATATATGGACATATCAATGGCAACGAGTATGGCGAACTAGAAAAGAGCTTGACCGATAAGAACAACTTTTTGAGTGTCCGTTGCGTGCGGGATTAGGAGTACATATATGATTCTAAGATTTTTCACGCTCGCAGTTGTGTTTCTTTTGTCTTGCTCAGAATTTGAACGCGGCAACCCTTTTGATAATTATGGAAAGGAGGAACATTGGGATGGATTGGCAGAAATAGAAGAGGTAAAATTCAAATTCTCTGACCCACGTGATAAAAAGATTTACGATGCCATAGAATTTAGAATCACAATGGAAGGCAATTCAAAGTATGGTATAGCTGGGATAGACTCTAATATAACTTGGATGGCACAAAACCTCAACTGGGATGCTCCGGCGGGCAGTGTATGCTATGGTAACGATGAAACCAACTGCGCTACTTATGGCAGGCTATATGACTTTGAGACCGCAAAGACCGCGTGTCCATCTGGCTGGCGTTTACCTGTTGAGGGGGAAGAGAAACTAGCAACTTATGAATATTATGATGATGGTAGAAAATGGGAAAATGATCTATCTAATCGTATTTCCGAGATATTAGGCTACGAAAGCTGCTACAAAATCACCGAGGACAACCACTGCGTTGGGCGTTGGATTGTAGGTTTGGGTGGTCGCTATTCAAACGGTAAGTTCAATGATATAGATGCCATTGGTTATTGGTGGACAAGTACGGATGGCAAAGAGGGCAAAGCCAACTCCATACACGGACAAGAAGCCAAAGCCAAATCTACCTCCCCCCACCACACCGATCGGGTAGATATATATGGCAAACTAGAAAATAGCTTGGACGATAAGAGCAGCTTTTTGAGTGTTCGTTGTGTGCAGGATTAGGCATTTCGTGCTGCAATCTTGTTAATCCCAAAAATCGGGGGCATCGGGGTTCTGACAAGGTAAATGCGAACCTCGTGCGTTTGGGGGTGGTTGTAGGTGTTTTTTCAAGGTTCAGACAAAAAAATGCACATTTTTGCAAACACTTGTTTGCAAAATTCACTTTTTTTGGTTTTTTTTCCCTTTTTTTACGTCTAAGTAATAGAACCAAAAAAAGGAGGTTTCTATGAAAAAAGAAAAGGCTAGACCTTGCAGTGGCAGTAACAGTTTTGTATCTTTAAAGGAGGTAGTTCTATGGAAAGCGTTTTGAACCTCATAGTTAATGCAGAAAATGTGCGGATGCTAGTGATATTGGCATTCTGCTTTAGCGGTTTTGTGCTTATTAAAAGCCAAATGAAAGAAATGGGGCATTCTATAAAGGAGCTAAATGTAACTTTGAATGGTCGAATAGACGAGCTAAGGGGAGATATGAACGGTCGAATAGACGAGTTAAGGGGAGATATGAACGGTCGAATAGATGAGCTAAGAGGGGATATGAACGGTCGAATAGATGAGCTAAGAGGGGATATGAACGGTCAAATAGACGAGTTGAAGCACAACGATATAGCCCATTTGAACAGTGCCATAGAAGCCTTGACTTATGCTTTGGAGAAAAACGGGTCTTTTAAACACGAAGACAAGGAGTACGTGGATAGCAGACTGGCTCATTAAAAACAAATTGTAGGTGTTGTCTGCAAAATATCTATATTAATTCAATACTTAAGTAGCAGGAGTTTTTATGGGATTACTCAAAGCGGCAATGGGTTCTGCCGGTGGTGTTTTGGCTGACCAGTGGCTGGAGTTTTTTATTTGCGAAAGTTTGGATGCCAACGTGTTGGCTACCAAGGGACAAAAAAAGACGAGCAAAAGGAGCAGCAATACAAGCGGGGAAAATAATATTATCTCCAATGGCTCTGGAATTGTGGTGAATAAAGGGCAAGCCGCTATAATTGTGGATAATGGCCGCATTGCAGAATTTTGTGCAGAAGAAGGGCAATATACCTACGATACGTCTTCGGAACCCAGCATTTTTCACGGGGGCTTGGGGCAAGGGCTTGTTGGTTCTATAAAAAATATGGCAGAGCGTTTTAAATACGGTGGCAGCCCGGGCAAAGACCAACGCGTATATTATTTTAACACAAAAGAGATACTCGGAAATAAATACGGCACTCCAAATCCCATTCCATATCTCGTAGTTGACCCTAATATAAATTTGCGCCTTACCATAAGTTTAAGAGCAAATGGCGAATATTCTTACCGCATGGTCAACCCCGCATTGTTCTATGCCAATGTGTGCGGCAATGTGGATGAGCAATATACCAGAGATAAAATAGACAGCCAGCTCAAATCGGAAATAATCACAGTTTTAGGTCCTTCGCTTGGAAAGCTCGGCACGGGTTTGGAGTATCACGAAATTTCCTTTCACACCGATAAACTCGCAGATATTTTAAACGAGGCTCTCAGCGCAAAGTGGAGAGAAGGCAGAGGGCTAGAGATAGTAAATTTTGGAATCACTTGCACCGCCTCGCCCGAAGACGATAACCGAATAAAGCAACTGCAAACCGCAGCAGTTATGCGAGACCCGACTATGGCTGCCGCCTCTTTGGTAGGCGCTCAAAGCGATGCCATGCGCGCGGCGGCAGAGAATAAAGGCGGGGCTATGACAGGTTTCCTCGGAATGGGAATGGCAGCTCAGGCAGGCGGGATGAATCCGCAGGCTCTATTTCAGATGGGACAGCAAGCAGCACCTGCGGCAACACCAGCACCAGCCGCAACCGCCGCTACTTGGGTCTGTTCCTGCGGGGTTTCAAACACAGGCAAATTCTGTGCAGAATGTGGAAAACCGTCCCCTAATTCACCTTGGACTTGTTCTTGCGGCAATGCAGGTAATACTGGTAAATTCTGCGCCGAGTGCGGTAAACCGAGACCTTAAAAATGGATATAAAAGAATACAAATGTCCTAACTGCGGTGGAACGGTTAATTTTGACAGTTCCAGCCAAAAAATGAAATGCCCCTATTGCGACACAGAATTTGAAATTGCCGCTTTGGAAGAATACCAAAAGGAAATTGCGGCAGCAAAGGATAATTTTGGCTGGTCAAAAGAAGAAGCCGAGCAGGAATGGAAAGAAGGCGAACTTGAAGATTTGAGTTCCGGTTCCTGCCCTTCTTGCGGAGCGGAACTTTTGGGCGATGCAAACACCGTTGCAATGGTGTGCCCGTGCTGCGGCAATGCTCAGATTGTGAGCAAAAGGCTCTCTGGATTTTTAAAACCCGATTATGTTATTCCGTTTAAACTTGAAAGAGAAAACGCGGTGAAAGCGTTGAAAAATTTTTGCAATGGGAAAAAACTCCTCCCAGATTTTTTTGTAAAAGAGAACCACATAAACAACATTCAAGGAGTTTATGTCCCCTTTTGGCTTTTTGATGCAGAAGCGAGCGGGCGTGTGTGCTACAAGGCAAGCAAGGCTAAAAAAACAACGGATTATATAAAAACCGACTACTATTCCGTGATTAGAGAAGGCAATATGGTATTTGAAAAAATACCAGTTGATGGCTCCGAAAAAATGGACGATAAATACATGGATGCCATAGAACCCTTTGATTATGAGCAAATGAAAGATTTTGACACAACTTATTTGGCAGGTTATGTTGCTGAAAAATATGATGTTGATGTGGAAAAGAGCAAAGAGAGAGCAGCGCGCAGAATAAAAGCTTCGGTGGAGAGAGAATTTGAGAATTCCATCGTTGGTTATGACTCGGTAAAAATCGAAAGTTCATCAGTTAATGTTAGCGAGGGCAAATACAGCTATGCGCTTTTTCCTGTGTGGATACTCAACACAAAATATAAAGAGGCAAACTACCTTTTTGCTATGAATGGACAATCTGGCCGCCTTGTTGGGAAATTGCCAATTGAGTCAAAAAAAATCTGGAAATACGGATTTATATATTCAGGAATTTTAGCACCAATTTTAACCGCCGCATCGATTTTCTTAGGGTATGATGACCCGAATTTCGCTCTGTTTATTGCCGCTGCCTTGATTTTGGCTTTAGTGATGGGCTTTGCTTATGTATTCAGCTGGAAATCTCAAATGGACACTGCCCTCTTGAAAAGTGAGGCAAACGCTTATATCGTTAAAGACAGCCTTGTTTTTAAAAAGAAGAATGATAACTTCCTTTACTGCAAGGTTAGCAAAATTCCGAGAAAAAAATAATGGAAGAATTAGTCAATAAGCTGGAGGATCTTAAAATTCTTGAGAGAGAAGAATTTAAGAAAGTTTTGCTATGCAATGATGATTATCTTTTTGAACGTGCTAGGTGTGTGGCGCAGAGTGTTTATGGCAAAAACATTTTTATGCGTGGGCTTATTGAATTTACATCTTATTGCAAAAATAACTGCTATTATTGCGGACTTAGAGCGGAGAACAGAGAAGCAGAGAGATACAGGCTTTCAAAAGAGCAAATTTTGGACTGCTGCAAAACTGGCTATCCACTCGGCTTTCGCACCTTTGTATTGCAAGGCGGAGAAGATGCTCACTACACAGACGAAATTCTAGTTGATATTGTCCGTGAAATAAAAGCCACATATCCAGATTGCGCGGTTACGCTTTCAATTGGAGAGCGCAGTTACGAGAGCTATGAGCGATTGTTCAAAGCGGGCACAGACAGGTATTTGCTGCGCCACGAAACCGCAAACGATGAGCATTACAAAACCTTGCACCCAAATTCAATGTCGCCAGCAAATAGAAAAAAATGCCTATACGATTTAAAAAAAATAGGCTACCAAGTTGGGTGCGGTTTTATGGTTGGCACGCCAAACCAAACGCTGGAACATATTGTAGATGATTTACTTTTTATTAAAGAATTGCAACCTCAAATGGTTGGCATTGGTCCCTTTATCCCCCACTCCAACACGCCTTTCAACGGCAAAAGTGCTGGCGATGTGCGCCTAACGCTGAATATTCTGGCAATTCTTCGCCTTATGCAGCCAAATTTGCTTATCCCCGCCACAACAGCACTCGGAACGCTTAACGCTCGTGGAAGAGAACAAGGGATTTTAGCCGGAGCGAATGTGATTATGCCAAATCTCTCCCCTGTTGAGGTGCGCAAAAAATATATGCTCTACGACAATAAAATATGCACCGGAGAAGAAGCGGCCGAATGTGTGAATTGCATGCGAAACCGCATTAGGCAAATTGGCTATGATATTGCGGTTTCTAGGGGGGATTGGGCGGCGTAGAAAAGTTTAGCTTATGGACAAAATATGGAAAATGACGTTATACAGAGAAAAAGGTATTCCGATAAAGCAAGTTTTGCGACACAATATGCAAGTGAAGTTAATTATTTTTTGTGACGGATGGGATTGAGCAAGAATTCTTTTGGGATTATTGATTGAACTTTGCCGTTCTCAAAATCTTTGGTATTTCTCGTTATTATCAAGTCACATTCATTTGCTAGCGCAGATTGTTCAATAACTGCATCTTCGTAATCTTTAATCTTAGATTTCAAAGCCTTGTTCAAAATAGATATATTCAAATCTAAAACAGAAAACATTTTCATTATCTTTGATAAAATCTTTATTATCTGCTCTTTATCCTTGATTTCCTTTTCCAAAAAATAAGACAATATGGTTATTTCGTGAGCACAAACAAAACCATTTATTTTTTTGCTGGCACATAAGTCTATAACTTTTACGGCAAATTCGTGTTCGTCTCGCTTGAAAAGCCAGTCCATTATTACATTTATATCAACTATTGCTTTCATACATAGCCTTTCTAATGTCTTTTTTGTTTGGGGCATTTATGCCCTCAAATATGCCGTATAATTCATCAACATCGTGAGACAAGTTTAAATTTGTCTCTTTGGTTTTTGCTTTCTTTATAGGCAAAGGTTTTACCCCTTTGATAAAAGAGAGGCTTTTGAGGACATCTCGTGCAAAAGAAGCCTTAGAACTGGGAATGTCTATTATTAGTTGCATAATTTGAATATACAAAAATCAAGGATAATCCCACTTGCTACTTACTTGCTAGCTCTCGCTATTCCACGCAACTCTCGCGGTTAGCTTCCCCTCGCAAACGGTTCGCTTCGCAAGCCTTCATTATGGCGATGCCGGCAGCGTGGGGGCGGGGCTTTGCGTATTATCCTTGAGCGTGGGCAAAGCACTGCCATTCAAAGCTATGCTGCCGTTGATATTCCAAATCGAGGTATTAAAACTGCCGAAAACGTTAGACTGTACCGTAGTTATACTGTTAGACCCGCCGTTTATGGCTGTTTCTCCTATATTTGCGGTTGGTACTGCCTCCGAGTTTCTTGTGCCAATTTTCATCTCTTGACGGGCTCTGTTGCCGGTGAGAGTGCCGGAATTAGTTCCAGCCACACGACCGACACTGCTAGTGCCGTTGCCGCTTACCTTAGCACCGAGTGATACGCAGTAACGTACGTTGCATCCTGAGTTGTTGTTTCCCACTATGCCGCCGACCGAGGTTGGACCAGATATGTTGCCGGTATTGTAGCAATATTCTACCACGGCACTTTGCTGGTTGAGCCCGGTAATGCCTCCGACATTATAGTCGGCGGCGGCGGAACTTGTTGTAACATTGCCCGTGTTATAGCAGTTTTTTATATAATTACCGCTGCCGACATTAGTCCCCGCTATGCCACCGACTTGCTGGTTGCCTCTAACGGCTCCCGTGTTGTAACTGGTTTCGGTCTTGCCCTGACTCGTTCCGGCAACACCGCCGACCTGATTCCTTCCGGTTACCGCGGCGTTGTTTCTGCTGTTCCTCACCGTGCCGTTATTTTGTCCCACAATACCGCCGACCTGATCGTTGTTTGTGCCGTTGCCTCTTACGGTTCCGCTAAAGGTACAGTTGTCAATCGTGCCTTCATTTTCGCCTGCAATGCCGCCGGTACCCGCCGTATTGCTTCCGTTTTGGGTTATTGTGCCGGTAACGTTCATATTCTTCACAGTGCCGCTGACATAGCCAAATAAACCTGTATAATTGCCGGTGGCGGTAACGCTCAAGCCGGTGACGGTATATCCGCCTCCGTCATATGAGCCAGTGAATTTGCTGGTGTTAGTGCCAATCGGCGTAAAGTTGCCGCCTGTCATAGTGATGTTCGCTATCTGTCTGTAGTTCACTGTTCTTGTCCAGCCGTCTGTGCCGGTTCCGACCTTGCGGAGTTCGGCTTCGTTAGAAACGAGGAAGGGATTGCTCGCCGAGCCGTTCGGGGGCACTATGTACTCCGCAGGCAGCTTGGGTGCGGGGCTTTGCTGATTAGGCGACTTGAGCGTGGGCAAATCGCCATTCACAATCAAATTGCCGCTGATATTCCAAATCGTGGCGCTCCATCCGCTGAAAACAGAGGACTGTGTTGTTGAACTACCCACAGTGATATTTGCACCGTTGGTTCCGTTTGCTGTTCCGCTGTTTGTTGCCTCTACGCCGCTTGCGCCGATTTTCATATCCGCACGGGCTTTGTTGTTGAGAGTGCCTTGGTTATTTCCTGCCACACGACCGACAGTAGTGCCGGTTACTCTTGCGCCGAGCGATACGCAGTTTTGCACGGTGCTTCCGGTGCTGTTGTTATTACCCACTATGCCGCCTATATTACCTGTACCGGAAACATTGCCAGTATTGTAGCAGTATTCTACCGTTGCGCCTGATTGCCCAACAATGCCGCCGGCATTAGATGTGGTGGTAGTGCTTGTACTAATAATATTGCCCGTGTTATAGCAGTTCTTTATATAAGCACCGCTGGTGGAATTACCCCCGGCGATACCGCCGACTTGCTGACTGCCGGTAATGGCTCCCGTGTTGTAACTGTTATCAATCTTGCCGCTATTCTGTCCGGCAATGCCGCCGACCCGTGTCCTGCCGCTTATTGTTGCGTTGTTTCTGCTGTTTATTATCGTGCCGCTGTTCAGTCCTACAATGCCGCCGACATCATCGTTGTTTGTGCCGCCGTTTACGGTTCCGCTAAAGGAACAGTTGTCAATCGTACCGGCATTATCTCCGGCAATGCCTCCGGTATATGAAGTGTTGCTTCCGTTTTGGGTTATCGTGCCGTTGGTAACGGTAACGTTTTTCACCGTGCCGCCTACGCCGATAGCGCCGAAGAAACCGGCATAACTGCTCGTGCTGGTCATGGTCAAACCGGTGATGGTTTTTCCGTCCCCGTCATACGTGCCGTAGAATTTGTTGGCACCATTGCCAATCGGCGTAAAGTTGCCGCCCGTCATGGTGATGTTAGCCGTCTGTCTGTAATTCGCCGAAAGCGTCCAGCCGTCTGTGCCGGTTCCGACCTTGCGGAGTTCGGCTTCGTTGGAAACGAAGAAGGGAGCGTCCGCCGAACCGTTGGGCAGTATGTTAGCCGTAACGGTTGCCGGTTGTGCCGAAAGAGTGTAATTACCGGCGTCCGCGCCGCCCAAAGAATACCCGCTGAATGTAACGGTCTTGTTGTTACCTGCCGCCGCGTTCGCAAACGAAGCTGTTCCCGCAGTGACGGTTACATTATCGCCTGAGACCAATCCGCTGATTGTCGCTGTTCCGGTAACAGTTGCTGTTGAATTGCCGTCATAAACCTTGTTACTTGCTGACAGCCCTGTTATGGTTACGGACTTCGCGGTAATATTTGCCGTAACGCTTGTGGGCTGTCCCGAAAGCGTGTAATTACCTGCGTCCGCGCCGCCCAAAGAATACCCGGTGAATGTAACGGTCTTGCCGGTACCTACCTTTTTGTCCGCAAACGAAGCTGTTCCCGCGGTGACGGTTACCGCGTCACTGCCCACCTTGCCGCTGACTACCGCGCTTGTATTAACAGCTGTCGCGTTTGTATTGCCGTCGTAAGGTTTGTTACTTGCGGACAGCCCTGTTATGGTAACGCTCTTGCGGTTAACCGTCAGCGTGTAGGTTGTTTGGTCGGAGGCGTATGTTCCGTCAGCCGCTTTCTCAGCCGTAATGACGGCAGACCCTGCTTTCAGAATTGTTACCTGCCCTGTTAAACTGTTCACCGTGGCGACACTCATATCGCTGCTCTTGTAAGTTATCGCTCCGGTTCCTTGGTGCCCTGCTTTAACAGCGTTGGTAAACGCCGCGTCTCCGTATGTTTTGGTCATGTGCCCTTTGTCATTTGTGGTAAAGGCGATGGGGTCAACTGTCAGATCTGTATGGTTAAAGACTGCGGTAATGGTGATAACCCCATCTGAAGCGTCGTCGGCGTTTATGGTGTATTTTCTCGTCCCCGATCCGTCGCTTCCTACCGGATTGATGTGGGCGTCAATGCCTTCGAACTCAAGTTTATTGTTATGTGCGTTATCGGCAACGGTGTATGAAAGCGTAACCTCGGTGCCATTAACGCCTTTACTGGGCGACACCGTTACGGCGTCTCCGGTTTTATTGCCGGTCATTTCGATCTGGATTGTATATAACTGAACTACGGTAACCGTCACGGTTTTGCTATCGTAGCCCGGTACACTCACTGTTACAGTGTAATTTCCCGGTTCCTTCGGCGTGTACTTGTTGGAATTTGAAACATTTTCTCCGTCTTTTTGCCATTGGTAGGTAACGTCTTCGCTGCCGCTGTAGTTTGCGATCAGTTCAGTTCCCGTGGCACTGGTGCCTGTGTTTGGGCCTATCGTGATGTTGCCGCTCAACGTAGCGGCCAATATATTCGCCGTAACAGGCGTGGGCTGTGCCGAAAGCGTGTAATTACCGACTTTCGCTCCACCCAAAGACCAGCCGCTGAATGTAACGGTCTTGTTGTTCCCAACCGCCGCACTCGTAAACGACGCTGTTCCGGCAACGACGTTTACCACATCGCCATTGACCAACCCGTTGATTACCGGGGTTCCTGTAACCGTTGCCGCCATTGTGCCGTTGTAAACTTTATCCTCAACGGACAGTCCGGTTATGGTTACGGGCTTGGGATTAACCGTCAGCGTGTAGGTTGTTTGGGCGTGAGCGTATTTTGCGTCAGCTACTTTCTCGGCGGAAATGACGGCGGAGCCGGCTTTATGAATGGTTACTTGCCCTGAGCCGTCCACCGTGGCGACAGCTGTATTATTGCTGTGATAGGTTATCGCTCCGCTTCCTTTGTGCGCTGCGGTAATGGCGTTGGTAAACGCCGCGTCTCCATACGTTTTAGTTATATGTCCTTCGTTATGCTCGCTAAAAGCGATGTGGTCGATTGTCAGATCGGTATGGATAAACACGGCGGTAATGGTGATAACGCCGTTTGAAGCGTCTGCGGCGCTTATGGTGTAGGTTCTTGTGCCCGATCCATCGCTTGTTACAGAAGCGATTGCGGCATTAACGCCGCCTAACTCAAGTTGATTGTAATGTGCCGTGTTTGCGACTGTGTAGGAGAGCGTAACGTTTGTGCCTGCAACGCCTTTGTCGGGGGAGGCTGTTATTTTATCGCCTGAAACATTGTCTATTAGGTCGATTACTATGGTATATGTAGTTGGCGGAGGTGGCGGCGTTGGTGTTGGCGTTGAACTAGACGAAGATATTTTCGCAGGATTTGAACTTTGCCTAAATGACGATGAACTTCTCGACGTTGAGTTTGGCGTTGAGCTAGACGAAGATATTTCCTCAGAACTTGAACTTTGCTTTAAATCAAATGACGATGAACTGCTCAGAGTTGAGCTTTGTGTTGGGCTAGTCGAAGATATTCCCTCAGAGCTTGAACTTTGCATAGACAAGTATATGTCCTCGCTATCTGGCAAAACAATGGTGTCTATTCCGTCTGCAACGCAACTGTAGAAAAAAGTGGCAAAAACTGCAAGCGATAAGGCGAGAAAATATTTTTTCATACAACTCCTATTGGTCGGTTGTTTCGTCAATTTCTTGGGCAGTTTGGCTCGGTTCTTCTGAAACGGGTTCCGAAGGCGGTTCGGGTTCAGGCACGGCAGGGGGCGGTTCGGGTTCGGGCTGTTTGGGCTTTTTGAAGTTCGCAAGCGGAATGGCAAAGGTTATCCCAAGTTCAGGTCCACGATGTTTGCGAGTTCCCTTAATATTGTAATGGTCTGCGTTCAAAGCATTGGCAGTACCATCGTGTTCTTTATCGCTGTGCTTATCAATAAGCCCCAAATGGTAGCCAGCTTCAACACCCAAAATTACTAGAAACTCCTTGATAAGCAGATTATATTTCAAACCTTCCCCAAGATACAAGCCAAAAGAACTGGTGCTTGTATTGCTCTTGTTGAGTCCCGTTTTATAGGTTCTTCCGTCTGCCTCTTTATAATAACGTATATCGCCGCCGCAAACAATGCCTAGCACAGGGCCTACTAGCATATACGGGGTAATGTTGTTGGTTGTTTGGAATGTATAAGCCAGGGGCAAGGTTAGCTCAATGTATTTGGCATTAAATTCATAGTTAAAACTGTAAATGTTTATATGTTGCCCGCGTGTGGTGTATTTAAAGCCGGGGCGAATGGAGAGCGAATTGATTATGGCATATTCGCCAAATAGCTCAAACAAACCGGTTGCGTAAACGGAAGATTGATAAACGTCTAGTTTTTTATCGCTATAAGCCATATTTGGGAAATTCACTCCCAGCTTTATGCCGAGATTGGCTCGGTCTAAAAAAGTATTTTCGGCTTCACTTTGGGCAAAAACCGCAAAGGAAAAGCAAGCCATCAAGCAGATGGCACTGCGTAGATTCCTGAAATGAATTTCGCAAATTGTCATAGACAATTATTAAAATATCTTATTTTTTATTTTTTGCAAGGGATATAGCACACAAAGCACTTATTTAAGCACGAAATGCACGCTAAACATTCAGCATAACATCAACTGTAAATACGCTCTCGGTTCGCTTCGTAAAAATATGACCGTCATAGTGCTGGATAATTGCCTTAACGTTCAGTAAGTTAGCGTTTTCGTTAGTAATGCCATTAAAGCTGTTTTTCACCCTTATCGCAATACGCTTCCCCTCTGTTTTTATAGCCAAATCTATTTCTCTGCCGCTATCCAACTTTTTGCAGGCTTCCAAAGCATTTTCCAATAGGTTGCATAAAATTATGCAAATATCATAACGAGGCACTGAAAGCGGATTTGGCAAGGAAATTTTGACTTTGTATTTTATATCTAATTCCTTGCAATTCTTGGCATAGCTGGTGAGCAACGCATTTATTACGTAATCTGTGCAGTAATAAAGCAGCGCGCCTTCTGGTATCTGTTTCCTTATCTCTGTTAAATACAATTCCAACTTCTCTGCATCGCCAGTTCTAAGCAATTCCTCAATTTTTTCAAGATGGTATTTGAAATCGTGGCGCATTGTACTCAGCGTTTCGTGCATTTCTGCAATTTTTTGATAGTGCGCTCGCTCGGAAGATATTATGCAACGCGCAAATTCAGCCTCGGCTTTGTACATATTTATGGTTTTGTGCGTATTGCAATAAAATTTACATACAAAAAAAGCAAAAATCGCAAGTCCTGCAATGATGGCAATGGCTATTGTCAAGTTCATCTTAACATCCAATCGACTATTTTACCTTTCACTTGCGAATAACCCCTGGAAATGGGAATTTTAGAGCCGTTTTTCATAGTTAGCTCCTTCTTTCCCATTGTCATTATTTCGTTTTGATTCACTATATACGAGCGATGGCATCTTGCAAACCTGCCATCTGCCAGCAGCTGCTTTTCTAAATCGTTAAAGACGGCATACATCTTGATTACGGATTTATCCAGCAGCTTAATATATACTAGATGTCTTATCACTTCAATGTGGGAAATATCGCGAAACAGAACAAATCTCGTATCTCTCTGCGTTACTACGGATAATCCGGCTTTATCCGCGTTTTCCTGAGACTTTTTCAGCTTGCTCATCACATTGCTCACTTTTTCACTGGTTAAGGGTTTGAGCAAATAATCAAAAGCCTGAACCTGATAGGACTGGCTGGCAAAATCGTTGGAAGTGGTGATAAAAACAATATCCTTTGCAAAACTATTCTCACGCAGTTTTTCCGCTAATTTGATTCCGCTCATTTCAGGCATTATTATATCTAGAAAACACGCATCTATGTCTGCACCTGAGCGAAAGTAATCAAGGGCTTGTGAAGGGCAGGTGAAGACCGCCGTTTGAGCCTCAAAGCCAGACTGAGCTATCAAGGCGGTGAGCCTATCCGCATCTTTTTTCATATCATCGCATACAAGAATGTTCATTTTTTCCTATAATATATATAAATTATTATATTTTTTTGATATTTTAGAATGGACATAGCACGAATAGCACGTTTTTAAGCACGAAATGCAAAAAATACCCCGCCTAGCGAAATGGAATGCTCTCCGCTTATGCTGTTAGGAAATTTCTAAATTGCAATAAGAGAATATTCAAAGGAGTTATGTATGCAAGCAGCCGTATATGGCGTATATAGAAGCGGAATAGTAGAATTAGAAGAAAAACCTACTGAAACGCAAGAAGGCAATAGGGTTATGGAGGATTTTTTCAAATTGCGTGGAAAATATTCTGGGAAAATGTCTGTGGATAGATTTTTAGAACAAAAATATAAAGATATAGAATTGGAAAGGTGATATGGATGAGTATAGTAAATGCTGATTAAGTCGTAAAAGGGTTTAATTCCCCTCTTCTAGAGGGGTGGCAAGCCAAATTCATAAAAAGATATTTGCTGGCTTGACGGGGCGTGGCCGCCTGCGGCGGCAGAGTTTATATTCGCATAAAGCAAAGAAAATCGCACATTCGCAGACAAAATCGCTCCGCCTTCGGCGGCACACCCCGTCAGCTACGCTGTCACCCCGCTAGGAGCGGGGAACTTGCTAATTTGGTTCCTTTTTTACAAAATACTTAATCAGTGCTTACTATAATTTTTGTATCTTTATTTATATGCCCGCAGAAAGAGAGGAGGCTGAAAATGGATTACATTGATGAAAACCCGATAGATGAAGTTTATCGGATTCGCGAGAGGCTAATGAACAAATATGGTTCAGTGAAAAACTACCATAAGTATTTGCGAGAAAGCCGCCTTGAATTAGAAAAGTCTGGGGCACATTTTTTAACGGAAAGCGAATTTCAAGCATTAAAATCTCGTAATTAATTATCAATTTTTCTGTACGTAAAAACGCAAGGGGGGATTTTCTATATTACACTTAGATAAAAAGACCCACCCGATTGCGCTGATCTAACGAGAAGCGGGGTGGGTACGTTATGTGTAAATATAGAAAAATATGAGAAGTTTGTCAAGGGATTTGGGGAGAAAGCGGACACTGAAAAAGGCACCCTTGCCGTTGTAGCCCCTGCTGACACCCTTAGGCATAGCACACAAAGCACGTTTTTAAGCACGAAATGCACGTTTTGCATTCGTATTACCGAAACTTTATTTTTTTGTAAGTTTTGGTATTAGAGGTTTTTATGAATTTATTGCGTAGAGAAAATATAATGGGTTTGCTGTCAAGTTCCAAAGACAAGCCTGTGATAAAAGTATTAACTGGTGTTCGCCGTTCAGGGAAATCAACAACCTTGAAAATGTTTGCAGACGAACTGCTCAAAAATGGAACCCACAAGCGGCAAATTCAGCAATATAACTTTGAAGACCCAAAAATAAATGCCATAACGAATTGGCGAGAACATTACGATATTGCAATTTCAAATTTGGTTAATGGAAAAATGAATTATATATTCATAGATGAAATCCAAGAATTAAATGAATTTCAAAAATTGCTGAATGGTCTTCAAATAATTGAAAATGTAGATTTATACATAACTGGCTCAAACGCAAGATTGCTATCAGGAGAATTGGCAACGCTTTTAAGCGGCAGATACATAACCATAAATGTAACTCCATTTTCCTGCAAGGAATTCTTTGAATTTAACAAAAAAAATAGGCATAAGAATTTAATAGAATCCTATATTTTCAGTAGCGGCTTTCCAGTTATAGCCGGAGAAGAAATCCAAGACAGCGACTTTGCAAACGCATATATAAAAAACATCTATTCCACTGTTTTGGAAAAGGATATTTTTCAGAGACTGGAAATAAGAGATAAAAGAGATTTCCAAAACATAGCCAAGTTCGTTTTTGCAAATATAGGCAGTCCCTTGTCGCCCAATAACATATCTAACAAATTAGAGAGCAATGGCATTAAAATAAACAATAAAACCGTGGAACGCTATATAAAAGCACTTATAGACAGCTACCTGATATATGAGGTGAGCAGGTTTGACATTAAAGGGAAAAAACAGCTTGCAACACAAGAAAAATACTATGCTGTTGATTTGGGCATAAGACGGCATCTCATAGGGCAAAAAAGACGTGATGATATAGGGCATTGCTTGGAAAATGTTGTCTATTTTGAATTGCTAAGGCGAGGCGGAAAAATTTGGACAGGTAAAGCGCAAGAAAGCGAGATAGACTTTGTTGTTCAAAAACATAGTGGTGAAATGGAATATTATCAAGTTGCCTACACCGCAAAAGAAGCAACCACCCTTGCCAGAGAGCTAAACCCATTAAAGAAAATAAAAGACAATTACAGAAAATTTTTGCTTACCACAGATGAATTTGAATTTAACAATGAGGGAATAGAATTGTTGAACTTAGAAAAATGGGTTTTAAATGGATAGGTTCAATTCTGCGTTTATTATATTATAATCAATATGACAAATTATATTGCAAGTGTAAAACGCCCTACTCTGACTATTTTTATTATTTTCTTAGCACCCAAAAATTGTTATCTTTTTTCCTGCCGATTGCTTGACCTCTTTCACGTAAAGTTTTTTGCTCCAGCTCTTCTTGGGAGTGCGGTCAAAAATCACCACCCAGCCTTCTTTTGAACCTACTTTATCCATATACGTCAAAATTTGCTCTATGGAATCTTTTATTGTTTTAACTCCTTTGTAAATTTTAAGCTCAATCGGGTATTTCTGTTTCTCCCACTCAACGCAAATATCAGCACGGTTCTTGCCGAGTGCCATTTCTCGGCTAATATGACCGCCGCCGTTTAGCACACGCTGAAGAAAGGCTTGGATTACCAAATGAGGGGCGGCTTCGTCATATTGGTAGAAATTATCCTTATACCTTGTTGTCCATATCTCACTGTTCTCTTGCCAAAAACTCTGAAACTCTTTTAGCAAAGCATTTATATTTATTTTGCCTTTTACAATGTATTTAGGCAATTCATCACTTGGTCTCTCTACCTTTAAGGTCTCTTGCATGGTATAATTTAATTGTCTCACTATTATTTCTGCGTAAATTTGATTTGCAGGCTCAACTATGCCACTCCCTGCCTCTCTTATCAACCCTAAATCTCTTGTATATAGATAATCGTCAGAAGCTCTGTCCACAGCCATGCTATCACCCAAAATAAGCGGCTGTATAACATTTCGGACACGTTCCTCTTTTAGCCTCTCCATAAGCGAGTCAAAATGCGTTCCACGTGCCAAAATTAGATTTTGGATTGCTTGCTTTGCAATATTTTGCGTTATGGCTATTGAGTAATCAGATTTGCAAATTTTCTCAACCGCTTCCCTCGCTATGGCATTCACAAGCCAAGGCTGCCCCTGCGTTTGCTCAAAAATATAATCCGCCGCCGCCGATTCAAATACTTGACCAGTCTCTGTGGTATGCTGATGGTAAAGTTCTGTCACATCGTTTTTCGTGAAATTTTCTAAAGCCATAGCTTCGGTCACTATATTGAATGGGCTTGCACTACCGAGCGTTTCGCTGTCTGGGCGTATGCGGGCTTTGTAGTCCCTTAAGTTGCGCATTCCTACTAAGGCAATGGAATGGACAAAAGGAACACTGTTCCTATTTATATATCCATCTCTAAGCTGCCTCAAAAATGAAATCAGAGTTCCGTTGCTAAGGCAATCTGCTTCGTCAAAGAAAATAATCAAAGGTTTGTCTAAAGTTTTAATGATTTTTGAAAGTTCAAATTGCAGCAAGGAGGCAAAACCTATATTGCTGGATTCTTTTGCAAACAGCTCTCCGCCCGGGATATTTGAGCCATAAAAAGCCATTTTTAAAACATCTATTATCTGCGGCATTGCTTCTTTTGCTTCTACAATTCCTTGTATCTTTTCCAAAGAGCAATATAAAGCATAATACTTACCCTCTGCATTTATTTTATTTACGAGTTCCAATAAAAGGGTTGTCTTTCCGCTCTGCCGAGCAGCGTGTATAACAAAATAATGCTCTTGCTCTATTAAATTCATCAGTTCTTTGCCTATATTACGCAAAGGGTCAAGCATATAATGCTTGTTTGAATTGCAGGGACCAGCTATGTTGAAACGTTTTTGCGGCATTAATAGTAAAATAGAAAAAATCACTCAACTATCGCTTTCAAAATCCGCTTATTGCGTCATAAGTTTGTCATAAAACGTGAGAATTTATACCAAAAAGTGGCTCATAATATTGAGATTTTTCCAAAAAGATATACTTAAACCCTTTTTTCCATAGTTTTTCCCGTAATTTTTCCCGTAGAAAACAGGAAAAAAGAGGGGAAATAGCACTTTATTCTACTAACGGCTTGATTTTGCCCTTGACTTGCCAGCAACCATTCTGCTCAACTAAGTCACCAATCACATAGCAAGCACCTTCGACTTTAAATTTAGAGGGGAATCTGCGGCACCATAATCTTTGACCTTTCCACTCCGCATAACCTCCGTATTTACCTTTGCTTGAATCCAATTTGGGTTGTGCAAAACGTAGTTAGATATAGATAATTAACGACATATTGCACATTAGTGATAATATTTTTTACAGAAAATTACTATTTTCAAAGATGGATAATAATAAAATATATGTCCGATATTGATTAAATACACAATGGGAGAAGTAGAAAAATGAGCAACGTCATACAAAGTAATCAAGTTTATGTAAAGTGTGTAGAACTTGAAAACTATGGGCCCTATGAAAAGGTAAAATACGATTTTCGTTTTGATGCAAATGGCAATCCAATCCCTCTTATTCTTATTGGTAAAAATGGCAGTGGGAAAAGTATATTTCTATCACATATTGTCAACGCTATTATATCAGCAAAGCAAAAGATATATGATAACTGTGAAGTAGAGAGCGGAAAGGTATAGTAAATGCTGATTAAGTCCTACTGTTTTATAGAGAAATAAATTATATTATAGATATGGAAAAAATACTTACATTTTCGGATTTGGAAACGCAAAACAAGAAGAAGCGGACCCGCCGCGAGGAATTTCTGGGCAAGATGGAATCCATCGTTCCGTGGTCAGACATCGTATCGTTAGTGAGGCCTTACTATTACTCCAACCGGACAGGTCGCCCCGCCACACGGCTAGAGGTGATTCTTCGCATGTATTTTCTCCAGATATGGTTTTCCATAAGCGATGAAGGCTTGGAAGATGCCATATACGACATAAAGCCATTCAGCTCATTCATGGGAGTTGATTTATCCAGCGTTCCCGATGCGACCGTTCTTTGCAACTTCCGCAAGATTGTGAACGACAATGGTCTTGGCGGCAAGATTTTTACCCTTGTGAAAGACAAGATGGACAGGAACGGCTTGATAATGCATGGCGGGACGATAATGGATGCCACCATCCACGAGGCACCCAAATCCACCCGCAATGCGAGCCAGTCCCGCGACCCTGATATGTCCAGCACGAAGAAGCACGGCAGCTGGCATTTCGGAGCCAAGTCGCACATAGGCGTGGATGCCTGCACGGGCTTGGTTCACAGCGTTGAGGTGACGCCAGCCAATGTGCACGATGTGGTTGTTGCCCACAAGCTTATACGCCCTGACGACAGGACAGCCAAAGGCGACAGCGGCTATGTTGGCTTGGGGAATCGCGAGGATATGAAGCACGACCCCTTTCTATCACAAGTGAAATGCGAGATAGTGAAATGCCCATCGTTTTGGAAGAAAAAAGGATTGGGCAAGATTGCGGAGGAGTTTGACAGAAATGATGAGCGCAGGCTCATAAGCAAAAGGCAGAAGGTGGAATATGTGTTCCATGTCGTCAAGGATATATTCAGATTCAAAAAACTTCCCTACAGGGGCATTGCCAAGAATATGGAACGCCTTCAGGTGGCTTTTGCCAATGCCAATCTTTATATGCTTGCCATAGCTGGCCGCAGATTCTGTCCGGTGTTTGGCTGACGGAGGGGCGTATTGCGCCCGAAACGCCCGAAAGGGTGGGAAAGCAGGGGGAAATCCATTTGAAAGCACGGCTTTTAGTGCGTTGTGAAGGTGTTATGCGAAATTTTTTCCAAAAAATCATTGCTAAACTTTTCTATCAATAATATACGGAAAATGAATGACTTAATCAGCATTTACTATATAAATTACGTAATCCAAAATACATTAAAAGTGGTTTGTTATATTCACGTTCGAAGGTCGAATTTACAACAAATAATTCCATCGTAATAGAGTGGCAATTAGCTTACAAAAAAGAAACCCTTGTTAAGAATTATGGTTTAAGTTTTACTGAACCAGAATGGGCAAATATTCACAATGACGAAGCAAGTTATTTTAAATCTTCGTTCTCTTCCGATTCAGCAAAAAATTTAATAAATAATGGTTGTATTCAATATTTCCCTTCAAATCGATTCGAAGAACCAGCTTGGTTGAACATTGATAGCCTCACGTCCACAGTAGATTATATGGATTTGAAAAATATGAGTAGGTTTTCGGAGAGGTCAATAGTTTCTTTATCTACACTAAAAAATTCACAAAAATGGCTTTTAGAAATATTGCTTGATAGACACACACTTGAAATTCAGTCAGGAAAATTTCCAATACCAGTTATAGTAAACAATGAAAATTCAGAAACAATGAATATACCGCTTACACTTTTTCTCGGTTATAATGGTCAAGCAACACAGATTTATGATGAAATTTTAAAACTGTTAAATCAATTGTTTAATGTACCGCAGGGAACACTTAAATTTGGACTTGGTAATAGGCGTTCAAGAGAATTGTCAATTATGAAAAACAATGTATCTTGGATTCCAAATTTATTTCAACTATCGTCAGGCGAAACATTGCTTTTAGATTTATTCCTTTGTATAATTAAAGACTTTGATTTATCTAATTCAAATTTCACTGGCTTATCGGACATCAATGGCATTGTGCTAATTGATGAAATTGATTTACATTTACACATTAATTTACAAAAAAACATTCTTCCGCCACTAATAAAACTTTTTCCTAAAGTTCAATTCATAATAACGACACATAGTCCTATGTTTTTACTAGGTATGCAAAAAGAATTCGGAACGAATGGTTTTGATATTCTAGAAATGCCATCGGCTGAATCAATTAGTGTAGAAAATTTTACGGAATTCCAAGACCTTTTTTCTATTATTCGTGAAACGAAAACTTATCTTAACAACCTGAGTGCAGAAATACAAAAATCGCAATTACCAATTGTTTTTGTAGAAGGAGATTATGATGTAAAATATCTTAACAAAACTATAGAACTATTTTACAGTGAACGAGACTTATACAGTAAATTTAAATTACTTGACGCTGAAGGATTCGGAAATCTTAACAATATCTGGAAATCAATGGACAGTAAGATTGTTAATACATTATCAGCGAATGTGCTTCTTCTGTATGATTGTGATATTTCAAAGCAAGATAGCTCAAAAGGGAAAATATCACGAAAAACGATTCCTACAAATTCTAATAATATTATCGAGAAAGGGATAGAAAATCTATTGTCAGATATAACTATAAACAAATTACAAGAAACAAATCCTAAATTTATTGATATAACAGCTGCTACATCAAAAATTGAACGTGGTGATAAAAAAGATATTCCAGGAAAAAAAGAAATCAATAAAGATGAAAAAAAGAATATTTGCGAATGGTTGTATCAAAACGGAGAATCTTCGGATTTTGAAGGATTTAAAATAGTAGTTGATATAATTATTGAATTTTTGGATCAGAAGTAAAATGGTGAGAATATGAATACACTAACTTAGACACTATTTTTGGCATGGCTTTTTATTTTACCATAACCACGGTTTTTCAAAACATTCTAATGCTGTGTCAATTTGTGTATAAATTCTATGAGTTTTCCAATCCTCTTTTCTGCTGTCACGAAGTTTTCCCTTATGCGGAAAAAATGATTGTGCCCAATAATTGCCATAAACATCTTGCATCCATATAGTTAAGGTTGCGCTTCCAATTATTCTATCCTTCATATAATTTACTCTCAAAGTAAATGTTTCATTTGGCTTAATTGCTTTATCAAGTGGAACGGAATAGCTCAAATAATTTTCTCCTATTTGTGGTATATCGTTCACATCAAATAATGCAGTATGCCTTAGTAAGTATGTTGAAATTTCCAAAGATGAAATTTCAGTTTTTCCTATGTTCTTAAATTTATAAGTTGCAGAAACCCAATTATCACTGTTTGCAATACCATCTTCATAATAAAAATCGAAAGTGTATTCACCCTTCTTATATTCTTTAATTGAAACAAACAAAACATTTAGCTCGCAATTTTCTAATATTTTTTGTTTGTTATTAGCATCATATTCTTGAGCAAATTCTTCTATTTCAAAGCGAGGGCGAGTGTCAAACTCAGCTTTTCTACGGTCTTCTAATTGCCTTTGTTCTGCTCTCTTTTTTATTTTGATATTTAAAAATCCAAAAGCAATAAGTACTGTCATTTTTATAACCGCCATTATATCCATATTTCCTCCTTTTTGGAAATTAACGCCTAACACGCCGAAACACTAATATACTACCATTATTTACTGCGATATTATCTATGTATTCCCAACCTTCAGTACTTAAATCATTCATTGTTTTCTGTATATTATTTTCTGCCCACATTTGAAGTGCATCGGGTCGGAAATCGGAAGGCTTCATGTGAACAACCTTATATTCGTAATTCATTCTTTTGTTCTCCTATTGTTTTAATGTAAATATAGAAATTTACACATCTATTGTACAATTTGTAAAATTTTCTACAGCCTTTCATATTCCTTATCATATTTTCTCGCTTTACTTTGGGATTCCTTACCAAGTTCCTCTTTAACATTCGTCAATTGTAATTTGTTCATAGTTAGCCAGCTAAGGGGAATAGTTATTTTAGAAAAATCTGGGCAGAAATAATCAATGCTTGTGTCTAATTCCATACGTTCAATTTTCACGACTTTCGCTTCAAAATCAATGTGATAATCTTCCGAAAAGCATTGTTGAGCCATATTCATAAATGTAAGGACTTCTTCAATCCTCTTGTTGATATTCTTTTTTGCACCTGTTATTTCACCATAAGTACGAATGACCCTGCAAGCCTCTATGGATCTCTTTATTATATCCAAATACTCTTTTTCCATCTGAATATAATGTTGAACCAAGTGTATTTCCAGAAATTAGACTTTCTCTCCAGACAGTTCTTTTGCACTTGGGACATTCATAAACAAGAGTTGGTCCAAGGATCATAATATTACCAAATATAGTAAATTTTTAATAAAAATAGCCTCTGCTACTAGATTGTTTAATTGAGTTTAGTTAGAAAAATTTACTATCTTCATAATATGCGTGAATTCAACGTAACCGGTCTCTGCATTCCGAGCAAGCATTATATGGCAGATATTTCAGAGAA
>Ga0268262_10000059_pt1 | contig 126834 bp, 111 predicted proteins | sample TergutNc150P3_FD_190354 | JGI IMG/M metagenome (GOLD analysis project Ga0268262, IMG submission 190354) | Nasutitermes corniger P3 segment gut microbial community from laboratory colony in Florida, USA - Nc150 P3 (SPAdes) (version 2) | ecosystem: Host-associated > Arthropoda: Insects >... | reverse complement strand
CCGAATTTTTTGAAAAACATATCAAGCATTGTGTCCAGATCCAGTTTTTTATTATTCATTTCCAAAATAAAATCGCGGCATTCCGTACTGGTTGCCAGCGTCTTGTCAAAAAAAGCGTTTGCGTCTATTTCTTCCGAAAGCCCTTTATGCGGCAGGGATAAAAACTTAAAAGGCATCTTGCGGCATTTTTCTAAAGAGTTGACAGTGTCAATAAAGCTGGTCAAATAGGTGGGGTATACGGTATTGTCGGGCAGCAAGACTCCGGTTGTTTCGCTTACTATAAGCATCTCAAGCTCAGGTATAAAAAAACTGAGCGTATCCCTTGTATGTCCGGGCGTTTCCAGTACTTGAACCGAAATTCCGCCAAGAGGGATAATATCGCCTTCTTTTACGATAATGTCCGCGTGAAAATCGTCGTCGCTGTAAGAAGCGTCAAATTCGGAATTAAACTCTTTTCCCGCTGTAATTGAAAGTTCCCGTATAACCCTGCGCGGAGTGTCTTTTAAGAGGACCGCCGCCCCCGCTTGCGACGTAACAAGGCGCAATGACGGCCATTCTTTTCTGAAAAAAGGCGCAGCGCCCATATGGTCATAATGGGTGTGCGTAATAAAGAGATAGTCCAGCTGTCTGCCCTGCAGGGCGTTTTTTGTATTTTGTATTGTTTTTTCGGCACAATGCATCATTCCGCAGTCAAAAATGGCGGTTTTATCATCTCCGATAAGAACGTTTCCTTCGCTTGTTCTGTGCGCGATGCAGTTAATGTACCTTTTCATTTCCCTTATAATACATAGATTTAGGGGGAATGTCTACATACTAAAAATAACTCTGGTATTTTAGCGGATCAGGGAATAAAATATATACTAATGGAAAGAATTAATCAGGAAACACGAAAGAGAATTACACGGTATATTCAAATACTGTTTGTGGCGCTGGCTTTCGGGTTGATGGTTATTGTAAGTTACTTTTTTATGAGCGACATTGAACGTAAGCACCTGCGAAATGACGTAAAAAACGCGATTATTAATACGGAAGCCAATATCAAGGCCGATATGCTGGAACCGGAAACAATATTGGCGGGTATTTCAGAAACTATCCGCAGTATGATTTTAATAGGCAATAATGCCGAAACAGTGAATAGATATATACAGAGTATCAATAATTATATGCAAAATAACGAGGAAAAACGTCTTTTGGGCGTTAATGGTTTTTACGGGTATTTTGACGTGTTTGGGGGGATATTTCTAACCGGAGATGTGAATTGGAAGCCGCCGAATGATTATGATATGGAAAACCGTCCGTTTTATATTGCGGCTGTTGAGGCGGACGGGGACATAGGAGTTACTCAGCCGTATTATAATATTGCCACAGAGGGAGAAATCATTACATTTGTACGCCGCATTTTTAATGAAGATAACCGGCCGTTGGGTATTATATGCCTGAATATATTTATTGAAAGGGTCAAACAGCACGCCATTGATACGCAGTTTGCCGAAAAAGGTTACGGATTCCTGTTAAACCAGAACATGGAGTTAATCGCCCACCCGGATCCTTCGCTGCTGGGCGAGCGTCTGCGTAACGTAAGAAGCTATATAGCGGCTTATGAGGACGAATTAGAGAAGAACGGTTATATTTATGAGATTATCACGACCGATTATCGGGGCATTAAATCCATTGTTTTTATAGAAAGACTCTACAACGGCTGGTATATGGGCGTTGTAACGCCCTATGACAAATATTATCAAACCACAAGAAATATGGCTTTGTTTCTTACCGCGTTAGGCACGGCTCTGGCGTTAATACTCATAATAATACTTGGGCGTATTTCCGCTGAAATAAGAGAGGCGATAAAAAAACAGGCGGACTCCGAAGCGCAAATAAATCAATCAAAGCAATCGCTCAATATCCTGACAAATATTCTGAACGGAATTGACGCGCAGATATACGCTGTTGTTCCCCATACAGGCGAGATTCTTTTTATTAACGACTACATGAAGAAACAATTTAACCTGGAAGGCGATTGTACCGGAAAGTTTTGTTATAAACTTTTTTTAGAAGATCAGGATAAACTATGTGATTTTTGTCCCTGCTACGAGCTGGATAAAAACCCGCGGGGAACAATTATTTGGGAAAGGCGAAACCCGATGACAAACCGCATATACCGCAATACGGACAGATACATAGAATGGACAGACGGAAGAACCGCTCAAATCCAGCATTCGGTCGATATAACCGAAATAATTGACGCGAAAGAACACGCCGAGCAAAGCAGCCGATTTAAAAGCCAGTTTTTGTCGCACATGAGCCACGAAGTGCGCACGCCTATGAACGCTATTTTAGGCATTACCGAAATTCATCTGCAGAATGACGCTCTTTTGCCCGAAATACAGGAAGCGTTCGGCAGAATTTACAATTCCGGATATTTACTGCTTGGCATTATAAACGACATATTGGACCTTTCCAAAATAGAAGCGGGCAAACTTGAACTTGTGCCGGTTAATTACGACGTTTCAAGCCTGATCAACGACGTCGTTCATCTTAACATCATACGGTTTGACAACAAACCGATTTTATTTGATCTTCAGGCGGACGAAAGAATTCCGTTAACGCTGTCGGGCGACGAACTGCGCATTAAGCAAATTCTTAATAACCTTCTTTCCAACGCGTTCAAGTATACGGATTCAGGCAAGGTTTCACTGTCAATTACCGTCGACCGCGGCGATGAACACACAGACGACGCGGAATGGGTAACGCTCGTGTTCCGCGTAAGCGATACGGGTCAGGGCATGACAAGCGAACAGTTGGACAAACTGTTTGACGAGTATACCCGTTTTAACCAGGAAGCCAACCGTACAACCGAGGGCGCGGGCCTGGGAATGAATATAACAAAACGGCTTGTCGAGTTAATGAATGGAGATATTTCCGTGGAAAGCAGCGTAGGCAAAGGTTCGGTATTTACGGTACGGCTGCCTCAGAAAATTGTTGACACCGGAGTATTGGGAAAAGAAATAGTTGAAAACCTCATGCATTTCCGTTTAGGCAAGATGACGCAAATGAATAAAGCGCAGCAGATTGTCCGCGAGTATATGCCTTACGGAAAAGTTCTTATAGTAGACGACGTGGAAACGAATCTGTATGTCGCCAATGGGCTTATGTCCCCTTACGGATTATCAATAGATACCGCCGGAAGCGGCTTTGAAGCGATAAAAAAAATCAAAAGCGGCAGTATTTACGATATCATATTTATGGATCACTTTATGCCGAAGATGGACGGGATAGAGACGGCTAAAATTATCCGCGGTTTGAATTATACGAAGCCTATTGTCGCGCTGACAGCTAACGCGCTTACGGGACAGACGGAAATTTTTCTTGCAAACGGATTTGACGGGTTTATATCCAAACCTATAGATATTCACCAGTTGAATTCAGTAATGAATAAGTTTATTCGCGATGTATATCCGGCTGAAATTGTTGACGCCGCGCGGCAGTTAAAAAATAATTTGGAAAATAGTTCAGGTAAACCGCCGTCTGTAAATCCGGAACTTCTGAAGATTTTCAACCGGGACGCGGAAAATGCGGTTATCGAACTGGAAATGATTATTAATAATAAACAAGGCAGCTACGGAGACGAAGATATAAAGTTATTTATTATAAATGTTCACGCGATGAAAAGCGCTCTGGCCAATATAGGAGAGACGGAAATTTCATCTCTTGCGTCTAAGTTGGAAAAAGCGGGGCGTGGGCGGAATAATTTATTTATAACAGAAGAAACGCCTGTATTTTTATCGGCGCTGCATGCTATAGTTGAGAAAAACAAGTTAATTATTGACAAGAATAACAAAAAAGGCGCGGATAATAATCAATTTGATGACGCGGCTTATCTGTATGAAAAACTGGCTGAAATAAAGAACGCCTGCGCCGGATATGATAAAAAAACCGCCAAAAAGGTCCTGACAAGCTTGCGTAAAATGAAATGGCCGCCGCCTGTTATTGAACTGATGGATAAAATAGCGGAACAGCTGCTCCATGGCGAGTTTGACGAGGCCGCAAAACTGGCGGAAAATTACAAAAACAGCCAAAATTGACCTTTTTTCCCTCTGGATTTTCATAAAAACAGGCATTAGAATTGTAATAGATGAAGAAAATGCCCGTTTTCTCAATATTTTTTCTCGTTTTGGCCATGTCCGCTTCGGCTCAGGATAACGGGAATTATGTTGTTTCGCGGGTTTCGGCGGAAGCCAGAAATAACCTTATAAGGCTAACATGGGTAGATTCCCCCGACGCGAAGGGGCCGGTTTATATATTCCGCTCCTCAAGGCCTTTTTCCGGCTCGGTCCCGGCAAACCTTAGGCCCGTTACCGTCAAATACGGAGAACAGTACTATATTGACGATTCCGACGATCTGGAAATCATCTATTATTTTGTCGCCGCTAGCGATGTTTCCGGGCGGCGCTTCGATACAATTATTCCCAGGGTAAACAGCACCAATGTAAATATTTCGGGGACGGTTTCCGAGGAAGAGCTTGTTCTGAACGAGCCGGTAACTTCTCCTCCCATTCAGGGGATTTCTAATTTGGCGGCAAGGCTGGACGGGGAGAGGATACTGATCACTTTCGACGTGAACGGCCCGCGAAAAAACGCCGTTCTTTACAGGAGCGCTCAGCCTGTCAGGGAGCCGCGCGATTTACTGAACGCCGTTATGGTGCAATCCGGGCTTAGATCCCCATTTATTGATTATCCCGTTCCCGGCCTTTCTTATTATTATGCGCTTGTTTATGAAGATGAAATTTCCGGCGGCAGTCTGGTAATTACCCCCGGCATTAACGCGACGCTTTCCGCGGTAACCGTATACGGCGGCGGCACGACGGAAAGGGCGCTGCGCCCCATACCGCTTCCCGCCATGACCTTGAACAACGCTTTGCCTGAAGGCTATTTTCTGCCGGACGCTTCCGGTTCCGCCTCATTAAGCGGCGATTCACTAAGCGATAATGCAAAAAAAGTTATAAGAAATACTTCCGTGCCCGAAAAAGCGCCTATAGAGCAAAGAAAGCCCCGTGTTTTCAGGGTTGATCTTCAGTCGCCGGCCGGCGGTGAAGATTCCGCCTTATTTGAAATAATCAGCGAGTCTTTTATAAACCGCGATTGGGAAAAAGCGCGCGTGGATTTACAGCACTATCTTTCGCTGCCGCACTCAAAAGACGTGGAAGCGCGAGCCCGTTTTTATTTTGGGCAGACCCTTTACTTTACAGGAAATTTCAAGGGAGCGCTGTTTGAATTTTTGTCCATTAAGTCGATTCATCCCGTGGAAGCGAATATGTGGATAGATTCAATATTAGCCGCGATGGTTTATTAAGTTTCCAAATTTCGGATAATGGACAGAATCTTTTGCTGTGATATATCCGCGTCGTATAAGCTTAACGGCCCCATATACTCTATGTCCAGCTTGAGCGTATTTGCCGCGCGCTTGGACATGTTTTTAAAAATCTTGTCCTGAACTTCCTGGGATGCGGTTTTGATCGCTCTTGCCAGTTCCTTAGAGTCCATTTTACGTATGACCTTATGAATAACGCTGTCGTCGAGTGTAACAATGTCTTCGAATCCAAACATTCTTTTTTTAATCTCTTCGACAAGCTCGGGGTCTCCGTCTTCAAGAGTCTCTAAAATCCGTCTTTCAGAAGCGCTGTCTACAAAGTTAAGGATTTCAACTATGCTTTCAATGCCGCCGGCTAAGGAGTAATTTTCGCTATAGCCTGACAGCGAGGATAATTTCTTTTCCACAACCCGCTCAATTACACGCGTTATTTCATGGCTGACCCTATCCATAGTAGCAATACGCCATGATACGTCGCTTTGCGTTTCATTGGGAAGATTTTGCAGAATAATTGAAGCCTTGTTCGGTTCCATGTGCGAAAGGATAAGCGCAATAATCTGCGGATGTTCCTGCTGGATGAAATTTAACAGATGCGCCGGATCGACGCTGTTGATATTTTCAAAAGGCTTGTATGTTTTTTCCTTTTGAATATCTCCGCTTTTTTCCGGCTGTTTTTTCGTATCAGAATTTTTATTAAGCAAATCACGCTTAAGTTTATTAATATGGCGGAATATAAAAAATGTTGTTATAAGCCATATCAGGGCGAAGGATATTCCGATAACAATTATTGTCATGCGGATTCCTTCCGGCCGGGAGAATCCGGAGGAGCCGAAATTTCGGTAATTTTTACCCCGAAATTTTCATCGATAACGACCACTTCCCCGTGAGCGAACAGGACCCCGTTGGCCCTTATGTCTACAGGTTCTCCGGAAAGTTTGTCAAGTTCAATAATTGTCCCCTCTCCCATGGCAAAGACTTCCTTTACTGTTTTTAACGTACTTCCAAGTTCCACGGAAACCCTTATCGCCGCGCTTGACATAGCATCCACTGTAAGTGAATTAACTTCTTCTTTCATATCAATTCCCTCCGTTCCAAACGGTTTTTCAGCGTAATTAATTATCTTGATTCTTTGTATGAACCCTTTATTCTCAGGTAATATTTGGCACTGCCATACGCGCCTGTCTCCCAGCCTAAGATAACAACTGCCCGGGCTCAGCCGGCAAAGCGGCAGGATAAGCGTTTCGGCCTTCCATTTATATATTTCCATGACAGGATAATCGCGGCTTAATATTTCGGCGGTAAGGCGGACAGGCATTTCTTCCCTTAATTTTAAATTTGACGGGATGGGCGGCGTGATATTCAGGTAATTACCGTACCAAAAACGGCTTGATAATCTTTCCATAATTGGTTCGACAGTAAGATAAGGAATACAGAAAACTATCACTCCTTCAACATCGCCTATTTTTGTTTCCATTATTACCAAAACAACCGGTTCATTAAGAGGAACGATACGGACGGATTGCGGGTCTGAATCAATTAATTCCAAATGAGGATGCAGGTCTAATACCGTGGTCCATGCTTCGCGTAAATTATCCAATAAGGGAGCGATAATTTTTTCCATAATAGACTTATTAATATCGGTTCGGTCATGCCGGAATTTTGTTAATCCGCCGAATCCGCCGCAAATTCTGTCTATAATTGAGGAGGTTATTTCGGGACTGATTTCCAATACCGCGTTCCCCTTTAAAGGGTTCATATTTACTATTGCCAAAGTTGTGGGTGCAGGCGTACTGCGGATAAATTCCTCGTAAGTAAACTGATCTACCGATATAACGCGAAGATAAGACATGCTCCGTATTTGGGCTGAAAGGCTTTTAGTTGTTAAACGGCAAAAGTTTTCAAATATGCCAGAAATTGTTTTTTTATGATCCTTGAAAAATTTATCGGGGCGTTTAAAGTCATAAATCCTTATTTTCCGTTTGTCCGCCGCCGGTCCAGAATCCTCAGTATTGGGTTCTCCGGCATTTATAGCGGTGAGAAGCTGGTCGATTTCATCCTGTGAAAGCACTTCCATGCGTAAATTATACCATAATTTAGAAAATAAATAAACTATTTATATGTTAAAATAATCCTCGTCCCGCAGTTCGCGATGGGCGTAAAAAGTCGGAATTTGGGACAAATCCACGGTCTCTTCAAAACCCCGAGGGTCAATTATTACCAGCGCGGCCGCGAACGCGTCATCGTTGTAATAAACGGAAAGTCCTTTTGCGTTAGATACTTTTTTTGCCGTTGGTTTTGTATATTCGTATTTCCGTATCATATTGCCGAAACAGCCGTTGTTTGAAATTAATCCCCAGGGCGTGTCTATGCCGGACAATACGACGGGCAGTTTAGTCGCCCACGCTATTTTTTCCATATTCATTCTGTATTGAAGGTATAAAAAAAGCTGTTGTTTTTCCGAATAGCGGCTTAATACGGAAGACAGAGGATTAAAAGCGAATGCCTGCCAGAAATTCTTTGCCTGAACCAGAGGCGAACCGAAACCGCGGCTGGACAAATGAAGTATGGACATTCCGATAATCTGCTTCTCGGTATTATCCAAAAGCCGCTGCACAAAAAATCCCGGCTTTAATATTTGCTGAGGCTCTCTTGAAAGGCATATTCCGCCCATATCCCCGTAATAAGAATCGATAAAAGTCTTGGAGGTATATATTTCCATTTCGTGAAAATATTTCTCGTCTTTTTTTTCCATTTTATCCAGAATGTCCTGCCATTTGGCGCGTTCTGCCAGCATGGACGCGTAAAAAGTCATTTTCTTTGCCGCCGCGTCCAGAGCGTCAAGGCTAACCTGTTTCTTTTTGGTGATAAGGTAGGGACCCAGTATTTCCTGCAAGACAGTGTCTTTTTCCAGCAAAGCGGTGATTTTTTTATCTTCGCTTAAAGTAAAAAATAAAGTTTCCAGCAGATTTAACAAATATATAAATTGCTGATACGACAGGACATCGACGCTGATATCGTCGCGCAGAAAACTTAACCGGGAAGCGATGCTGTCCAATTCTTTGTAACGCTGTAACAATAATCCTGTTACAAGATTTGAGAATTCATCGTCCGCCTTGCCAGCTGTTCCCGCAAGAATAAGAGCCAGAATAAATATCTGTTCTTCATTTAACGCGGCAAACTCGTCCATTATAGCAGTGTAATTTTGTTTTTTCTCCTGCAGGGCGGCAATAGCCTTGTCATGTTTCGCGATATCATTAGTTATTTTCTTTTTAATTTCCTCATCGTTTGCTTCTTTAAGCGTTTCTTCCAAAGATACCTTTTCATTAAAGAATTTATCCAAATGGCCATTTAATTCAACAGACCATTTATTTATACATGCCAATACACTGCCGGTACCGGATGATTCGGAGTTACTAAGGGAGTTCCAAACTTTTTCCACCGGAACAAGGTTTACCTGCTTTCTGGCCATCTCATCCTGATCTGCGGAACTTAAAATTATTTGTTTTACCGGCATCTTAAAACCTGTTTTTACATTAATATTTATTAGTGATTTGGCGCTCCCGTATTTAATGAACAATTCGTTAAAACTGGATGATTTTCCAGGCAGACTGTAACCTGTCCCTATTCCTCTGATAACCGAACGCAATAAAAGCCCGTGTATATGTAATAAATCCAGCTGATGAACATATTCGACTGTCCATTGGCGGTCCAGCCCCGAGAGCAGCTGCTGCTGGTAGCCTGTAATTAATTCCGAAGTGTCGGGATGTTCCTTAACATAGGCGTTTATTATCTGTTTATATGAAACTGAAGCCTTGTCTTTTCCGGCAAAATGATGTTCCAGCCCCAAATTAACCAGAAGATCCGTAATTTCCATATTATTGCGCGCCTGTTCTTCGTCGCGGAAAATAACGTTTATTTGCGGGTATTCCGGATCGCATCCGCGGTTTCTTTCGATATAACCAAGATAGGATTGCATATCCTTTTTTGGTTTTTCCAAAAGTTTTTGCGTATGCCATTTGTAAATATGCATCCCGCCGCGATCGTTTATAACGCGTACCAATTTGGAAATTATTTCCGCTATTTCCGGGTCCTTATACCGTTTTAAGAGTCCCGCGTAATGGGCGCAAAGATACACTCCGGTCGGTTTTTCCAACAGCGATCTTACAATGTCAAAATACGCTTTAACTTCCGTGGTAAAATCCAGATTATGAAAGCCCCTCTGCCTTCTGGAATGCAGGGCGTTTGCTATATCATAATCGTACAGATTCATTGCCTGAATAATACTCAATTTTTTGACGCCGGCGGGGAAGGCCGATAAAAACGCCCGTTCAATTGCCGGCAGCTGTTCAATAATGGCGATTAACTGAATTAAATCAATTTTTCCGGACATATAATAAAAAAAGTGAAGCGCGTTATTTCTCATAAAAAAAAGGCATAAGGGGTCCTGAAGAGAAATCCTCTGCCACGCGCTGATATAATTGTCAAGCATTGCGCTGTCGCGCAGCTGCGTTAGCTGAAAAAGCGCAAGCGGCCTGCCTATGTACCTGACCAATACCACGTCCCTCGCAAGCCGCGTTTTCCCCGACCCCAAATGTTCCTGATTAAAAGGAGGGCGTTCTTTTATTGACTTGATCAAATCCGCAATTATCTTAAAAGCTTCCAGATGATTTTCATGCCACTTTCTCCAGTTGTAGTCCTGATACATTCTGGGCAGGATGACATATTCAAGAAATGATCGGGGAGAAATTCCGTTTTCGGCAAGATTAACCAAGAGGGTAATAAAGGGGGACAAAATCTGCTCATCTCCCTGATATTTGAATAAGGCATCTTCAAGTACCCCAAGCCCTTTTTCTTTATCCAGGGGATTTAGCCAATACTTGTTGCCTTTTTCCAGCCATACGTTTAATAAATTAAGCAATCCTATGGGCTTATGTCGTTTTAGGTCTATATTAACAGCGGCAAGAAAGGGCCTTACGGCGGATTTACTTGATTTTGAATTTTCTATTTTCGCGCGGAACGCCTTTGATTTTAAATTCTCCGGCATTTCATTCAGAAAATTGGTATCCGCAGCTTCATTGGCGGACTGCCCGTCATAGGCAATTTCCAATTCCGCGTAATCGTTTTGGCTGTCCGATTCATTTTCAGGCGGCATATTAAGTATATTGTAACATTCTTCTACCGCAATGTCCGCAAAAGCGCCCGCAATTCAGGATTAGCCGGCTCAGTAGACTTACTGGTCTTCTCCGCCTGAAGCACAACCTCGTCCCCCGCCTCAATGCGGTTAAAAAACCCGACCCTTGCCAAAGTGCCCGACGCGATTTCCTCATCAATATTGGTAACAGTAAGTTTCCCCACAAGATCGTCGGCGCTGTAGAGAATGGCTATACCTGTGTTGGCGATTTGAGGGCGTCCTTTTTTAACAACGTCGTAAACGGCGTTTGGTTTAACACCGTCCGCTTTGCCTTTGTTGATAAGCGCCTGACCCTGTTTTATGATAAGGAGCCTTCCCCTAAACGGCAGCGCGGCGGATAATTGCTCCGCTATCCCCTTCGACGCGTCGCGCAGTCTTCCCGTGCCCGTGCGGTAGGTGTAAAAAGAGGCGGCGGGGGAGCCTGTCCTGGACGTAAAGAGTTCCCCTTTTATCGAAATGTCCCTTTCGTTCTCGGTTACGGATACAAGCATGAAATAATCCGCGCCGCTTTCCCTCGCCTGCCTGAAGGCCTGCGAAAAAGTCGGCTGGCGTAATTGTAAGTTCGCGGGCGTTATGTTGCGGTCGTGGTTTAAAAGGTCTTTAATGACGGACGCCGCGACTTCTCCGGCGTCCGCGTGGACAAAACTGGACTGGCCTTCCAGAGAAAAGACGGCGACTTTCCAGTGGCGTTCCGCAAGCTCGACGGGGTTTACGTTCCACTGCCTAAAAAGCGCGTTGGAAAGCAGGGAGCCGTAGGCTTCTATCGCGTCGTTTAACGGCGTGTCCGTCATTCCCTGCTCCTTCAAAAAGAGAAGTTCCTCAAGATAGCGGGACGGGTAGCCTGTAACCCTAAGCGCTTCGGCGTAGTCGCGCCTGTCCTGCGCGAAGGGGTTAAGCCTTAAGCCGCGGCGGTATTCAAATAAGGCCTGATCGGTTAGGTTGCGCGTGCGGTAAATTTTCGCGTTGGCAAAATGCCAGTTTGCCCATCTTGCGCGGCGTGAATCTTCAAGCGGAGTCGAGGAGATAAGGGTCTCTTCCAGAATGGCGCGGATAAATTCCTCTTCCTCATTTACGCTTAACGCGGTAGAAAGAACCGTGATCGCTTCCTGCTGGCGGTTCAGGCGTATAAGCGAAAGCCCTTTTAAGTACCACGCTCCCATGTTCTGCCTGTTCTTCGCGATGGAAATATCCGAAAGACGGATCGCCTCATCGTACTGCTTGCTGCGGTAGCGCAGAACCGCCATAAGCGAGTTGGATGGTTCGTGGTCGGGTTTGTAGTACAGGGCGCGCGTCGCGTAAGTTATAGCGTCCGAAAGTTTGTTGTTTTTTGAATAAATATAAGCCGCGTAGAAAAATACGCGGTAATCGTCGGGATGCTGTTCAAGGGCGTTGTTAATATAGCGCAGCGCGGTGTCCCCGTCTCCAAGAGAAAGCGACACGAGGGCGAGGGAAATTAACAGCCTGCGGTCGTCCGGATAGCGGCGCACGGCTTCCCTGTAACGGAGCAGGGCCTCGGACGGCCTGTTCCTGGCTATGTCAAGTTCGCCGGCGGCAAATAACGCCTCCCTGTTATACGGCTCTTTTATGAGTATGTCGCTGACAAGCGCCGCCGCTTCGTCCAGCCGGCCAAGCGCGATTAGGGTAAAAACTTCAAGGTTCGCTATTGACAAATTGCCGCGCGCGAGAAGTTTCGCCCTTCGCACCCAGTTGAGCGCTTCGTCAAATTCTGAAAGTTCGTAATAACACTCGGCAAGGGCGGCCGTTCCTTCGGCATGGGCGGGGTTAAGCCTTATGCAGTCCATTAAAGTTTCTATCGCGGTATACCAGTTTTCATCCGCCATATAATTTTTTCCGCGTTCGTAAAGCGCGGCGGCGGTGTTCGCGCTCTGGGCCGAAAGGCTTATGGGAAAGAGAATTAAAAGGAAAAGTATTAATATTTTAGTTTCGGAACGTAACATTTTCCCCCTCTTTAAAAACATCATTCCTTACGCGTTACAATCTTTATCGAATTGATCTTGTGCCCGTCCATCTCCTGAATGATAAAATCATATCCTTTGTATCCGATCTTTTCATTTTTAACGGGGATTTTCCCGAAAAGATCAAAAACAAAACCGCCAAGAGTGTCAAAATCATCAATGGGAAGATCCAGATTTGTTTCTTCCGCCAGGGCCTCAAGGTTAACTCTGGCGTCGCACAGCCATGCGCCCTTCTCCAATTCTACCACATCTTCGGTTTCCTGATCAAATTCATCCTGAATGTCGCCTATGATTTCCTCTATTATGTCTTCCATGGAAACAATGCCGGAAACTCCGCCGTATTCGTCAACCACTATGGCAATGTGCACTTTTTTCCGCTTTAATTCGCGCAAAAGATCGTCAATATGTTTGGAAACAGGGACAAAAAAAGGTTTTCTGGCAAGCTCGCGTATGTTAATGGGCCTGTCGTTAACAAGCGCTTTTAACACGTCCTTTACATGAAGGACGCCTATAACTTGATCCACAGTGTCCTGATACACGGGGTAGCGGGAATGTTCGTTCTCGCTTAAACAGGCAAAAAGTTCATCCTTCGAGACGTCCGCGGGAATAAAGACTGTGTCGGTTCTGGGAACCATCACTTCCTTGACGGTGGTGTCGGACAATTCCACGACGCCGCGGATCATCTGCCGTTGGTCTTCTTCAAGCTCTTTTATCGCTTTGGAGTTAAGCTGAAAGCGGCTTTTCACATTTTTCCCCCGGCGCCCAATATATGCTCGTCTTTTAACCTGACCAGTATTTCTTCCTGAAACGCCAGCATGGGCTCTTCCTTGTCCGTGGTTTTATGATCCATGCCGTCCAAATGAAGGATACCATGTATTAAAAGCCTGCGTAACTCCTCATCTTCGCTCGCGTCAAAATATTTCGCGTTTTCGCGCAATGTGTCAAGGGAAATTACAAGGTCCCCCGGCAGATAAACCGTTTTGCCGTCTTCCTGTATCGTCTCTCCTAAATTAAACGACAGAATATCCGTGGGTTCAAATATATTTCTGTATTGGGAATTAAGGGCGGTAATTGTTTTGTCCCCGCACAAAAGTATCGAGAGTTCCCAGTTGTCGCGCTTTATTTCATCCAGCACTTTAAGCGCGAAACAGCACATGGAAGCGCTCCACTTGGGAAGCGCAATTTCTTCGGCGTTAACCGACACGTGGTTCATTGCGCTTCCTCTTTTTGTTTTGGGTATTCAATTCTTGAATGATAATAGCCCGCAAGCACTTTTACAAAAGCTTTCTTGATTGTTTCAAGTTCGCGGAAGGACAGATCCGAATTCGCAAGCTGTCCGTGCTCAATTTTTGTGCCGAAAAGCTGCTGCACAAATTTGTCTATTCTTGCCGCTGAAGGTTTTTCCAATGTCCGTACCGCGGCCTCGGTTATGTCGGCAAGCATTACCACGGCGGATTCCCTGGTGCGCGGGGGGGGGCCCGGATAGCAAAAATCTTCCGAGCTTACGTCAACTTCCTGCTCAGCCGCCTTGTTGTAGAACCACGATATGACCGAATTTCCGTGGTGTTCCGCGATAATGTTGATAACGTCTTTCGGCAGTCCGAGACTGATGGCTTTTTCAACGCCGAGTTTTACATGGCTGCGGATAACCGTCGCCGAAAGACGGGGGGCGATTTCATCGTGCTTGTTGTGTTCCGTCTGGTTTTCTATAAAATACTGGGGGTTCTCCATTTTTCCTATGTCATGGTAATACGCGCCGACGCGGGCAAGCATGGCGTTGGCCCCTATGTCCTGGCACGCCTGCTCGGCGAGATTCGCGACCATTAGCGAATGGCTGTAAGTTCCGGGAGCCGCGGTAAAAAGTTTGCGCAGGATAGGCGCGTTAAGGTCGGACAGTTCCATCAGCCTGAAAGGCGTTACGGCGTTTAACGCGTGTTCAAGCGGCGGCAGGAAGCCGAGGGTGAGCATTCCCGAGACAATACCGTTAAGGACTGCCCCGAAAATCATCGCGGGGTAATCGTAAAGACCGGCCTGCTTCAGAAGCAGAATAATGATGACCGCGGCTGTATTTACCGCCGCTATAACAAGACCTGCCTTAATCAAACTCATTCTGTCTTTCGCGTTGTGAAGGACGGTGGAAGCCGCTATGCCTGATATCAGCGCGAAGATATACGAATAATTGTCAAAAGCTCCGGTAAAATAGGCGCCTAGCGGGAGGGCGAGCGCCATAATCATGGCGGGGCGCGTTCCCATCAAGACCGCAAGCAGCATTACAAAGAGGGCGGTGGGCATTAAAAGCGATAAAGGGAAATTGCTGCGGCCCGGCAGAAAATTAAACAGCAATACCGCCCCTATAAGGTAAAAACCGGAAATGGAAGCCAAAAGGTAGCGTTCGCTGTTGCTGATTTTCCTGCCTATAACGATGCGCCCGCATAAGATGTTAAACAGCATATAAAGCGTGAGCATTACCAGAATAATTCCGATAATGCTGCGCGGGTCTCTTTTCGGCATGGACATATGAAGGGCTATCAGGTCTTCCATTTCTTCTTCGGTGATAATAAAGCCTTTCCTTATAATTCTGTTGCCTTTTTCAATGGTTCTGTTTACGGGCGTTATCGTGTTTTTTGCGTCATCAATGCGCTTTTGGGTTTCGCTGAAAGAAAAGAAAGTGTTTTCCCGGACAAAAGGCTCCAGCAGGTCAAGGGCGACAGACTTGAATAAAATCGGAGTGTCCATGGATTTAATAATGTCGCCCAGAACGCTTCGGACGTTTGCCGGCGTGATTATATTGTTATACGAAATATATTCTTTTTCCAAAGCGGATGACGAATGCTGCAGTTCCGCGATGTCGGGGCTGAAAAACCTTATGTCGTCCCGGTTAAACGAAAAGATCCCCCTGTTAAGGAGGATGTTCAAAGCTTCCGCGCCGTATTCCCTGAAGGAAGACCGCCCGACGGCGGACAAATAGGTGTTAAGCGTTTCATTTGAGAAATTGCCTGGATATTCCGTTTCTATAGCCTGTACCGCCGCTGCCTTGCCGCTGCCGGCGTGTTTTTCGGCAAACTCGCAAAAAGTGTTCCATGAATCGAGTACTTGTTTGTTGATTTCCGTTGACGTGCGGAATACGGCGTTGACGTGTTTTGCGGCGGCTTCCGTCCGCGCCCTTGTCGCTTCTTCGTCAATAAAAGATATGGTAAATCCGGCGGTAACGTCCCTGTCGGCCACTTTGCCCGCCTCAAAATCGCTTATGTCGCTTAATGATTCGTTGTTTTCGCTTATTATTATGACAAAGGCCGCGATAAGAAAAAGCGCGAAGCTGAAAAGAACGGGACCTGAGCGGAAATATTGAAAGAAAAGAATGATTCTCTTTCTGAGATTAATCATAAACATGTTAACTTTTCTTTTCATCGTACGCCTGTATTATTTTTTTTACCAAGGGGTTACGCGCGACGTCGGAAGTGTGCAGGAAGGAGAAATGCAGGCCGTCGATTCCTTTTAAGATTTCAATGGCGTGTAACAGCCCTGAATCTGTTTTGCGCGGCAGGTCAATCTGGGTCGCGTCTCCCGTTATTACCGCCCTTGCGCCGGCCCCTATCCTTGTAAGAAACATTTTCATCTGTTCTTTTGTGGTGTTCTGGGCTTCGTCAAGAATTACAACGCAGTCGTTCAGGCTGCGCCCCCTCATGTAGGCGAGGGGGGCTATTTCAATCGCCCTTGTTTCTTCCATCTTGTGGATTACCTCATACGGGACGAGCGCGTCCATGGCGTCGTACAGGGGGCGAAGGTAGGGGTCAATTTTTTGGCTTAAGTCTCCGGGCAGAAAGCCCAGATTTTCGCCGGCTTCAACCACCGGGCGCGTAAGGACTATCTTGCGCGTTTTTTTTGAAAGCGCCATTTGGAGCGCGTGCGCTATGGCAAGGAAAGTTTTGCCCGTTCCGGCGGGCCCTACGCAGAAACATATTTCATTTTCCCTCATGCCGCGGATGTAATGAGCCTGATTTTTGGTGCGCGGGTAGACATGGCGTATACCGTGAGGTATTTGTATCATTGAATCGCGGAAAAAAGCTTCCCCTTTTTCGTCGCCTCCGGCAAGAGGCGAGCCTTCGATAAGGGAAGAGCCGTTTTCATCGTTTTGGATAAATTCAGAGGCGAGGGCGCGGACATATTCCGGAGAGGGAATTTCCCCTTTTTTTACCGACGAAACAAGGCTGTCCATCATGGACCTGAAACGCCTTACCCCGTCTTCGCCGCAGCTTTCAAAGTGGATTTCATTGCCTCTTGCCGTAATGCTTCCGCCCAGGGAGCCTTCGATAATCTTGAGATTTCCGTCGTTTGCGCCGCAAATTCCGGAAAGAAGCTCCCTGTTGTCAAGGGCAATAGTTATGCCGTCCTCCAAAAATACCTCTTTTTAATACTATAACTTTCCAAAGAAGACAGTCAAGTCGGTCCTTTGGCCGCCCGTGTATACCGATATTACTTGTTTTGCGTCCATCTTTCGTATCTTTTTTCATATTTTAAGTCTGTTTTTATCTCAGAAATTGCCGACCATTCTACAAGGAATTTTATTTCCGCGTTAATATCGTACTTTGGCGGATTTGACGCCGGATCCAGGTACGGGGACATCGCAATATCAAAAGTCGCGTTCCAGTCCCCTAAATGGTGAACGGCCGTGAGGTTAAACCTTTTCATTTTAAAGCCCGATCTTTGCCTTTTTGAATTGTCAAAGAAGTTGAATGAGTCAACAAGGTCTATAAAAACATTGTTTTGCGGCCCGTCAATATACATTTTTGTATATTCTTCCATTCCGGGAACGTTTTTAAGATATCTGAAAACGACCGCGTTTTCCGACGTGGCCGTAAGCGTCAAGTCCAAAAAATTAGTTACTTTTAAGGTAAAGCCCGTTGAAAATTGAAAGTTCGATTCAGTATGCTTTAGAAGGTTATAAATCAGCTTCGTATCCACATTAACGGAAAAACCAAGCCTGTTTTTAATTATTTCCCGGTCGGAAAATGATTTTCTGTAACTAAAAGATAAATCCCTGGGGTTTATCGCGGGTTCCTCTCCGGTTTGCTGCACCCATTTCCCGCCCTGTGTGGGATTATTGGGATCGTCAGGCATGAATTTCCATCTGTTTATTTTTACCGCGGAAAAAGACGCGTTAAAATCCCATAATGATAAAGACGCGGTAATGTTGTTAACTTTGAAATCGTCTTCAGGTTCCATTGCCATGGAATAATTTGTGCTGATTTTTCCGAAATCAAAGGTTTGTGTCAGATATAAGGGATCGATTTTCCACTCGTCATTCGGCTTGTTATCCAGCATTTCAGGCTTCTTAAAATCAATGCGGGCGGTTGTTGTTGAATACCAGACCCTGAAAGAAGCGTTGGTTTGGATTAATGGATCAAGGGGCGGCAAGTCCGCGCTGACCGTAAGACTCTGCTGCTTATCCATAATGTTAGCCGCAACATTCGACGCAAGTTTGTGGTTTCTTATTCCGAGTATTTCTTCCCCGTCTTTTGTCTGTTCTTTTTTAAATGTGCCCCATTGAGGCGTTAATTCGGGGCCTTCCAAACCCGCGTTCATGTCATATTTTTTTGATTTAACAAGCGTGCCTCCAAGATTGTACTGTATATTCGACTGGCCGAAAATGGGGTCTCTGTACAGCGGTTTCAGCGTTGTGTTATACGCGTATGTGGACGAATAGTTTGTCAGGGCGTACTGTTGTTTTCTTGCCGCCTTTCTTTCATCTTCGGTGTCATACGCTTCGGCTTCCTCATTCAGATAATTAAAATCACGCCATGTGCCGCCGCCGGAAAACGACAATGAATTTGTGAACAAACCTTCGGTGTGATTAAAATTAAAATTAATATTGCCGTTGCCGCTGAAGTTTGACAGGATCGACTGGACTTCGCTCCAATTGATATCTTCCGATTTCTTCCAGCTGCCCGACATGAATTGAAGTTCAGACGAACCTGAAGGGCTTAACTGGTAGCCTGCCGTAAATTGGGTGTTTCCGGTTCTGGGGATGTCGAAAGTTTTATTTAAAGCCGGAGGCGTCAATTTATCATCGTTTATTTTTTTTTCGGAAGTTATTTTATTTTCTTCCCACGGAGGAATCAGAGCGCCTATGTTTTTAAGAGGGTCTTCCTGTTCCGTATTTGACGCGTCTTTCGCGGCGTTTGATTTTTTTCCTATAGTCAAAGGAGTGCCCGAAATAGAACCGGAAGCGTTGTAGATAGTGTACTTGTCCGGCGCGAAAAATTTTCTTCCGGGATTGTCTGTGTTAACGCTGTAAGAATTATTATCCAGGATCTTGAACGCCAATGATGTGGTTATGCTGCTTACGGACAAACTTGATACATAAGGGGAAAGAAAACTAACTTGGGGGCTTAAGTTTCCGTTTATTTGCCATGAATAATTCCCTATATCCTGCTTTGAGAGTTCATCATCGCTTATTTCCGACCCTTGCTGAATCATGTTAACCCAATCCATGGCTTCCGCGCGGTTTTGAAAAAAGTCTCTGTCTATGAAAGGGTCTGAATAAAAAGGAACGGTCCAGGACAGGCCTCCGTATGTTCCTCTTAAAGAACTTTGTGTTTTCATCCTGTAGCGGAAGGGCACGGTTTTTGAGAAAAGATTGGAATTGTTCCATTCGACGGATCCGTCATATTTTGGGTAATAAGGGGTATAATCGTTGCCTATCATGCTTAATGTTCTTGAAAAACCGGCGCCTGCCGACAAATCAAAAGAATTTAATATTCCCGCTTTTGGCGCGGAAAAATCAATTCCGGCGTACGCTCCCAAATTAACATAATAGTCGGCCATAAGTTTTAAGGTTTTTTCATCGGTGTTAGTTGCTTTTTTCCCCGTACTGCGCAGAAAAATCCCGTTAGGTTCTTTTTCCATATCGGCCGAACTGCCCAAAATTTTGGTAATGGAGCTTTGTTCCGTCGTGTCTCCTTTGGGACGACCCATGATATATGTGGAAGTCTGGACAAAACCGCCTTCCCTGGACCTGTATCCTATAACCGGGTGAAAAATAAGATCGTCGGCGGAATAGTAAAAAAACGGAAAATACAAAACCGGTATTTCCCCCACTTTTAACACCATGTTAAAGATCGCAAAATCGGAGCCGGGAAGAAGCCAAAGTTTAGACGCGGTTATATACCAGAGCGCTTCTTCATTGTTGGCGTTGCTGATTCTTGCGTTATTAAGAATCACCACGTCGTCATAACTGCGCGAGATTACCGTCCCTTCAAACCTGTACGCGGTATTGTCGTCCGAAAGCGTTTTTTCCGAATCGCCGTCAAGAAAAACACTGTCCCAATCGTCAATATTAACGGTTATATTTTCTCCTCGGAAAATTTCGGTCGTGTCCCCTTTTACTTTTATGTATTCAACTTTTCCCTTTGCGGTGATGATATTTCTGGTGCGGTTAAAAAGGACTTCGTCCGCTTTTATTTTATGAACGTCTTCTTTGTCCTGCAGAATAAGGCGCACGTCGCCTTTAAGCCTCGCATAATCTTCATCTATAACTTCAACAGTAAAATATTCGGTGGACTGGGCGGATTCAATAATTAATATCTTCCGGCCGTCGTCGGTATTATTCGGCTCCGGCAATCCGAAATAATTCCTGACGCGTTTGGCAAGTTCGTCTTTTGTCCCGCCTTCGGAAAGGCCCAGCGTGCGGCACCATGCCGCAAGCTCCGGCATGGTCGAGGATTTTATCTCAAGTTCCGTACGCTGCCTTTCCTCCGGCGTCAGCCTTCCCCCGGCGGGCTCCTTTTCCTCCGCAAGTTCGTCTCCGAGTTTATTATCTACGGACGCGCTGTCCGCGGACGCGCCGTCCTGTTTTTCATTTTGTCCGGAAAGGGGCGTTTGTTCGGTATTTGCGGGTGTTTCCTGACCGTAAATTACGGCGGCAAGAGTAAATAATAAACATAAGGTAAAAAGCAGCCTGCTTTTCATTTTCTTCCGTTTTTAAGCGATTTGTTTCTTTTGAGCATTTCGGCAATGTAAGCGCCGGTAAAAGAATTGCCGCATTTAGCCAGTTGTTCCGGCGCGCCTGTGGCGATAACCTGCCCGCCTTTTTCGCCGCCTTCCGGCCCCAGATCGATAATATGATCCGCCTGAAGCAGTACGTCCAGATTATGTTCTATCATTATAACAGTATTTCCCTTATCTACAAGACGCTGTATTACTTCCATAAGCTGCTTTACGTCGACAAAATGAAGTCCCGTGGTAGGCTCGTCCAGAATGTACAAAGTCTTGCCCGTTGACCGCTTGGACAATTCCAGCGCCAGCTTTACCCTCTGCGCCTCGCCGCCGGAAAGCGTCAGCGCGGACTGTCCAAGTTTCACATAACCCAGTCCAACGGAAAGCAAAGTGTCCATTTTTCGGGCAATCTGCGGAATAGGGGCAAAAAAAACGGCCGCCTCCTCTATGGTCATGTCCAATACGTCGGCGATATTTTTTCCCTTGTAGCGGATTTCCAGAGTCTCTTTGTTAAACCTTTTGCCGTTACAAACGTCGCAGGTTATATAAACATCCGGCAGAAAGTTCATTTCGATTTTTATCGTTCCGTCCCCTTCGCAATTTTCGCAACGGCCCCCGCTTACGTTAAACGAAAAACGCCCCGGCCTGTAGCCCCTCATTTTCGATTCAGGCAGATTCGCAAAAAGGTCCCTTATTGCGGTAAAACCTTCGACATAAGTTATAGGGTTTGAGCGCGGCGTCCTTCCTATAGGGCTTTGGTCTATGTCGATAATCTTGTCTATGTTTTCGCCGCCCTCGATTTTTTTATACGCGCCTTCGGCATGGTTAGAGCCGTTAATTTTATTCGCGAGGGCGGGGTACAGAACGTCGGAGAGCAGGGTGGACTTGCCGGAGCCTGAAACTCCGGTTATGCAGGTAAAGGAGCCGAGCGGAATTTCCACGCTGATGTTTTTAAGGTTATGCTCGGACGCTCCCTTGATTTTTAAGAAAAAGCCGTTGCCCTCGCGCCTCTTTTTCGGAATCTCCATGCCAATCGCGCCTGAAAGATACTGCCCCGTATGGCTTTCCTTCACTTTCATTATGTTTTGGGGGGTACCTTGCGCTACGACGTATCCGCCGTGGACGCCCGCGCCCGGCCCCAAATCCACGATATGGTCGGCAGTGCGCAGAGTCTGTTCGTCATGCTCTACGACAATCAGCGTGTTGCCCAGGTCGCGCAGGAAGAGCAGCGTGTCTATCAGGCGCTGGTTGTCCCGCTGGTGAAGCCCTATGGAAGGCTCGTCCAAAATGTAGAGAACCCCCACTAGGCTGGAGCCGATTTGCGTCGCAAGCCGTATCCTCTGGGCTTCGCCGCCGGAGAGAGTCGAGGCTTTTCTTTCAAGGCTGAGATAATCCAGCCCCACGTTCTGCATAAAACCAAGACGCGCGTTTATCTCTTTTAAGATTTGATACGCGATCTTTTTTTCGTTGGCGTTTAACTTAACGGTTTCAAAGAATTTTAAGGAGTCCGTTACGGACAAGCAGGAAAGCTCCCAAATGTTAATGCCTGCGACAGTTACGCCTAACACCTCAGGCTTTAAGCGCTTGCCGCCGCAGTCTTCGCAGGGCTTCTGGCTCATGAATTTTTCCAGCCAGTCTTTAACGCCGGACGACTGGGTTTCCACATAACGCCGTTTTAATTCTTCAAGAATCCCCTGAAACTTGGCCTGATACTCAAATCGGCCCGTTCCCTCGCGGTTCACATAACGCACCTTTATGTCGTCGTCGGAGCCGTAAAGGATAGCGTTTACAACTTTTTTAGATAATTGTTTAAAGGGAGTGTCCAGGCTGAACCCGTAATGTTTTGAAAGGCTTTGAAAACGGCTGCGGTTCCACGCCGCGTCCGGGTTGTAGGGAATAACGGCCCCTTCGTTAAATGAAAGAGAACGGTCCGGGATTACAAGGTCGGGGTCAAATTCCATTTTACTGCCTATCCCCGAACAGCCTGTACACGCGCCGAAAGGGTTGTTAAACGAAAAAAGCCTCGGCTGCAATTCCGGGATAGAAACGCCGCAGTCCGGACAGGAGTTCTTCTGTGAAAAAACATGCTCGCTGTTTTTTCCGTCTTCGTTAACAAGCACAATCATAAGGCCGTCGGCCGTCTGCACCGCGGTTTCAACAGATTCCGCCAGCCGCGAACGAATATCCTTTCCAATCACAAGCCTGTCCACGATAATTTCGATTGAGTGTTTTTTTTGTTTGTCCAATTTGATGCTTTCGTCGAGGTTAACGGGAACTCCGTCTATACGCGCCCGCGCGAACCCGGCCTTGCGCGCGTCCTCGATAATTTTCTGGTGTTCTCCCTTTTTCCCCCTGATAACCGGCGCCAGCAGCTGTATTTTCGCCCCCTGTTTGAACTGCATGATGGTTTCGATGATTGAATCGACAGGCTGCTCGCGGATTTCCTTGCCGCAGACGGGGCAGTGTGGGACGCCTATCCGCGCGAAAAGCAGGCGGTAATAATCGTAGATTTCGGTTACGGTCCCGACGGTAGAGCGCGGGTTACGGTGGGTTGTTTTTTGTTCGATTGAAATTGCGGGAGAAAGCCCCTCGATATAGTCAAGGTCCGGCTTATCCATACGCCCCAAAAACTGGCGCGCGTAGGCGGAAAGGCTTTCCACATACCGCCTTTGCCCCTCCGCGAAAATGGTGTCAAACGCCAACGAGCTTTTTCCCGACCCGGAAAGCCCGGAAATTACGATTAATTTGTCGCGTGGAAGCTCCAAGTCGATGTTTTTAAGGTTATGCTCGCGCGCTCCCTTGATGATTAATTTGTCCATGTATGGTAAGAATAGCGGTTTTTAAGATGGTAGGGAAGCACACAACGCGCTTTGCCTTGTATTTTTGACAAAAATGCTTATTTTTCGCCTTGTATTTTTGACAAAATTGCTGTTTTATTCCTTGTATTTTTGACAAAAATGGCTGTTTTACGCCTTGTATTTTTGACAAAAATGACCGTTTTATGCCTTGTATTTTTGACAAAAAACAATTATATTGATTTTGAGGCTAAATAATGGCAAATACCGCGTATATAAGCAGAAAAATAGACAATGATTTACTCTTATGGACGCGTGAAAGCAACAGAAAACCTTTATTACTCAGGGGAGCCAGACAAGTCGGAAAATCCAGCGCCGTAAGGCATTTGGCTGAACAATTTGATTATTTTTTGGAAATAAATTTTGAGTTAAACAGCGAAGCGCGGGATTTATTCGCAAAAGGCGACTTGTCCCCTTTTAAGCTGTGTCAGGAACTTGCCGCGATATATCAAACTCCTATTATTCCCGGAAAAACTTTATTGTTCTTTGATGAAATTCAAAGTTCCGTGCCGGCAATCTCCTCGCTTCGTTTTTTTTACGAGGAATACAATGAATTACATGTAATTGCCGCGGGCTCTCTTTTGGAATTCGCCTTTCAGGAGATACCGTCATTCGGAGTAGGGCGCATACGTTCCATGTTTATGTATCCGATGAGTTTTTCCGAATTCTTAATTGCCTGTAATCATCAATTGCTTTTACAGGCCATTCAAAAAGCAGATTGTAAAAATCCCCTGTCGGACCCTGTTCATAAAAAAGCGCTTGAACTCTTAAAAAAGTATCTTATTCTCGGAGGAATGCCGGAAGTCGTATCGGTTTATGTTAATGACAACGACTTGCTTTCCTGCCAGCGTGTTTTGGATGATCTTGTAATTTCATTAAGGTCGGATTTTGCCAAATACAAAAAGAAAGTTTCGACATCGCAATTATCGGTTGTATTTGATTCGGTCACGGCGCAAATGGGAAGAAAATTTGTTTACAATAATGTTTCAAATGATTACACCGGAAAGCAATTAAAGGAAGGAATGGAACTTTTAATTATGTCCGGGCTGGTTATTCCCGTTGTTCATTCTTCGTCAAACGGAATTCCGCTTGGGGCGGAGATAGACAATAAAAAGAAAAAGCTTTTGTTATTGGACACGGGCATTTTTCAAAGATTATTGGGCTTACCGTTATCCGATTTATTAATAAGCTCGGATTTTTCCTTAATTAACAAAGGAAACATCGCGGAGCTATTTGCCGGTTTGGAAATTCTAAAATCGTCTTCCTGTTATGAGAAAAAAAATCTTTACTACTGGCACCGCGAGAGCAAAAGCAGCAACGCCGAAGTTGATTTTGTTATTCAACACGGTCGGGATATTATCCCGATAGAAGTTAAAAGCAGCGCCAAGGGAGCGATGCAGAGCATGAATATGTTTATTAAGGAAAAAAATCCTCCTTTTGGGATTCGCACTTCGCTGGAGAATTTCGGCGAATTACCGGGGGTGAAGATTGTTCCGCTTTACGCTCTTGGGGATTTTTCGGCTAAATAAGTCCTTTTTCGCGTTTCCGCAAGAAATTTTTCATAAATTTTCAAAATTCTTTCCGCGAAAGTAATGCTTTTTACATCTGCGATCATATATATAGGCATAACTTTCTTTTGAAAGTTTTAAATTCTTTCTTCGCGAGGCGCTTATGAAAAAAATTAATTCTCAGAGGAATTCTAAGGAAAATTCCCAAAATGTAAACAGAAAACATAAAGCCAGTATGTTTTCTTCACTCTTCGGCAACCCGGACGTTCTTAGGGAACTTTATTCGGCGATAGAGGGTATTCCCATTCCGCCGGACATTCCTGTCGAAATTAACACCCTTTCGGACGTTCTTTATAAGGACAAAATTAACGACCTGTCTTTCCTTATCGACAACCGTCTTGTCGTGTTAATCGAACACCAGTCGACTATTAACAACAATATCCCCCTTAGACTGCTGATATACATAGCCTATATTTACAAAGCGATAGTAAAAAAGGAAAATTTGTTCCAAACAAAACTTGAAAAAATCCCATTTCCGGAATTTATAGTTTTATACAACGGCAATGCCAAGTATCCAGATCATAAGGAATTGAAACTGTCCGACGCGTTCAAGGGATTAAAAGGATTAAAAATGACGGACGCTATACCACTGGAATTAAAGGTACAGGTATACAATATAAACCATGGGCATAATTCTGAAATGTTAAAAAAGTGCGAAACACTGGATAATTACAGTTTTTTAATTGACAAAATCAGGAAATATCAGAAAAATGGAAAAAAGCTTGAAGAAGCGATAAAAAATGCGATAGAATATTGTATAGAGAACAACATATTGAAGGAATATTTAGAAAAACATGGTTCGGAGGCATATAACATGATATTTGCAGAATGGAATTGGGATACCGCGCTGAAAGTCGCGCGTGAAGAGGGGCGGGAAGATGGTCTTGAAGAAGGTGTGAAAAAAGGACGCAAAGAAGGAAAGTTATTAATTGCGAGAAAATTACTTGCTGAAGGTTCATCACTTGAATTTGTCTATAAAATTACTGGACTGTCTCTGGATGATATTAACGAATTAAACCCCTAACCTTTGAATTTCCCTCTTCTACGACTATATTCTCCCGTGAGCGACAGCGCATAGCCCACCCCGCTCCAAGCGGCTGTGACTTGGTCTACGCACGCTTTGGCGTGGCTTGGTTTGCGATCCACACCGCGCACATTCATGCACCGCGTTAAGCGGTGTGGATGAAAAAATTAACACAGCGTGGCGCACAATAAAAGTATCCAGATGAATAATGCGCGAGGGCTTTAGCCCGAGTGGTGCGCCGGGAGCGGGGTAGGCTTTGAAGGTAAATAAGTAAGATCGTGATTAGGAATTTTTTTGAAAGGCGCTACGTACCTCGCTCTGACCGCAGCGCGGACGGCGAGATAAATCCCGCCTCATTTTGCTCATCTGGGATGAGCCTTTCGGCGCTGGGGCGTTTAGAATTATCCATCCACAGTCCTTGACGGACTGCCTTAATTGCCCCACTCACGAAATAATGTTAATCAGTATCGAAGAGAGAAATTAACAGTTAGGCGTTGTCTTGTAAGCGAAGAATTTTTCGCTCTTGTTTTCGTGCCGCAAAAAAGGTTCCAGTGTTATAAAACGGCGTTTTCCCCATTAAATATACTCACTTTGTGATTCTGCAAGAAATTTTTCAAAAATTTTCAAAATTTTTTCCGCGAAAGTAATGCTTTTTTCATCTGCGATCATATATATAGGCATAACTTTCTTTTGAAAGTTTTAAATTCTTTCTTCGCGAGGCGCTTATGAAAAAAATTAATTCTCAGGGGAATTCTCAGGAAAATTCCCAAAATGCAAACAGAGAACATAAAGCCAGTATGTTTTCTTCTCTCTTCGGCAACCCGGACGTACTTAGGGAACTCTATTCGGCGATAGAGGGTATTCCCATTCCGCCGGACATTCCCGTCGATATCAATACGCTTTCCGGCGTTCTTTATAAAGACAAGGAAAATGACTTGTCTTTTATCATCGACAACCGTCTTGTTGTGTTAATCGAACATCAGTCGACTATTAACAATAATATCCCCTTACGGTTGCTGATTTATGTAGCCTATATTTACAAAACGATAGTAAAAAAGAGGAATTTGTACGAAAAAAAACTAAAAAAAATCCCTATGCCGGAATTTATTGTTTTATACAACGGAAAAGACAAGTATCCAGATCATTCGGAACTGAAACTATCCGACGCGTTCAAAGGCATAAAAGGCTTAAAAATGGCGAAAACTATACCGCTGGAATTAAAAGTACAGGTATATAATATTAACCAAGGGCATAATACAGAAATACTAAAAAAGTGCGAAACACTTGATAATTATAGTTTTTTTATAGATAAAATCAGGGAATATCAAAAAAATGGATTTACGCTTGAAGAATCGCTTAAAGATGCGATAGAATATTGTATAGAGAACAATATACTGAAGGAATATTTAGAGGCCCATGGAGCGGAGGCATATAACATGATATTTTCGGAATGGATTTGGGATGAAGCGCTGGAAGTTGCGCATGAAGAAGGGTGGGAAGACGGTCTTAAGGAAGGACGCGAGGAAGGACGCGAGGAAGGCCGTGAAGAAGGCATGGTAAAAGAAAAGTTAATAATCGCAAAAAATTTGCTGGAAGAAGGAGCAACGATTGAATTTGTGCAGCGGATTACTGGGCTTTCTCCTGTGAAAATAAAAGAATTAAACCCCTAACCCCTGAATTTCCCTCCTCTACGACTATATTCCTCCGTGAGCGTGCCGCGAAGCCCGCATGGCTCCTAGTGGCTGTGACGGCGGATTACGCACGCTTTGGCGTGGCTGGATCGGCGATCCACACCAGTGTCGCCATGCGGGCTTCGCGGCACCGCTCACGAAACAATGTTAATCAGTATCGAAGAGAGAAATTAACAGTTAGGCGTTGACTTGTAAGCGAAGAATTTTTCGCTCTTGTTTTCGTACCGCAAAAAAAAAAGCACCGCTGTTAATTAGCGGTGCTTTTTATCAATGCAATAACTTTATTTTAGTCTTCAATAACTCTATATTCGCGCTTAGCAATTGGAGCTGTTGTCGGAGATGCTGCAGATGTCTTGGAGAATGGAGTCTTCACAAAACATATATCAAGTTGATCAGGTGCTACTGAGAAATAAATGTAAAAACAAACTTCAGTGGTATTTAAATCAGTCTGATTTAAACCGGGGCAAGTCATAGTGCCATAAATTTTATCAGCTGCACTTGGTTTTGCAGCTGTAATTTTACCGGTTAATTTAATCCCTTTTGTGTATTCTGCCACTGAACTTGCAGGAGGAAATGCTGTAGCGACTGAAGCCGGTACTTGGGCATCTTCCCATTTAGTGACTGTAAATTCAATTTTATCAGGATCGGAAGTACTTACATCATTATCAAAATACTTAATTAGAGCTTTATTTGTTAAATCAATTGTTTCAGTTACCTGTTTTCCTGCAGTGGTTGTGCTTACATAGGTTGTTTGGAATTTTTGTAAATATTTCGCATCTGCTGCTGAATATTTAACATCAACTGTTGCCGGAGAACCGCTTATTGTCCAGCCCGATTTTGTTACTGTTACGCTCACAGTTGCGTTTGCGGTAACACCGGTGACGGTTAATTTATATACACCACCGGTACCTCCGGAGAGGTTTCCTATGGTAGCACCAGTGCCTAAGGTTATGTTGGATTTTGCAAGACCGGAAATCGCTTTGTCAAAGGTCAAGGTCAACTCTGTTGTGGTCTCTAAGCCGGAGCCGTTCGCGGTTACGCCGTTTAAGGTAGCGGAATTTCCGCCGCCGGGGGTCTTGCCGGTGTCGTCGCCTTCCGGTAAATCACCGCATCCAACTACCAATCCAAATACCAGCAGAACTGCCAGTATTACCAGTAAAAGATTTCTCTTTTTCATTTTTTACTCCCTTTTGTGTTACCCTCCCTATTAAGGGTAACTTTTTTATTTCCGCATAGAACCTATGCGTATACTAAAGCTGTTTTGCAGCTTGGTACCAAATTGATTTTCTGTAAAATTAAGATGTATTTAACAATAATAATATTATTCACAATCTCCAAAGATAATATATCTTCTTATTATTTAAATGTCAATTTTTTTTATTTGTTTTTTATATAAATGTTAAATAACATATATCACCTAACAGATTAATTATAATCTATTGGATTATAATAATGTAAGATGTGAGTGGTAATGCTCACATAGTAATTTGGGATGGATAAAACGCGCCTTTTTTCTTCTTGGTGATCTTTGAGTGAAAAATATGTCAATTTATAGTTGTTACAAGGAGTAGTATTTTATATAAAAATATTATAACCGGCTATATCGTTCCGTTATGCGACATGTTAGCGTTTCAGGTTTTTTTTATTTGAATTATATCTTTTCTATTTTTATTTTATATCCCAATGTTTGTAATACATTTCTAAATGTCCTGAAATTTATTCTTTCAGCGTTTTTACTCCTGATTTTTTGTATAATTGTTGGGGATACTCCTGCCTTTTTTGCCAATGTCCTTACGGAAATATGTTCTGTTTCCATTTTTTCCAGTACAAATTCCGATAAAAGAAATTCATTATATTCTTTTTCGAATTTTGCTTTCCTTTTGGGATTACTGTTAATAAATTTTTCAAATGTAGATTCATTATCCATAAAATAAAGTGTATCATATTTATGATACAATGTCAAGTGTTCTGGCAAATTAAGCAGTCCGTCAAGGACAGCGGTAAGCAAAAAAAAACTTGACATTAAGAAAAAAACAAATGAGATGCTTTCCGCGTATAACGACGTTGATTTTATGGAAGATCCGTCTGTAGATATAAGTACCATTGCAAAAGAAAACGGTATTATTAAAATTGAACGTGTGCCGGGAAAATATATTCCGGAAAAAAACGCAACGCTTGAAAACAAAATTATTAAAGTTAAAGAAGAAGCAGAAGAAGAAAAACAGAATTTCTGGATAGCGCATGAGTTGGAACATCACCTGAAAAATGAAGCGAAAAAAACAAAAAATCATGATCCAATGGTATTTGAAGGAGATATAAATAAATTTCTGGAAAATCAGGATGTAAAACAAGCCAATTCTGTCGTTGAAGAAGTGGCGGCGGCAAAATCGGATTACACGGAAGCAATAAAGTTATTAAAGAAAAATCCATCTTTTACCAAGATTGCGGAACCTATAGCAAGAAACGCGTCAAATAATTTTGGGAAAAATATTCCAAAAGATAAAGCGTTTATAAGTATCGCAAAGCTGATATTCACCGGAAATGTTCATTTAGAAAACGAATTTATTTTAAAAGCGACAGATGATTTGTATAATGAAGAAATTGCCGATTATTTCGCGGCTAACTTGCTTGTTCCGATTGAACGATTCTTATTATGGGAAGACAAAACGGACGAAGAAATCGCCGCCGTGTTTAAGGTGCCGGTTGAATGTATAAAAAAACGAAGAGATGAAATAGAGTTAGAATTGGAATATTTGGCGGAATAATAGCCCAATGATTTTACAATGTAAGGCATAAGGGAGTGTTATTCCATGATTGATTATGAATATACTTTTCCTCTTGTTGATGAAAAGAATATCAAGGTAATATTCAAAAAGAAAACAAGCAAGAATTCAACAGAAGAAAAACGATACGAAATTTTAGATATTGTAATATACAAAAACGGCACACTGGAAAAATGGCCGGAAGAAAGATATTCAACAATAAATTAAGCTATACTGCGGATAAAGCGGTAAAGCCATCGATTATTTTGATTGGGAACTAAATAAATCTGTAAAATATTCCGGGTATTTAGTTAATCATACAAAAAAACTGGAATAGTCAAAAAATAACGTTTTTCCCATTTAATATACTCACTTTGTGATTCTGCAAGAAATTTTTCAAAAATTTTCAAAATTCTTCCCGCGAAAGTAATGCTTTTTTCATCTGCGATCATATATATATGTAGAACTTTCTTTTGAAAGTTTTAAATTCTTTCTTCGCGAGGCGCTTATGAAAAAAATTAATTCTCAGGGGAATTCCAAGGAAAATTCCCAAAATGCAAACAGAGAACATAAAGCCAGTATGTTTTCTTCCCTCTTCGGCAACCCGGATGTTCTTAGGGAACTTTATTCGGCAATAGAGGGTATTCCCATTCCGCCGGACATTCCCGTCGAAATTACAACCCTTTCAGACGTACTTTATAAGGACAAAATTAACGACCTGTCTTTTCTTATCGATAACCGTCTTGTCGTGTTAATCGAACACCAGTCGACTATTAACAATAATATTCCCCTGCGGCTGCTGATATATATAGCTAGTGTTTATAAAATGATAATCGACATGGAAAAGATGTATCAAACAAAATTAGAAAAAATCCCATTTCCGGAATTTATAGTTTTATACAACGGCAAAGACAATTATCCCGATTATGCGGAACTTAGACTATCCGATGCTTTTATGGGCATAAAAGGCTTAAAATTGGAAGATTCCATACCGCTGGAATTAAAAGTACAGGTATACAATATAAATCATGGGCATAATTCTGAAATATTAAAAAAATGTGAAACACTGGATAATTACAGTTTTTTTATAGATAAAATCAGGGAATATCAGAATAAAGGAATAAAGCTTGAAAAAGCGATAAATAATGCGATAGAATATTGTATAGAGAACAACATACTTAAGAAATATTTGAAAAAAAATGGGTCGGAGGTATTTAATATGATTTCTTCGGAATGGAATTGGGATACTGCGCTGAAAGTTGCCCGCAAAGAGGGGCGGGAAGATGGTCTTGAAGAAGGCATGGAATTGGTAGCTCGTAATGCTTTATCGAAAGGAATCCCTGTTCAAACTGTTCAGGAAATTACGGGGCTTTCTTTAGAGAGAATAGAAGAACTAACGTCTACTCTTTGAATTTCCCTCCTCTACGACTATATTCTCCCGTGAGCGACAGCGCATAGCCCACCCCGCTCCGGTGGCTGTGACTTGGTCTACGCACGCTTTGGCGTGGCTTGGTCTGCGATCCACACCAGTGTCGCGGGGTAGGCTACGCGCTGCTCGCTCACGAAACAATGTTAATCAGTAACGAAGAGAGAGATTAACAGTTAGGCGTTGTCTTGTGGTGGGAGAACTTTTTCGCTCTTGTTTTCGTACCGCAAAAAAGGTTCCAATGTTAAAAAACAGCGTTTTTCCTATTAAATTTACTCACTTTGTGATTCTGCAAAAAATTTTTCATAAATTTTCAAAATTCTTCCCGCGAAAATAATGCTTTTTTCATCTGCGATCATATATAAGGGTATGAAAAATATTATTACAAGGTCGTCTTTGTACGACCCGCTGGACGACTTTTTCTTCTACAAAGTTATGGGAGAGAAAGGAGATGAGGTCCAACTCCTGGCCTTCATCAACGCGGTTCTGGGAAAAACGGGGGATGAGAGTTTCACCTCTATCGAAATCCTGGAAGATAAAAAACTTACCCCGGATGTTATCGGCAAAAAGACCGGCATCCTGGACGTAAGGGCGGTTCTGCACGGCAATAAAAGGGTTAATGTCGAAGTCCAACTTCAAGACCAGTACAACATGGACAGGCGAAGCCTTTTTTACCTGAGCAGGGAATACACAAGATGGTTAAAAGAGGGAGAAGATTACATAGAACTGCCGGATATAATCGGTATTAATATAGTAAACTTCAATTTCCCTCAAACCAAACATTACCACAGCAGTTTTCACTTGCGCGAGGATACCGAAAAGGACATAATTCTGACAAACGCGCTTGAGATACACTATATAAACATGGTAAAATACAGGAAACAGAGGAACAAGAATCTGAATGATCCCCTGTGCCGGTGGCTGGTCTGGTTTAACAAAAACAGCCCGCCTGAACTTATTGAGGAGGCAGTAAAGATGGACAACGCGATACAAACAGCGGCCGAACGGATGTTGACTTTAACAGCAGATGAAGAAGTTATAACCGCTTATAACAGAAGATTTATGGCTTCATGTGACCGTACCAGCGAAATTAACTGCGCTCATAATAAAGGTATGGAAAAAGGCATGGAACAAGAGAAAATATTAATTGCGAAAAACATGTTTATTAAAGGTTATTCTATTGAGTCTATACATGAAATTACGGGATTGGGATTGGAAAAAATAAGGGAAATAATCAAAAAAAATAGCTAACCTCTAACTTTTTCTCTTATTTGGCTTTTCTCTATGAGCGTACTGCGAAATCTTCCATGTCCGGAATGGTCATGTAAAAAAGCATCGCTTTTTTTACATGATTTATGTCTCATTTTTATTGACATAATTTTTCAAAAATTTTCAAAATTTTTTCCGCGAAAGTAATGCTTTTTACATCTGCGATCATATATATAGGCATAACTTTCTTTTGAGAGTTTTTAAATCTTTCTTTGCGAGGAATTTATGAAGAATTTTACCACGAACCACACGAAATCGAACCTTCGGTTCGCACACGAAAATATAAATATATTTTTTAGAAATGAATGTTATGAAATATATGGCTGCATTTATTCTGTATATAAAAAACTAGGTACTGGTTTTCTTGAGGCAGTATATCAGGAAACATTAGAAATTGAATTAAGACGAAAAAATATACCTTTTGTTTCGCAACGACAAATGGAAATTTTATATGACGGTATTCCTCTAAAAAACAAATATATTGCTGACTTAGTTTGTTATGAAAAAATAATTATTGAACTAAAATCCGTATCAAAAATTAATAATCAACATAAAGCTCAACTGATGAATTACATGACTGCTTCAGATTATAAATAAGGATTGCTTGTAAATTTTAATAATTATCCCAAAACAGAAATAGTCAGGTTAGTCAGATAAAACTTCGTACTGAGATTATCCTTTCGTGTGCGTACCGAAGGTACGATTTCGTGTGTTTCGTGGTAAGAATTCGATTATATTTAAGTGCGAAACACTGGATAATTACAGTTTTTTTATAGATAAAATCAGGGAATATCAAAAACAAGGATTAAAGCTTGAAAAAGCGATAAATAATGCGATAGAATATTGTATAGAGAACGACATATTAAAGAAATATTTGAAAAAACATGGGTCGGAGGTATTTAACATGATTTCTTCGGAATGGAATTGGGATACCGCGCTGGAAGTAGCGCATGAGGAAGGATGGGAAGATGGTCTTGAAGAAGGTATAGTAAAAGGCATGGTAAAAGAAAAGTTAATAATCGCAAAAAATTTGCTGGCAAAAGGTTCAACGCCTGAATTTGTTTATGAGATTACCGGGCTCTCTTTGGACAAAATTGACGAATTAAACCCCTAACCCCTGAATTTCCCTCCTCTACGACTATATTCCTCCGTGAGCGTGCCGCAAAGCCCGCATGGCTCCTAGTGGCTGTGGCGGCGGATTACGCACGCTTTGGCGTGGCGTTATAGGAAATTCACACCAGTGTCGCCATGCGGGCTTCGAAAGTGAAGAAGTAAGATCGTGATTAGGAATTTTTTTGAAAGGCGCTACGTACCTCGCTCTGACCGCAGCGCGGACGGCGGGATAAATCCCGCCTCATTTTACTCATCTGGGACGAGCCTTTCGGCGCTGGGGCGTTTAGAATTATCCATCCACAGTCCTTGACGGACTGCTTTAATTGCCCCCGCTCACGAAACAATTTTAATCAGTAACGAAGAGGGAGATTAACAGTTAGGCGTTGTCTTGTAGCGGGGGAATTTTTTGCTCTTGTTTTCGTGAAGCGAAAAAAAGCGCCGCTGTTAAATAGCGGCGCCTTTTTCTGTTGATTGTTACAAACGTCAGAAACTATTATAAAGATGTGTATATACGCACAGCGTCATCATCACCGGTTACAAATTTATATGTTGTTTGCCCATTTTCATCTTTAGAAATCCCGTCCAAACTATATGGAGACCTTTGAAGGTCAGTATCAATTGGATCGCTTACATCAAAATAAAGATACACATAGGTTGGTTTATTTAAATCTGTTTGTTTAAGACCGGGTGCGGTTTTCCTGCCGTAAATTTTTGTCCCATCTTTTGGTTTTGCATCTGTTAATGTACCGGTAAGTTTAAAAGCAACCGTGTAACCAGTTGGGAGAGTAACACCAGTTTCGCCTCCAAATTCCCATTTATTAATGGTAAAATCAATAAAATCATCTTTTGTAGTTGTACTACCTTTCAATTCGTAAACTTCTATTTTACCTGCACTAATTTTAACGTGTTCGGTGGTTGGGTTAGATGACGTACCATATGTCGCAACATAATCAGCATAAAAATCTGCCGCTACCGCTGCGGCTGATTTAATAACTACTGTTTTTCCATTGCCGGTTATGTTATAACCTGTTTTTGCCACTGTTACGCTTAATGTTCCGCCAGCGGAAAAATTGCTGATGGTTAATGTGTACGGAGACGCAGTGCCGTTGAGGCTGTCTATAGCAACACCTGCTACACCACCCAAGGTTATGTCTTCTTTGGCAAGATCGGTGATTGCCCCGCTAAAGGCCAGTTTCAATTTCATTGTGGCTTGTGTAGTGGAACCGTCTACAGTTATGCCGGAAAAGCTAACTGTTTTATTTCCGCCGCCGGGGGTGGTGCCGGTGCCGTCGCCTTCCGGTAAATCACCGCAGCCAATTACCATTCCTAATACCAGCAGGACTGCCAGTATTACTAGTAAAAGATTTCTCTTTTTCATTTTTTACTCCCTTTTCGTTCCCCTCCCTATTTAAGGGGAACTGTTTTTTTTGCCGCATAGAACCTATGCGTATACTTAAGCTGTTTTGCAGCTTGGTACCTTGTTATGGCCGCGCTTTGGGGGCGGGCAAAGAAAATAACAAAATTAGTTATAATCTACAAGATAATATATCACTTATTAGATAATTGTCAATATTTTCTGAAAGAAAAAAAATAAACCAATAGACGATAAAGTACTATGACCGATTTACGAGGATTATTGGCTAAAAATATCAAAAAATACCGAAAAATACGGGGTTTTTCACAGGAAGACCTTGCGGAAAGGGCCAAAACGTCGTTAACCCATATCGGAATGATAGAAATTGGACGGAAATTCCCCTCTGTAAGGATGTTGGAACAAATCGCCGACGCCCTCGGAATCGATACCCCGGAACTGTTCTCCTCCGAAACAGTCGTCTTTTTGCCCTCCTACGAAAAGTCCATGGAACGCCTGTACCACGAAATTATGGACGAATTCGAAACCTTCAAAACAAAGATTTCCGGCAAAATTAAGAATATTTGAAATTTTCCCCTTTAAATCTCACAAAGGCACAAAGATCACAAAGATCACAAAGTTTTCGTCCGCAAGCTCATCTTCTTCCCAAGAAGTCTCTCGAAATACGACAAACAAGAAAGTTTAAAGAAAATATTTTCGTATAAAAACCCCTTTCTTCCCAAGAAATCTCTCGAAATACGATAATCAAGAAAGTAATAAGAAAATTCCAAATACAACAACTTTGTGATCTTTGTGTCCTTTGTGCCTTTGTGAGATTTTTCGTGTACCAATTTTTCTTGATTTATTTTTAAATTTTCTTATATTTAATAAAGAAATTCGAGCTCCTCAAAAATAAACGCGGAATCCCGCTTTTTCGCAGGTTTTCTTCTTCAAGGAGGTTATAAGTTGAATGAAAAAATACTCCGCTTTCGCCCTCTTGTTTTTCTTGTTCTTGGTTTTATCGCAGGCTGCTTATTCGCAGGATTTTTCATCTATAGACTTGGATCTGGCGCAATTGGAAAACTTGATAAACGATACAATAGCCAATACGCGAGAGCAACAGAAACTATTGGAAGACTTGAAGCGGAACTTGAGCGAGAGCGCGGAATTAATCGCCAATTACTCGAACATAATACAAGAGCAAGAGAACTTGCTGGCGACCTTGCGCGGACAACTGACCGCAATGTCAGAAACCTACAGGATGCAGTCACAATTATCAGCGAAATACGCGCGAAACTCAAAATTCTGGCGGACTTTTACGCTAATAGCGATCCCGGTAACAGCCCTAATTAGCGGCAGCATAGTGTGGGCGGCGGTTAAATAAATACAAAAAGACTTCTCGCAAAGGCGCAAAGGCGCAAAACTCGAAGATTTCACGCAAAGGCGCAAAGGCGCAAAGGACGCAAAGTTGTTGTTCGAAAGATTATTTATTTTCTTTCATGATCTTTGTTTAAAGATAATATATCTTGATTAACGATAATTTTACGGACGGAAACTTTGCGCTCTTTGCGCCTTTGCGCCTTTGCGTGAGGTTCTTGCGTTCTTCATTTTTTTTCTATATTATTAAAGCAGGAGTACCCATGATTCTTACGGAATTAACAGCCCCCATCGCCGATTTAGCCCAAAAAGTCAACGAAACTTGGAGGCGGCTTTGAAGACGCTTCTTTTGCCCAGCGTATAACCGAAATCGAGGCGAAAACAGCCGAACCCGGTTTCTGGAACGATCAGGAAAATGTCGAAAAAACTATGGCTTCCCTAAAAAGCCTTAAAAACCGTTATGAGCCGTGGAAGGCGCTCCGTGAGGAAACCATAGACCTGCAAACCCTCCACGAACTTGCCCTCGAAGCGAAAGACGAAAGCGAAGCGGCGGGTATAGAAAGCACACTCAAAAATTTAACAGCAAAATACGAAAAGCATAATCTGTTTGAACTTATGGCGGGCGAAATGGACAAGAACGCCTGCTTCCTAACCGTCCACTCGGGAGCGGGCGGGACTGAGGCCTGCGACTGGACGCAGATGCTCTACCGCATGTACCTGCGCTGGGCGGAGCAAAAGGGCTTCTCCGTCGAGGAAGTCGATCAGCAGGAGGCTGAGGGGGGGCTTAAATCCGCCACCTGCAGGGTGGACGGGGAGTACGCTTACGGCTACCTGAAAGGGGAGTCGGGCATTCATCGGCTTGTCAGGATAAGCCCTTTCGACGCTAACGCGCGCAGGCATACGTCATTCGCCTCCGTCTACATTTTTCCGGTTATTGATGATACAATAGAAGTGGAAGTAAAACCCGAGGATCTGCGCGTGGATACCTACCGTTCGGGCGGCGCGGGAGGGCAGCATGTTAACAAGACGGACAGCGCCGTACGTTTTACGCACCTTCCCACGGGCATCGTTGTCGCCTGCCAGAACGAGCGCAGCCAGATTAAAAACCGCGCGATTGCAATGAGCATGCTCAAGGCGCGGCTTTATGAATATTACAGACAGGAGAAAGAAAAGGAAAACGCCAGATTTTCACAGGAGAAAAAAGATATTTCCTGGGGGCACCAGATAAGGTCTTATGTGTTCCAGCCTTATACAATGGTAAAAGATTACAGAACAAAGGTTGAAAAGGGAAATATTCAGGCAGTTATGGACGGGGATATAGACCCCTTCATCGAGGAGTACCTTAAATTTTCATGGCGTAACGGGAACGTACAGCCTGTTTATGACGAAGAGGAAGATGAAGAATAGTAAGAGGTTTTTTTGAGGAACAAAATACAGGCGTTCTTTTTTATTTTTTTCTCCCTTACCGCCTGCGTCTTTTCGCTCGGAAAATCTCAAACAGAAGATGAAAAACAAATACTGGATAATGAGTGGACCTTATGCGTCACGGACTTTGACGTTAAGTCCCTGCCTTATGACAAACTGCCTGTCGCAAGCGCCATCACGAAAAAAGTCGTTGAAAGGCTTAAAGACGTAAGTTACCGTACCCGCGTGTCTCCCGAATACGCTTATTACGAGGGATACGAATGGTATAAGGCAAGAGCGGCGGCCGCGAAAAGCCTTTCGCAAAAACTTGAAGAACGTTCCTTGTTAATTTATAACGGGGAGGCGGAATGGAGGTTCAAGCAGAATCTCGCGAAAGTTAACGCTGATATCGAAAAACTTACGACCGCTTTTGAGGAAATCGACAATAAAGCGCCGCTTATTAACAAAGAACCTGAATTCAGGCTGACGTCCGGTAATATTTCATCCGTGTATCCCGAACCGCCTAAGGAAGGAGGCGAGTATAAATTCTGTAAAGATCAAAGGGCCGACGCGTTTCTTAAAGGCACAATTTTTGATTTCCACGGCAGATACAACATCTCAATAAAACTTTACGCGGTTTTTACAAAGAACATAATCTACGAAGACGACATAATTTTTTCTCACGAAGATTTGGATATCGCGTTAGATGAAATCACGTCAAAGTTAATCCTGACGCTTTCCGGAAGCAGGCCGGCGGCTCTTGCCGTAAAAATAGAACCTAAGGACGCGCTTGTTTTAATAAACAAATCTTTTGCGGGCCGAGGGGATATAGGAGTAAGGGAGCGCCCGCCGGGAAAATATGAAGTTACGGCTTCCGCGAATAACTATGAAAGCATAACCGTGGAAACGGATCTTGCCGAGGGAAAAATCGCCGAGATAAATATAAACCTGCTTAAAAAAGAATTTGTTGATATATATATTCCCGGAACGGCCTCAGGCGGAGTTATTTATCAGGGCGCGCTGTATGTAGGGGAAGCCCCGTTAACGCTGCGCCTGCCGGTGAACACAATGGAGTATATCGATCTGGACAGCAACGACGGCTTAAAGGGAACCGTCGTTTTTAATACGCCGGACGAAATTGACTCGTCTTTTAATTTGCCGATAAAAACCAAAATGCCCCCGGTAAAAGGACAAGTGGAAAAAGCGCGAACTTTATATTACTGGTCGTGGGGCGGCGTGTGGGTTACCGGCATCGCGGCGTGGATCTCTTACCATACATACTCAACTTCAAATACAACGCTAGCTCATTTGCCGGGGAGCGGCCAGAACCAGGATTTTATTAATGATAATTTAACAAATTATTATGTCAGTATGGGGACCGTTATAGCGGCAGGCGCCGTGTCGGTGTTTTGGGTATATAACATAGTCAGGTACCTTTACCTTTCAAACCGCGGTTCCACGCCGGTTGTAAAACCAGGCAGGAACAAGTGAAATTCGGCGAAAGACTTAAAAACTTTTTCTCGGGCGGTAAAACCGCCGTTTCCGACGAAATGCTTGATAATCTCTGCGATATATTGATAGAAGGGGACTTCGGCGCCAAAGAGGCGTATCAAACCGCGGAACTGTTAAAGGAACGCTGTAAAAAAGAAAAAACAAATGACGCTCCATTAATGCTTTCGCGGATTCTACAGGAAGAATTGCTCAAGGCAAAACCGCACGAGGCTGTTTCCTCAAGCTCTTCCGGTTTTACCGCGGTTCTTATTTTAGGGGTAAACGGGACCGGAAAGACCACAACCGCCGCAAAACTTGCATCTTTATATAAAGAAGAATATAATAAAAAGGTAATACTTGCCGCGGCGGACACGTTCAGGGCGGCGGCCATTGATCAGCTTAAAATTCATGGGCAAAACCTTGATACGCGCGTAGTGGCCCATAAACAGGGAGGCGATCCGGCGGCGGTGGTTTTCGACGCGCTGGAAGCCGCAATGTCCTGTGGCGCGGACGTCGTTATCGCCGATACCGCCGGAAGAATGCACACAAAATCCGCGCTGGTGGAAGAACTGCGCAAGATAGACAGGGTGGTGGAGCAAAAAGCGCAATCCGCGCGTTATTTGAAATACCTTGTGCTGGACGCGACAACAGGAAGAAACGCCTTCGCGCAGGCCGAGGTTTTTCATTCGGCGGTCGCTTTGGACGGAGTAATACTTACCAAGTACGATTCTACAGCCAGGGGCGGAGTGGTTTTCTCCCTTGCTTCGGAATTACATTTACCTGTGGTGTATCTTTGCACAGGGGAAAAGTACGGGGACATTGAAATTTTTGACCCCCAAAAATATGCGAAAGAATTTACGGGAATTCAGTAAAAAAGTTTTTTCTGCTCTTAAAACCGCTTGTACTAAAGTTATAAGCGTCAAAAAAAATTACATATATCTGCTTATACCCGTTATTTTGTTTCTTTTCGTGAGCATAATCGCCCGTACTCAGGAAGACCCTTTTAAGGTAAACGAACTTCCGCGGAATAATGAAGAGGCGGAAGCGGAACCTGAACAGCAGCGGGATTTTGCCGCCATTTTTGAGGCGCCGCGTGAAATTCCGTCATGGGTAAAACCGGCGCGCTGGTTCCGCTCCAATTCGGGCGGAATGCCCCTTGAGGAAATGAAGTCAAAAACGGCGGCCCTGCGCGGGCAATACGCGCTTGTCATTGATTTTACAAGTTCCGACGATCTGCCGGAATACTTGCGCGAATATTATAACGAAAATTACTTTATAGAAATACGCACGCTCTTTAAAGAAGGCAAAGAAAACCGCGCCCAGTGGATATTCAGGGACGAAAATTACGGCGCAAGGCTTATCGCCGTTTTAATTGAAGCGGAACAAGAGCCGGAAAAAGAAAACACAGAGGTCGCCGTTGTCACAGACGCGGATAATACCGCCGGTGAAACATCGGTTAACAACGCGGTTGTCACCACGCTTAACACTTCGGTTAACGCCTCGGTTAACACCTCGGTTAACACCTCGGTTAACACCTCGGTTAACACCTCGGTTAACACCGGAGTTATTCAAAATACAGACGACGACAGCAATGAAACAGCCGAAGAAAAAAGCGATATTGATAAAAAAGAAAAACCGGCGAAAAGGCCGGGGCCGGCAAGCGGCTTTATAGAAATTTACGATGAAAAATATCATTTAACAGCTGAATACAGATATTCCGAAAAAGGCGAGAACAGTAAAACCGAATATTCATACAAAAACGGCATAAAAGTAAGTTCGCTGACCCTGTTATGGGAAGATGACGAAGGAGGCTATATACAGGCTTATACCGATTATTACCGTTATAACCGTTCGTCGTTTCTTCGCGCTGTGGAACGGGTTTTCCTAATGGATCAGCAAATTACAAACTCGGAAAATATTGTCGGGGGCGAAGGCACTGAAATCTACGGCGTCGCAAGCAACGTCATGAAAATTTCATTCCCGCACAATATTTTGGCGGCGGCGAAAAACAACTCGTTTATGGGCGAAAGATTCAACGAATACCCTGAATTTTTCGGCGCCCTTTCCGTGCCGAAAGATTCAAAACTTATATATACAACCGACAAGAACGGAAAAGTGCTGGAACAGACCCTGGTTAACGAAGACGGGGAACAAAAGGTTATCTGGAAAATCGTTAATACATGGTCGAATGACCGTATTGTAAAAATTGCCAAAACGGAAGGGGAAACCGAATATATAGCGGAGTATGAATATAACAAGAACGGGGACAGGGTTCTTGAACGGAATATTAAAGACGGCGTTTTGGAAAGAGTAGTCCATTCGGAAGGCACAAAAGATATTGAGGAATTATATATGAACGATAAGGTCGTGCTTAGGGCCGTTTGGGAAGACGGAAGAAAAATATCCGAATCAAGGGTTAATAAAAATTGAAAAACGGATGGGTTTTTTTTACGGCCTTACGCTATATTTTTAAGGGCAGGTCAAATTCCCCGGTTTTGGCCGTGCTTGGAATCGCTTTCGGCGTTCTTGCCCTGATAATAATTATTTCTATAATGAACGGATTTCAGCTTGGCTTTATCGAAAGCATTATAGAAATCTCGTCATATCACCTGCGTTTGGATTCCGTTCCCCCCGAATTAATACCAAGGGCGCGTGAAATATTAATGACAATTCCCGGAGTAAGGGCGGCGGCCCCTTTTAAGGAATTTCAGGCGCTTGTAAGGGGAAGAAGGGCGGGACAGCAGGCTGTTTTGGCAAGGGGAGTCCCGGCTGACGTTCTTGATACGGACAAATTAATGGAAGAAAAACTGGAGTTTGAAGAGGGCTCTTTTGACATTTACAGCACTGATTCCGTTTTATTGGGAACGGAACTCGCGAGAAGGCTTGGGCTTGACGTGGGAGACAGCGTAACATTATATTCGATAACGGGAATTTTATCCGCGCAGGACGGCGGCGGCTTTGATGATTTTACAATTATGGGAATTTTCAGGACAGGTTTTTATGAATACGACTGCAGCTGGGCGTTTATCAATATCGACAGCGGCGCTTTTCTTGCGGAAGACAACGGAGGCGCCAAAGGCGTAAATAACGGCGAAAAAATAGGCGTAAAAATTAAAAACCGTTTTCAGGACAGGCTTGTTTTGGAGCGCGTTAAGAAAAGGTTTTCAAAGGAAGAAGATTTTAAGGACGTAAAATTTTCAAGCTGGCGGGACTATAACCGCTCTTTTTTCGGGGCGCTTAGGACCGAAAAACTCTTTATGTTTATACTTGTAGGGCTTATTTTTATAGTAGTGGCCCTTAATATTTTTCAATCGCAGAGAAGGGCGGTACTGCAGCGCCGCGAGGAAATCGGACTGTTACGCGCCATAGGCGGCCAGGAAAAAGCGGTACGTTTTGTTTTTGTCTGCGACGGCGCGTTTATAGGGCTTACGGGCGCGGGGCTGGGCCTTGTTTTCGGACTGTTAATCGCGTCCCATATTCCCCAATTTTTTTCATTAGTGGAATACATTGTAAATAACATTATAGGCCTGCTAAATACGATAGCCGGTTTTTTCGGCGCGCAAAAAACGGCAAACTTCGCCGTTTTCTCGACGGCTGTTTTTTACATTAAAGAAATTCCCTCAAGAATAATACCCGCGGAAGTTATATTAATATTCATGTTTGGTTTTCTTTCCGCTCTGTGCGCGGCATGGTTCGCGTCGCGGAAAGCGGCTAAAATACAGCCGGCGGAGGTGCTGCGTTATGAGTAATATTCTTGTAAGGACGCAAGACATAGTAAAAAATTATGTTTCCGGGACGGAAACCCTTCATATATTAAAAGGGATAAACCTTCAGATAGAGGAAGGAACGTCCTTGTCGATAACGGGACAGAGCGGAAGCGGCAAAAGCACCCTGCTTAACATTTTGGGCGGGCTTGACCGCGCCGACGGGGGAAGCGTCTTCATAGGCAATTATGAAATTACGTCCCTTCCGGAAAAAGAAATGTCCGTGTTCAGGTCAAAAAAAGTGGGCTTTATTTTTCAGTTTCATTACCTGCTTAAAGATTTTACCGCCCTTGAAAACATTATGATTCCCGCCTACATAGCCGGACTGAAAAAAAAGGACGCGCTTGACAGGGCAAGAACCTTGCTTGCCGAAGTAAACATGGAAGAGCGCGGAAGCCATTTCCCGTCCCAGCTTTCCGGCGGGGAACGCCAGCGCGTGGCCGTCGCAAGATCTATGGTAAACGATCCCGCGTTAATCCTTGCGGACGAACCTACAGGCAACTTAGACCCCTCAAACAGCGACATTGTTTCGGAACTGCTCTATGCCGCCGCGCAGAAGAGGGGAAAAACCTTAATTGTGGTAACTCATGACGAAAAGGCGGCGGCAAGGGCATCTGTACGCCTTGTCCTTGAAAACGGGCAGCTTAGGGAGCAGGAACTTTGAAAAAGAGGGCGGCTTTTTTTGTAGCGTTAAGGTACCTGTGGGGAAGGGCGAACGAGGGCGGACGCTATCTGCGCGGAGCCGCCGCGGGGATAGCCGTAAGCCTTGTCCCTATTATCGTAACGTTAATAGTGGCGGACGGAATGATCAGGGGGATAACTGACCGCTATATAGAATTGGGAACGGGGCATTTGCAGGTTTTTGGGGCGTTTACCGGCGAGAACGAAGGCGTTATTGACGAAATTAAAGATTATGACGGCGTTAAGGGAGTATGGCCGGAAATACGGAGCACAGGCGTTCTTGCCGGAAAAAGCGGAAAAACGGGAGTTACCGTGCGCGCCATAGAACCTTCGTTCTGGACGGATCCCGAAGGCGGGAAATTTTTAAAAGTTATCGACGGCTCGCAAAAACCCGAATCTGACCGCGACATCTTGTTAGGTGAAACTCTGGCGGTCAACACCGGCGCTAAGGTAGGGGACACCGTCCGGCTTATGACGATAAAATACGCAAACGGCCGCCAGCTTCCGGCGACGACGCCTTTTACCGTCCGTGGCATAGTGTCATGCGGCTACAACGAACTCGACGCTTTATGGTGCATAATAAGCTATGAAGGCGGGAAGCGCGTCCTGTCTTTGGAACAGTCTTCGTCCAGCCTGATTGTCAAGATCGACGCCCCTTATAAAAAAGCGGATGATTTCGCGTGGGAACTTTATAATTATTTGGGCTTCGGTTACAGCGTATACTCATGGAAGGAGCTTCTGCGCTCCCAGTACAGTTCCTATGAATCCACGCGCCAGATGCTTTTATTCATCATGGCGCTGATAGTGATTGTCGCGGCGGTTAACGTTTCTTCTTCCACAAGTATGCTGGCCCTTGAAAGGAACAGGGACATCGCCATCTTAAAAGTTTCCGGCGCGGACATAAAGGGCATTACGAATATTTTTTTATACGGCAGTTTTCTCACGGGGGTTATAGGCGCCGTCATAGGCGTTTTGATTGGCCTGATAATGGGCATTAACATCAATTCCCTGTTCCACGGCCTGGAAAAAATTCTAAGCTTCATCTCAAACCTGTTCCACGGCGGCGACGTAAAAATACTCGATCCCGGTTTTTACCTTGAAACAATCCCCATCATAGTAGACAAAACCGCAGTATTATTAATCGGCCTTTTCGCCGTCCTATGCTCGATACTTGCCTCATGGATCCCCGCCCGCCGCGCCGGAAAGTTAAAACCGATGGACTTGTTACGGAAGACTTAAATTTTTCCGAGAAGACATCACACAAAGGCACAAAGATCACTAAGGACACAAAGTCCAATTCCTAATTTTTTTCTTTTTACTTTCATGATTTTCGTTATAAATAGAAAATATCATAGAAGAAAGAAAATCTGACGGACAAGAGCTTTGTGATCTTTGTGATCTTTGTGCCTTTGTGTGAAATCTTTGCGTTACAACTTTTGCGCTATAGCATCGATAAAGTCCCATGAGTTAAGAACTTTAACAGGCGGAGGGTCGGAAAGTTTCGCCAAATCTCCGGTCATTACTCCGTCTTCTATGACCTTAAGTACAGCCGCTTCCAGCTTTTTCGCGAAATCAGACAAATCTTTCAATCCGTCCAACTCCGCGCGTTTTGCCAGCGCTCCTGTCCACGCGAAAATAAGAGCTGTGGGGTTGGTGCTGGTTTTTTCGCCTTTTTGCCAGCGGTAGTAGTGCTGCTGTACGGTGCCGTGGGCGGCTTCGTATTCAAAAACGCCGGAAGGGGAGACAAGGACGCTCGTCATCATCGCGAGGCTGCCCGCGGCGCTCGCGATCATGTCGCTTTGAACGTCGCCGTCGTAGTTTTTGCACGCCCACAAAAAACCGCCTTCGCCTTTTACAACCCGCGCCACGGCGTCGTCGATTAAAGTGTAAAAATATTCAATGCCGCAGGCGGCGCACTTTTCTTTGAATTCGGTTTCGTATACTTCGTTAAAAATCGCCTTGAAACGCCCGTCGTAGGTTTTTGAAATTGTGTCCTTTGTCGCGAACCAGATAGGTAGTTTTTCAGCCAGCGCGTAGATAAAACAGGCGCGGGCGAAACTTCTTATTGAATCGTCGTAATTGTGAATCCCCTGAACTATGCCCCTGCCGGAAAAATCCGCCACCTTTACCCTGCGCTCGGTCCCGTCGGATTTTGTGTAAACCAGTTCCACCTTGCCCGGCCCCTCAATCTCCATTTCAGCGGCCTTATAAACGTCGCCGTAGGCGTGGCGTCCTATCACTATGGGCGCTTTCCATGTGTTAATGGAAGGCTTAATGCGGCTAACGCCGACGGGCTTGCGGAAAACCGTCCCGTCCAGAATCGCCCTGATTGTGGCGTTCGGGCTTGGGTGAAGGTTTTTAAGATTGTACTCTTTCTGCCGCGCCGTGTTAGCGGTAATGGTGGCGCACTTTACCCCCACGCCGTATTTTTTAATCGCTTCCGCCGATTTTACCGTTATCGCGTCTTCGGTGCTGTCGCGGTTGGTAAGCCCAAGATCGTAGTATTCGGTCTTTAAGTCCACAAACGGAAGCAAAAGCTTCTCTTTTATTACCTGCCATAAAACGCGGGTCATCTCGTCCCCGTCTATCTCCACAAGCGGAGCCTTCATGCTGATTTTTGCCATAAGGGCATTATAACGTTTTTATTTAGTTTATAAAAGGCTTAAAAAACAAGTTATTTATAAACAACTTCCAAATCCATTGATTTGCAGAGATTCGAGTAATTATCCATAAAGTTTCTTTTCGCGTATTCAAAGTTAGCCTTGCCGTTTTCATTCATTTTTTTTAATAATTCAATCTCTATCATATTTAACGAGTCCAAAATATACTGCTCCGAATTATTGTTCATTACCAGGGGATTGCTGGTAAATGTCCTTACATGGTGAAAGTTACTGAGTTTCGCGTCAAGCACCTCTATAATAATTGTTGATTCATCGACATATACGGTATTACCGTCTCTTTCTATTTTTATTAGCTGGGGATTGCGAATACCCAATTTTATTAAAGAATCATACTCTATAATAACAAATACTGTTCCGATATTTAATTTCCACCACTCATTCTTGCTTGCTTCTATCATACCTATATTTTTTGGATAGAAAATTTCCAAAGAAGCTACCTCAAAAACAGGCGTAACAGCCTCTTGTCCGGAATTGACCCGGACGCTTTCAAGTTTTGTTCCTCCGAAAAAGCGGGTAAATATTTCACCAATGTTAAAATTTAATATTTTTTGAGCCGCGGCCAGCAAAATGAAAATAATAATAAAAAAAATAACGACCATAAGAACGATTTTTAAAAAAAATTTCATTATATAATCCTTTTTTGCCACAGAATATTAAAAGAACCTTCTTATAACAAATATCGCGATAATAATTACCACACCGATAATTATTATAACCTTTAATTTCATAATATTCTCCTATTAATAAAAAATTTTTTACGCCTTAATAAAATGTTTATTATAGACTAATCCTAATCCTATAAGGTTTTTTTGTCAAATAAAACCCGCAATGAGATGCCGTAAATTCCTGTGTTCAGCCTACCTGATTAAAATAAAATCCACACGGCGGTTTTTCCACCAGCCCGAGCGATCCTCAAAAGGAGCCACCGGCATGGAACCGCCCGCGCCCGTAAATGTAAGCCTGTTTCTGGCGACGCCGTTAATGACAAGCTGTTCAAGAACGAAGCCGGCGCGCCTTTCGCTTAGATCCTTCAGCGACGCCTCTTCCTGTTCACGCGCGGGGCCGGGAGCCGTGGTCGGGTTCGCGTGGCCTTCAACCTTTACCTTGTAATTCCTGAATTTATTGAGTATCTGCGAAACGCGCTTAATTACGCGGATATTGTTGTCCAGCGTGTTTTTGTCCAAACCGTCAAAAGCGGCGCTGTCCGCCGGGAACACAATGGACGGTATTTGTATCCTGAACTGGTCTCCCTCGTTAATTACCAGCACGTCAATGGGGAAAGTTCCTTTCTTTGTGCTGGAATTGCCCAAGGCGTCGACAGCGGTGTAAACATAAGGATAATCAACGGCGGATTGTACCAGATCGCCGTTATTTCCGCGTCCGTTCCACATAAGCTCGTCAACCGGCGCTGATTTGCCCTCAAAATGCTTGAACACGCGGACAGGGTTTGTCCCGTTGTCCATGTCCGGTTCGTAAATATCCAGCGACCAGCGCGCGATGGGGGAGACGTCCTCCGCTTTCAATTTGATAGTCATCACGTCATTCACGCCGTCATTATCCGGACTGAAAAGATCGGGAGTGGATGTTAAATCCAAAACGGGGCCGGATGAGTCAACAAGGATAGGCGCGGATTTCGCGTTCGCGACATGGCCGTCATTGTAGTTAACGGTTAGCTCGGGGTAAACCGGCCCTTCGCGTATAGCTCCGTCGTCGGACAAACCGTTCCAGCCGATGTTCTCCGGCGGCCTTCCGCTTCCCTGAATAATTCTTACAATACCGCCCTTGTCGTCTTTTATTTCCAGTTTCCATGAGCTTATGCCGTCCGTCCTGTTAAGACGGTCGTTAAAACGTTCCAACTCGGCGGTCTGTCCTGTTTTAGGCGCAATCGCGTTAACCGACGCCGTGAGGATAGCGCCGACCGTCCTTGTGTCCACGACTATATTGCTCATAACAGCGGAACCTGTGTTTCCCGCCTTGTCCGTGGCCGATATTCTGTAAGTATAGGCGCCGTCAGGGGCGAGCGCGCCTGAGTCTGTCTTGCCGTCCCATGTTTGCGGCTGAGGACTTCCGCTTTTGGGATCGAATGTCCGTATAAGTTTTCCTTCCGCGTCGTAAATGCCGCTTTCCCATTTATCTTCTACAGTGCCGCGCGGAACGATGTTAATCGCTCTTTTATTTCCTCCCGAAGGATCAAAAACACGGTCATTAAGGTTTATGTTATCTATGGTAACTTGAGGCGGATTGTTTTTTACTATTACCTCGTAGCTGGGGCTGTATCCCGTATTGCCGTTTTCGTCCGCGGCGCTTATTGAAAAATAGTATTTTCCGTCCGGCCCTATCTCGCCTGTGTTAAAGACGCCGTCCCACCGCATTTCCGGCGGAACATCAACGCCTTTTTTCTCCAGATAGTAACGCCCGTAAATATCCCTTACGTCCATCATTTCAAACCGGCGGTCCTTGTTTTGGTATGTGCGAACCGTGTTGCCGTTTGAGTCTTTTATCGTCATGATCCAGCTTCTTACATAATGGTCGTCTACTATTCTGACCGGAAATAAAAGATTGTCCTGTTTTCCGTCGTAGTTAGGTGAAATATATTGAGTTTCAGGATAATTTATAATGATATTGGGGGGCAGATCGTCCCTGTAACCCGCGTACCATGTAACGCCGGCGCCCGTGGCGTAAACGTCATAGTACAGCGGTTTGAACGCCGCGTCAAATGTTATATCGCCGTCCGAAGGCCGTCTTTCGCCCGGCTGCCTCTTGCCGCCTGAGGGAATTAAAAAATTTATTCCTATTCCCAGTGAAGGAAACCACTGGAAAAGGTCTTTGTTTTCTTTTTTTGCTTCATTCATATTGTAGCCGGCGGCTCCCGGCCATAATACGGAAAGGGTTAATGTGTCAAGAAAAGTAACGGTTATTCCGGCTTTGGCGATAACATTGAGATTTTCTGGAAAGATAACTGAAGGAACGCCTGCGTCCGCGGCGAAATTCATAACAAGCGGCGCCGGTTTTCCGTCTTTGCCCTCAATGCGTACAAAGTCAAATGTAAAGCCCAGCCAGGGCGTAAACCAAGTAGGCGCCCAGCTTACGCCCATATTCCTTAAGACCAAAGCCCATGTAAAATTCTTTATAAATCCCAAGTCGCCCAGATTTTGAAGCAGCCCAAGATCGGCCGATAAAGTCCAGTTATCCGTCCCCACCCCAAAATTAATTCCCGCTCCAAGTGAAAATTGGGGGAAGAATTCTTTCGCTATAGAAAAATTGCCGCCTAACTCGTTCTTAAGCGGATAGTCTGTCTTAAATTGATCAAAATAGTAATAACGCAGTGTGCCGCTGAATGAAGCGGATTTTGTGGGATACAGAAGGCCAATGTCGAATACCCCGCCAAGTTCAGAAGCGATGTTTAAATTAGTGACGCCTAACGCCCCCGCGTTGAGGATCAGGCGGTCGGTCTGGCCGGCCTGCGCGGGATTTATCGCGCTGAACGGAGCGCTGCCCCTGCTGGTGATAAAAGACCCCTGGCCCGCCAAATCGGGGGAGAACATGTCCTGAATAGTGTCCGCGCCGAACTCAGGCGGCTCGGGCAGGGCAAAAGCCGTAAATGCCGCCGCCAGGAAAAGAACCGTCAAAAACGAAAAACCGGCAACCCGGAAGTTAAACGCTATTTTCATAACCACCCTCTTTTTACTGTCCTTTAATTTAACGGGCCGCGGACAACGCGGAAGCCTATGGTCCAGAAATTTATCATGTTAGTATCTGTAGGCTGGAAGGAGTCTCTCAGGAAGACGCGCGTGTTGTTTTCCACATGGTTCCAGCTTCCTCCCCGGCGGACACGGTAGGTATCCTGTCCCGGATTATTAATAATCACCGTGTCCGCCCCCGGGCCTTTAGGATCCTCAATAGACGGGCTGCTTGCCGTATAGTAACTTGAACTGAATTCATCCCAGCACCATTCGCACACGTTTCCGCTCATGTCAAAAGTCCGCAGGCTGTTGGGCTTTAACAGCCCGACAGGATGAGTTGTGCGGTCCGTTGCGGTTCCGCCCGTGCCTCCGTACCATGCCACTTCGGATGGGGTATTGCTTCCGGCCCAGTCAAAGTCACCCGGCGAGCCTTTTCCGTTTCTGGCGGCATATTCCCACTCGGCCTCGGTCGGCAGGCGGTATCCGTTGGCGTTCCAATTAACAGTCACCCTTGCGCTGATTATGGTTTGGTTAGAGGAAGTGGGCCATTTGCTGCCGTCGGCGTACACTATGCTTGTTTCATCAATATCATAAACCTTAACAAGATTCAGATTTTTTTTGGCGTTTTCCATGTCGGTTAACATATTGCAGAACACTATTGCGTCCAGCCATGTAACCCTGTTTACGGGATTATTGTTTGAATTTGTCGTAATGGAACTGGGGTTATAACCCCTTACTTTCATATACTGCTGCTGGGTTATGGGGTACATTCCCATAAAAAAGCCCTGGTTAAATATTACCTGATGAATAGGACGCGGAACAGGATAACCGCTTGAAACAGATTTGCCGCTGCCCATAGAAAAATATCCTTTCCTTACCCAGACAAGGTTTCCGTTATTAACAGGATCGAATGAGGCGGAAGCGTTAGTTGAAGAATAATCAAGATACTTTTGATCTTTTATCCACCGCGGATACAGATTGATATTTGTGGTGCCCGTTGTCGTATAATCCGGCCCCGCCGCGTATTTCTCAAAAACCCACTCTTTAATATTTGTTTCCTGCGAAGTTGCCGGAGTTCCCGAATCAGCGCACCAGTACCATCCGTCAAACCCATAACCGTCCGTAATCGCCATATCATCCCTGCTCATGTCAAGCGGTTCAATAACTTTTCCGCCGTAGGCTACGCTTTGGTTTTCAGGGGTCAGGCTTCCGCCGCCATAGATGACGTTCAGATCACTTGAAACAGGGTTTATGATCCCCATGTTGAATATTACAGTATAGTAGATTACGCTCCATCCGGCGGACAAAGTCATGTTTCCCGATACCGTATCCGCCGCGAAATTCCATAAAGAGCCGTCTGTCGTATACCATCCCTGGAAAGATTTTCCTTCCTGTCTCATTGAGGTGCCAAGAGGCTCGTTAATTTTCCCGCCCTCAATAATGTTTTGCTGCGGCGGCGCGGTAATGGAACTGTTTGTATTGAACGTTACGGTGTACATAGGTCTGTTTTGAACCCACTTGGCGTAAAGGGTAGTATTAGCGGTAACTGTATCAATTGCAAAATTCCATTCATTGTTACATTCCGCTTCTTTGAACCAGCCGCCAAAGCCGTAACCGGTTCTGGTCATGGGCGGCGGCGCTGTTGCTTTCTTGCCGGAGGCAATCGTTTGTTGATTTGGGGCAGGGTCCCCTCCATTTGAAACAAAGCTGACACTATAAACCGTATAGTTATTCCACCTAGACCATAAGGAGGTTTCACCGGTAACGATATCATTGTCAAAATCCCATAATATAGTGAATGAAACATCTTTATACCAGCCGTCAAAATTATGTTCCGGACAGACCAATGTTATGTTCTCTTTCTGATAAATTAATTTTGCGTTAGAAGGTACAGATATAACGAAATAATCCGGATCATTGTATTCATCAACTAAATTAAAAGTCACATCGAAAAACTGATCACCCCACTTGGCGTATAAGGTGATATTATCGGTAACAGTATCGCTTGCGAAATTCCATTCTTGGCCGTCAGTACAGGCCGCGTCTTTAAACCAATCAACAAAACCGAAAGATATCTTAGACACCTCAGGCGGCATAACCGCTTTACCGCCGGAGGCGATATTTTGATCAGCCGGGGCCGGTTCCCCGCCGTTTGCCTCGAACTTAACAGTGTAAACAATCTGGTGCCACTTGGCGTATAAAGTCATATCTGCTGTGACAGGATCAGAGGCAAAATTCCATTTACGGGTAAAAGCCGTTCCCGTATACCAGCCGTCAAACGCATAATCGGTCTTTGTCATCAGCGGCTCAACAACGGTCGTGCCGTACATCAAAGTCTGCGGATTCGGGGCCGGGGTTCCCCCGTCCGGCACAAAGGTGACAGTGTAAATTGGAACGCCCCATTTGGCGTACAGGGACATATCAGAGGTTACCGGCGTATCAAAATTCCATTCATTGCCGGCAGTACAGGCCTCGTCTTTAAACCAGCCGCCAAAAGCATTGCCGGAGAGTTTCAAAGCCGGCAATTTGGGAATTTTTGCGCCTTCTGTTAAACGCAATGGCGCAAAAACCTGCGCTGTTGTAAGTATATTACCCGCGTCGGTTATTGTATCTACAAGTTCCGCTCCTTCGCCCGGAAAAAATGTTACGGTGTAATAATTAAGCCCCGGAGTTCTGTTGCCCGGAGTAGTAGGATGTTCGTTGTTCGGAGCATTATCAGAAAATCCCGGAAAGAAAGGGTTTGTGCAGGTAAGAAAAAGAATTCCCGCTATTACCGCAAGCGCGGTTTGTTTAATACGGTTTTTCATCATCCGCCTCCCTATAAACGAATTCCCGTCATAAAGCCCAGGCCGAAGGCAAACGGATACCCCAGGCGGCCGCAAGGTTCAAAATAAAAGGAAGAGCCCAGGGGGATACGGAACCCGGCGGCAAGCCCGCTCATAATCATGGGGGTTGTGCCTTTCTCTTCAAAGGCGATAAAGGCCCCTATGTTAAACTGAAGAAAAAATCCCGAATGTTTATCCTGTGAAAAGTATTGGCGCACAAGGAAAGCCGGTTCCATAACATAAATATTGTTAAAGTTCATGCTTCCGGTACAAGAAAAACCAAAAGCGGACGAACCCGGCAGGTTAAAAAGAAGATTCAAAGCGGTTCCGCCGGCAAAGTCATGCCGCGAATCCATGTTCCATTCGGCCCCAAGTCCCACGGACGTTTTCTTTTCCTGAGCATAGGCGCAAAGACAAACACCTAAAAAAAACAACACCGGAAGCATCCATTTTTTCATGGCAATTACCCCTTTTTTAATATTTTTAAGCAAATATGGATTTTTGTCAATTAAATTTTAACATGATTTTAGTTAAAAAAAATACGAAGATCTCACGCAAAGGCGCAAAGGCGCAGAGGACGCAAAGTTGTTGTTCGTATGATTTTCCTTTTTCCTATCATGATCTTTGTATTAAGAAAAATATATCATAATATAACTAAAAGTTGTCGGACGAAAACTTTGCGTTCTTTGCGCCTTTGCGCCTTTGCGCCTTTGCGTGAAGTCTTTTTCGTTCTCCGCGCCTCTGCGTGAAATTTTCTCGTTCTCCGCGCCTTTGCGAGAAGTTTTTTTTCGGCCTAATTATAGCAATTCCCCGTATTTCCAGACGAAGACCTTTTTCATTACCGTGGCAAGAAGCATATAAGAAAGTATTATTACGCACAGCCAGGGGAAGTAGTATAACGGCAATTGCGCCATGTGTAATTGCGAACCCAGCCATGTGTAGGGAATTACTGTGCCTACGGCTATTCCCAATGTGGTAAGGAGCGTTAGCTGCACGGACGCCCTGCTTTGAATGAAAGGAATCCTGGGACTGCGGATCATGTGGATGACCAAAGTTTGGGACCATAGGGATTCCACAAACCAGCCTGAATGGAAAAGCATGATAAATATTTCGCGCGACTCTTCGTCCAGAGCGTTGAACGTACCGCCCGCGAAAAGAGGACATATTATAAAGAAGAGCAGGAAATATGTCGCGATGTCAAAAATAGAGCTTACAGGCCCTATCCATATCATAAAGCGGCTGATGCTGGATGCGTCCCATTTCCGCGGCTTGCGCAGGAAATCAAGATCGACATTGTCCCACGGGATCGCTATGCAGGAAATGTCGTAGATAAGGTTCAAAACAAGGATTTGAATAGGCAGCATGGGCAGGAAGGGTAGGAAGGCGCTTGCCGCAAGGACGGAAAACATGTTGCCGAAATTGGAACTTGCCGTCATTTTAATGTATTTGATGATGTTGGCGTAAATTTTTCTGCCTTCTATGACGCCTTCTTCCAGCACCATAAGGTCTTTTTCCAAAAGAATTATGTTCGCCGACTCTTTCGCGATGTCAACCGCGGTGTCAACCGAAATGCCTACGTCGGCCGCCCTCATAGCCGCGGCGTCGTTGATGCCGTCGCCCATGAACCCTACGATATGGCCGTTGTCGCGCAGGGCCATTACAATGCGGGCCTTCTGGCTCGGCGATAATTTGGCGAAAATATCGTATTTTTCCACCGCTTTCTTTAATTCATTGTCGTCCATGCCTTCCGCGTCGGAGCCAAGCAGTATGTGGTGCGCGTCTATTCCAACCGAACGGCAGACTGTGCGCGTAACGCCGTCATTGTCGCCGGTTAAAACTTTTACTTTTACTCCGTATTCGCCTAACGCGGTAATCGCCTGCGCCGCGCTTTCTTTGGGAGGGTCAAGGAAGGCCAGGTAGCCCATAAAAATCATGTCGTTTTCGTCAGCGGGGGCAAGAGCCTTGTCCGCCGAAAGGCTTACCTCTTTGCGCGCAAGGCCCAAGACCCTCATGCCCTTGTCGTTAAGCCTCCGGCAGGCGGCAAGGATTTCATCGCGTAACTCGGAAGTAATAGGGGAAATTCCGCCGTTGTAATCCGCGTGGGAAGAGATAGAGAGCATTTCCTCGACCGCGCCCTTGGTGATAAGTTCGGTATTTCCGCTTATGTTTTCAACGGCCACGCTCATGCGCCTGCGGTTAAAATCGAAAGGAATCTCGTCCACCTTCTTAAAATCCACCCACAGGTTTACAAGTTTCGCCTCACGCGCGTAATTGATAATGGAAATATCCATCAGGTTTTTTAATCCCGTCTGATAATAACTGTTAAGGAAGCCGTAACGCAGAACGTCGACATTGTCGTTGCCGTGTATGTCAAGGTGCAATTCCAGAATAACCTTGTCCTGGGTTATGGTTCCTGTTTTATCCGTGCAAAGCACGTCCATCGCGCCGAAGTTTTGAATGGAATTAAGATTTTTTACGATGACCCGTTTCTTGGACATGGACACCGCGCCCTTCGCCAGGTTAGCTGAAACAATCATAGGCAGCATTTCAGGGGTTAGTCCCACCGCGACGGAAAGCGCGAACAGGAACGCCTCCAGCCAGTCGCCTTTTGTAAAACCGTTTACAAGAAGAACTATAGGAACCATTACAAGCATGAAGCGGATAAGCACCCATGATACCGAGCTTACTCCCTTTTCAAAACTTGTAGGCGGCGCTTTTGTCTGAAGCTGTTTCGCGATAGAGCCGAGAATTGTGTCGTCGCCTACGGTAACGGCTACGGCGGTAGCGGAGCCGGAAATTACGTTGGTTCCCATAAAGGCGAGGTTTTTGTATTCCAGCGGATTACGGCTGGCGCTTATCGCGGGGCTCGCGAATTTCTCCACAGGTTCGCTTTCGCCCGTAAGCGACGCCTGGCTGATAAACAAGTCTTTTGCGGTAATTATGCGCATATCGGCTGGAACCATGTCTCCGGCGGCGAGGTATATCATGTCTCCCACCACGACTTCGTCCATAGGGATTTCTTTTTTTTCGGAAATTGTGTCGCCCGATTCGCTGTCATGAAATTTTCTGGCGACGCAGACCGTGGTTTCTACCATCTCGGAAAGGTGTTTCGCCGCGTTTCCGCTGCGCAATTCCTGAATAAACCTGAGCAGGCCGGATACGACAACCATAGTCATAATGATGACTATGGCGGTTATATCGGTAGAGCCGGGTTCCGCCCAGATTACGTCCGTAAAAAACGACACTGTCGCGAGAATAAACAGTACAATGGTAAAAGGATTGATAAATGCGCTGACAAAACGTTTTAAGATCGTATCTTCTGTATGATATGTTATTATGTTTACGCCGTATTCTTCCCTCATCTCTTCAACGTCTTCTTCGTCGTAACCGGCTATGCTGTTGTCATATTGAATTAAGAGGGTGTTGCCGTCCTTGCTTGCCGCCCTGAGCAGCCTTCTTTTGGCGCGCTCCGTATTTGATAAAGGCGTGTTCATCTTGCCTTTTAGCTCTTTTTTTGTCATTTACGGCCTCCGGACATAACATTAGCGTTAACATTAATAAAATCACAAATTTTGATTTTTTTCAAGTGACTTGACAGTTTTTGCCTATAGGTTTATTTTTAATTATGTTATTTAATTTTGGCTATATTCAAATGCACTGGATTTGGGTCGCGCTTGTTATTATTTTTGCCATAATCGAGGCCTTTACCTTCGGGCTTACCACTATATGGTTCGCGATTTCCGCTTTTGTAATGGTATTTCTGTCTTTTATAATAAAACCCCTTCCGGTTCAAATAATCATTTTTCTGTTAATCGCCGGAGTTCTGCTGTTCTTTACCCGCCCTATCGCGATAAAGAAATTAAAAACCGGCAAGGTAAAAACCAATGTGGACAGCCTTGTCGGAATGCACGCCCTTGTAACAAAGAAAATAAGCGAATTTGACAGGGGAGAGGTTAAATTAAACGGACAGTTTTGGACTTCCCGTTCAGAAGACGGTTCTACAATTGAAGAGGGAACAAAATGTGAAGTGGTTCGTATAGAGGGCGTGCAGGCGATTGTGCGCGTGTTAAAAGACACACAAGTATCAGATACGCAAGTATCGGATAATAACGAATAAAATCCATAAAAGAGAGGTATTATTATGTATCCTATTATTGCTTTGGCGTTTATTTTGCTGTTGGTAATTATTTCCAACGTTAGAATCGTTTCGCAGTCAAACGCTTTTGTAATTGAGCGTCTTGGCACGTACAACGCGACATGGGGCACGGGAATCCATGTGAAAATTCCGTTTATCGACCGCATTTCCAGCAAGGTGTCCCTTAAAGAACAAGTCGCCGATTTTGCCCCCCAGCCCGTAATAACAAAAGACAATGTCACCATGATGATAGACACCGTTATTTATATGCAGATAACGGATCCTAAGCTTTATACGTACGGCGTAATAAACCCCATGAGCGCGATTGAAAATTTAACAAGCACAACCCTGCGTAACATTATCGGCGAACTTGAACTGGACGAAACTTTAACCAGCCGCGACATGATCAACACCCGCATGCGCACCGTTCTTGACGAAGCCACAGACCCCTGGGGAATAAAAGTAAACCGCGTGGAAGTTAAAAACATCGCCCCGCCCAGAAGCATACAGGAAGCGATGGAGAAGCAGATGCGCGCCGAGCGCGAAAGGCGCGAATCGATCCTCAGAGCCGAAGGCGAAAAACAATCGGCAATTCTTGTCGCCGAGGGCCAGAAAGCGTCCGCCATTCTTAAAGCGGAAGCCGAAAAAGCGGCCGTAATTCTGCAGGCCGAAGCCGCGAAAGAAGCCCAAATCCGCGAAGCCGAAGGCGAAGCGCAGGCTATACTTAATGTACAGAGAGCCACCGCGGACGGCCTTAACATGCTAAAAAGCGTCAACGCCGACGACCCCCTGATAAAACTTAAAAGCCTGGAAGCCTTACAAAAAGTAGCCGAAGGCCAGGCGACGAAGATAATTATACCGTCAGAGATACAGAATTTGGCAGGCCTTGTAACCAGCGTCGCGGAACTGGCGAAAAAGTAAATTTTTATAGTATAATATTCCCATGGTAAGTATTGCTTTTACCGGAGGGGGGACAGGGGGGCATATTTATCCCGGGTTGGCGGTCGCGGCTGAATTGCGAAAACGGCTGGGCGGCGGGTTCCGGATATTCTGGATAGGTTCCTCCGCCGGTATGGATCGCGGCATTGTAGAAGAGGCGGGGATAGAATTTTTCGGCATCCCTTCCGGAAAACTCAGGCGTTATTTTTCCGTAAGAACAGCCCTTGATTTCTTCAAGGTTATCGCCGGGTTTTTCGCCGCTAAAAAAATACTTAAAAAACAAAAGGCGCGCCTGCTTTTTTCCAAAGGCGGTTTTGTCAGCGTGCCTCCCTGCGCCGCCGCCTCTTCGCTTAAAATCCCCGTTTTTACGCACGAGTCTGATTTTAGTCCCGGATTGGCGACAAGAATAAACGCGCGCTATGTGCTTCGCGCGAAAGGAAAAATTTTCACCGCTTACGAAGATACAGCCGGGTTTTTCCCGCAAAAAATTCGTGATCGCGTAACGGTAAGCGGGAATCCGGTGAGAAGTTTTTTTTATAGCGCGGACGCGGCAAAGGGAAGGGCTTTTCTTGGGGTAAAAGACAGCGCAAGGATACTGCTCGTTCTTGGCGGCAGTCAGGGCGCTAAGCAAATTAACGAGCTTCTTCGCGCCGTACTTCCCGAGATTACAAAGACATACACGGTTGTACATCAGAGCGGCCCTAACCAAAACTGGGATTTGAGCGGTACGGAGACGTACAAACCTTATCCCTTTATCAAGGAAGAACTGCCTCATGTTATGGCGGCGGCGGAACTTGTTCTTACAAGAAGCGGAGCCGGAATTTGGGAATGCGCCGTATTGGGAAAGCCTATGGTGTTGATCCCGCTTGAGGGAAGCGGCACAAGGGGCGATCAGGGGCAAAACGCCCGCTATTTTAAAAACGCGGGAGCCGCGCTTGTGCTGGAAGGAGAAGAGGCGAATACAGAGTCGCTGTTAAGCGCCATTAATTCATTGGCGCTGGATAACGGAAAACGCGCGGCTATGGCGGAAGCTTCCTTAAAAATCGGGAAAAAAGACGGCGCGGGTTTTATAGCGAAGATCCTTGCGGATGAAATTAGTAAACTTAACGGAGGATGAAGTGAGTTTTTCGGTAATTGATTATATTTTTTTGGGATTGTTGGGGCTTTTTATGATCCGCTGTTATCTAAAGGGGTTTGTAAGCGAGCTATTATCAATGGCGGCGATTGTTCTGGGGCTTCTTGCGTCATTATTCTTTTTTAAAAACGGCGCCGTTTTTATAAGGGAGAGATTTCATCTCGACATGAAAGTGATTCCGGAAATACTCGCGTTTATCGCCTTGTTTATCATTGTATTTTTAATTATTAAGCTTTTTGAGATTCTTCTTAAAGGCGTAATTGAAGGCGTAAAGCTTAAAGGCGCCGATCATTTTATCGGAATTATTTTCGGTTTTGTGGAAGGCGTAGTGGTTATCAGCCTGATACTTTTTCTTCTGAGTATTCAGCCTTTATTTAATCCTTCCGCGTTATTAAATAACAGCTTTTTCGCCAAGATTCTGCTTCCGCTGATTATCGGAAAAAACATGGGGAGTACCGCGGGTGTTTGAAAATATCATAGAGCAGGGCGCCGTCCTCCAGTTAAAAGATGATATTCTCTCCCGCCGACTTGCGCCTTCCATGTTATTTTACGGACCTTCCGAATCGGGGAAGGGCAGCGCCGCGCTGGAACTTGCGCGCGTCCTTTCCTGCGAAAAAGACGCCGCGTGGGAATGTAACTGCCCCCCCTGCGAAAAGCACCGCTATCTGCAGCACGCCGACCTTTTAATTCTCGGCTCCCGTTCTTTTGCCGCCGAAATTGCCGCAAGCTGTTCCGCGTTTTTGCGCAATCCGGCGGCTTCGGGAACCAAGAAACTTTTTATCCGCTCCCTGCGCAAACTGCAAATTCGGTTTTCTCCCGTTTTAATGGAAGACGATCCCAAGTTAAGCAAACTTTCCTCCTCCTTACAGTCCCTTGAAGAAGGTTTAAGCGATTTATGGCTGACAGACACGGCCGCCGCAGATAAAAATGTTCTTGAAAAGCAGAGTAATTCCCTTGTAAAAACCGCCCAGACCCTAATTGAAGACGGAATCGGAAACACAATACCGATTGACCACATAAGAAGGGCGGCGTACTGGTGCAGGTTGGCCCCAAGCGGAAAGCGCAAAACCTTTATAATAGAAAACGCCGACAACATGAGGGACGAGGCGCGCAACTCGCTCTTAAAACTTCTTGAAGAGCCACCTGAGACAGTCAGCATCGCGCTAACGTCGCAAAGGCGCGAGGCGATAATGCCGACGATTTTGTCGCGCCTGCGCCCTTACCGCTTTTTAAAAAGGAGCGCACAAGGCGAAAAAGAGGTAATCCGCAGGGTTTTTCAGGATGCTGTAAAGGACTCCTCTCTTGCGTCAGGAGGTTCTCTCTTAAGCGCCTATCTTGAGTCGTTCCTTAAGGCTGGAGCCGACAAATTATATCCGCTTGCGGCGTGGTTCATCGTTTCGCTGGCGCGCGCCGTTACGGCTTTGGCAAAAAGGAACGGAACTGAAACGGCGAAGATAATAACCGCGCTTGGACAGCGTTACGCGCCAACCGCCAATGAGGCGGGTTTTGAGCGTACGACGGACGCCGCCTTAATCGTTAAAACGCTTATGGAAAAAAGCTCCAATTTTGAAAATGATTCGATTTCTCGCTTTTTTGAAATTTGTCTTGACATGGTCTGCGCCGCGGCGCGTGAGAACGATGAGCCTGAGTTTATCGCTTACAGGGATATTTTCAGAAAGCGGATAAACGAAACGGAAACCGCCGTAAATACGCTGAATATCAGCGCGGCTCTCGCGCTGGAAGGGCTTTTTTACAGTTTGAAACAGGAAATGGCAAAACCGTACAGGGAAATTTATGGTTAAATTTTACCGCAGGGCGCTTAACAAAATCGACAAACTCGACACCGGACAGCGCAAAGAGCTTTTGGTATCCGCCATAGGCGAAATTAACCTTTTGGAAACGGTGATGGATTCCATGGACGTGGGCATTCTTGTCTGCGGCGAGAAAAACAACCTAGTAATGGCGAATAAATTCGCCCAGCGCCTTTTTCCCATGACCTTAAACGAAGGGGTAGAGTTGTGGGATGCGCTAAAGGACGAAGAAATTGCAGTTTTCTTTAAAAATATCCTTCTTAACAGGGAAAAAATAAACGGCTATGAAATGAATATAGAGCAGAATGAAAGAAGAAAACTGCTTTCGATTAACGTAGTTCCGCTGGTGCAGGACAGGCGCGTAACGGGCTCACTTATTTATATTGAAGACATTACGGAAAAGCGCAAGGGAGAAGCGCGCCTGCGCAGGGCGGAAAATCTTGCAAGCCTTACGACTCTTGCGGCGGGCGTCGCGCATGAGATTAAAAACCCCTTGGGCTCAATTTCCATTCATCTTCAGCTTCTGCAAAAAGCGTTCGCGAAAAAAATCAAGACTTTTGACGCAAAAATAGAAAAATATTTTAATGTGTTAAAAGAAGAAGTGAACAGGCTTAACCTTATCGTAGTTGATTTTCTTTTTGCCGTGCGCCCCATGACCCTTGATTTAAGGGAAGGAGACATTAACAAATTAATTTCTCAATTAATTGAATTTGTCCGTTACGAGCTTGAACAGGAGAAAATCCTGTGCCTTTTGGAACTTGAAGAAAATTTACCGTGGATTTTAATTGATGAGCGTTATATGAAACAGGCCCTGCTTAATTTGGTAAAAAACGCGCAGGCCGCGATGCCAAAGGGCGGAGTTTTAACCATCGCCACAAACCGCATTGACAACGACATAAGGATATTATTCAGCGATACGGGCGTAGGCATTAGCGAAAAAAACCTGTCAAAAATATTTGAGCCTTATTTTACCACAAAAGAGGCGGGAACCGGCCTGGGGCTTACCCAGGTTTTTAAGATAATCAGGGAACACAAGGGGGAAATATCCGTAAACTCCAAGGAGGGGGAAGGGACTGATTTTGAAATATTATTGCCTGTTATTCAGAAAGTAGTTAATATGTTAGAGTATAACGATGGAGTAAAAGAATGAAATTTCACCTCCTTGTAATTGACGATGAAAAAAATATCCGCGAGGGCCTTGCCGAATATCTTGAAGAAGAAGGCTATGATGTGGCGTGCGCGAAAGACGGGGAGGAAGGCTGGAAACTTTTTTCCGGCGGGGATATAGATCTGGTCATTACCGATTTAAGAATGCCCGGTATTGGCGGAGAGGATTTGATGCGCCGCATACTCGCCCAGGCTCCCGGCTTCCCGGTAATCATGCTCACGGGCCACGGCTCGGTGGAAACCGCCGTTAACGCGATGAGGGACGGCGCGTGGGATTTTCTTACAAAACCCGTGGACATGGACCATCTTTCCCTGATAATAAAACGCGCCCTTGAAAACCGCGAGCTTGTTTTTAAGCACCGCCAGATGACAGAAGAGATTGAAAGGCGCAAACAGTTTAAGTCGATAATAGGCAATTCGCGCAATATGCGCGACGTATTTGACACCATGAACAAGGCCGCCCCAACAAAGGCTTCCATCTTAATTACCGGAGAGTCCGGCGTAGGTAAAGAGCTTGTCGCTGACGCGATACACGAACTTTCCCCGCGCAAAGATTTTCCGCTTGTCAAAGTGCACTGCGCCGCGCTTTCTTCGTCTCTTCTGGAAAGCGAGCTCTTCGGCCATGAAAAAGGCGCGTTCACGGGCGCGATTTCCCAAAGGCACGGGCGCTTTGAGCTTGCCTCCGGCGGAACCCTATTCCTTGACGAAATCGGCGAAATTGACCAGAACATTCAGATAAAACTCCTGCGCGTATTGCAGGAAAAGAAATTTGAGCGCGTGGGCGGCGAGAAAACGGTTGAGGCGGACGTGCGCATTGTCGCCGCCACGAACAAGGATTTAAAAGCGGAAATCGAAAAAGGCAATTTCCGCGAAGATTTGTATTTCCGCCTTAATGTGGTAAATATACTGGTGCCGCCGTTACGCGAAAGAAAAGACGACATCCCGCTCTTGGCCGCGTCTTTCTTAAAAGAATTTTCTCAGGAAAACGGAAAAAATATCGAGGGCATACACGAAAAAGCGCGTTCCCGCCTTTATTCCTACGAATGGCCCGGAAACATCCGCGAACTGCGCAACTGTATAGAGAGCGCGGTTGTTATGTGCCAGTCAAACATGATAACCGTAGACGATCTGCCCCCCGGTTTGCGGGACGCGGCGGACGACGGCTGGATAAACATAAGATTGGGAGCGAGCATGGAAGAGTGCGAACATATTATTATCCGCGACACCCTTTCCCACTGCAAAGGAAACAAAACAAAAGCCGCCGACATGCTCGGCATAGGAAGAAAGACGCTTCTTCGCAAACTTGACGGAGGCGAAGATAAGGAAGATTCCCGGGAATAGCCGTTTACCCCGCCATATTAATAATGCCGGACATGGCAAGAGCTGTCAGAGCCATTAGAAATATTGAAACGCACATGTAAAAATATTCTTTCTTTTTTGCGAACTGCCAAACAGCGGGTATAAGCGCCCACAATGTAACGCTGCAGCCAAGCGCTATACCGAACGCGGCAAGCCCGTCCGGAGTAAATAAGTTTTTTATAAACAGTTTCCAGAAACCGCCGGCTTCGAAATGAATGCCCGCGGCCTTCCATATCTCGGCCGGATTCTTGTTCACTTTCCCCTTAAATACAGCGTCAAAAAGCAAAACTTCGTTCACATAATTTTTACCGGGAAATAACAAAATAAAAACCGGTGTTATTAAAGAGATAAGGCAGGATACAACTGTGATCCAATGTACTGTTTTTCCGAAATACAGCTGGCTTTTGTCTACAGGTGTCTTTTCGTCCATGATTATTTACTCCTCTCTTCTTTTCTTTGCACAATGAACAGGAAAAACGCGTCAATCACCATAATGATCAAAAATATGGCCAGAGAAATCCGGCTTGGTATTTTCGGGATAAAAATGAATTTAGCGAGCCCGTCTGTTATAAGCTGGAAACTGGTATAAATCATGATCCCGCTTAAGATAATGCGTATCACCGTAACTTTTGCCTTAACAAAAACAATAGCTCCCAGATAACCGCCTGCAACTTTTCCCGAAAGCCAGGGCAGTACAAACAGGGGAATGATACTGCCCGCCAGCATGTAAGGCCACACCGCGACGCAATTTACCATTCCAAGAATTATGCCGCTGTTGGCCGCCGCAACTTTAAGAGGAACGCCGAGCGCGAGGTTTTGTATAGGCGTAATTGCCCAGCCCGCGCCTATACCGAAAAAACCGCCCAGTAATCCGACGCAGAAAACAAGCGCAAGCCCTAACAGGATTCTTGTTACTTTGTAAGAATACGCTTTTTTCTCCGACTCCTCATAATATGCGGATCTAAGTCCCATCCATTCTGTAATTTTGTCGACATTCAGTATATTCGGCCAATCAAATTTTTTATCCGCCGAAAGGAAATTGACCGCGACCAAAACAAGAACGCTTCCCAGAATGGCGCGTATCATTCCTTCTCCCATATCACCTAACAAGCTGGCCGCGGCTACGGCGCACTGTGCGCCGATAAGGGCGCCCATCCCCTGGCTCACCGCAAGAATCATGCTCATTTTTAAATTTCCAAGCCCTTTTTTCATAAAGATCCCGGTTGACATAAGCCCGCTGAACATTGAGACAATAAGACCGGTAGCGCGGATAACAAGGCTGTTCACCGGGGTGAAAGCCAGCATTAAGGGCGTAAATATAATACCGCCGCCAATACCTGCCAGAACAGATACCAGCCCTATTGAGAAGCTGAGAAGAAAGAACGCCAGCAGCCAAAGCGCTATACCGCCGTAATTCATATGCGACGAAACTGACGGCTGGGACAGTGAAGAAATTATTGAAAGGCCGACAACCGAGAGCGCTATCGCGGCAAGCATTATTAACAGTTCCAGCCACGGCGGCTGTAGAAATTTTGGCTTTGTCATTTTATCTCCTTGCGGAATATACAGGCGGCTTCCATAGTAAAGAATAGTATAACATATAAATGAAAAGCAAGGTGTAAAAATCGGCGGAATTTAACGCGGGAGTTATATTTTTATTATCATTCCTATGCTATTTGGATAAACATAGAACGATACATTGTTTTCAGTTGAATTATTATTTGACTTGTTTTCCAATAATTTCCTGAAACTTTTGCCTACTGTACTTCCTACCGCGTATCCGATTAAAGCGCCCGCCAACGCCTCTGACGCCCAATGTACGTTTACCGTAACGCCAAAGCCGATTATGGCGGCATATGAATACGCCCCGACTTTTAACCATATATTTTCTGAATAAATTTCCGATAGTGTCGCCGCCGCCGCAAACGCGTTCGCGGTATGCGCGCTTGGCCAGCCTCCAATGGGATTTTTGTTAAACCATTCAAATTCACCGCTGAAATCGTCTGTACGCAGGCTTCTTGTGTGGTCGAGCTCGTTAACTATTCCGGGCAAAGCCCTGCCGGTAATCATTTTTAAGGGCGTCTGGACAGCCAGCATTATCATAAGCGTTTGCAGTAACGCCATGCCGGTTATTTGAAGTTTATCATCATTTGTAAACCATCCCAATGCATAAGTAAAAATAGGCGTTATAGCGGGAACAACATAGCCTATATACAGCCCGGGCCGTCCCGAATCGGACAGCCATGTGTTGTTGTAGGCGATATTACGCCATTTCCAGTCGATGCCGGTCTCAATAAAGGCCCATGTTCCAAGGCCCGCCCCGATAAAATTAATCCCATAATTGCAGGTAAACGAATGTAATACGTTCCAGCCTATATCATGAAACACCAGTTTAAGCGACGGGTGTGCGGCATCGTCATTATCTTCCGCTAAGATATTGAAGATAAGAAAAAACATGAATACGAAACAAAAAATATTTTTCTTCACATAAACCTCTTAATTAATATTTATCGTCGTATGCTATAATTTCATTGTTAAAGCTGCGGCCACGCGGAAGAATTCAAGACGAACCGGGTTTGATTTATCTAAAGTCCTGTAGCGGTAATATAAGTCCTGCCAGTCAGGTTCCAAAAAGTTCCGCCGCGTCCAGAATTGGGTCAGCACGGCAATTTCAATTTTTTTGGTTATGGAAAAATTTAATAATAAGCCGAAAGTCCAGCGTATCAAATCGTCTCCCCATTTGGAGCGGTCCGGCGTATCGTATAAATAAAGATCCGCTTCCGCAATAAGCGCCGCCATATTAAGGAAAATGGGCATTTGATACCCTAAAAGAAAATTATTGTAATAATTAAAACCGTTACAGTTTTCTCCCGGGTATCCGTTGTCGTCTTCATAAGACCATGATTCGCCTTTGGAAGCCGCGGTGTAGCCTCTGTAGTTAATTTCATGATAAGTCCTCGCGACTGCATGATTCCAGTCTCCCGGAATTACTGCGGCTAAATCCGCCTGAAGAACCGCGCCGGCTTGCGCTTTCCAAAGCAAGCCGTCAAACGCTTTTCCGCTGTGTTCAACCTTGCCATTCGCGTCAGCTTTGATAAGCCCTATTCCGTACGACTGCTTGCCGGAAAGATCGAGGATCCAGCCGGAACCTAGTCTGCCGCCGGCTGTTAACTGGAAAAACGCGATAGGCGTCCAGACAGCTTCAACTGTCCCGTTAAGCGAAATAGGGGCTATTTCCCCGGTCAGCGCAAGACTGATGTTGTTGTCTTTTGTAAGAGCGCTTTCCCCCTGCAGAAAAGGAAAGTAAAAACGTTCTGTAAATCCCAGTTTTAACCCCGGCATGGTTGACGCCTGTAAAACAAGCTCGGATGAAGATGAAATTTCGTTTTTCCCTTGCTCCGGTTCCTGCGCAAAAAGTATTTGCGTTGTTAAAAGTATCAGTAAAAAAAATCCAATGTTTCTCATTATACTCACATCCTTGCCGCCGGCTCTAAATATTTTTCGATAAATTCTTCTTTAACGCGCAGTAATTCTTCCCTTGGAAGATCCGCAAGCACTTTCCAGCCGAGATCCAGAGTGCGGCCTATGCCGCGGTTTTCATATTCCCCCTGTATCAGAAAAATCTGTTCAAATCTTTCGCCGAATTTCAAATATCTTTTGTCGTCTACGGAAAGTTCCTCCTCCCCGATAATCGACGCGAGGTTGCGCACCTGTTTAACCCTGGCGTAAGCGGCGAAAAGCTGGCTCGAAACGTCTTTGTGATCCTCCCTTGTCATGCCGGGCCCTATTCCGTCCTTCATCAAACGGGAAAGGCTTGGAAGCCCGGCAACGGGCGGGTAAATGCCGCGCTGGAAAAGTTCGCGGTCAAGAACAATCTGCCCCTCGGTTATGTAGCCCGACAAGTCGGGAATCGGGTGGCTTATGTCGTCGTTGGGCATGGAAAGAATGGGTATCTGCGTAATGGAACCCGTAGCCCCTTTTATTTTTCCCGCCCTTTCGTAAAGCGAGGCTAAGTCTGAGTAAAGATAGCCGGGGTACCCTTTGCGGCTGGGCACTTCGCCGCGTATTGAGGAAACTTCGCGTAACGCTTCGCAGTAATTTGTCATGTCTGTCATGACGACAAGGACGTGCATGTTTTTTTCATACGCTAAATATTCGGCGGCGGTTAAGGCGCAGCGCGGGGCGATTAGCCTTTCAAGAGAAGGAGAGTCCGCGAGCGAAAGGAACACTACGACCCTTGAAAGAACTCCCGACTGCTCAAAATCGTCGAGAAAGAATCTGGCGACGTCGTTTTTTATCCCCATCGCGCAGAAAACAATAACAAACTGCTGGGAAGCTTTCGCTTCTTCGCTGTCGTCAAAAGAAAGAATTTTCGCCTGACGCACAATTTGCGCGGCAAGGCGGTTATGGGGAAGGCCGTTGCCTGAAAAAATCGGAAGCTTCTGCCCGCGGATTAGTGTGTTCATTCCGTCTATAGAAGAAATCCCTGTTTGAATAAAATCGCGCGGATAAGTGCGGGCGTAAGGGTTTATCGGAAGGCCGTTAATGTCGCAAGTTTTTGACGAGAAGATGCTTCCGTACCCGTCAATAGGCTCCCCAAGCCCGTTAAAAACCCGCCCCATAAGGCCGGTTCCGACGCGCAGTTCCATAGGCTTGTCCAAAAATTCAATTCTTGTGTCGTCCGCCGAAAGCCCGGTGCTGTTGCCGAATATTTGAATCGCGGTTAATTTTTCGCTTAAGTCCAGCACCCGTCCGAATCTTTTTCCGCCGTCGCGGCCGTAGACCGCCACCATATCGTTAAAACCGACATTACGGCTGCGTTCGGTAATTACAACCGGGCCTTCTATCCGCGTTAAGCCCCTGTATTCAATGCCTCTCACGCCGCTCCCCTTGTCCTGTAAGTCCTCTCCAGTTCTTCCAGCGTATAGCGCATTTTTCCGTCAAACTCGTTAAAATCGCCCAGAGAGTCGTTTTTTACGGTGCTTTTAAGGCGGGACATCCCTTCTTTCAAGCCCGTAGCCGATATTTTTGTCATTGGCGCGCCAAGGTGAATGCATGTGCGGGCGCGGTCGTAAAATTCCATTATTATTTCCAGAAGCCTTACCTGTTTTTCGGGAACGCAGTACATGTCAACCTGATCAAAAGAATTTTGCTGCAGGAAACCGTCCTTAATTATTTGCGCGGTATATAAAATAAGCTTCTGTTCGTCGGGCAGGGTGTCCTGTCCTATGAGCCTTACAATTTCAGCTAACTTTTGTTCCTGTTTAAGAAGGTCCATGCATTTTTTTCGCACCTGCGGCCACAGCGGGTTTACGCCTTCCCACCAGCGCTGCACTTCCTCGGCGTATTCAGAATAGCTGTCTATCCAGCTTATCGCCGGATAATGCCGGGCGTTGGCCAAGTCTTTGTCCAAAGCCCAGAAACAGCGGATGAAACGTTTCGTATGCTGGGTGACAGGCTCCGAGAAGTCGCCGCCCGGGGGGGAGACCGCCCCGATTATCGAAACCGAGCCTTCCATTCCGCAGAGGGCGCAGACACGGCCTGCGCGTTCGTAAAATTCAGCAAGCCGCGTGGGAAGATAGGCGGGGAATCCCTCCTCGGCGGGCATTTCTTCCATGCGGCCGGAAAGTTCGCGTAACGCTTCGGCCCAGCGGCTTGTGGAGTCCGCCATAATCGCCACATGGTAGCCCATGTCGCGGTAAAACTCGGCAAGCGTAACCCCCGTGTAAATTGACACCTCACGCGCCGCCACCGGCATATTCGACGTGTTGGCGATAAGCAGGGTTCTTTCCATAAGGCTGCGCCCCGAGCGCGGGTCCTGAAGCTCCGGAAATTCCGTAAGCACGTCCGTCATTTCATTGCCGCGCTCCCCGCAGCCTATGTAGATAATCACGTCCGCGTCGCACCATTTCGCCACCGCGTGCTGTGTCATGGTCTTGCCCGTGCCGAAGCCGCCGGGAATAGCCGCGGTCCCGCCTTTGGAAAGCGGAAAGAAAATGTCTATGACGCGCTCGCCCGTGATAAGCGGCTGGTCCGGCGGCAGGCGGGAGGAAACGGGGCGGCTTGTCCGCACAGGCCACCATTGCGCGATAGGAATTTCTTCGCCCATGCTTGTTTTCGCTATTATTTGAGAGACCGTATAGTCGCCTTCGTTTTTTAGTTCGGTAATGTTGCCGCCGCTTGTATTAGGGGGAACCATTATTTTACAGGTGATGCTTTCCGTTTCTTTTACGGAGCCGAGTATCATACCGGCGGCGGCGGAAACCGTTTCCCCGGCGGCGATTTTTGCGGCTAATTTTTGGTCGGGAATAAAGCGCCATTTTTTGTTGAGGTCGAGAGGGTTGCCCCTGTCGCCGGGTTTCATAAAAGCCCCGTCTTTTTCATAAAGAACGTTTAACGGCCTTTGAATGCCGTCGTAAATTGTCCCCATAAGCCCGGGTCCTAACAAGACGGAAAGCGGCCTGCCAGTGGAACGCGCCGGGCTTCCTATTTTTAACCCCGTGTTGTCTTCGTAAACCTGAATTACCGCCTCGCTTCCTTCCAGCCGTACGATTTCGCCTATAATGCGTTTTTCCCCGATTTCTACAAGATCAAAAAGGCCCGCCGCCCCCAAACCTTCAGCGTGAATAATCGGCCCGGAAATGCGCTTGACTTTGCCTTCAATTACCTCGTTTTTCACGCTTCCTCCCTGATAAAGGCCGGCTCAATAAGGGCCTCGACCAATTCGGCGCGTTTTTCCTGAAGCAAAAAACCGACAATATTTTCTATGCCGGCTATTATTCGCGTTTCTCCTGTATCAAGTATGATAGAAGGGTAGCGGCTTGCGATAGCATCTTCGTTTATAACGCATTTTATTTTAATTTTCTGAAAAACAGTTTCCGCTTCGTTACGGTTAATTCCGTTAATACGCGCGTCTATTTTAGCGGCTTTATAAAAATCCTCGCACAAGGCAAGGCGTTTTTTAAGTTCTTCCGTAAGAAGATCAAGAATTTTTTGACGGTTTAAGTTTTTATACCAGGTTTCCACGGCGGAAAATAAAAGGCTTTCGATTTTTTCTATTTTTACGCGGTGTTTGTCAATGGGAAGCCTTGCCATAATTTTCGCGGCGGAAATTTCCCTCTGTTCTTTGTATTTCTTGTCAAGTTCGTCTATGCTGGATACGGTTTTCCTTTCCCATTCGGCGTTTTGGGCGTTTATCGTATCTTCGGCTGATTTGAGGATACGCACGACTTTTTTTCTTGCGTCTTCGAGTATCTCGCGGTCAAGTATTTCTGTCGATTGCAATTCTTCCATATAAAAAAACCAAAATAATCCTAAAAAACCAAAGATGTTAGTTAATTATGGAAGAAATATTGAGGTTGTTCAAGTGCGTCATCTTTAATATACTGGGCTTTTACGGGGAGGCGGTATGCCGAAAATTACTTTTTTGGGAGCGGGCAGTACGGTTTTTGCCCGTAATGTGCTGGGCGATTGCATGTCAACCCAAGCTCTGCGTGACAGCGAGATTGCCCTGTACGATATAGACGCTGTAAGGCTTAAAGAAAGCGAGCGGCTGGTAAACGCGATTAACAAGGGCAAGGGCGGACGCGCCAAAATCTCAAGTTACGCGGGTGTAGAAAGTCTTGAAAAAGCCCTTAAAGGAGCCGACTTTGCCGTAAACGCTATTCAGGTTGGCGGCTACGATCCCGCCACAATTGCCGATTTTGAAATCCCAAAAAAATACGGACTGCGCCAGACCATAGGCGACACTTTAGGCATAGGCGGCATTATGCGCGCCCTGCGGACTATTCCCGTTATGGAGCAATTTGCCCGCGCCATGGAAAAGGTTTGCCCCGACGCGTGGCTTCTCAATTACACAAATCCCATGGCTATGCTGTCCGGCTATATGCAAAGGTACACCGGAGTAAAAACAGTCGGCCTTTGCCACAGCGTGCAGGGTTGTTCGTATTGGCTGTTCAAGGGACTGGGACTGGAAGATAAATTGGAAAACAGGCGCGAATTGATAGCCGGAATCAACCACATGGGCTGGCTTTTGGAAATACGCGATAAAGACGGCGTTGATCTGTACCCTGAAATACGCAAAAGGGCGAAGGCTAAAAACTCCGCGGAAAAACACAACGACATGGTCCGTTACGATTACATAGACAAACTTGGGTTTTACTGCACGGAATCCAGCGAGCATAACGCCGAATACAATCCGTTTTACATCAAATCAAAATATCCGCAGTTAATAGAGGAATATAAAATCCCCTTAGACGAATACCCGCGCCGCTGTATAGAACAGATCGAAGGCTGGAAGTCAGAATATGAAAGCCTGTCAAAAAAAGACATAATTGAACATAAACGCTCGCAAGAATACGCCTCTTACATAATGGAATCTATAGTTACAGGAGTTCCGTATAAAATCGGCGGAAACGTTCTTAACACAGGCTTGAGTATTGAAAACCTGCCGGCGGAAGCCTGCGTCGAAGTTCCCTGTCTTGTAGACGGTTCCGGCATAAGGGCGTGCCATGTCGGAAAACTGCCCGTCCAGCTTGCCGCGATGAACATGACCCACATCAACGTCCACCTGATTACGATAGAAGCCGCCGTAACAAAAAACCGCGAACACATCTGCCACGCCGCCATGCTCGACCCCCACACCGCCGCGGAGCTCTCCCTCGACCACATCCGCGCAATGGTAGACGAACTGCTGGAAGCACACAAAGTTTGGCTGCCGGAATATACTTGATTTATTTCACACAAAGGCACAAAGAGCACAAAGATCACAAAGAAGAATTTTAGGTTTTTGTCCGTTAGCTTATCGTGAGGTTATCAAATTCAGCTTGCATACAACAACCCCCTCTTTTCTTCCTTTGTGATCTTTGTGTGCCTTTGTGCCTTTGTGAGATAAAAATTCCGTATCTTTATTCTTTCGAAGACACAGGCTTTTTGTCCCTGTTGTCTATGCGGTCTATGACTATTTTTGAAAGTCTTTTGTAGTGCTGGGGGAGGAGTTCTTCGTCGGGGGAGTTGTAGTATTCAAGCACTTCCGTTAATTCGTTTTTTGCCTGCTGGAATTTTTTTTGTTTGTAATGGATAAAGGCGATTTCATATTCGGATGTGATAACAAGATCGATATTGCTGCGGTTGCGTTCGCTTAAGGCCTGATAATACTGGAGCGCGGCGCTGTAACGGTTTTTGTCGGACGCTTCCTGAGCGCGCTGAATCAACTCCGCCGGGGACATATCTTCGCTGATATTTATCGTGGAAGTGCAGGCGGAAAAAAGTAAAACAAAAGCAAACGCGGCTAAAATATACAGCCGTTTATTAAAAATCATAGTCTTAGTATATCTATAACTTTTATCTAAGTAAATAGTTACATTGTATTAATTGACCATTTTCGGGCTTATGTGCATAATTAACCCATGAAAGCCGGTGTTATAGGCGCTACAGGTTATGCGGGCGCCGAGTTGGTCAGGCTCCTTTCGGGGCACCCAAAAATTGAAAAATTATTCCTTTCTTCGGTAAGTTTTGAAGGGGAGAATATCGAAGAAATCTACCCGAACTTTTTGGGAAGAATTTCCTGCAAGCTTCAGAAAGCCGAAGAAGTAGCCGCCGCCGCCGATGTGGTTTTTGCCGCTTTGCCGCACGGAGTAGGGGAGCCGTTTGCCGCCGCCTGTATGGAAAGGAAAATTCATTTTATCGACTTTTCCGCCGATTTTAGGTTTGACGATGACGAACAGGTTTACACCGCGTGGTACGGCAAGTCCTATAAATACCCGGAACTGCACAAAAATTCAATTTACGGCCTTGTTGAACTGAACAGGCAAAAAATACAAACCGCTGCCGCGAAGGGCCCTGTAATCATAGGCAATCCCGGCTGTTATCCCACAGGCGGCTCTTTAGGCGCCTTCCCCGCCTTGGCAAAGGGACTTAACCTCGAAGAAATGCCCGTTATCGTTGACGCCGTCACAGGCACAACAGGCGGCGGCAGGGAGCCGTCCCGCTCTTTTCATTACGCCGAATGCGCCGATTCCGTCTCGCCGTACAAGGTCGCCTCCCACAGACATTCGCCGGAAATTGCGCGTAACCTCGCGTCTATGGCCGCGGCGGGAAACAATCCCGCTCCCCGCCTGATTTTTACGCCGCGCCTAGCTCCCGTAAACAGGGGAATCTTAAGCGTCATTTATATTCCTCTTAAACCGCAGTGGCGCGTTAATGTGGACAACGCCAACCTTCCGCCGTCAAAAGAAATTGAGGCAAAGACAGACGAAATCCGCAAACTTTATTCGGATTTTTACAAAGACGAACCGTTTATCAGGGTGCTGCCCGCCGGTCTTACAGCCGCGACCAACCGCGTGCGCCAGTCAAATTTCTGCGACATCTCCGTCCATCTTGATTTGAACGGCTCCACATTGATTGTCACCACGGCAATAGACAACATGGTAAAAGGCGCCGCCGGGCAGGCGGTTCAAAATATGAACATCTTATTCGGTTTTGATGAAAAAGCCGGTCTTGACGCTATACCGGCGCTATTCTAGCGGCGTTATTTTAGGAAAAGGAAATGAAAGAAATTAAAGGCGGAGTTTGCGCTCCAAAGGGGTTTTCAGCCGGCGGCATACGCTGCGGTATCAAGCCAAGTTCTCAAAAAAAAGATTTGGCCATTATTTATTCGGAAAAAGAATGTAACGTGGCGGCCCTGTTTACGTCCAACAAAGTGTGCGCCGCAAGCGTTCAGGTAAGCCGCGAAAATATCGCCGGCGGAAAGTTACGCGCCATAATAGCCAATTCGGGCAACGCCAACGCGTGTACGGGTCAGGCGGGAATGGACGCCGCGAAGCGCATGGCCCAACTTGCCGCGGACGCTTTTTCAATCCCCCCATCGCAAGTCGCCGTCGCTTCCACAGGAGTTATAGGCGTACCATTGCCGGTTTCCGTGATAGAGGACAATATAGCCGCGTTAAAGGCAAGCCTTTTAAATAACGAACAAGGGCACGCCGCCGCGCTTGAGGCGATTATGACAACCGACGTGCGCAAAAAGGAAATTGCCGTGGAAGCGGAAATAGGCGGCGAGCTTGTGCGCATAGGGGCTATGACTAAAGGTTCGGGGATGATTCACCCCAACATGGCGACTATGCTAGCCTTTATCACCACGGATGCGGCGGTTGAAAAAGACGCTCTTGATAAAGCCCTGCGCCTCGCCGTGAAACGCTCCTTTAACCGCCTGACAGTAGACGGGGACACTTCCACCAACGACATGGTTGTCGTAATGGCAAACGGCGAGGCGGGAAATACGCCTATTAACGCTTCAAATAAATGCCCGCACTGTACCGCGGATTACAACGCTTTTTACGAAGCTCTTGAATATGTGTGTATTTCTCTCGCGCGGCAAATGGCGCGGGACGGGGAAGGCGCCACGAAACTTGTAACGGTTACGGTTACAAACGCCGCAAACGAGGATATAGCCGAAACGCTCGCTAAATCCGTCGCTTCGTCCAGCCTTGTAAAAGCCGCCTGTTTCGGCGCGGACGCGAATTGGGGGCGGGTGTTATGCGCTCTTGGATACGCCGGAGTTGATTTTGTCCCTGAAAAGACGGACGTTGATTTTAAGAGCAAGGCGGGACAAATACAGGTTTGCAAGAATGGGGAGTCTGTCTCTTTCTCCGAAGAAATAGCGAAAAAAATTCTTAGCGAAGAAGAAATTGACATACTGGTCAATTTGCATTCGGGAGAAGAAAAAGCCTCTGTCTGGGGATGCGATCTAACTTACGACTATGTTAAAATAAACGGGGATTACAGATCATGAAAGAGCAATTTTCCGGCGAGACAAGGGCGGGAATACTGATTCACGCGCTTCCGTACATTCAAAATTTTCAAAATAAAATAATTGTAGTTAAATACGGCGGGAACGCCATGCAGAGCGGCGAACTGAAAAAAGCCGTAATCGACGACATAATCCTTATGGCCTGCGTGGGAATTCACACCGTGCTTGTGCATGGCGGCGGCCCTGAAATTGAGGCGATGCTGAAAAAGACGGGCAAGGAGAGCCGCTTTATCAACGGGCTCCGATACACCGACGAAGAGACTATGGACATAGTCCAGATGGTCCTGTGCGGAAAAGTGAACAAGGAGATAACCGCCCTTATCGAAAAGAATGGGGGCAGCGCGATAGGCTTGTGCGGCATTGACGGCGGCATGCTCAAGGCGCGCCGGTTAAAGGGCGAGGCCGATCTCGGGCTTGTCGGAGAAATTGAACAGGTAAACGTGGAACTGTTAACCTCAATCTTAAATTCCGGCGCCATACCGGTCATATCCTCGGTCGCCTACGGGACGGGGGAGGACGAAGGAAAAGCCCTCAATATAAACGCCGATATTGCCGCCGCAAAAATAGCCGCCGCCCTTGGGGCCGAGAAACTGGTGCTTATGACCGACGTACGGGGCATTTTGCGCGATATAAACGACGAAAATTCCCTTATGAAAGCCGTGGAAAGGCCGCAGTTGGACGCCCTTAAAAAAGAGGGCATCCTTACCAAGGGAATGATCCCCAAGGCGGACTGCTGCGCCCTCGCGCTGGACGGCGGAGTGAAAAAAGCCCATATAATTGACGGCCGGCTCCCACATGCCATACTTATCGAACTCTTTACCGACGAGGGAATCGGAACCATGATTTCACCTTAGATACTGGACAAAGAAAGTTAAAATTTGCTAAAATACCGAAAGATAGCAAGAGGAGGCCAGTTGGCGGAGAAAGATTTACGCATAAACGAGCAGATTCGGGCGCGGGAAGTAAGATTAATTAGGGATGAGGGAGAACCTCAGGGAATAATGTCGGTTTCCGAAGCGCTTGAGCTTGCAAGGGAAGCGGGCCTTGATCTTGTTGAAATTGCGCCGCAGGCGGTTCCGCCCGTGGTAAAGATTTTAAATTTTGGAAAGTTCAGGTTTGAAAACGAAAAGAAGCAGAGGGATTCAAAGAAAAAGCAGAAGCTTTTGAAACTTAAAGAAATCCGTATGCAGCCCAAGATCGACGATCACGATCTTGATTTCAAATCTAAACATATAAAGGAATTTTTATCCGAGGGGAACAAGGTAAAAGTTACGATCCGTTTCCGCGGACGCGAACTAGCCCATACGGAATTGGGTTTTGACGTAATGAAGGACGTGCTTGCCCGCATTGAGGGCGAGTATGTTATGGACAAACCGCCCGCAATGGAGGGAAGGTTTATGTCCATGGTCTTAAGTCCTAAACCCAAAAAATAGGAAAGAGAGGAAGCATATGCCCAAGATGAAAACAAAAAAGAGCGCGGCCAAGCGTTATTCCTTTACCGGCACAGGCAAGGTAAAGTACAAAAAACAAAATCTGCGCCACATCCTGACCAAGAAGTCGCCCAAGAGGAAACGGGGGCTGCGCCGCGCCGGTATTCTGTCGGAAGACAACGTGCCTGTAATCAGGAAAAAACTCTTGCCGTACGGGTAAGAAGAATCACAAGGAAAAATTGAGAGGGAAATTATGTCAAGAGCGATAGACGGTTCAAAAAGAAAAAACCACAGGAAAAAAATACTTAAGCTCGCTAAAGGCTACTGGGGACGCAGAAGCACCAACTACAAAACCGCGAAAGACGCGGTCGCCAAATCGCTGGTTTACGCGTACCGCGACAGAAAGGACAGAAAGGGCGATTTCCGCCGTCTGTGGATCATAAGGATCAACGCGGCCTGCCGCGAGAGGGGCCTTACATATTCGCGTTTGATTGCCGGCCTTGAAAAGGCGGGCATTATTATCGACCGCAAGGCGCTGGCATGGCTTGCTACCGAAGACACGGCCGCTTTTGACGCGGTTATGGCGAAAGTCAAAGCCGCGCTGGGAGCGTAAATTATGGTAAGCCTTGAGCAAGTCCAACTACTGGAAACAAGAGTCTCCAAGGCGCTTGATTATGTGCAAAAGATAACCGCTGAAAACGCGGCGCTGATTTCGCAAAGGGAAGAAATGCAGACAAAACTTGACGCCAATCAAAAAAGAATTGACGAACTTGAAGTTTTGGTTATGCGTTTTAAAAAGGATCAAGGGCGCATTGAAGACGGAATTGTCGCCGCCCTCGACCGCCTCAGCCAGTTTGAGGAAGCGTTTGAAAACAGCCTGAAAGACAAGACCGTAAAAAAACCCGCCCCGGCAAAACAGCGCGAAAAACCGGAGGACTCGTCCAAAGACGCGTCCAAGGACGAGTCCAAAGACGCGGCCGCGCAGGCGGCACCGGGCGTGTTTTTTGAGATACCCGAGAAAGAGACAAAAGAGGTTGCCGCTTCGCTTGAAGAGGAACTTTCTCCAAAAGGTGAACTGGACATTTTTTAGGGGTTTTTATGGCCAATGAATTATGTCTGGACATTTTAGGCGCTTCATTTACGATAGACGCCGACGAAGACGAAGCGTACCTGCAAAAAGTGCTTGAGCAGTACCGGACGGCCATAGAAAACACACAAAGCATATCGGGCATTAACGCCCCCTTAAATATCGCGATTTTAACCGGCTTTATGTTATGCGATGAAATTAACAAGATGAAACAGCAAGTGGAAGGCGAGTCCGCCGAATTAAATCAGCGGACGAGTAATTTAATAGCGAAGCTGGATCAGGCTTTAAAGGCCTGCGATGGGAATTAATCTATTTAAACTTTATAATCCGATTAAACACTATGAATGGGGATCAATGGATTTAATCCCCAAATTTACCGGCATAGAAAACAAGGATAAGCGCCCATACGCGGAAATGTGGATGGGAACCCACTTGTCTCCCTCTCAGGTGAAGCAGGGCGATAAAATGATAAGCCTGACGCAGGCCGCCGGAAGGGAGCTTCCGTTTCTTTTTAAGGTGCTTGCCGTGGAAAAACCGCTTTCTATTCAGGCTCACCCTAATAAGACTCAGGCGAAGGAAGGCTTTGAGCGGGAAAATAAGGCCGGCCTTCCCATAGAAGCGCCCGAGCGCAATTATAAAGATACGAACCATAAACCGGAAATAATCTGCGCCCTCTCCCCTTTTACCATGATGGCGGGCTTCCGCGACCCGGGAAATATTTACCTTTCCCTGAAAGCGTTTGTGTCCGGGGCCCCCCAGTTAAAGGATATAATTACCCCTTTAATGCGCGCCCTTGAATCCGATTCCATCGCTATTTTTTTTAACGTGCTTTTTCACGTTACAAAATCGGAACGGGAATACCTTTGCGACTTTATTAAAAACAATGAAATCCGCGAAACGGAAAATCTTTCGTCCGCCCAGATCTCGCTCATGAAAAAATTTACCGCCGAATACCCTGCGGACGCGGCTGTTTTGTCCCCTCTTTACCTTAATATTATTAATATTAAAAAAGGGCAGGCCGTTTATATTCCCGACGGGATACTTCACGCTTATATACGCGGCTTTGGCCTTGAGCTTATGGCAAGCTCGGACAACGTGCTGCGCGGCGGGCTTACGCCCAAGCATATTAATATAGTCGAATTAATGAAAATCGTAAGATTTACCCCGTACAATCCGAAAATTCTGTCTCCCGGTTCCAGAGCTTTTTGCTATCCTTCGCCCTGCGATGATTTTACTCTTTCTTTTTTAAACGCCTGTGGCGATGATGACGGCGACAACGGCGACGAGGACGACGGCGGAAAAAATATCCTTATTAAAAACTCAAGTTATCTCTGCATTGTTACGGAAGGAAAACTTGAAATCGCGGGCGTAAGTTTTAAAAAAGGCGAATCATTTTATATTTCCTCGGACAGCGAGGACATTGTTTTAAGCGGGAATTATTCCGTTTTTGCCGCGGCGGAAAAAGTAAAAGCGCCTGTATGAAAATCCTTGTAGACGCGGACTCCTGCCCCAAACCGGCAAGGGACCTAGTCCTCCGCAGGGCTGTAAAATTGAACATCAGAATAATTTTCGCCGCCAACCGTCCTATCCCCGACTCGTCCGGCGCTGAAATGGAAATCTGCCCTCCCGGCGATAACGCCGCCGACGACCGCATAGTGGAATTATCCGCCCCCGGCGACATCGCGGTAACAAGGGACGTCCCCCTCGCGAAACGCCTTGTAGAAAAAGACATAAACGTCCTGGACGACCGCGGCCGCGTCTTTAACAAGAACAACATTAACGAGTTATTGTCCCTGCGAAACTTTACCGTAGGCCTGGCCGATAACGGTCTTGAATTTGAAAGAACCGCAACCTACAGCAAGAAAGAATTGAAAACCTTCGCGGACAGTTTGGATCGAATTTTAACGAAGCTTTGTAATAAATAATTTTTCTTATTTTTCCGGCTTGTCCGGGAAGTGGTTCTGCGTCTGCCTTATATTCGGGAGTATTTCAAAGAATATTTCCATAAGTTCGGGATCAAATTTAGTTCCCGCCATTTTGCGCATTTCGCTTAAAACTTCGTCTTCGCCCCACGGGTCTTTGTATACGCGCCTTGAACATAGGGCGTCGAAAACGTCGGCGATGGCGACTATCCTGCCGCCAAGGGGGATTTCCTCGCCTTTCTTGCCAAGCGCGTTGCCGTTTTCATCGGCTTTTATTATTTCTCCGGTAAAAGGGTCTACCCAGCCGGGGTAGCCCGTGCCGTCCCAGTTTTCATGGTGGGTAAGCGCGATCTCAAGGGCAAGATCATCCGTTTGTGAACTTGTAGAGGTGAACAGAGACGCCCCGTAGACGGTGTGAGTCTGCATAATTTTGTATTCTTCCGGGGTAAAGCGGGCGGGTTTTTTAAGGATAGTGTCTGAAATGGCGACTTTGCCCACGTCGTGGAGCATGGAGCTGACCCTTAACATGTCGCGGAATTTTGCCCTTTCATTTTCGGGAATATTGTGACGAACCGCCCAGCGGTCGTAAATATCCACGGCATACCCGGCTACGCGGTTTACATGCGTGCCTGTTTCTTTAGGATCGCGGAGTTCCGACATTTTTATCATGCGCAGAATCATCGTCCTTGTCATATTCGCGCGCTGGAGGACAATGGAGGCGTTATTGGCGAAATGCGTAAGCAGGAGTTCGTCGTCTTTGGAAAAAGGAACGATTTTTCCCTCTTTGTCTTTCGCGTTTAATACCTGAATAACGCCCATCAAACGTTTGTCGGTTGAAATAAGCGGAATTACCATACAGGAAACCGACTTATAACCGGAAATTTTGTCAAATGAAGGGTTAAAGGAATACGGCATTTCGGGCGGGATGTTGTACATATCCGGCACGCTAATCAGGGTTCGGTTCAAAGCGCAGTAACCGGAGATTGACTTCTCGCTAATCGGAAGAGTGAAGATTGAATAGATCAGCTTTTGTCCCGGCGGAACATGCTCCTGTAAGGTGTCGTTCTGGGAGTACTTAAACGAAAGTTTTTCTTCTCCCTTTTTTTCATCATCCGGAACAGTAATATATATGGAACCGGCGTCCGCCTGTACGACTTTTCTTGCCTCGAAAAGAATTCTTTCCAGCAGTAAATCAAGGTCTTGAATTTGGTTTAGTTCCGAATCCAGATTGATAATAAAATTAAAATCTACTTCTTCTTTCATGTTTTCTTAAGCGGGCTAGATTGCCCTGGTTCCGCCCGTACGGAGGCCGGCTTCATAAAGTTTTCCGCAGGCTAAAAACATAGGTAATTTAGTTCCCGCCAGAATTATATCGGATTCTTCAGCCATATCTATCATATCCCTGCCGGGAGCTTTGCCCCGGACAAAGATTATCGCGTGTATATCCAAAAGCTCGGCTGTGCGTATTACCTGGGGGTTAACCAGTCCTGTCAGAAGCAGAACCTTGTCTTTTACAAAGGCCATGACGTCGCTCATAAGGTCGGCTCCGCACGCCGAGGCTACCTCGTAATCCCCTTTTTCTTTTCCGGAAAAAAACTGCCCTTCCAGCAATTCAACCGCTTCCGTTACTTTCATATTTTCCCCCGTTTTACCCCAAAAAGCCTAGACATAAGTTAATTAATATACTATTTTATATATAATGTAAAGCCCAAAGGGAGGATATTATGGCCGAGCATATACTTCATAAAAAAGAGACGAAAAAAGCGCCTCAAAAGACACTTAAAGAAAAGCGCGAGCAGAAAAAAGCCAAAAAGAAAGGCAAAGAATGACAGCAGCGGGATAAAGCAGGGAGTTTCCTCCCTGCTTTTTTTATCTAATAAGCTTTTATTTAATCAAAATAAACTCAACGCGGCGGTTTTTCCACCAGTTGTTTCGGTCTTCAAAACTTACAATAGGGTTTGAGCCTCCTACGCCCGCGGCCGACAGTCTGTTTCGCGCGACGCCGTTTTTAACCAAAATGTCCACTACAGATTTTGCCCGCGCTTCGCTAATGCGCTTAAGCTCGGTTTCTTCGCGGTCGCGGGCTGCTCCCGCTGGCTGCGTCGTGTTTGCGTGGCCTTCGACCAAAACTTTGTAATCGCGGAACTTGTTGAGTATCTGCGCGATACGCCGCAGAATACGGTTGTTGTTGTCAACGACTTCTTTGTTTAACCCAACAAAATCGGCGAAATTCGCCCTGAATACGATTGACGGTATCTGTATCTTTAAACGGTCCCCGTCGCGGATTACAAGCACGTCAACGCCGATCTTCCCTTCTGTCTTGCTTGAATTGCCCAGAACATCGGACGCCGTATATGTGTAGGGGTAATCCGTGGCGGACTGGACAAGCTCGCCCTTGTCGCTTCTGCCGTCCCACACAATGCGCCCGCCGGGACTGCCTGTTCCCGTGAAGCGGCGGAACAGCTGGTACGGCGGCTCGGGTTCGCGGATTTCCAACTGCCAGTTCGCGACAGGCGACACGTCCGTTGCCGAAAGCGTGATGTTCAACTCGTCTTCATCGCCGTCGTTATCGGGGCTGAAATATTCAGGCGCGGCGGCAAATGTAAGCGTGGGTCCCGTTACGTCGACTAAAACGGTTGTTGCGGTTGTTTTTATTACGTCGCCCCTTGTGTAAGTTACGGTAAGCTCGGGAGTGTACACGCCCTCGCGGATAGCGCCGGAATTATTAAGGCCGTTCCAGCCCTGAGTTGCCGGGACTTTCGAAGTTCCGGAGAATGTTCTCTGAGCAACGCCTTTTTCGTCTTTTAATTCCAGTTTCCAGTTGTCAATGCCGTCGTTTAAGAGGAGCCGGATTGTAAAGTTTACAAGGTCGGCGCTTTGATTCGGTTTAGGCGCGATGCCGGAAGCGGAACTTAAGAGGAAAGCGCCGGCTTCACGGGAGTCAAGGATGATATTGGGCAATGTCGCGCTCGCGGAATTTTGGGCTTTGTCCGTTACGCTGATACGGTAACTGTACACTCCGTCCGGCGCTATTTTGCCTGTGTCGTCCCTGCCGTTCCAAACCTGAGGCCCCGGCTCTCCGCTCATAGGCTCGCTGAAAGTCCGCACCACGTCGCCGGATGAATTTATGATTACCCTTTGCCATGAATCTTCTTTCGAGCCTTTGTGCGTGAATGTAACCGAACTGTTTCCGCCCTGGGCTTTTGGATCAAATATTCTTTGCGCGTCGGTCAGCGCGTTAACGGAGATTACAGGCACGGTGTTTTTTATTACGGTTTCGTAAACAGGCGATGTCGCCGTATTGCCTGAATCATCCGCAGCTGTGATTGTAAAGAAATATTTTCCGTCCGGCGCCAATTCTCCGGTGCTTCGTATGCCGTCCCAACGCAGGGTGTCGGGAATGTCAATTTGTTTTTTCTTAGAGAAAATACGTTTAAAGACATCCTTAAAATTAAAACTTGTAAACCGCTGTTCCTTGTTTTCGATTACGCGGACAACGGCGCCGTTTTCATCTTTTATTTCCATCTTCCAGCTTACGACATATTTGTTGTCGGTTATGCTGTTGTGAAATTCAAGGAAGTCCGCTTTGCCGTCGTTGTTGGGAGAAAAATAAACAGTCTCCGGATACGCGGGAGCTATGACAGGCGGGGTTAAGTCCCTTTGCCCGACATACCAGCTGACTCCGCCGCCGACCGCGGTAACTCCTTCGTAAAGAGGTTTGTACGCTCCCGCGATTTTCAGGTCGCCGTCCGAAGGCAGGCGTCCGCCCGCGATTCTTTCTTCGCCCGACGGAAGCATAATGTTAACGCTGAGCCCTATTGAGGGAAAGGTCTGTAAACCTATTTCGTCTTCAAAAAGCTCGCGGTAGTTCAATCCCGAACCGCCCGGCCATGACGCCGACAGGGTTATAAGATCGGCTATTTTTATGTTAAGGCCGGTCTTAAAAATCAGGTTTATATATTTTGGGTAGAATAGCGATGGGACGCTTAAATCAGCCGCCGCTGTGACTACCAGAGGATCAGGCTTGCCTTCTTGTCCTTTTACGGTTAATAAATCGAATGAAACTCCTCCCGCGGGAGTCAGCCATGTCGGGAAATAACTTAATCCCATGCTCCGCAGCATTAACGCCCATGTAAAATTGTTCAGGAACCCGAGCTTTCCCATATTGTAATGAATGCCTAAATCCCCGGAAAGAGTTGTTTCCTCGCCAAAACCGAAGTTAAAGCCGATGCCAAGAGACATGCCGGGATATATTTCTTTTGCGGCGAAAACATTGCCTCCAAAGGTGGGATTAATGGGGAAATTTCTAAATTGGTTTTTTTCAAAACCGCCGATGTAACGTAATGATGAGCCGAACACGCCGTATTTTGTAGGGAACAATACGCCCGCTTCAAACGCCTGCATAAATCCTTCTTCTTCATTTGAGAAAGAAGGGATAGCCAGATAACCGACGTCAAAGATCATCCGCTGTGCGGAACCCGCCTGGGCGGGATTAATGGCGCTTGCCGGCGCTCCGCCTGTTGTTGTCGTGAAAGCGCCCTGACCGGCCAAAAAAGGAGCGTAAAGGTCAGGAACGGCGTCCGCGCCGACAGGCGACGGCTTAGGTTCGGCAAAAAGCGCGCCCGAGCAAAACGCAAGAAAAAGAAATGCCGTTATCAGGAAGAATTTGCGTTTATTATTAATTTTAATCATGCTTACCTCTGTATAATAATATAACAATGAACAAGTATTTTTACAATAGAAAACCATTTCGCGGTTTAGTTACATTTTTTGTTAATATTTGTTAATATATAAATAATGAAGAATATTTTTAAAAAATTGAGTGTATTATTTTTATTGATTTTCTTTACGGCGTTTACATCTTGTTCCGCTAAAAAGAAAGGCCCCGCTTCATACGAATTTACAAACATAAGGCGCGGTACTTTGGAACGCACCGTTACATCCAGCGGAACGATAAACCCTGTCGCCACTGTCAAGGTTCTGGCTCAGATGAGCGGAAAGGTAGAGAAGATCAATGTTGATTACAATGACACGGTGCGCAAGGGGGACATTCTGGCGGTATTGAATACCGATATGTTAAAACTCAAAAGGGATCAGCAAAGCGCGGCTGTTAAAAAAGCGCGCGCAAGTTATGAATTGCAGCTGATAAATTACAGGAACCAGCAGGCGCTTGCGGAAAAAGAATTTATTTCCGAATACGAGTTAAAAACAAGCAAGAACAATCTTGACGGCCAGGCCGCGGATCTAGCCGCCGCCGAGGCGAACCTAAAAACTATTGAGACGGAAATTAACCAGTACGCATATATTAAATCCCCCATAGACGGCATTGTGCTTGACCGCAGGATAAACATAGGCGATACGGTTGTCGACAGCTCAAGCGGCAACTCGACAAACAGTATTTTTACAATTGCGGAAAACCTAAGGGAGATGCAGATTGAAGCGGCCGTGGGAGAGCTTGACATTACCTCAATATTCAGGGGCCAGCAGGTGCGCTTTACCCTGGAAAGTTTTCCCGGACGCGTGTTTTTCGGCGTTGTTGAAAATCTCAGAATGATTCCTGTAACGACGAACAGCGTAGTCAGCTACACGGTCATTATAAATGTGGAAAACCGCGACAACTCTTTAATGCCGGGCATGACGTGCGCCGTGGATTTTATCGTGGAACGGGCACAGGACGTCCTCATGGTTTCAAACGCCGCCCTGCGCTACCGGCCGACGCGTTTATCTGCGGATCAAATTTCAGAGATGGTTTTTAACGCAAGCCTTGCGAACATGGACGACGAACAGCGCAAGGCGGCGACAGAAACGAGGGCGAAGTCTCAGGAGCAGAACAAACAGCAGGCGCCGCAAAATCCAAACAACGGCATTACCGGATTGATGATGGGACAGCCAGGCGGCAGAACAAGAATGCCCGGGCAGAGAAGGAGGGCTGGCGGACAGGGGCAGGGGCCAAACGCGGAACCTGCTGTCCAAATTGTTATGCGAAACCTGTGGTTTATAAACGATGAGGGAAAATTAGACTGTATGCAGGTACGCGCCGGCATAAGCGACGGCTCGTCCACAGAGATAATTTCTGAAGAAGATTTTGAAGGGCGGCAGGTAATTCTTAGGGAGAAAATTTAATGCCTGTTATCGAGATGAAGGGCATCAAGCGGGAATACCGCATGGCTCCCCTCCGGAGGAAAAAAACAGAAGACGCGGAGGCTGTCGTTGTCCGCGCCCTTCGCGGCGTTGATTTTTCCGCCGAGGAGGGGGAATTTATTTCCGTCATGGGCCCTTCGGGTTCCGGCAAGTCCACATTGATGAACATACTCGGCTGCCTGGACAAGCCGGACGCGGGAACTTACACTCTGGACGGCATTGAAACTTCCTCTTCCAATCCCGATACTTTCGCGTATATCCGCAACCGTAAGATAGGTTTTGTCTTCCAGTCATTTAATTTGCTTGCCAGAACCACCGCCCTTGAAAACGTGGAACTGCCCCTTTTTTACCGCCGCAAAGAAAAAAATGACGTTTACCGGAAAAATTCCGCCCGCAAAGAAAGAGCAATCAAGGCTCTTGGAGAAGTAGGCCTGGCCGAGCGCATGGACCACTTTCCTTCGCAGTTGTCCGGCGGCCAGCAGCAGAGAGTCGCCATAGCGCGCGCGATGGTAAACGATCCCGCGTTTATTCTCGCCGACGAGCCCACAGGCAACCTTGACACAGGAATGAGTCTTGAAATAATGGGCCTTTTCCAGCAGTTGAACGACAGGGGAAAGACAATAATCATGGTAACCCACGAACCGGAACTTGCTGCATTTACAAAGCGCATTATTACATTGCGAGACGGCGAACTGGTTTCCGACAAACCCGTCAAAGAAAGACGCGCCGCGCCCGAGGAACTGGCTCGTTGGAATAAAGATTTACATAAATGATATCCGGAAGAATTCACACAAAGACACAAAGGACACAAAGATCACTAAGCTCTTGTCCGATATATTTTCTTTTTTCCATGATATTTTCTATTAAGAACGATAATCAAGAAAGTAATAAGAAAATATTTCGAACGACAACTTTGTGATCTTTGTGCCTTTGTGCCTTTGTGTGGAAATTCATGGTAGAATTTCTTTTTTCTTTCTGTTAGAATGTTCTCATGGAAAAACTCAGGATACTTATTCCAAAGGGAAGAATTTTTGATAATGTAAGCCGCCTTTTCTCCGAGGCGGGGTTTCCTATCGCTTTGAGCGACCGCACCTACAGGCCCGCGCTGGGGGTGGATTGGCTTGACGCCAAGATTATGAAGCCACAAAATGTTGGGGAACTGCTGGAATTGGGAAGCCATGACGCGGGTTTTACTGGAATCGACTGGATTAAAGAAAGCGGCGCGGATGTGGAAGACGTTCTTGACCTTGGGTTTGATAAGGTCCGCATAGTCGCGGCGGTTCCTCAGGATTATGACGAGGCAAAACTTCGTTCCAAAAAACTTGTAGTCGCCACCGAATATGTAAATCTTGCGGAAGCGTGGCTAAAATCTTCGGGCTACCAGTACCGGATTCTCCGAACATACGGCGCGACCGAAGTTTTCCCGCCTGACGACGCCGATATGATTATTGATAACACTTCTTCGGGACAGACGCTCAAAGACAACGGCCTTAAAATTATCGCCGACCTGCTTGCGTCTTCCACGCGCTTCGTGGCTTCTAAAGCCGCCCTTGCCAATAAGGAGAAAAAAAGCAGAATTGAGGAACTTGACATGCTTTTCCGCGCCGTCCTTGACGGCCGTGAGCGCGTAATGCTTGAAATGAATATCCCCAAAGAACATTTTGAGTCTTTGGCGAGCCTTCCTGCCATGCGAAGCCCCACTGTAGCGTCTCTTTTTGGGGACGCGGGTTACGCCGTAAAAATCGCCGTTAAAAAACATGAAGTGCCGGATATTATTCCAAAACTGAAAAAACTCGGCGCGATTGATATTGTGGAGTATGATCTGCGGAAAGTGGTGTTATAAAGAGGGAAAATTAACAATGAGCAATGAGCAATGAACAATTAGCAATGAGCAATTAGCAATGAATATGGAGTGATAGGATGAATAGAACGGCGGAGATTGAGAGAAAGACTAAAGAGACGGAAATTTTTATTAAATTGAATATTGACGGGAAGGGGGACGCTAAGCTGGATTACCCTGTCGGGTTTATGTCCCACATGCTTAATACTTTTGCGCGTCACGGGTTGTTTGACATTGAGGTGAGCGCGAAAGGGGACATTGAGGTTGATCAGCACCACCTTGTTGAAGATACGGGGATTGTGTTGGGGCAGTGTTTCGCGAAGGCTCTTGGTGAAAAGAGGGGAATAAGGCGCAGCGGAGACTGCCTTTTCCCTATGGACGAGACTTTAGCCCGCGCAGCCGTGGATATTTCGGGCCGCTCTTTTTTGTTTTATGACGGACAGCTTCCCGATTCACAAATAATTTCGATAAACAAAGACGGCAAGGAATATAAGTTTCAAACAGGATTAACGGAAGATTTTTGGCAGGGCTTCACAAACTCATGCGGCTGTAATCTTCATCTTGAAATTATTCGCGGCAGAAGCGAGCACCACAAGATTGAGGCCATGTTCAAAGCCGCCGCCCGCGCCATTCGCGCCGCCTGCGAGATAGACGAACGCTCTAAAGATTCTATTCCCTCAACCAAAGGCATTCTTCCCGGTTTTGACGCGCCGAGTGTGCTGGCATGATAGGCGTAATTGATTACGGCGCGGGAAATCTCGGCTCTGTGATGAACGCTCTCAAGCGGCTTTCCGTTCCGGCGCGTTTCGCGGAGGGGCCGCAGGAACTTTCGCCATCATCTTCGCCGTTTGAAAAGATTATTTTCCCGGGAGACGGCCATTTCGCGACAGCGATGGCGTCGATTAACAAGTCAGGTTACGCGCAGGCGATAAAGGAATGGATAAAAGCGGACAAGCCCTTTTTGGGAATATGTATAGGCTTGCAGTTGTTATTTGAAACTTCAGAAGAAGCTCCGAATACGCAGGGGCTTTCGGTTATACCAGGAACGGTGCGGCGTTTTCCCGGACGCAAAGTTCCCCAGATTGGCTGGAACCAGACAAACGCGCGAAAAGAATCAAAAATCTTCCGGGGCTTAACAGATAACAGTTTTTTTTATTATATACATTCATACTACGCCGATCCCGCGGACGATTCGGTAAGCGCCGCGCAGACCGAGTACTATGTCCGCTACTGCTGCGCCGTTGAACGCGGAGCCTTAGCCGCTGTGCAGTTTCACCCGGAAAAATCCGGCGCGGCGGGTCTAGCCCTCCTAAAAAATTGGACGGAGGGTTAAATGCAGGCAAAACGAATTATTCCCTGCCTTGACGTTGACGACGGAAGGGTAGTGAAGGGCGTCAAATTCAAGGGCATACAGGACGCCGGAGACCCAAGGGAACTTGCGCGCCGCTACAACGACGACGGCGCCGACGAACTCACTTTCCTTGACATAGGCGCGTCCTACAAAAGCCGCGCGACACTGCTTGACGTGGTAAAAAAAATAGCCGCCGAAGTTTTTATCCCCTTATGCGTAGGCGGCGGCATACGCGTCATCGACGACATGCGCGACGCGATGAACGCCGGCGCGGACAAAGTTTCGGTATGCACCTCAGCCCTAAGCCGCCCCGAGCTGTTACGCGAAATGGCGAACGCCTACGGCAGCCAGTGCGTCGTGCTCTCTATAGACGCGAAGCGCGTCGAGGGCGGCGGGGATCTGCGCTGGCACGCCTATTCCCACGGCGGCAGAACCGACACGGGCATTGACGCGATTGAATGGGCGATTAGGGCTGTGGAACTTGGCGCGGGCGAAATCCTTCTCAACTCAATTGACGCGGACGGCACCGGCGGCGGTTACGATTTGGAACTTAACCGCCGGATACTGAACGCCGTGCCTGTGCCTGTGATCGCCTCGGGCGGCGCTGGGACGCTGGATCAGATAGCGGAAGTTTTGCTCAGTACCTTGTCCGCGGAAGCGCCGAGGGGAATTAAGCCCGACGAAGCGCCGGGAGCGGACGCGGCTTTAGTGGCGTCGCTTTTACATTTTGGACATACCACGATAGCGGAGATTAAGAAGCGCGCGGAGGAGAAGGGGGTTTGCGTCAGGTGGTAACCGTATAAAAGCGCCGCGTTAAGTGGTGTTGCTCTGGTAACATAAAAAAACTTGCACTTTTTCACTTAGAGACAAAAAAACAGTTTTTATAAATACTTATCCCATAAAGAATTAGCGTTGCTAATGAAGTATGTTAAAATTTATGGGAATTAGGTGTAATCAATAATGACATTATATTCCCAAAAAGGGGTTGTTATGAAGATTCATAATGATTTTACTTTGTATTTTCGGGTTACTCCATCGGGGAAACGGGTTGTTTATTTCTACGCGTATGACGAAAACGGAAAACGGACGAATGGCAGGTCTACAGGACAAACAACTAAAACAGCGGCTAGAGTGCTGGTAAACAAGCTTTTGAAAGAAGGGGGTTTGCTTCCGAAAAAAGATGAAGTGCCTACCTTTGGCGAATACGCCGTGAACTGGTGGGATTGGGATAATTGCGAATACTTGAAAAAAAGACGGAAGCGGGCTAATTTAACACAAAATTATTCCGACCACATGAAACGGAATTTGAATAAGGTTGTTTTGCCGTATTTCAAAAACATGAAAATGGACGCCATTACCCCGGCGGTAATTGAGGCGTTTCTTGACAGCCTAATAAAACAGGATTATAAAAATACCACGATTAACGACTATTACAGTACTTTCAAAACCATGATGATTGAAGCCGTTGAGCGCGAGGTTATTTCCAAAAACCCTACAGCAAAAGTTGAACGACTGATAAAAAACCGTAAAGAAATAAAAATTATTACTCCCCTTGAATTCAAAAAACTGTTTGTTGGGGATTGGCGTAAGGTTTGGGAAGATAATCGTATTGTCTATACTGTTAATAAACTGGCGGCGCTGTCGGGTATGAGGGTGTCGGAGATTTTGGGGCTTAAAGGCAATTATTTGTATGATGATCATGTTTACGTCTGTATGCAGTATGACATTTATGGCTACAGGCCGACTAAAACAAAAGACAAACATAATATACCGCTTCCGGCTTCCCTGATTAAAGATTTAAAATTTTTGAAGGAAGAGAGAGGGGACGGCTTTTTGTTTTCAAATAACGGCGGGTGTAAGCCTATTTGCAGGAAGACGATTTTAATGTATTTGCGAAAGGCGTTAATAAATATCGGCATTAGCGCAGCGGAAATAAAAGAGCGTAATTTGCATATCCACGCCTGGCGGCATTTTTTTATTACAGAAATGTTAAAGGGCGGTATGACTACAGAACAAACACAGGCGATAACTATGCATAAGAGCGAAAGAATGACGGAAATATATACGCATTTTGACCCTCTTGATTTTAAAAAAGCGAAAGAAATTCAAGAAGCTTTATTACAACCCGTTGATGAAAAACCGCAAGCGCAGGAAGCGGGAAAAAAGGAAATGCAGCCGAATGTGTTTTCTTTCCCTGTGTTCGGCGTAGTGTAGCCTTGTCAAATCTCCCCAAGGCTGAAGTCTCCCTGAATTTTAAAATGATTTCCGTCGCGTTGGACGGTTAGTTCACGTTCAGGAAAGTGCAGAGGCAAGAGTTCTCTGACTTTTTCCGCCGCGGCTTCGTAGATTTCACGGCGCACATTGTCGTCAACCTTATCAAGAGTGGATATTGACATATCAATAATGTAACCTCGGCCCAGTTCCGATATGTAGCCGGGGGTAAAGTTGGCGCCAATGTTAAAAAGGCCGTCCGCTTCCGGATTGGCAGTTTCGCCGCGCGCGGGACGCGTGGGATGTAAAGAGTATCTTTCTCCGTAAAGGTCTTCAATAAAGTCATCAACTTCATCAAAAAGTTTCTTCATACGGTTGTCAAATTCAATAATTTTTGGATGCCACATTTATTTTAAAATATACGAAAATATTAATTTCTTATCAAGAATTCTAACCGCGAACCACATGAACGGGATAGATCTCGCCATTTAAAACATAGCACAGGTTTGCCAAAAAAAATCAAAAAAATTATTGACATTCAGGCAAATATGGCTATGATATAAAATATATTAATTATTTTCCGAAACGGATAAAAACAGAAAAAACAGCGGTATTAGTAAAGTAAAAAAAATTGAAACGAGGTAAAAATGACAAAACTTGAGCCGATAGTCAAGGAGATAAAAAACCGTCTTTCCGAGGCGCGGAATAAAGTAGCAAGCGAAGTAAATACAGCCATGCTGCAAGCCTATTGGGACATTGGACGAATAATCGTAGAGCATGAACAGGATGGCGAAATAAAAGCGCAATATGGTCAGCAGCTTTTAACCGAACTCTCAAAAGAACTGACAAAATCTATTGGACGAGGTTTCTCAAAAAGTAATCTTTATAACATGAGAAACTTCTATTTGGAATATCAAATTTTCCAGACACTGTCTGGAAAATTGACATGGTCCCATTATTGCGAACTTTTGGGTATTTCTGATAAAAACGAGCGTGAATTCTATCAAAACGAATGCGTCAATTCGCTATGGTCTGTTCGCGAGTTAAACCGGCAGATTGAAACAAGACTTTTCGAGCGGATTTTGCTTTCTGATGGAAAAGCAAATAAACAAAAAGTTTTGAAGCTTGCCAAGAAAGGTATAACCATTAACAGTCCGGCGGATATTCTGAAGAATCCCTATGTCTTTGAATTTCTTAACATCCCCGAATCAAAGCCCATACTCGAAAGAGACATGGAAGCGAAACTAATCAAGCGTCTTGAGGATTTCCTTCTGGAATTGGGCAGAGGCTTCATGTTTGTTGGAAGCCAGCAGAGAATAACTATTGGAAATACTCATTATTATGTAGATATAGTTTTTTACAACAAGGTTCTTAAAGCCTATGTATTGATTGATCTAAAAACCGGAGATTTAAAACCAGAATATGTGGGACAGATGAATGCCTATCTCAACTATTACAAAACCGAAGTAAACGATGTTGGAGATAACGCTCCGGTTGGGATCATCTTGTGCAAGAATCAAAAGGATTTTGTCGCCGAATATGCTCTTGGCGGATTAAGCAATCAGGTTTTTGCGGCTAACTATGTATACTATATTCCGGCCAAAGAACAGTTAATAGCGGAAGTTAAAACCTTGCTGGAAAAAGAAGGAGACAGTAATATTAAAAAGAATGTCAAGAAACATAAAACCACCAAAGAACGGCTAAAGGAATTTTATGGCGCGGATTATAACAAAAAACGTAAACCTCAAAAAGAAATGTAGATAGTAGATTGACGAAGCGAAATTCTAAATACTACCTACTAATTACTATTTGCTAACAACTAATTTCCCTATTTGTATTGCTCGTATTACTTTCCAAGCCATATCCCAACATATCCGCTCTTGTTCCAAACGGACTTGCTGTCCCAAGGAATTATTTTTCAATGATAAAAAAAGTTTTTGTTCTTCATTGGTGAGTAACGGTAATTCGGATGATGAACTTTGTTCTTTCTCTTGAACCCATAAATCCTTGTGGGCAAGGAGTGTTTGTTCATCCATTAGTATTGTTTCCAGAGAAGGCAAGTATGTTCTGGCGCGGTTTAGAATTGCTAAGCCGTGCGTATCAATGTCTCCCCAGTAAATGCATCGTGCCTGATGAAGCCAAGGAATGTTCCTTAAAACCTCAACACTATACCCAAGAGCCATGATCACAACGGAGCCGACCAAATTTTCAAAGGCAAGTCCTGTTTGAAGATTTTCAACAATAAAAACATGTGTCGGTTTTATATTTAGATTGGCTACTTCTTCACGCGGAGCACATATATCGCCAAGACCGCCTAATTGATTTCTTATCTCAGGATCAAGGATACGCATGCGAATTAATTGCGGTTGAGGTTTTAAACCGCAAGCTTTAAAGAAATCACGCTCTTTGGTTCCTTGAATCTCAGAAACTAGTTCGCAGACAAGTCCTTTATGTGATTCCAGCCATTTGCTGTCAATACCGGTAACAGGTATTTGGCGCGGATATAGCCCGGAATTTGGGTTGGCGCATATCCATGATAATATTCCTGTTAAGCGATGAAAATTCGTGTCGTCATAATCAGCAAGAACACGATAATATTTGGGTAAAACGTCAGTTAATGTTGACCAATGTTGTACCATAGTTTTATAGCGTTCGACAGCACGAGACCATGTTTCTGTTTCGCTTATCCATGAAACTACATCTTTCGGTTCATTCAAAATTAATTTTTGTGGGACGGTTTGTATTCCAAGGGAACGCCAATGACGTTCTGTCCAAACAATGTCCCCCTTTCCCTGCCATGATTTCCATGCGCTAATCCATGTTTTTACCGCGTCTTGCTGACAAAACGCATCCTGTTCTGTAGGTATATCAAGGTTGATTTCCAATGGACAAAAGACTTGAGAGTTATTGTTTACTACAGTTTCTTTTAACCAGTCCCGGTGTTTGTTTTGATATTTACGTTTGATAATATTCTGAATATCGTCAGGAAGCTTCAACATCAACCTCCCTGCCGGAATGATTCGGAAGATTTAACCGCTGTTGATCATTGTCGTACTCAATAATCAGGACGCTTGATATACACCTGTCGTTGATGTCGACAAAACATGCGCCTCCTATAAACGGTTCAAGTGTCATTACTGATTTAAGCGGTGTTGCAACTATCATCTGAAACCCGAAATTTTTGAAAATATTCATTACCAGCGTAGTGAACTCGTTGTCCGCCTTGTCGAATGCCTCGTCAAGAACAACCGGAGCATACTTTGGGACGCCAAGATCATTGCCGCCAAGTTGATATCGTAACGCCGCTGCAAGGCACGTGGCTGCAAGTTTCTGTCGCTGTCCGCCTGATTTACCGGCTCCGCTGCGATAAATTTCAATCTCGACATCATTCTCATCTCTTTCACGGCCTATGAACTCAACATGCAGGCGGACATCAAGTACTGATTCACGCCAACGTTTCTGTTCGCTATCTTGGCTTGAGAGGCGTTCTACAAGTTTATTTAATGTAAGAAACCTTTTTTCGGCAAGTTCGCGATCCTCGTTCCACGCATGACTTAGCGATAATTGTATTTCCTTTTTGAAGTCCATAACCTCCGGTAATTGCCTGTCACTTGCTTCAATTTGAAGGTAAGTATTCCGATTTTCTGATTGATTGAACGGCACCTGTTTGAGACTTTCATTAACTAGATCCATCCGTTCCATTATTGTTTTCCTTTCGTTATTTAAATAAGCATATAAAGCCGTCAAGTTTTGATAGCTTTGATTTTGAAGCAAATCGAAGAAACGCTGTTCGTGTTTAGGAAGACCGTCTGTTTCCAGTCTTGTCAATTTTGAGAAAAAATCCGGAGCGCTGGAAAGTGAGATATCCATATCACCTGCATCAAGAGGCCAGTTTCGCTTGAATTCGATGAAGACTTTTTCTATCTCATTTTCGCATTTGGTGATACTTCTATTAACATCTTCGATCTTTTTGTGCAGTTCGTCTGATACGGCTCTGGTGGTTTTGTCGAGATTGTCAAGCCGGACATTGTTTGTAATGCCGATAAAGTAACCATCAAGCCCTTCTTTTTGAAAAGGTGTTAGAGGGACGATCGAAGGATCATTCAGTATTTCATTGAGACGTTCTTTTAATTCTTTGAGTTTCTCTAGCGCCTTATCATGTTTAAGTCTTGTCTCATGCAGGTCATCTTCAGCCCGTTTGACGATGGGTATCTGTCTGTTGATTTCTTCTGAAATTTCTTTCAATTCTTTATTGCCGTTACGCATTTCATGAATTTGCTTTTCAATGACTGATATCCGTTCAATTGACGAAAGTATATCAATTTCTTGCCATTGCATATTGACGAGCGTTTGGCATTGACGAGCTCTTTTTTCGTTCAAGCTATCCTGTTCGGATAATAAATTGATCTTTGATGTCAGGGTTGATATTTCATCTGCCAGTTTTTGAGACTGCTGTTGAAACAGGGACAGCTTTTCATGATTATCAAAACCCAAAACCCAGTTCCTTCTGTCGTCTACAGTGCGGCGGTCATCTTTTTCATGACGAGTTTTATTGTGTTTTACCTGACCTTCGCGTGTTATTGCGCGCTCCGCTGTACGAAAGGCTTGAACCGACTCTACGCATGAATAATTGAAACGTTGACGTAATTCAGCCTTCAGCCATTCAGCGTAATTCCCTTCTTTGATATTGAGCTTATATATCATTGAATCGGGCGGAACAGGTTTATTCTGCCATGACTCCGCGTGCCCTGTGCGGTAGTAAACAAGGCGTTGTCCAAGATGAGCGCTGTTTATATAGTTTGATAAAGCTGAATAATGGCGTTCGTCAACCAGAAGGGATAACGCAAAGCTGTGTAAAACCCGTTCAATGGCGCCCTGCCAAGGTGATTCATCTTGTATTACTTCGATGAGTTCTCCGGCAAAAGGCAATACCGTAACGGAAACTCCGATTGCTTTAGCGATATTATTTCGCATATCTAACATATCGGCAGGAATATTGGAAGGCTGACTCTGAAGCGCTCGAACTTCCTTTGCCGTAATGGCAAAAGCGTCTTCCGCTTCTTTTTTCTTGCGATCTTGCAACAACAATTCGTCGCGGGCGGCTTTGTTTCTGTCCTCTATTCCTTCGATTTCCTCCCGCGCCTTGCCGATAAGTTCAGCAAACCCTTGCGGCGATTCGCTGAGTGTCCAACCCAACTCTTTGCAAGCGGCCGTTGCTTGTTCCAGTTTTCGCATACGATCTGTACGCTGTGTTTCAAAAGTTTTCTTTTCGTTTTCCCACAGTTCAATTTGATTGCCGCCAATCATCAGATGTTGACGTTCCAGACTTCGTAAAATATCTTTTTGATTGTCTAATAAGCTTTGACGGTTGGTGATCTCACCTTCCCATCCGTCTTTTTCGACAGTAAGCGAATCGATATTTTCTTTCAACAAGTCCATTCGCTTTATTTCACAATAAGAAGTAATCCCTACTTGCAGTTCATTTAGATCAATCTTCTGAGATTTGATTGTTTCCATTAAATTGTACTTTTCCCTTGCCGGAACCAAGGTTTCAATTTGTTTGCGGGCGGTCACAACTGACTGATGCGCGGCGTTGAGCTCTCCAAATTCGTTGACAAGCCTGTCGGCGGCGTCAAATGTTTCCGGTTTTTTAAGCATAAAGTCCCGAAACAGCGTATTCAGATCGCCAAGATTCTTAGCTGACTGAGTCTTGTGTAGCAGCCTGAGAGCCTCTTCATTTTCAATGCCGAGCAAGCGACGGAAACGATCACAATACGGTGTAAATTCATTTTGAATAAAGTCATCAGGGAATGATTGTTTTAATTTGCGAATATCAAAATTTGATTTTTCGAACTCTTCAAACTCGCGCAGATTGAATGTTCGTTCAAAAATGAAGTAATAACGTTTGACATCGGCAGTTCCGTTTAAATTACCGCGAATCCAAAATATCTGTCCAATAACTACAATTTGACCTATTTCATTTTTATAGGTTAACGCCAGAGCCGACCACGTTGTTCCTGACCGAAGATAGTGGGTGCTTATATCACCTGATGCTTCATCTTCTTTTTCCGCCCAAGCTCCGCGTATGTAACTTACGATATTGCGATCTCTGGTTTTACGTTCAGTTTCGCGTGCGGCGGCGTTAAAATCAACCCATTTGGGAGGTATTAGCAACGCAGAAAACGCATCCAGCAGGGTAGTCTTGCCGGATCCGGATCTTCCAACAAATAAAAAACCTTTCTGAGAAATAGGCACCTCATGCAGTCCTGAGAATGTTCCCCAATTAAAGACCTGAAGTCCGGACATTCGAAATTGTTCGTTATCAAACTGCATATTCGCTTGTTTTGAACTCATTCTTCTTCCTCGGACTTATAGTCCGCTTCTTCTTGCGGTTTATCTTCATGGTTCTGCAGTCCGTCTTCGGCTATACGTTGATAAATTTTTGAAAGAACTTGAATTTCCTCCGCAGAGAACAACAGTTTTAAAGCCGGCGATACCTCAAAGCGATCATCACTGACGCGAATTTTTTGTATAATGTTATTTTTTTTAAGCTTCTCAATTGACGCATGAACTCGTTTCTCAAATCCGGCTTTGTCAGTACTTCCGGTTTTCTCATATACTTTGAGATTTTCGACAATTTCTTCTTTTGATACAACTGCGCGTTCTCCGTGTGAGGCGGCTTGCGCCAATTGCTGCCGCAAATAGAGAAGGAGTACAGAATCAATAAAAGTCAACTGAGATCTGCGAAGTAACTTTGCGTCTTCTAAATCGCCTGTGTCAAACTGACGGGTGAAAGCAACTTGAAGATCACGGTCTATGACTAATTCCAGAAATAAATCGGCAAGGCGTCGTCGGATTATATTCTCGTCACGTAAAAGAACAGACCAGAGTTTTGAATGTCTGCGTTCGTCAAGAAACGGACCTGACAATAATTGTACCAGTGCGCGCCGTGTATCCGAAGGCAATTCCCCAATATCGCCTTCAAACAGGCTGTTTGCCGTATTCTTAAGCTTTTCGTTTTCAATATCGTTTAAAGAGTCAGTTATATTTTCTTGGGACATATTTTCAGACGAACTCATTTATTCGCTCCCGTATGAAAAAAATTTTAGGTATTTGCGCGCTTCGCCTTTGAGCGTCATTGCCGACCCATGAAACAGTTTCCCGATTTTCTGATTTAATTCCGTATCGGCTTCCTAATGTGATCAAACCGATAACGCTGCCCAGTCCTTGAGACGCAGGGTACTGTTCAAGTATGTCATAGATTGATGCCTGAGAGAGCTTTTCAAGAACGTTGCGTATATTTGCCTTGAGTGATCGAAAATCGATCTCGGACTGACCAACCAGTTCCGCGACAGAATCCAGATCAATATCGGGTATATCTCCATCATTCATTCCACGGGGCAATGCCTGTATAGCCGGATCGTAAAGTACCCATTGAGACAATGATCGAATGCTGCTGCTGGTCAGCGTAAGGTCATTAATTACATCTGTTGTTTTAACTTCATCTTTGATCGCCATAGCGGCGCGTTGAGCGTCTTTTAGAATTTGATTTAATCGCCTTTGTTCAAGGAATTCGCGGCTTTGAACGAAGTGCTTGAGACTGCGGGCGAGATCATGCATGACTTTATGAACTATTCTGCTTTGTTCAAGTAAATTAATTGTCATGCGTTTTAGAAAGCGCTTATTTTTTAATTCCAGTTGATTGATAAAATCACGGGACATTACACTTTCAAGCGCTTGCTCGAATATCGCCGACTGCTCAGGATCGGTTAGTAAGCGCCAAAAGGCATTGAATGTTTTACCGGCCTCACTTTCGGAAATTTGATCATAATTTGTGAACACTGAGACCAATGTTTCACCTCGGTTACCTTCGTTATCCAAGAGACGCTCTCTCAATTCATGATTCAATTGGTCGAATTGATCGCGAACTCGGCGAAAGTCCCCGGTCAGCTCATCCGCCAGCGAAATTATTTCCCGTATTTGTTCCAGCGCTGACGGATATGGGATCACCCTCATCCTGCCTTCTTGAATAGCCTCAATTTCTTTTTCTATACGCGCCTGTTCAGCCTTAAGCCTATCGATTCGGCGGGACTTGTCCGTATCTGTGTCCTCCGCAAGTTTCACTAATGCCTGTATCACCAGCGCCAACCGGCTCTCCGTAGCGGCTGAGTGAGGCTGCTCCAAGCCGGACAGGAAACGGATCGCCTCGACAGCCGCGGTGGAGAGTTCATATTCTTCTTCATTAACTCCGGCAGGGAAGCGCCTTTCTAGATAACCTTCCGCCAGCCACGAGGCAATATAAGCTTGAGCGGTTTGAGGAAAGTCTTCCCCCTGCGCTCTGAGCGTTTCCAGATCGCGCCCAATTCGCTCATGAAGGATCGATGCGGGCAAGCTCCGCTCGCTCTCATAAAGGTGCGACTGTAATAAACCGATGACAAAGGGCCCGTTGGCTGAAGCAAGCAGTCTCCAGAGCGGCTGAGTCCGCATTCGTCGATAGATCGCGATAAACTTGTCTGCTTTCAATTAAAGCCCCGCCCCAAAAGGAAACAAAACCTCCCCCTTTTGTGTTTTCCGCCAAGTATAAGGACTCCGCCCCAAAAAACTTTTCCCCCCAAAAAGAACGTCCGCGACACCTGCGCCCTCTGTTCCTGGCAGCCACGCCGCGATAAACGCGTCCCATTTCCTTAATTCGTCGCCTATGTTCATAGGGCGGCCGGATAACATGATGACGGTTACAGGGCAGTGATGTCCGTAAGCTTTTTTGAGCATTTCCATGTCTTTTGGGCGGATGCTGATATTGCCGGAGCGGTCGCCTTGTGTTTCGGCGTAAGGGTCCTCTCCGATTACGGCGATTACCGCGTCGTGTTTGCCGTTAGAGCTCCCGTCTTCGGAATAAGAAATATCGGCTTTGCCTTTTGTCACCTCTTTTATACCTTCCAGTATTGTTGTTCCCTTTGTAATGGTGCCGTTCCCGCCTTGCCATGTTATTGTCCATCCTCCGCATTGCATTCCGATATTATTGGCTGCCTGTCCCGCGACTAAAATTCTTTTACTCTCGGAAAGTCTTCTAATTGTGTCTTTTTCGTTACGCAAAAGAACAAGGGAATCTGAAACAAGTTCGCGCGCGGCGGCCCTGTTTTCGTCCGTGCCTATTTCGCCGGCATTCGTTATCAGAGGACTTTCAAATAATTTTAGTTTTTGTTTAAAGCGCAGAATACGGACGACGGCGTCGTCAATGCGCGACATGGGAACAATGCCGTCTCCAACCAGCTTGGTAAGATTACTGATAAAATTCATCCAGTTTTCACGGCCGTCGGCAGCCATGCACATGTCCACTCCCGCGTTAATCGCGCTCGCAATCTGCATTCTGTAACTGCCGCCCGTCAGTTGTTTAACCGCCGACCAGTCGGAAACGACAAAGCCCTTGTAACCCATTTCCCCTTTTAATAAATCCGTAAGCAGTTCTTTATTCTGGTGCATCTTGATACCGTTTACGCTTGAGAACGAAGGCATTAAAGACAGAGCCCCTTCTTTAATTGCCGCGCGGTAGGGCGGAAGAATTTTTTCAATTCCATCCTGATCCAAAAGAGCGTTGCCTTGATTTTTCCCGTCTACCGTCTGCCCCTCTCCCAGAAAATGTTTCATGCAGGCGGCTCCGCCGTTCTCCTGTACGCCTTTAATAAAATATTCGCCCATAATCGAAACAATGTCGGCGTTCTCACTGTAACTTTCGTAGGTGCGTCCCCACCGCGGATCCTGCGCGACGCCAAGCACGGGAGCGAAGGTCCAGCGTATGCCGGTCGCGATCATTTCCTGCGCTGTAATTCTTCCCGCGGTGTATGCGGCCTGCGCTCCCTTAACCGGATTACCGGCGGCAATTGCGCCAAGGGCGATGTTATGAGGTAAAATCGTCGCGCCCAGCGCGTTGTTGTGTCCGTGTACCGCGTCAATCCCGTAAATAACAGGAATTTTAAGCCGGGTTTTTAATGATTCTTCCGTAAAACCATTAACCATTTTTAACCAGCCCTGCGGGGAATTGTCACTTGGAGTTGAGCCGCCTCCGCTTAAGACCGAACCAAGGAAGTATTTCTCAACATCGCCTTTATGCAGGTTTCCGCGCTCCGCCTGAGTCATCTGCCCGACTTTTTCCGCCAGCGTCATTCTGGCGACCAGTTCTTCCGGCGTATTCCACTCAAAAGGTTTTTGCTGGTGTTTGTCCGAAGATATTCCCGTACTCGTTACCTGCGTAATTAATAGCAGGACGATAAATAAAAAAGATAAGATTTTCTTTTTCATATATACCTCATAGTTAATTATAACCTGAAATTTGAAAAAATTACATTATGCTTTTATAAACTACTTGACACTTGTATAGAAAAACGCCATTATACGCAAAGAGGGGAATGCAGTCTATGTTGTCACTTCGAAGTATTACATCACGTTTGGGTCCTATGTCATTTTACCGCCAGGCATTGGCTATCGCCCTTCCGGTTATGCTTCAGCAATTTATTATGAGTATGGTCTCGCTTGTCGACAGCTTTATGGTTGCCGGTTTGGGAGATGTCAGTATGGCCGCGGTAAACGTGACCAATCATCTGAATTTTGTCTTTTTTGTAATCGTAAACACCATTTGTCAGGCGGGCGGAATTTACATAGCCCAGTTTAACGGCGCGAACGACCGCGACGGCATGAGGAACGCGTACAGTTTTAAGATTCTTTTCGCTTTCGGCATCGCGCTTCTTTATTTTTTAATTTGCCGTACTTTCCCTTCCCGCCTTATCGGACTTTTAACGACTAATAACACGGCGCAGGAAGAAATCGCTTTTATCGGCTCAGGTTATCTTAACCTTGTGTCGTGGACATTTTTCCCTATGGCGGTTTCTATGTCCGTCGCGACCAGTTTCCGCGAAATCGCAAAGCCTAAAATCCCGCTTATAATCTCTGCCATCGCGACGCTTATAAACACGGCGGGAAACTGGATATTGATTTACGGCAATCTCGGCGCTCCGCGTCTTGAAGTTACAGGAGCGGCTTACGCCACTATCATCGCGCGTTTATTTGAGGCTGCGGCCTTTATCTGTTATGCGTCATACTCAAAAGCGCCGTTTTTTGCAGGCATCAGAAGGCTGTTCGTGATAAAGAAACGCCTTGTAGGCGAAATATTCGCAAAGTCGGGAATGATCTTTGCCTCGGAAATATCGTGGGTCGCCTCCGAAACGCTGATGATAGCCATGTACAACAGGAGAGGCGGCGCGGAAGTTGTCGCCGGCATGGCGGCAGGCTGGACTATAGCGAATATTTTCTTCATGCTCTTCGGCGGCTTGTGGACGGCGTCAAGCGTTTTGGTCGGCGGATCGTTGGGAGCGGGCAAACTGGACGAGGCGCGCAGCCGCGCCATGTGGATTAAGTGGGGAGGCTTTGCGATGGGCTTTATCTTCGCTGTTCCGGGAGCGGTGTTAACTTATTTTCTTATTCCCGTCGTATTCTCAAATCTTACAATCGCGGCAAGGGCAAACTGCCTCGGCCTTGTTCTTGTGATACTCGTTTATCTGCCCCTTTGGTGTTTCATTAACACCCAGTTTGCGATTTCCCGCGCGGGAGGCGACACCGCTATGGGAATGTATACCGACGTTTCCGTTAATTTCCTGCTCTTTGCGCCCGGCTCAGTGCTTCTTTCATTTTTTACCACTCTCGCGCCCGTGCCCATGTTTGCCATATTAAAAGCTTCAGATATAGTTAAATGTTTTATCGCGCGTTATTTCCTTCGCAAGGAAAAATGGGTAAAAAACCTTACGGTAACATCATGATATACAATATTGTGAAACTCAGCTTTTTCTAGTACAATACCTCTATGATTATATCTTCGATAGACATTCAAAACGGCAAAGTCGTCCAGTTAAAACATGGCGAGGAGCTGGTATTACAGCGTGAAAATTCTCTTGAACTGGCGGCCGAATTCGACCGTTACGGCGAAGTCGCCGTAATAGACCTTGACGCCGCAATGGGGAAGGGAAACAATTTCGAAATGATAAAGCCTATCTTGCGGAAAGCCGAATGCAGGGTAGGCGGCGGCATCAGAACGCCCCAGCAGGCTCAGGAATTGGTCAGTCTCGGAGCGCGAAAAATTATCATCGGGTCAAACGCTTTTCGCATCCCCGAAAAAAAAGGCGCCGGAATCACGGGCGGCGAATTCGCTGTAAACATCCCCTTCCTCGAAGCCATGTCAAAAAAAATAGGCCGTGAGCGTTTAATTGTAGCCGTAGACGCCCGTGAGGGAGAAGTTGTTGTAGACGGCTGGAAAACCCACACCGGTATTAACATTGTAGAAGCGGCAAGAGAGGTTGAGTCTTTCGCTGGCGAATTGCTTTTTACCTGCGTCGAGCGCGAGGGCACAATGACCGGCATTGATATTGCCCCCGCGCTAAGATTGCGTGAGCTGGTCACATGCCAGGTTACCGTTGCCGGCGGCGTTTCAACCTTGGCCGAGATTGAAGAAATCACCGCCATAGGCTGTGACGTGCAGCTTGGCATGGCGCTTTACACAGGAAAAATAAGCTTGGCGGACGCCTTTGTCCAGTCTCTTAATTGGGAGAAAGATCAAAATTCAATGCTTCCATTAATCGTCCAATCCACGGATGGACAAGTAATGATGATAGGCTTTACCGACAGGCAGGCGTTAGCTGAAACCTTCAAGCGCGGCAATGTCTGTTTCCACAGCCGCACCCGAAACAAACTCTGGATGAAAGGCGAAAATTCCGGCAATGTGTTAAAACTTATCAGGTTAAGAGCGGACTGCGACAGGGACGCGATTCTTGCAACGGCGGAACCCGCGGGCCCCGTCTGCCACACGAACGCGTGGTCATGTTTCGCGACTAACAGGGATTATACATTGCAATTTTTGCAAGGCATAATAAAGGAGCGTTTTCGCAATCCCGCGCCCGGTTCATATACCGCCACCCTTGACGACGATCTTGTCCGCGAAAAAATTATGGAAGAGGCAAAAGAACTGTGCGAGGCAAAAACCCGCGATGAAATTATCTGGGAAGCCGCGGATCTTCTCTATTTTTCAACAGTATTGATGACAAGAGCAGGAGTGAGTATTCAAGAAATTCTGGACGAGCTTGACCGGAGACACAAAAAATGAGCGGCTTCTGGAACACCCGCGTAAAAAAACTTTCTCCGTATACTCCCGGCGAACAGCCCAAGGACAGGAGCGTAATAAAACTTAACACCAACGAAAACCCCTATCCGCCTTCCCCCAAAGTTATAGAGGCAATTAAAAATGCCGCGGGGGAACGCCTGCGCCTTTATCCCGATCCTGAATGTTTATCGTTCCGCGAAGCCGCCGCCGCCCGTTACGGCGTAAAAGCGCAAGAAGTTTTTGCCGGCAACGGATCAGACGAAATCCTGGCGTTCGCGTTCGGCGCTTTTTTTGAAAGCGGCGAAAAAGCAGAAAAAATACTCTTTCCGGACATAACCTACAGTTTTTATCCTGTTTACGCCAATCTTTGGGAAATCCCGTACCGCACAATCGCGCTGGCGCGGGATTTTTCGATTAACATAAAAGATTATAAAATCCCATCAGGCGGCGTAATATTTCCCAATCCAAACGCTCCAACCGCTGTTGGACAATCGTTAGACGAGGTATTGTCTCTCGCGGAACATCTTGAAAAACAGGGAAAAGTCCTTATCGTTGACGAAGCCTACATCGCGTTTTCAGGATCAAGCGGCGTGAAATCGGCGGTTAGCTCTATTAATAAACACCCCAATCTGCTAACCGTACACACATTTTCAAAATCCGCGTCTCTTGCCGGTTTGCGCTTTGGTTTCGCCATAGGCAATGAAAAACTGATAGAAGGTCTATGCCGCATACGCGATTCATTTAATTCATACACCCTTGATACTCTTGCCCTCGCGGGAGCTACAGCGGCGGTTACAGACGCGGCGTATTACGAGGAAATCAACAACCGTGTAATTACCACGCGGGAAAAGACAGCGGAAGCATTACGCGATCTTGGATTTACGGTTCTGCCGTCGTCAGCTAACTTTTTGTTTGTAAAACCTCCCAAAGTAAGCGGAGAGGAATTATTTAAAGCGTTACGCAGCCGGAATATTGTGGTTCGGCATTTTAACAAGGACAGAATTGCAGATTATCTGCGTGTAAGTATAGGGACGGACGAGGATATGGATAAGGTTATTTATGCGTGTAGGGAAATAATTACTATTTAGCAGTTAGTAATGAGCAATGAGCAATTAGCAATGAAGAATTAGCAATGAGGAATGGAAAATGAAAATTATTTTAGGCAAAAAATTTGATTCTTTTTGGAAGAAGAATACCAGGCGCTTTGAAGATTTAGAAACGGAGAAGGCTGTTAAAAAGATAATTGCGGAAGTACGTGAGAAAGGAGATGTTGCTGTCAGAAAATTTGCGGCTAAGTTTGATAAATCTTCCCCGAAACAGCTTGAGGTCACTCTTTCAGAAGCGAAACTCGCTCTTGAACAATTACGCGCTAACGATCCGTCTTTGGCGCAGGCGCTTGAACTTTCGGCGCAGCACATAAAACGCTTTTCGGACAAACAGAGGGAGCAATTCGCCGGTTTTGAATTTGAAATGGAGCCCGGTCTTGTTACCGGCCAGCGTATACTTCCTATTGAAAGAGCGGCAATTTACGTCCCCGGCGGACGGTTCCCCCTTTTTTCATCAGTTCTCATGTGCATGATCCCCGCCTTTTGCGCCGGTGTGGAAGAAGTGATACTTTCATCTCCGCCTACGAAAGACGGTCTGCCTGATAAAAAAATACTCGCCGCCGCCGCTGTCGCTGTTGAAGTTACAAATAACAACAATATACGTATCTTCGCTATCGGCGGCGCTCAGGCAATAGCCGCTCTCGCGCTTGGCACGAAATCCGTTCCGCGCGTTGATGTTATCGCCGGTCCCGGCAATAAATTTGTCGCCGCCGCCAAGCGGCAGCTTTTCGGCGAAGTAGGGATAGACTTTATCGCCGGCCCCACCGACGTGCTGGTTATCGCGGACGGGCAGACAGACGGAGATATTGATAAGACGGCAGATCTTGTCGCGGCGGATATGCTGGGGCAGGCGGAACATGATCCTGACGCGCGCGCGCGGGCTTTGGTTCCAAGCGAGAAAATAGCCGAAAAAATTCTTGAGGCTATCGAAAGAAGAATTAAGAAACTGTCGACGGAAAAAACAGCCCGCGCTTCTTTGGATGCGGGCGGGTTAATTGTTGTTTATGAAACGCGGGAAGAGGCGATTCGTATTGCGAACATAATCGCGCCTGAACATCTTGAGCTTCAAATTGCCGATGCGGATAGTTGGATACCACAATTAAAAAATTACGGTTCTCTTTTTATCGGAAGCATGTGCGCGGAAGTACTCGGCGATTATTCGGCGGGAATAAACCACACGCTGCCTACATCGACAAGCGCACGTTTCACGGGCGGCTTGTCTGTGCGGCATTTTTTAAAGACGGTTACCACTTTGCGCTGCGCTCAAGGCGAAGGGTTTGAAAGAGCGCGTAACGCGGCGGAAGTGCTTGCGAGAGCAGAGGGACTGGAGGGGCATGCGTTGAGCGCGGAGGCGAGGAAGGGATAAAATTTTATATGATTTCCAATAGTCCACAGTCTCCATTTTCTAAATCAAGAATAGACGACTTGGCTTGTAATAAAATTATTTCTGTTGTTTTTCTATCTATGTTTCCTACTCGTAGCAAAATTACCTTGGGTGGAAATCCTTTTGTCTCAAAGAGATGTAGAAAGTCAGAATCTTGGGTAATAATAATGTAACCATTAGCTTTGGCATAATTCCATATTTCCGTATCTTTTGCAGGTTTTGGAAGGTCTGTCTTATTTACATGAATACATTCACCAAAATGTTCCGATAATACAGGAATTAAACGCCACGATAGATTTGCGTCAAGCAACAACTTCATGCGCAACTACCTTGGTTATAGTGTCTCTTTCTGCCGCAAAGGCAAGCGCAGCTCTAATGTGTGCTTTTTGCAATTCGGGATAATCTTCTATTATTTCCTGTTCAGTCATTCCCCCGGAAAGCCATTGCAAAATGTCTCCGACGGTTATCCGTGTTCCTCTTATACAGGGCTTTCCGAAACGTATCTCGGGGTCAACTACAATATGTGTCCGTAGTTCATACATAATATATAAATTATCATATATTTCAAAAAAGTCAAGTTATGGTTCTTTGAAAATATCAATTAGTTTTTAAAAAACACATTAAGTAATTGATTTTAACATCTCTTCTCGTAAAATAGCATTCATACGGCTCTGATAACCTCTTCCGTCTTTCTTTAGCCATTCAAGGATATCAGCATCAAGACGGATATTTATAGTCTTCTTGATAGGTTTATAGTTTGCCATGTTTCGCAGATGAGAAGGTTTGAATTCTTTCATCTGTTCTTCTGTTAAAACCGGGCAATCAGAAAAATCCGTATTTTTGAACGCTTTAATTTTTGCTTCTATTCGCGCTTTTTTTCTTTTTTCCATGATAATACAATATCTCCTGTCTATACATAATTGTATAGATATTTTATTGGTTTGTCAAATGGATTTTTTTGATATTACCAGAGATACTTCCGATCTAAACAATATGGCATAGATTATATGGTAGTTATGGCTCTTTATTTTTACTCATTTCTATTGAAATTACTGTTTATTTTGCCGTATATCCGACTTAATTTCATCAATTGTTTTAATTAAATTCTTTTCAATAATATTATCTATTGTATTCAACATGACATCGTTATAGAAAAATTCCCTCTTGTTTACGAAAAAGTAAAATACAGGAACATCGACAGAAAAAGCAAGTTTTTCCAATAAATCGGCAGAAATGAAATTCAAGCCTCTTTCAATAGAACTCAAGTGTTTGACAGATATTCCTACCTTTTCAGACAGTTGTTCCTGAGATAAACGCTTTGCTTTTCGGTAAAATTTCAAGTTTTCCCCGAAAATTTTCTTTATATCCATAATATCTATTTTAGATACATATATATGGTAGAAAACAAAGTTAAACGTGCATAATTTGGTGTTTTTTTACAAAAATACACGTAAAATGTTAGAAATTTCTTGAAATATAAACGTATATGGTGTATAATATTGTAATAAATAGACCTTTTGGGTTTATTTTGGGATTTTGGATAAGGAAATTTTTCCATTATTAAAAAAGTCAATAATTATTTGATTAAGGAGGAAAAATGAAGAAATTCAAATGGCTCATTATAGGGATATTTGCTTTGATCTTAACTACAATGATAGTCCTAAATATTTCTGCAAAAACAACAAATTCAATGAGTGTTGATTGTATTGAAGATGGTTCATGTTGTAAGGATAAGACAGTCTGTAATTGTGAATAAAAAAGTTGTTAACAACATTATCTTCTATGTTATCAGACGTTGTTCTGATTGAAGGTAATTTTTTTCATCAAAAACATGGAGATAAAATGAGATGAAAAAGATAATTATTTATGTGTTTTGTATTTTACTGTTTTTAAGTTTCACTATAATTATTTTTGGATGTGGTGAAGATCTAAATGGAAATAGTGGTAATAGTGGTCCTTGTCCAAAAAACAGAACATGTTATGCAAAATGGGTGGATCCATATCATTATAGTGCGAGTGGTTGTGGTCGATCAAGTTGTGCTGTTACTAAAGCCGGAGAAAAGCAAATAACGGCATCGTGTAGTTGCCAATAATATTATTTTTCTATAATTTTTAAACTAGGAAAAATAAAATGAAAATAAATGAGGAGATTATTTATGTATAAAAATGAATCAAAATATGAGACAAAAAATGATAAAGTATGTGAAAAATGTAGATATATTAATAGACCTTTTCGCAAAGAGCTTAATGATACTGTTTATTGCCCAAAAACTTTAAAGTTTGTTGAATTGGATTATTTATGTGATTTCTTCGAAACATTGTGAAAGTAATTTATTTTTTAAAATATTGAAAGAAGGGAGGATGATATATGAAAAAAGGTTTATTTATTATAGTCTTTTTATTTCTTGGTGTTTTTGGATATTCACAAACATGGACTGAAACGGTAAAGGGATTTGATATAGAAAATGAATTTACTGTTATATCAAAAGAACAATACGATCGTATTTATAATCAACATGTTTCACAGGGTAAATATGCTCTTGTAGGTTTCCATAATGTTTATGAGTTTCCTGGAGGGACAAATGGTAAAGTAATAAGAGGTACAAAGCCAAAATTACAAGGTTATTATTATCTTATTTCCAGATCAACAGCAAATGATCCAAATATGCAGTTTATGTTTGCAATGACTGGATTGGGAACTACGATTATCTATGGAAATTCTAATACTGGATGTTTAACTATCACATTTGGGAATCAATCCTCAGGTTATTATCCATTAGGTTCTAATGAATTTATTAGATTATACAATCAATGTATTAATTTTGTTAATGGAAATTAGTTTTCTATTTATATTTATGGAGGAAAGAAAATGAAAAACAAAGGTTTTTGTATATTTCTTGAATATGAAGAAGTTCAGGGAATACGCCATGAATTTTGCCAGAATACGAGAATGAAGGAAATAAATAAAGTGGAAAATGGCAAAAAACTTTTTTGTATGGGCGATAAGTGCGGGTTAGCTGTTTACAAAGATGAAACAACTAAACAAGAGGAAGAATAACCAGCCCGTATTCATTCTGACTGCAAATGAATGTTTTGTACCCGATAAGGAAAAATATGTAGTATTAAGAAGATATACAAGGAGGATAAATGAAAAAAATAATGATAATGGGATTGCTTATATGGGTATTAGGGCTAGTAACAGTATCTGCTGAAACTTGGGATGAATATATCAAAAGAGCAAATACAATGTCAAATAGATTTGGAGAATGTGTTACGAAAAGTAATTATAATTCATGGAATATTGATAAGTGGGGTGCATTAATGGCAACGACCTTTTGGTTAGAAGTTGTTTTTGAAGATATTTATAGAAATGCTCCGAATTTATATAAACGTGAAAGAGAATTATACTATGAATTATGGCAAAGTCAAAAAATACAATCTGAATCTATATATCAATTATTGTATAGTTCAAATTTTAATGATAGTACAAAAAGATCAATTGTTAATAGATGGGAATATTGGGAAAAATATTTAAAAGACGGGGGATTAATTAAGTTAATGTAAATATAATGAAGCATAGATAAAATATTATGAATAAAAATTTATTTTTAATTATACTTTTCCCACTCCTCACATATACAATCTCCGCCGATGATCTAGCCGACCTTCTCCAAGATTTAGCCGTTCAGACAGCTTGCCTTGGTAGTTATTCTATAGTTCAAGCTAATAAGAACAAGTATGTAACAACAAGATATAACGATCCTCCCGATTATTACGAACCGTATATGCTGGCTGATCGCTTTGCGGCAATGTCAGGGGATATGACCCGTACAATCACATTTTATGGCGTTTGTTTTGATTATGCCCAATTTGCGTGGGACGACATCAAAAAATACCAAAAAATGTATAATAACGCAGGCATGAAAGATCAACAATGGTATATTGCTTCAACTCAACCAAATGAACCTTATAATATTATTTTATACGATCCGGTAACAAAAGATAAAGCCACAGTTATAAGTAATGGAGTATATTTAAGAGAAAATTCTCGGCATAAAATATATGCGCATGAGGGTGCGGAAGGTCATGCGTGGATATGGGTACAACATAAAAATGGTACATGGTATTGGATAGACCCTACATGGACGGATAATACAGGATATGTATGGTGGGGGATTGTCCAAAATGGCATGGAAGTAAAATATTATCCTGATCCGGATTTATGTGTAGCAAGTAATTATCCAAAGCCACGTGTTGCAAGCGATAATTACAGACCAAGTACGGCAAATTCCGGAACACAAAATTCTAATCCAACATATACCGAAAAACCAAAGCCGACCCCTTCTAATAATAATTCCGGGTATAATAATTATAATATTTATCTATTAGGATACAATTATATACCAGAAATGCCATTAGGTTTTAAAATTGGATTTTTAGGACTCTATGCTTCTATGAACTTTGCTATTTTTACAGATGATCCTTATATTAGAGATAATCCAGATGTTGACTTGGGAATAGAAATATTAGGAGGGTATTCATTCAATCTAATAAAAAATCGCTTGTATTTACTTGTCGGAGCAGGCGTAAATTCTACGGAATATAGTTACGGTACTGATGAATGGGAACATAAAATTGCTTTAGAAATTGGTCTGCAACCTGTTATTTTTAATCATTTTTATTTATCAGCAACATATAGGTTAATAGATTTTTCAAAAAGTGGTTTTTCATTAGGAGTGGGAATTGTATATTAATTAGGAAGGAAATCATGCAATAGTATTCATGGTTGGGGGAGGGGAAATGAGATTTTTTCATAAAACAAATCATCTTAAGAGAAATATAATAACTGCGAGTTTACTGTCTATTATTATTATTATTTTAATTATTTATCTCCTTATTACTTATAAAGAAAAATCAATAAACTTAATAACAATAGAAAATGATAAAGAAACATTGGAAATGGATGATAATAATGAGAAAAAATTTACGGATACAACGGATTTATCAACTTCAGAATTTATAGATATGATTGATTATTATACCAATGATTTATTATATAGGAATGAGCCATATTATATAATTGAAGGGTGGAATTATTCAGAAAAGTATATAAAATCTAAATCTGATATTAAACTCATTAATCTATAAAATAAAAATTTACATTACCCAAATTCCCTGCTACAATTAACCAACTCTATAATAAATTAATCGCTACTTGGGAGGGAAAAAACATGCAGCGCATAGGAATAGCCGGAATAGGAAACATAAGCGGAATCTATCTTAATAACCTGACAGAAATGTTCGGAAAACGGGTGAAATTAACCGCCGTAGCGGATATTGCCCGCCCAAGAGCGGAAAAAGCCGCCGCAGATTACAAGCTTAAGGCGTTTGGCTCAGTCGAAGAAATGGCAAACAGCGGCGAAATAGACATAGTGCTTAATATTACGCCGCCCAAGCTTCATTACGAAGTGGCTCTTACTGCGATAAACGCCGGTAAACACGTATATAACGAGAAACCAATTTGCTCAAAACGGGAAGAAGCGGCTCAGTTGATAAAAGCCGCAGCGGAAAAAGGCGTAAGACTGGGCGGAGCGCCGGATACTTTCATGGGAGCAGGGCTTCAAACCTGCCGCAAACTTATCGACGACGGATGGATAGGCGCTCCCGTGGCGGCGACGGCAGTAATGATGAAACGAGGCCCTGAACACTGGCACCCCGATCCGGAATTTTTCTACAAAGACGGCGGCGGCCCTATGTTCGACATGGGACCGTACTACATAACCGCGCTGGTCAGTCTTTTAGGGCCTGTCACCAGAGTTTCAGGCAGCGCCAAAATTACTACCCCGGTTCGTACTATCAAAAACAAGCAAAATTACGGCTCCGTTATAAACGTGGAAGTTCCCACGCACATAGCCGGCGTCCTTGACTTCGCAAGCGGCCCGGTCGGCACTATTGTAACAAGTTTCGACGTATATTCGCATACCTTGCCCTTCATCGAAATCTACGGCACCGAAGGCACGCTAAAAGTCCCCGATCCCAACACCTTCGGCGGCCCTGTAACTGTCAGGCGTTTCAGCGACGAAGAATGGTACAAAATCCCGCTGTTAAAGGCGTACCCCGAAAATTCAAGGGGACTCGGAATTACCGACATGGCGGAAGCGATAGAAGAAAACCGCCCTCACCGCGCCTGTGCCGAAATGGCTTACCACGTACTGGACATAATGCACGGTATACACGACGCCTCGTCAGCGGGAAAGCACATCAAACTAAAAAGCAAATGCAAACGCCCTGCGGCATGCTAATAGGTTGTATCAATAAAAATTTAAGAATTAACCACGGAGGTCACGGAGTTACACGGAGGAAAGATAATTTTCGTACAAAAACTCCGTGAAACTCCGTGTACTCCGTGGTTGATTTTCTTAATTAATTAATTAATTAATCGTCCTGGTCGCGACTACGTTAATCCCTTCGCCCTTCCAGTCATTAATCAAAACATCCCCTGTTTTAACGGGCAAAGCAACTTTTAACTTGTAAATATCATCTAACAAAGCGGGAATTTTCTCTCGCGGACAAGGGGAAGCCGTCTTAACAGGAATCCTTTTAACAGAAGCCGCCTCCTTGTCAATTTGGCAGGTGGCGGTTACTGTGCGTTTGGGCGCGCGGATTTCCTCCTTCGCGTATAGTTCGCCGCGAAGACAGCGGTTGCCTGTTACGGATAAATTTCCGCCTGAGTCTTCATTTACAGTGAGCGAACAGCCGATTGGGCATACTATACATGTCAAGTTTCGCATAACACTTCCTACTTAATGCTAAATTCCAAAACGGAATCGGAATTTATTTCCAATTTTTCAAAATCTTTAGGCCCCAGATTTACAGTGATCATCTCCGAGGGCTGGACGTGACGCTCTTTTTTACTGCGGATTACGCGGTTGTCAAGGCTGATCTCAAGCACGGCGTCACTTTTTACTATCATGGAGCGCATGTAAATGTGGTTATCACGCTCCGGCGCAATCCGCGCGGGGTTCACGTAACGCACGGACGGCCCCGCTTTGGCGCGTATTTGCAGAGTAGGGTGTTCCCCTCTCAGCCACCCGGCGGCGTAGCTTCCGGCGCGCCGGCTTTCTTCGCAGACCCAGTCAACAAGGTCGTGGACATGAAGCACATTGCCGCAGGCAAAGACTCCTTCCATGTTTGTCATTAAATCCGAATCTACAATAGGCCCGTTTGTAACGCCGTTTAACTCAATTCCCGCCGTCTTGGAAAGCTCGTTTTCAGGGACAAGGCCGACGGACAGCAAAACGGTATCGCAGTCTATGCGGAAACTTTTTCCGGGTACGATGACACCGTTTTCCATGGGGCTTACCTCAATCCCCTGAACGCGGTCATTGCCGAAAATGCTTGTTGTCTGCGAGGAAAGGTAGAGCGGAATGTCAAAATCTTTTAAGCACTGGACTATGTTGCGCGTAAGACCGGCAGGATACGGCATGATTTCTACCACGGCTTTTACCTTGCAGCCTACCCAACTCATGCGCCGCGCCATAATCAGGCCTATGTCGCCGGAGCCGATAACTACGATTTCCTTGCCTGGAATGTATCCCTCTATGTTTACAAGCCGCTGGGCGAGGCCCGCGGTGTAAATTCCGGCGGGGCGCGAGCCGGGTATGCGAACGTTGCCCCTGTTGCGCTCGCGGCAGCCCATCGCGAGAACTACGGCTCTGCTTTGAATTCTCATCGCGCCTTGGGGAGAGACGCAGTAGAGTTCCTTGACGCAGTTATTGCCGGCTGAAGTAAAGCGCGTAACGGTGGTGTCAAGATAGACCGCTGTTTTTGACTTTGTTACGCGCTCAATAAAGCGTTCCGCGAATTCGGGACCGGTAAGTTCTTCGGAAAATTCGTGAAGACCGAAACCGTTGTGTATGCACTGCATGAGTATCCCGCCAAGATGATCTTCCCTCTCGATAATCGCGCAGGTAAAGCCTTGCGCCTCAAGCTCAAGGGCGGCCGCCATTCCCGCGGCGCCGCCGCCGATTACGACCGCGTCGTATTGCAGATCTTTCACAGAGCGGCCTCCACTAGGCGGCTCTTCCCGCCGTGCTTTGTTATCTTGTCCCATGAAAGGCCGGTTTCCCTCATTATTATTTTGATGATCTTGTAGGTGCAAAAGCCGCCCTGACAGCGTCCCATCTGAGCGCGCGTAAAGTATTTTACTCCGTCTAAAGTTGTGTGCCCAAGTTTTATGGCCTGGACTATTTCAGCCTCGCTGACATTTTCACAGCGGCAGACTATATTGCCCCATTTGGAATCCTTCGCGATCAGGCTGTCCAGTTGGTTAAAGTTAAGTTCACGCGCGCAGGGGCGGTCCTCGACATAAGGATCCCAATGAGGCTTTTCAGTCAGTATAAGCCCGATTTCAAGTAAAATATTTTTTACATATTCGCCTATGGCGGGGGAGGCTGTAAGTCCCGGGCTTTGGATTCCCGCCACCTGAACAAAAGCGGGAACTTTCGCCGAAGCCTCAATATAAAAATCTTCCCCCAAGTACGGACGAAGGCCCGCGAAAGAAGTTATAACATCGTTTTGGCTCAAGGACGGTATCATGGTCTTTCCCGAAACGAGTATCTTTTCAAGGTGCTGGGAGGTGGTGGAAAAATCATCCTTGTCTTCGACGGCGTCGGCAGTGGGGCCTACAAGCGCTGTTCTCTCAACCGTGGGAATTACAAGCATTCCTTTTGAAACACTGGTGGGAACGGGAAAGACCACTTTTGACGGGCAGGCCTTAGTCAGCCTGTCCAAAAGAAAATACTCGCCCTTTCTTGCGCTAATCGTAAACTCTTCCGCGCCGAAAATTTTTGACACCTCGTCGGCAAAGAGGCCGGCGGAGTTTATCACATAACGGCTCTTTATTTCCCTGCCGTCCTCGGCGCGGATAGTCCAAGAATCTCCGCTTCGGCTTGCCTCGTTTACTTTGAAATTTGTTAAAAGCTGTACGCCGTTCTTCAGCGCGGACTCAACAAGGGCAAAGACAAAGCGGTACGGCTCTATTATGCCGCCTCCGGGCGCGTAAAGGCCTCCGACAGCGTCATCTGAAAGCTTGGGCTCAAGCTCAAGAATCCTGTGGCGGGAGCAAAGTTCTATTCCGATAACGCCGTTCTCAACCCCCTGCAAATACAGGTGTTCGACTACCTTCATTTCCTCTTCGTGAAGGGCGGCGACGACTATCCCGCACCTGCGGAAGGGGAAGTTCAACTCGCGCCTTAACTGGTCGAACATCAGGCTGCCCTGCATTTCAAGGCGCGCTTTCAGGTACTTTTTGTTGTGGTGAAAACCGCCGTGGATAATGCCGGAATTGGCCTTGGAAGTCCCAAAAGACACGTCCGCGGCTTTTTCCAAAATAACAGTTTTTATGTTATAGGCCGACAGGCGGCGGGCAATATTTGCCCCCGAAACCCCGCAGCCTATTATGGCGGCGTCAAATTCCATAGTTTTATTATATAGTAATTTTTTGTATTAGACTATATTATGATATTATGGCGGAACGAAAGAGGCTGTTCATGGAGAAAAAGGCCGGCAGGAAGGACCGGATAGAATCCATCAAATGGGCGGCGCAGAATAATTATGACACTCTGGTTTTTCCTTTAGCTGAATGTTTCAAAGGGCTTCACCGCGAATACATTAAACTGATAAAACAGTACGAGCTTAACGTTGAGGCGGGGGGGCGCGAGCTGTCTTTATTTGTTCCAAGGAATTTGTTTTTGTTTCACCGTGAGCTTTTCCGCATGGAGCAGGGCAGGCGGAAAAAAAAGTATCATTTTTGCCCGACCAATCCTAAGTCGACGGCCGTTATCACGGAAAACGCGCAAAAAATATTTGAAAGTTCCTTGCAGGTTGTAACACAGCGGCGCGTTTTTCACCTGTGGCCTGAGGAAGGGCACGAGAACACCTGGTGCGCGTGTCCTGCCTGCCGCGCGTTCAGTCCCGCCGAACAGTACATAATCGCTGTAAACACCGTGGCGGACGTTCTCGCTAAACTCGATCCCAACGCGCGGCTTTCGTACCTTGATTACGGGGAAGAGCAGGGGAAGACGGGGATTGCGCCGAGAAAAAATATGTTTAAGGTTAAAAAATAGAACGCAATTTATGCGGCAGTTACGCCGCTCTTACCAACCGGAAAGCCGGCTAAGTTCTTCCTCATATATATCCTGATCGGCGTCCGAAAGTTTCTTGGATTTTGCGTCAATTTTTTCCAATTTATTAAAAATGGATTCTAATTCCTTTTCACTCTTTGCGTTTTCCATTTGTTTTATAAGTTTGTACGCTTCCCTTGCCAATGATTTTGGAGATGAGCAAGCTGTAATTGAAAATACCAAACAGAGAATAAAAAGAATAAAAATTATTTTTTTAATGGCGTTTTTCATTTATTCCTCCCATATTATGATATTTTACCCTCTTAGAGTGAAATTTACAAGTAGTAAATTTTTATGGCATAAATCGTTCTATGTTAACGCCTTTTTCTGTTTGCCATCAGTATCAACCGCAACAAACTCATAATCGCCGTTAAAGCCGATGCGACATAAGTTAAAGCCGCGGCGGTTAAAACTTTTTTTACGCCTTTAAGCTCAGCTTCGCTTAAGACTTTGTTCGAGCGCAAAATAGCGATTGCTCTGGCGGAAGCGTTAAACTCTACAGGCAAGGTTACAACGTAAAAAAGCACGGAGGCGCTGAAAAGAATTAGTCCTATAAGATAAAGCGGCGGAAAAATAAAAAGACCCGCAATCGCAATCCACGGACCTAATTTAGAACCGATATTCGCCACAGGTACAAGCGTGCTGCGCAAAACAAGAGGCCCCCAATGAACGGCGTGCTGAATCGCGTGCCCGGTCTCATGCGCCGCAACTCCTACCGCCGCGATTGACGGGACGGCGTATACAGGCTCTGAAAGCCGCAGTTTTTTATCGGACGGGGAATAATGATCCGATAAAGAACCTCTTACAGGTTCAATCTGCACGTCGTTGATTTTATTTACTTTCAATAAAAGATCGGCCGCCTGCATTCCCGTGATTCCGCGCGAACATTGCACTTTTGAGTATTTCGCAAAAGTGGATTTAACTTTTATCTGCGCGATCGTGGAAAGAATTAATGTGGGTACTACCAAAAGCAGGTAATACGGATCAAGAGTAAAAGGCATAATTTCCTCCTAAATTTATTTTTCCGCCGGAGGGCTTCTCCGGACGGTGTATTCAAGTTTTACAGGGTCCGCTTTCTCGCTTGCCTTGGCGGCGCGTGAAAGCATTTCTTTCTGTACGCGGAAAACATTTTCTTTTTCAGGGCGGCCTGGCCGGGACCATGTTCCGTTACTGCCAAGGACTGCAGTCTGACAGTTATCGCGGAAATAATCGTTAAGGATGTCTTGCAATTCCGCCCTGATTTTTTCGTCCTGAACGGGGAAGAGCAGTTCCACGCGGCGCTCAAGGTTACGCGTCATCCAGTCGGCGCTGGAAAGATAGAGTTCTTCCGCGCCGCCGTTGGCAAAGTAATAAATTCTGGAATGTTCAAGGTAGTGGTCTATAATGCTGATAACGCTGATATTTTCTGAAACCCCGGGAATACCCGGTATTAATGTGCATATGCCGCGCACGCACAGGGATATTTTTACCCCGGCGCAGGAAGCCGCGTACAGCGCTTTTATTATGTCAATGTCGGTAAGGGAGTTCATTTTTGCGGTAATTTTGGAAGGGTATTTATGCCGCGACCTGTTCGCCTCCCTTTCGATAAGTTCCAAAAATCGGCGTTTAAGGCCTGAAGGGGCAGACGTAAGCCTCATCATCTGGCTGACGGAAGAGTAGCCTGTCAGCATATTAAAAAGAATTCCGGCGTCGTAGGCGATTTCTTCGCGGCAGGTAAAAAGGCAGATATCCTCGTAATATTTCGCCGTCCTGTCGTTGTAGTTGCCCGTTGAAAGATGCACATAACGCTTGATGCGGTCGTTCTCGCGGCGCATAACCATTGAAATCTTGGAATGAACCTTTAAGCGCGAAAGCCCGTACACGACGATAACTCCCGCTTTTTCCAGCCTGTTCGCCCATGAGATGTTGCGCTCCTCGTCAAAGCGGGCTTTAAGCTCGACAAGCGCCGTTACGTGCTTTCCGTTCAGTGCCGCCTGCTCCAGCGCCCTAACCACCGGAGAAAAAGCGGAAGAGCTTGCCTGCATTGAGCTTCCGGGAATCGCGCCCCCCGTTCTGTAAAGGGCGGTCTTTATTGATATTACCTGAGGATCATTGGCCGCTTCCTGAAAAAACCGCACGACAGGATCAAAAGACTGGTACGGCATATGCAGCATAACATCGCCCTGGCTGATACGGTCCCAAATGGGAGTGTCTTCGCTGAAATCGGTCGACTGGTAAATCTTCCACGGCTTTTCGGCAAGATCTTCCAGACCTGCGACATTAGCAAGTTCCATAAAATCATTTGGGTTTATCGGACCGTCCGCTTCATAAAGATAATCGTCTTCCAGGGAAAGTCTTTTCGCTATTTCATCTTTTAATTTTCCGCTTCCGGCGGTGTATACCATCCTTATTACCGCGGATTTGTCCCTGCCTTCCAGAACTTCCGACATCGCCTCGATAAAATCTTCGTCGCGCTGTTCATCAACGGAAAAATCGGCGTCGCGGTTAATTTTGAATAACAAACTTTCCTTAACGCGGTATCCGGGGAAAAGATACGCTCCCCATGTTATAATAATATCTTCCAATAAAACAAGCTGTAGTTTTTCTTTTTCCTGCCCGTTAACTGTAATTGTTCCTGAATTTGGCAGCCATATAAATCTGTTAAGCACAGGCGGCAGCGGGACAATAATTTTTAAGTTTTCAGGCGTTGATGAGTCCGGCGTCTCAGGTTCAAGAAGGAAAGCGGCGTGTAACAGGCGGCTTTCGATAAACGGCATAGGTTTTTCATCTTCCAGCCTGAGGGGAGTAAGCACAGGGTAAACTTGCCCAATAAAAAACGAATTGAGAAAATCAAGCTGGGGTACGGACCATGAATCGGGACGCAAAAGCGACAGTCCGTTCTTTGCCAGAGCGGGAAAAATTTCATTGTGCATGCACCCAAACAATTTTTTCATGATAATATGGACTTTTTCGGAGATTGCCTTTAACTGCTGCGCCGGCGTAAGTCCGCAAGGGTCAACCGCGTTCTGCATCCGTTTTAAGGCCGCGACCCGGACCATAAAAAATTCGTCAAAATTGGAAGAGACAATAGCCAAAAAACGAAAACGCTCAAGCAGGGGCAATTCCTTGCGCAGTCCCTCGTTAAGCACGCGCTCATTAAAATCGACCCACGAAAGATCGCGGCTAAGGCAGGGAAAAGAAGCCTCGTTTTTATCAATTTTATCCATTTATTTGATTATAACACTTTTTAATATTCTTATACTATTAGTTTGTAACATTCTTTCCAAATTTATTAGACAATTAATAAAAACTTCTTCATTGCTAATTGCTCATTGCTAATTTTATAGGCCGAAAAGCGCCGCGGCCTCGGACAGATCGTTGCATCTGTGCCAGACGGTGGCGAGTACTTCCTCCGGCGGGTCGAGAACATCCTTGATGTAGACCGAGCGTATGCCGGCGGCGTGAAGAGCCATAAGGCCGGCGGTGGAATCTTCAAAACCTACACAATTGCATGGAGGCTGGCCCAATTTTTGAGCCGCAAGAAGGAAAATATCGGGAGCGGGTTTACCGTTTGTAATATCCTCGCCGCATGTGAGCGCCTTAAAACGGTCAAGAATGCCGGCTTTTTCCAGCAGATCGATAGCTCTGGGACTTCGGGTAGAAGTCGCTACTCCCAGGGGGATATTGGCGGCGCGAAGACGGTCGAGCAAGTACATAAGCCCCGGCTTTTTGGGCACGCCCTTTTTTTCAATTTCTTTGCTAACCAGCGCTCTGAAATCGTCGCGTATCGCTTCATAAGGAAAATCAGGGCCGAATTCTTCAAGCAGAACCGCTTGCGCTCTTTCGCCGCTGATGCCGACCATGCGAAGGACAATTTCACGGGTCAGGTTATACCCAAACGGCCTGCCGGCGACTTCCCAGAGTGGGATAGTCAGATTTTCGGTATCGAACATAAGGCCGTCCATGTCAAAAATAACGGCGGCGGGAAGAAATGGTTTTTCCTGTGTGTCCATAGTTAACTCAAAACAATTTTACAGCCGAATACATCCTGAAACATTCCGCCTTTTTCTTCAATGCCTAAAAGCTCAAGCGTAAGATCATAAGCCTTGTCCACATGAAGGACTACGGTTTCCAGCCGCCTCTCGACGGTTATTTTTTTAATCTGCTGGGAATGGCCGCGGTCCAGAGCGTCCGCGACCCTCAGGATAGACGCCATTTTCAAAACTAATATCCGCTCTTCGCGCTGGAGTTTGATGTATTCAATGTCCGCCTGCGAGGGGGGCCCCCCCCTGTGATAGTTGATAACATTCGCGATAATGCCAAGCTCATCCTGGTGGAGGCCGAAAATTTCCGAGTTGTTTACAATGTACTGGCCGTGTTTTTGATGTCCGGACGTTTTTATATATGTGCCTATATCATGAAGTATGGCGGCTGTTTCAAGCATTACCCGCTGACGCTTGTTCATTCCGTGTTCCTTGATAAGCGAATCGAAAATTGTCATGCAATGTTTCGCGACATGAAGGCTGTGCGCTTCGTCAAAGTGGAATTTCCGCCCAAGATTAACGGCGGACGCTATAATCTGCGTAAAGAATTCATCCTGTAAATTCGAATCGACACCGGAAGACAAATCTACAAGGTAACCGTCCCTTATTGACACAAGCGGAACCGCGACATTTTTTGCTCCTGTGCGTTCAAGAAAAAGTTTAAGTCCCAGTAAGCCCGGAATAAGCCCTTCCGCTTCGTTATACGAAATTCCGTATTGGCGCACGCAGTCTTCTATGCCTAAATTGCGTGTTTTTTCAGTAAATTTGATAAAGTCATCGCGTTCAATAATGCGGCAGTTTTCGTTCAGTTCTTTTCCGGATTGTTCCGCGGCAAGACGCGCGTCGGAACCGCAGGCTACCATGGTTCGCACATGCGCGAGATCCATCTCTATATCCAGCATGCTCAATGTGTTTTTTATGTTTTCGTTAAGGTAGCGCTCGTAATAAAACCCCGGCCCCAGACTGTGGCGCGAATGTTGATCGATGATAATCGTTCCCATTTTAAGGCTGTGGGCCGCAACCATCTGCCCCCGGCGCAAAAGCATAATTTCCGTAGAGCCGCCGCCTATTTCAATAATCATCGAATTGGCGCGCCAGAAAAGGGGAAGTTCCTGCTTCAGCGCAAATCGCACGGCAAGATACATCAGCCTGTTTTCCTCTATGCCTTCAACGATAGAAAGATTAAAGCCCGTTTCCTGCTTTACGCGGTCTATAAAAATATCCCTGTTATGCGCAACTCTCAGGGCGCTTGTGGCAATTATGTGTATGTTGTCGTCCGCGATGCTCCATCCGGACAATAGTTCGCGGAAATTCTGAAAGACAGTAAGACATTCATTTATGGATTCTTTTGAAAGCTGGCCAGACGTAAAAACATCGCGCCCCAGCCCCACAGGCCTTACCGCTCGGTCAAGCACCTTCCATTGCCCGTCCGAAGAAATTTCCGCGACATTAAGCCTAATACCGGTGGAGCCCACTTCGATTACTGCGACAAGCGTTGTGTTCATATTTATATCATTTGTTAAGTAGATAACTTTGTCAAGTTACTTGCTTATATATAAACGTAGGTTTTATCACCAAAAGCAAAGCCGGTATTACGGTAAGACTTACAAACGCTGTTATCATCATGTTTAAGGCGATAAGCGAGCCTAATTGGGCGATAATTACGAATTGGGATAACGCGAGCACTCCGAACCCCGCGCCGACGGACAGGGCGTTAATGATAATCGCTTTTCCGCAGCCGAGATAAGTCCTGCGGAGAAAATTATCGCCCCCAAGCAGGTATTCGCGCTTGAAAAATTCGATAAAGTGAATGGTGTAGTCAATGCCTATCCCGACCGCGAGGCTGGAAATAAGCGCGGTTCCAAGACTTAATTTGATGCCTAAAAAACCCATCACAGCGAAATTACAAAGAATCGCCAGCGACAGCGGGACGGCCCCGACAAATCCCGCAACAGGCGATTTATAGGAAAACGACATAATGATGAACACAATAAGCACGGAAATTATAATTGAAATTATTTGAGAGTTAAAAATCAATTCCGTAATCGCTATTTCGTAAGTTACGCCGCCGCCTATTATCACTTCTACGTTCTTTGGAAAGTTAACCGCCGTATATTCCTTGATTATGTCAATTACCGCCCTGGAATCCCTGTTGCCTGTCGTCCGCAGTTGTATCAATGTCCTTATCGCGGTAGGCTCAAGAGGATCGTTTGAGTACCCCGAATCATCATCCCCTGCAAGCAGAAAAAGATAATTCGCTATCAGCCGCTGGAGCTCCTCAGGCGTTTCTTTTCCGTAACGTTTTGGATCCGAAGGAATTTCATAATACGCCATGCCCTCATAATTTGTCAGGCGTTTAAGTTCCCGGACAAGATCGTTCCCTGTCAAATGCTGTGATTTCCCTGAAGCCGTATCCATAAATACCAATAGGTCCGCCATATTGTATTTGGATATATCGTGATATTCAATATCATGTTTAGGCGTTTCTTTAACCGGCGTATTATCGCTGAATCCAAAACTGCCAAAACCGAAATCTCCTATATCTGAAAAACCAAAACTGCCGGAAGCGTTAGATGACGCAACTTTCTTAAGTCCGTCCGGGCTTTCTCCCGCGTTGAACACCTGATTGATACGTTTGATAATATCCGCAAAACCTACGACTTTGCCCACATCGGGAACATGTTCCGTAAGGTAAACGGAAAGATCGTCTATCGCCTTTAAAACGCCGGGATGCAAAAGTTCTTCTGTAGTTTCGGCTTTAACCACAAGATTTATGTCTTTTGAGCCGCCGAAATACTCGCGGATAAAACGGTCGGAACGGCTTATGTCTGTTTCTTTCTGAAAAAATTCAACCATAGCGTTGTCAACTATAACTTTCGATAGTCCGTAAAACGAAATGATCAAAACCAGCGCCGCGCAAACAAGCACCGTTTTCTTTTTCTCCGCGATACTCGAAAAAATTGCGGCGATTGCTTTACTAAAACGGTCTTCGCCTTTTTGCTCTTTTTTTTCTTCTTCAAGAACGCGGGGACCGCGGAGCAGAAACATAGCCGGAATAAAAAGGACTGCCACGGCAAAGGAGGCGAGCACTCCGAAGCCCGCGCAATACCCGAATTCCCTCATTGGGACAATAGGCGTAAAACAAAAAGAAATAAAGCCCGCCAGCGTGGTAAGCGCTGCAAGAAATACAGGCTTAATCAGTTTTTTTGTCAAATCTAAAACCAATGTACGGTGTTCCTCATTAGATAATGTTTTTTCCCTTATATCTTCTATATAATGCGTAACAATATGAATACCGTAAGCGCTGCCGACCGCAAACAGAATTACAGGCAGTATAGTCGTAATAACCGAAAGTTTTATCCCTAACAAAGCCGCCATACCGACAGTCCAGACAACCGCGATGATAACCGTTAAAAACGGAAGCGCTACATAAGTAAAACGCTTGAAAGAAAAGAATAACATCAGCAATATCACAACGACAACTAAGGGAATAAGCAAAATGTTATCTTCAATCATTGATCTGTTAATAATCGCGTTGAAGATAGGCTGTCCGGTAAAATACACCTGCGCCTCGCCTGTAAAATGCTCGTCGGCGATTTTTCGTATTTCATCCACGCTCTGCATTACTTCCGGGCGTGTAAAATCCGCTGTTACGGCGTTCAGGGTAATAAGAATCTGCGTAGCCGAAAGATCGTCGGAAACAAGAGAACCCCGGAACAAATCCCATGACGCGATACGCCGTTTAAGCTCGGTGATTTCTTCCGCGGTTCCCGAAAAATTCTCAGGCACTAAATCCGAAACGACAATACTGTCGTTGTTGCCGGTGATATACTGCGTAGACATAATAGAGTTAACCGATTTAACGTATTCCATATTTTCTACGGCTTGGGAGAAATCGCGAATCCGCCTTAGAAAATCTTGTTCAAAAACCGTCTGATATTTTCGCTCAAGCCCGGCAAGAATCAAAACCTGCCCGCCGAAAGTTTCATCGACATATTCAGAGATAATTTTCGCCTGATTCTTGTCCGGCAAAAAACGTATATTATTGTTGTCCAATTGGGCGCGGGGAAGCTGAATACCTAAAAATACCGTGATTACAGCGATAATACCGACTATTAAGCCCGGATACTTAAACAATTTTTCCATACTAGATTAATAATCCCGAATACCCTACAATGTAAATAGAAAACTACATACAGTTTGATTAAATATGGAGTGTAGCCTACAAAACGCCGTGTATTTGTTTGATATGCTACACTTTTATAAAAATTGTAGGGAGAAAAACATGGAAAAAAAAGAAAACCGCAAGAGCCGCTACAGCAAAATGGTAATCCGCGAAAGTTTAATGGAACTTATGAAATCAAAGTCGATTTTAAGTATTTCTGTCAAAGACATATGCGATTTAGCCGACATAAGCCGCTCAACTTTTTACGATCATTACAAAGACCAGTACGATTTATTAAAGCAAATAGAGGATGAAACCCTCGCGTATTTCGAGGATATGTTAAACAAGTACAAGGACAAGCAGACAAAAAAAGAGACCGGACAAATGGTTGAGGAAATGCTGACATATATAGCGAATAACGGCAAAACCATTCATGTGCTATTAAGCGAAAACGGCGACATAGATTTTCAGAAAAAACTGTTATACCACTTTATCATGCATAACCAAATAACGAAATATTTTTCCGAAATGCAGCACGAAGACGCAATGCCTTATTATTCCGTTTTTCTGGTACACGGCGCCATCGGGTTGATTCAACATTGGCTTAAGGACAATATGGCGATGCCTATTCCGCAGTTGGCGAAGATGTTGATGAAGTGGACGGAGCATCAGATAAAGTTTTAATACGATGTATGCCTGATGATATTACTTGGGGTCCTGTCAGCTGAAAAAATGCAGCGACGGAGCACTGCATTTTTTCACTGACACCCCTCAAGTATTTTATTCGGCATACATCTATGAACGCAGGGGGGACATGGTAGCTCGTGTTAGCAATTCGCTTTGAAGCAGGTGTCAGGCATCCTGAATATTCTGTTTGTAACCGTCAAATAAAGCAGTGAAAACACACCCAAAAGTGAAGAAAGACGAAATAATATATTTAAGATTTAAAAATATTCCAGGGGAGAAGTTTTTCCCAGTCTTGGAGCGAAGAAGCCAAAGGCGC